>OGWR01000320.1_pt1 | contig 44223 bp, 38 predicted proteins | sample 1576061 | NCBI WGS metagenome assembly OGWR01 (sample SAMEA3541511, study PRJEB24748) | human gut metagenome | biome: human gut; feature: human-associated habitat; material: faeces | place: China | collected 2012 | reverse complement strand
TGGGCGTTACCGTTAGCTGCGATCTGAACTTCCGCAAGAAGCTGTGGAGCCAGGAACAGGCCGGCAAGACCATGAGTGAGCTGATGCCTTATGTGGATGTGTGCATCGCCAATGAGGAGGATGCAAAGGACGTATTTGGCATCGCTGCCGCTGATACGGACCTGAATACCGGCAAAATCAGCCATGAGGGCTATGTCAGCGTGGCTCAGCAATTGTGCGACCGTTTCCACTTCAAGAAGGTGGCCATCACTCTGCGCGGCAGCCTTTCTGCTTCTGTGAATGACTGGGCCGGTATGCTTTACAGCGACGGCAAGGCCGTGTTCTCTCCCACCTATCGCATCGACATCGTGGACCGCGTGGGTGGTGGAGACAGTTTCGGCGGCGGCTTGATCTATGCGCTGATGAGCGGCTACGAGGATCAGAAGGCTATCAATTATGCTGTTGCGGCTTCCTGCCTGAAGCACACCATCGAGCATGACTTCAATTTGGTGTCCGTTGCTGAAGTGGAGAACCTTGCGGGCGGCAACGCTTCCGGCCGCGTTCAGAGATAAAAAGACCTGCGGCGTGTCCTGCAATGAAAAAACGGCCAGACTGTCTGAGACAGCCTGGCCATTTTTTGACAAAAATCAAGAAAAACGCAGACTTTACCGTAACCGTCAAAGCTAACGGCGTATAGACTCCTGTGGGATAATAGTGGTGGGACGTTGCGCAACGTTCCACCACTATTAACGTCAGGGGGGATACGCCATGACATCCATAGAGTTGAAGCACCAGGCACGGCTGCAGGAATGGGCGGGCTGTTGATAAACACAATCGGCTTGTCCCCTGCAAGAGCCTCCATCTGCTGGGCTGTTCCTGCATCGCACAAGGCACAGATGATGACATCGGCATCCTTTGCCTCTTTGATCTGGTTCATCTGGGTCTCAGAGGAGCCCTTGGCATCCTTTACCTCCAGCGTTATCCCCTTCTCCTCTGCTGCTTTCCCGGCTGCGTCTGCCAGACTTGCACGGAAAGTATCCGATCCGTCTGAAACCGTCAGCATAATATTTATCTTTCCGCCAGAGGATTTCCCTTTGCCGGAAGATTTGGAACATCCTGCTGCCAGCAGACAGCACAATGTCAACAAACATATGATTAATGATGCTTTCTTTTTCACAACTGTCACCCCCTATATCTGAAAACGACTCATCTGCTCTGCCAGCTTCTCCGATGTCTGTGTCAACACCTTGGCACTTCCTGCCACCTGTTCACTCTGGCCGGCCAGCTTGTTCGCCTGCTCAACCATCACCTCGGAAGTCTCACTGATCACCGCCGTAGAGGCCGCCTGCTCCTCAGAAATCGCAGAAACATCCATTGCTACATTATTTACAGTCTGGATCTGGGTGATCATACTGTTGATTCCATTGTCCACATCCTGTACACAGGTGTAAATCTCTTCAAAGGTCTCCTGTGCCACCTTGATCCGGCCACCGCTCTCGTTGATGTTCTCCACGCTGACATCTGCCTGTTTCACTGCTGCGTCCACCAGATTATCTACCTCATTGATCAGCTTGGCAATATCATCAACAGAGGATGCCGTGTTTTGTGCCAGCTTACTGATCTCTGTCGCAACCACAGAGAAGCCTCTGCCTGCTTCCCCGGCCCTCGCTGCTTCAATGGACGCATTAAGGGATAAAAGAGAAGTCTCCTCGGAAATATTTGCGATCAATCCGGTAATACCCGTAATCTCTTTGGAAGCCTCTCCCACTTTGCTGATTGCTTCTACAAGCTGTGCGATAGAATTTCGGATCTCCTCCATGGCATTCTGTACCCGTTCCATATCACTACGTCCTTTGCGTGATATATCCACTGTCGCATTGATCTGCTCCTTGACCTTCTCGCTGTCACTGGTGGTATCCGCCACAACTCCGCTGAGATTCGTAGCACTTTCCGCAATCTCATTGATGGAATCTGAAATCTGATCTACCGTCTCACTAAGAGACGCCATTGACGTTGCCTGGGAATTCGATGCATCCTGCATACTTACGGAAACGACGCTGCTGTTGTCTGCCTGATTCTGAATATCGTTTGTCACATTATTGATATCGCAGATCATTTCCCGCATATTCTCTGTAAATACTTTCACACTGTGCTGGATCTCTGCAATTTCATCCGATCCCTTCGCCTCAATCTGAATCGTAAAATCACCGTCAGACATTGCTTTGATCTTCCGGCTGAGTACCTTCAGCGGCTTCACCGTGAAAGATACATTCAGGGTATTTAACAATACAAAGACCAGCAGACAGATTATTGCTACCACGATCAGAGTATTCCGCAGATTGTCCACTTCAGAAGTAATCAGTGACTTTGGCACATAGGATACCAGAACCCAGTCTGTCCCGGAGATTTCACGGGTTACTACAACTTTATCTCCAATCGTAGAAACAGAATCATCATCCTTTTGGAGCTTGGCCGCAACCTTTTTCAAAAAGCTGTCCGACGCCTCATTGACCGATGTAGAAACCAGCTCACTGTCACGGGATGTAAGAATATCGCCATTCCCCTGATCCACAAGCAATGACTCCGCCCCATGCATGGATACGCTGGAGTTTACTATGATATTAACCGAATCCAGAGAAAGACTTGTCGCCAGTACCCGGACATCATCGGGATCATCCAGCATGCCACAGACACTGATCATCATATTGCCCTCGCTGTCCTCATACGCCTGGGTATAACCGGGGTTCATCCGGGTAAGACCCTCCTTGTACCAGATCTGCTCTGTTGCCCCGTCATATTTCGTCTGATTCTCCGATGCCTGCATCACATTCCCCTTCGTGTCAGCAATATAAAAGCCGCCCACAAAGGCACTGTCCAGTCCATAATAATCATCCAGCTTCCGCTGAAGCTGCTTCTGATCCTTAATAGCCCCTGAGCTTTCCAGGTCATACTTCACCGTCTTGACCTCGTCCAGCTTACGGTTTAGCCATGCTTCGATCTGGCTGCTCTGATCCTTTGCCGATGTGCTCAAAAGGCTCTGGGAGGAGGCCATAATATCAGCCTCCGACACATTATAAGCAATCGCGATCATTACAATCACCATAATGATCGTAACCGGAAGAGATACCCCCAATATCTTCGCCCGCAGTCCCAGCCGAAAACTCCTTCTTTGTTTATGATCTTTTTTCATTATGTACATCACTCCTCCTTTACATTATGATAAAATCATTATAGTATACTTATTATTATACCAAGAAACGCCATTTTTCTCAACCACGATCAACCAAAAAAACGAAGACTTCTTCACAAAGTCTCCGCTTTTATCATCCCGTATGAAGCTGTCAGTCCATCTTAATATCTGCCTTTACATCCCGTATATCTCCTGTCTCCATATCCGTAAGCTGTACCATCCACTGTTTTTTATGATCCTGATCCTCATAAAAAGCTGAAATTTTCTCGCCCTGACGCAACGATACATGGCCTGTCTTCTCTCCTGCATAATTCCTGATCACTCCATTCTCCGAAATATACATGGAGTCCTCCCAGATGATCCCCTGCATTTTCCGGACAAATCTACGTTCTTTGCAATCATAGATAAAACAGGTTTCCTCCCCTTCTTTCATTCTGCAGTATACCGCCACACAAGCATTCATCATTTTGCACGATATGATAGATTCTACCCCCGCATCCTGTTTCCGCATATCATATGTTTTGTCATAAATATAAAATTTGGTTTTATCTTTTCCTGACCCCCTTTGAAACTGGTCCGCCGGAAAGCTGGTCCGTCCCACGGCATTCCCCAGTCCGTCATACCACGTGTCCTCATTCCAGCGAAAAATTCGCATCCCCGGATAATAACGCATCTGAGCACGGTTTCCCCAAATATATGTCAGCTCATACGTCACATAATACGTCCGGAACGCCTTTTGGGACCATAACTCATCCTCCGAATTATCCGGATCCGGCTTCTTCCGTCTCTGGTAATATGTTTCGTCCAGCCACTCACTCACCTGCTTAAGCTGCCATTCATCCAGTGTTCTGGTTCCAAACGCCTCAAATCCATCCATATGATAAGTGGCCCGGATAGAATACACCCCTTTGGTAAAATTCAGAATCTTCCCACTTCCGGCACTTTGCTTTTCTGATGTTTCAATAAAGGAAGGATACATATCCTTCTGTTTCGACTGTTCCGTCCGGTATGTATCATACAAAACCTCGTATGCTTCCCCCGTATTCGGATCAATCGCATCTATATCATATGGAATATAAGAGATCATCCTGTGACCGCTCTCATATGTTTCCGGAGCTGAAATCCCCGTATCCAGCTTGTACGTCTTCTTTTTCTGACATTTTACTCCCACATCCGTCAGATATGCTTTATGTCCCTTATAATACCAGCATAGTTTCTCCGGTCCATAATTTGCCTCCATGACCGCTTTCGGAGAATCAAAATATATTAAAAGCTTTTGACACAGCTGTTTTTGCTTTGTGGTCTTACTGATCGCCATAACACTGCGCCGGTAAGTCTGATCCGAAAGATGGATATCCCCGATCAAGCCCTGATGCTGCGCCAAAAGATAGTCCGGATTTGTGGAATTTTCCCAAATAACAATATCTGCTGATTTTAACTGCTCATCTATGTTCTTTGCATAATCATATGCCATAATATACAACTTCACACCAAACCGCTCCCGCAGGATATCTCCATACCATCCCCCCTGCATCTCACCGGGAGCCGGAACCTCTCCGAGCATATCAAGCACCCGGATCACCGGCAGCCCGTCAGACTCCTTCTGATCATTTTCCTTTTGTTCTTCTGCTGCCCCGGTTGTCTCCGGGCTTGGGTAAATTTCATTACAGCAAAAAGCAGCCGCCGCACTTTCTTGTGCACCGGGCTTGTTTTCCCGGTGTCCTTTCCCGAATTTACAGCATTGGTCAGGCCAAAGATTCCTACTGCCAGTATCACAACTACTGCCACTGCTCCGATCCATTTTGCATGCTTATGAAATTTCATGACATGCTTTACTCTCCTCCGGGTATCCGTCTCCCCAAAGGTCAGCATCCCCAGCCCCGGATTTCTCCGGTTCATCGCAAATTGCAATAACGACTCACTGTAGACTGCCCGGATATCCTCCGGACTATTCTGCAAAACATACTCATCGCAGCTCATTTCCATATCCCGGATCATCAGAAAATAAGACAGCCACACCAGAGGCTGGAACCAGTATACACTGCAGAGCAGAAATGCCGCCACCTTCACCAGATTGTCCCGTCGGCGGATGTGATACTTTTCATGGTTGATGATATAATCCTTCTCCTGTTCCCCCAGACGGAAGGGAATATAAATCCTCGGTGAAAGCAGTCCCATCACAAACGGAGACGGTATCGCATCGCATTCATATACATTGTCCTGCATACGGACTGCAGTCGCAACCCTCCCCTTCATCCTGAGATACAGGATAATATTTACAAACAGGATTACACACAAAACTACCAGCCAGAGATATGCCGCTCCGTATAATATCCTCCGAAGCAGCACCGGAGAGAATGCTTCCGTTTGGTTTGGAGATGTTTCCTCTGCCATATCACCGGACATATTATCGTAGATATTTTCCGATTCTTTATCTGTATTTTTAACGGATTCATTCTGGGAAGCGGTCTGTAATTTTGCTGATGAATCAGTAGAACCCATCTGATCAGTCTGTCCGTCATTTGGTACAGTATCTGTCTGAGCTTTGTTTTGATCATCCAAAGTACTCTTTTTCTGAGATGATTTTTTGCCGGTCATCCTGACATTTTGCCATGAGACTCCCGTATACTTCTCCAGAGACTGCTCCATCCGGTCTGAGCTCTGCGGAAGCAGATTATATACACTGAATGGTGATGCAATTTTTACAGGGCATACCAGCTGTATCCCCACAATGATCCACAGAAAATACGCATATTTCTTCGGCGCTTTCCCCAATAACATTCTCGTCAGAAGAACCAGTACGATCACGACCGAAGCATCAATCCCCATCTGTAAGATCCCCATAAATAACCGAAATACCATACGCCTCCCCCTATCTGTTTGTTTTATCCCATATCAGATTATGCTGCTGACATTTAATAACTGCCACGCATAACGCTTTGTAATCCCGCATAGAAACATATGAAGGTCTTTCCTTTTTATGTTGCAAGTTTATAATTGTAAACCTTGTGTTTAGTTTACAACAATAGACCTGTGTTGTCAAGAAAATCCTGTGTATAAATTTTCTATCATTTATCCGTACAATATTTGAAGCTTGCTGATAAAATCCTCAATAATAAAGCGTGAATTGATCGATGTGTATACTCTGATCTGCGGACTGTTCTCCGGATAGTGATAAGAGGTATCCTCCTGTACCTCCGGTGCTTTGCAGTACATAAAGCTGCCGCAATTTGGTTCCAGGGTCACTCCTACCGCCGGGGAGTCTCCAAGCGACCAGCTCTCTCCCGCCGACCACGAAGCGTTTTCTGTTTCATAAAATGATATGAGATTTTCGTACAATAATCTGCCGATCTCGCCATAAGGAGCGATCCGTCGTTGTATTTCTCCAAAACCGATATGCATGGTTCCGTAAACATTGTTGGGAATCAGCCATATATCTCCTCCGCAGTGAAGCACTGTATTGGCCGCCTCCACATCATTTCCAAAGTTAAATTCCCATCCCGGCTTCTCACAACCAATGGGATTCCCTCCAATGCATACTACTGTCATCCTGTCCACAATTTCAGACTTTGCCCGGATGGCTTCCGCCACATTAGTCACTGCCCCAATACATAAAACAAACAACGGCTTGTCATCCTCCTTCATGGCCTCCCCGACGATAAACTGCGCTGCCTCTGTCATGGGTTCCCCCTGATGCTCTGACATTTTGCCGGTCTGTCCCCGAAGCACCGGCACTTCTGCCCCCATCGCTTCCGTCACGCGACAGATCATCTCATAACTCTGCTCCATGCTTCCCTCTTCCACAAAATGTTCCGCACATATTCCCTTCACCTCAAGCATTTTACTCATCAATGCCTGTGCGATTGCAAAAGGATCATCCGCCTCACAGGCGGCATCCGTATCAATAATCACTCGTCTTTTACGATATTCCTGCACATGATAACGCAGGGAAGCTTTTCTCTGCTCCAGTGTAATTTTACCTGATGACATTTCCTGCTCCTTTATCATTTCGCCCATGTTGTTTTATCCCGTTCTCCCTGATAATCAAAAAGTCCGTCGTTTTTCTCCTCCAACGCTTTGATCATATGATAGGTGTATTCATTATAAGGGGTTGGGATTCCAAGCTCTTCTCCCATGCGCATCAGCGTGCCGGAAAACATGTCGATCTCTGTATGGCGTCCCGCATCCAGATCCTGCAGGGTAGAATATCTCGCAGAAGCAGGAACTGCACTTCCCCTTCCGGATGTGCCCGCCATCTTGCTCATATCAATTCCTTTCGCTAATGCAATCTGCTCCAGTTCCCTGCGAAGCCCGTCACTGATGGCTTTCATATGTGTACTGTCACTGTAGCAGCCTACCCCCGCTCCCAGAATCGCCTGAGGAAGATTATTGCAGACATTCAGGCGAAACTTTCCCCAAATCTCCTCCCGAATAAACTCCGTAGAGCGGAAATGAATCCCGGTGTCCGCAAAAAGGGACTCAATTGCACGTACCCTTTCACTGTCAAAAGGTGCCGCAAGCTCTCCAAAAATAATCCCCAGAGTAGTTTCCGGATTGAAATAATATCCATTTTCCTCTTTGTGGGATGCCACCTTGATCAGAGAACGAAGAACCCTGCCATCCCCGACCTGCTCTGCAATCAGTTCCTCGCTGTCTACGCCATTCATCAGGCTCATAACTGTTGTATGCTCCCCAACGATCGTCTTAATGCTTTCCAGCGCTTCCGGAAGAGATCCATACTTCAAGGACACGATCAACAGATCCACATCCTCCGCCTCCTGCGGACTCCAAACCTCCGGACGATAAACTTCATCATTGATCCGACAGCCACCCTTTTTCAACCGGTCAGCCCGTTCTCCCTCTGCAATCACACCCAGACGTATGTCCTTTTTGTGAGACAGCCCCCAGATTACATAAGAGCCCACAGCTCCTGCACCTAATACCGCTACTGATTGTATCTTCATATTCACGTTCTGCCTTTCCTGTTAGTTCTTTAATTTTCCCTCTGCCAGATCCCGTTCTGTCATATAATTGGTCGAAAAGGCAGCATTACATTCTGCAATTTCCTTTGTCCCGTTAATATAATCTGCGTACAGATCCCAAAGATCCATCCCTCCATCTGCTTCCAGTCCATCATCGTCCGGCAGCCACTCCCGGATCAGGGCGATCCGTTCCTCCTTTGTTGTGTCTTTGATCAATGTTGATTTCATAATGAACCACCTTTCGTTTTCCAGCATCAGCAGTATGTTCATACTGTTCTTATCATGTTGTCTTTATATAGTATGATATTTTACCCTCTGCCTTCTGTCAATAAGCTATCCCGTTTTCATTTTCACCCCTTGTCATTGTCATAATAATTAGAATACCTTTTAAATATTTCGGCAACTTTTGTATAAGCCGCTTTAGGTCTGCGATATTCATCAACAATTCCCTTGTTATTCATTTCTCTTGGACGTCCGGCAAACCATTCTCTGCTGACCCTCACATCGCAAAACTGCCATATATATACACCCATGCATTCCGGAAAATTCAGGCATTCCGATACTTGCTCCGTCAATGCATCTGCCTGATACTCCTCTGTCCATTTTCCGTGATATGCATTATGACAGCCATACAGACCGCCCGCTCCAATTTCAGAAACGATAAACGGCTTTCCCTTGCCTTTTCCGTCCTCCTCAATCCAATGATATACCTCTTCCAGATAATCTTTGACCGGTTTGTCCACATACCATCCCGGATAAAGGTTGCAGGAAATCACATTTGGGAGATCAAAGCAGATATCCTGAAAAAACTTACAGCTCGCAAAAGTATACGGCCGGGTATCATCCATTTTCCGAATCAGATCAAATTGCTTTTCGTAACATGACCTCCCAAATGTTGTTTCACTGGCACATTCATTTAAAATCCCCCAAATAAAGATACTTGGATGATTATAATGATTAGAGATCATTTCCCGGATCACCGCTTCCGCCTGCGCCTCAAACAGCGGATGCCTCATGCGGTCTTCTTCCAGACCGCGGGCATGATTTTCCTCCCAGACCAAAATTCCCAATTCGTCACACATATCCAGAAAAATCTCATCATTGGGATAATGTGCCGTCCGTATGGAATTTGCCCCCATCTGTTGTATCAAAACAAGATCATTGTAAATCGCCTGATAAGGAAGTGCACAGCCATAATCCGGATGATCCTCATGCCGGCATACCCCTTTAATTCTCAGACTTTTTCCATTAAGCAGAATTTTCTGTCCCTCAACACAAATTTCCCGGAATCCAAAGCGGTCAATGATATCGTCTAGGATCTGCTGCCCCTTTCTCATCTGCAATTCCACCAAATAAAGCTCCGGATCCTCTGGACTCCATGGTTTCACATTATCTATTTCCAGATCCTTGTGAAGTTCATAATGCTCCTGTTCTTCCAACGAAATTTTCCAGTCGAATGTTGTATTTCCAATCCGTCCTGTTACAACGATCTCTTCCCCTCTGTACTGTCCTGTTTTCAGTACAGATATTGCAGTACTGATCTTTGCATGCCAATTTCCGTTTTTCATATATGTCTTTACGTGAACATATTCAAAATAAAGCTCATTCAATTCTTCGACAACAACAGGTCTCGACACGCCTCCATAGGACATATAATCATTCGGCACATGAAGAGCACTCTCCTGATGAAACCGATTATCGGCCTTAATTTCCAGCCTATGCTCTCCCGGCTGCAGATCAGCAACAACCGCAGAGAACGGTGTATAGGCATTATAATGATGTGCAATTTCCCGTCCATCCAAATATACCGTTGCCGTATGACTGACCCCCTTACATTCTATCCGGATGTCTCCCGTAGCCTGAAAAGATTTTCTAAAAATCCCCTCTCCTCTGTAATCGGCAAAAAGAGGATGAGACTCCCAGCATCCCGGTGCTGCAAGCAGAAACTTTTGACCGGCATATCTCCCGGAACATGACTCAAACTCCCATAAGCTTCCTGTCAATTCTGTCTGTTTTCTGATTTTATGCGTGGCAAATGTCCGAATCATGTATCAACACGCTCCTTTCTCCAAAGTAACTTTAACACAACATTAGACCATATATCCCTTTGCGTCAATCCCTGATTTTAATCTGTTCTTTCATATTTTTGCAAAATTCTCATAAAGCAGAGCATAAAGAAAAGCCCATAAAACTCTGGGTTTTAAGGACTTTTCGAAAATTTTTATGAAATAAGTTATTATCTCTTTGAGAACTGAGGAGCTCTACGAGCCTTCTTGAGACCGTATTTCTTACGCTCTTTCATTCTAGGATCACGAGTAAGGAATCCTGCTTTCTTCAGTGTAGGACGGAAGTCTGCGTCTACATTCAGAAGAGCTCTTGCGATACCATGTCTGATGGCACCTGCCTGACCTGTGAATCCACCACCACGAACATTTACAAGTACATCATACTTATCCAGTGTGTTAGTAGCTTCCAGTGGCTGACGAACGATGATCTTTAATGTCTCAAGACCAAAATACTGATCCATATCCTTCTTATTGATTGTGATCTTACCATTTCCTGGTACTAAATATACTCTGGCAATACTGCTTTTTCTTCTGCCTGTTCCATAAAATTTATTAGCCAATGTCTTTTCCTCCTCTCAATTATGCTCTCTCTACGATTTCTAATACTTCCGGCTTCTGTGCGATCTGCTCATGCTCTGCACCTGCATATACATGAAGCTTCTTTGCCATCTGACGACCAAGTGGTCCCTTTGGAAGCATTCCCTTTACTGCATGCTCAATTACATACTCAGGCTTCTTTGCGAGCATTTCCTTGAGTGTAGTCTCTTTCATTCCACCAACATAATCGGAGTGATGATAATAGATCTTCTGATCCAGCTTCTTACCTGTTACTTTAATCTTATCAGCATTGATAACGATTACATAATCACCGGTATCAATATGCGGAGTATACTCCGGCTTATTCTTACCTCTTAATACGCAAGCTACTTCTGAAGCAAGACGTCCTAATGTATGTCCTGTAGCATCAACTACATACCATTTTCTTTCAATCTTGGATGGGTTAGCCATATAACTTTTCATCCCAGTACCTCCTAACTTTTCTAACAATCTTCAACTGTCAGGCACATAAATACTGTTACCGGGGCTTTGGCTTAAGTATTTTACACGCCACATTAGACTATTATATTATGTTTCTATGAGCTTGTCAAGATAAAATCTTCGTCATTTTAGATGTTGCCTTGCAATCTCACCGTAAATAAATCCATCCGTTTTCTGCAAATCACTGATCCTCCAGCTTTCGTACCGACGCTCCCGGCACCAGCTTACTTGCTACAATGGATGGCGGCGATAATTTGGTTTTGTGTCCTTCGATCAGCTTGATCAGCTGCTCTGCCGCTTTCATTCCAATGCGTTCCGTATCCTGACGAACCGTGGTCAGACGGGGTTGAAGCTGGCTGGCAATAAAAATATCATCATATCCTGCTACCGATATATCCTCCGGGATCTTTAATCCCATGGACTCGATCGCAGCAATCCCTCCCACCGCCGAATAGTCATCAGAATAAATAATGCATGTAGGCTTGTCTTCCCGCTTTAAAAGCTCTCTGGTATATTCTGCTGCCTTTTTAAGATTTCTGTATTCTGACGGAAGTATCCAGCTCTCCGGCATTTCAATGCCATGCTCCTTCATCGTATCCTTCAGACCTTTGATACGGATATCTGTAACGACAGATGTAGAATCTCCGGTAATATATGCAATCTTTTTATGTCCCATCGAAAGAATATATTCGACTAATTGCCTCATACCTACTGCATTGTCAGATATTACCGACAGGCATTGCGGAAATTCAAAATCGATGGTCACAACAGGGATATCACTCTCTACCAGCTCCCGGACCTCCGGATTATAAAAGTCAATACAGGCGATCATCACACCATCAAGACCCCGATAGCGGCAATGCTCCAGATATGTCTTACTTTTTTTATGTTTTTTGTTGCTGTTAATAAAGGTGATATCATATCCTTTACTCTCGGCAGTTACCTTAAAGCTATTCAGAATATTGGCAAAGTAATCATGGGTCAGACCACTCGCCGCCTCATCAATAAACAGTACACCAATATTAAAGCTTTTGTTCATGCGAATCGCCCTGGCATAATACTGCGGAAAATATCCCTGCTCCTTCGCTACTTCTTTGATATGTTTTTTGGTTTCTTCCCCAATGTCTTTTTTGTCGTTTAGCGCCTTGCTGACTGTGGCAACTGACACGCCACAAATTTTTGCAATGTCCTTAATCGATGCCATCTGCCCCTCCATTTCTCCCGAAGGCTATTACAACGATGATGAATTATCCGTTGTACTCATCCCATATTTTCTCTTCTCCTGTTATCTTATCATACCCATTCGTAAGGTACAATCATTTATTCGTTTTAACGATTCGGCAGGTATACCAGGCACAAATAAGCCCAGCGCACAAGAACTCCTATAATAATGATTCCATATTGAAAAATAATATCAAATATTTTTCTTCTGACCTTTGGATTCTTTTCTTTTTCATCCACCTCTACCAGATCAATTTTAGGCGACAAAAAACGGATCAAAGTGGTATAAGCCGCCAGAATCAAAAGCCACAGCAGAAACATTCCAAAGCCTGCCAGCTGCCACAAAAATGTCTGCGATGCCCCTCCCGCCTGTTGATGCATCCGGGTTCCGGTAAGATTCCCCATAGCAAAATACAAATAGTCCATAGAGATATAGCCCCAGACAAGACTTGTGATTGACAATATCAAGCGTTTCCACCATTTCATATATCTTCCTCTTTTCTACTATTATTGTCCTCCATCCACTGATCAGCAGAATCTCATTGCACAGCACTTTTTATCACTGTGTAAGCCGTTCCATCTTCATCTCAAATGGGCTCAGCAGATACTGCGCATCATCTATCCGTATTTCCTGCATTTTGCCGGTATTATTAAATATAAATCTCCAAACCGTTTCATCCTTGCGGCGATATGTAATTTCCACACCCAGCGGCAGATTGTCATAATAAGGAATCCCCTTCTCTTTTGCCATACATTTGGCCAGCGCAATATAAAGTGCCCTGTTGCACACCGTTCCTATATAGTAAGCCCTGCCCTTACCAAAATGATTTCCGGTGATTGCCGGTTGTCCGGCATAATGGCAGTCTCCATAGCTTGCAAGAATTTCTGCGGAGTCCGTCTTTAGTATATCACACCACTGCTGGTATAGAACATTTATTTCCGTTTCTGATGAATCCTGATTTTGTTGAAAATTACATTGCAGGCACTGTATGTATTCCCTGCGGAGAGTATCGTCCACAATATCCAGCTTTCCTTTTCGTCCCCCCGGCACATCATATTCCTGCACCTGTGCACCGATCATATCCTTATATATAGAAGGAAGAGGTTCCATAATACACTTATTCCAGACATCCTTCACTCCGGAACGATTCGTCAGAAGGATCGTTCCTCCCTGAGCAGCAAATTCATGTAATGCTTTCTCTGTCTCCTCGTGAGTGATCAGCATAGTTGGCGCAAGTACAATTTCATACGCTGATAAATCTGCAGATTCGTCAATGATATCCACTCCGACACCAATCGCGGTAAATCCATCGTGGAGACTTTTGAGCTGTTCCAGATAATACATTCCTTCCGCCTGGTGCTGCAGCTTAAACCCATATTCATTATCTGAACTGTATAACAGTGCCACAGAATTCTTCACATAGGATCCATCCATTTCCTGCAATCCATCAACAATCCGGCAAAGCTCCCGGAATTCCTCATATCGTCTGCCCGGTACATCGCTGTGATCTAATATCCCATGCCAGTACATTTCTGCACCGGCCACCGCCGTACGCCACCGGAAATGAACGACTGTATCGGCTCCATGTGCGATCGCCTGCAAAGCATATCCCTTGATCATCCCCGGTTCCGGAGAAGGGGACATTGGCATCCAGCTTCCTACTGCACCGCTGAGCTGTTCCATGATCCAAAAATTTTGCTGTTTGATTCCTCTCATCAGATCCAGATGAAATGCATGAGAATATAACTCCTCCTGACTCTCTGGCAGCACTGTCGTTGGATAATTATCATAGGATACAATGTCCAAATTTTGGAACAGATCATAAAAATCCGGCATATTTTCGCACAGCCAGCTATTTGTCGTGATCCATGCATCCGGGTCAAGAGAATGGATCAATGTCCGCTGGAATTCAAGATATGCCACCGTACTTTCCGAAGCATACCGGTTATAATCCAGTGTTAATGATGGATTCTGCCACTTAATAAAATCGCCCATCGGCGGCTTTACCTGAGAAAAGGAGGAATACTCTCCACTCCAGACAGAATTCCCATAAGCGGCATTGACCTCCTGTACATTTCTGTATTTTTTCCGCATCCAGTTCTGAAAGGATTCCTGACATACTTCGCAACAGCAATGATTCGCTTCCAGTTCATTATCGATCTGATAAGCGATCACGGCAGGATTGTCCCGGTACCGGCTCACCAGCTGTCTTATGATCTTCTCACAAAGTGTCCTATAAACAGGACTGTTCATACAACGATGGCCACGAATCCCGATAGCAATCCTCTGTCCATCCGGTCCGGTCTGTATGATCTCCGGATACTTTTCAAACGCCCATAAAGGCGGGGTGCATGTCGGTGTGCATAAAACTACCTGCATCCGTCTGTCCGCAAAAACGGACACAGCACGATCCAGCCATTCAAAGTCATAAGTGCCCTCCTCCGGTTCCATCCGGCTCCAGGCAAACTCTGCCATGCGCACCACTTTTACTCCACATTCCTTCATCCGATCGGCATCCTGCTCCCACATCTGTTCCGGCCATTGCTCCGGATAATAGTCTACTCCTATCTGAATGCTCATGCACGCCTCCTTTAATCGTTTAACTGCTTCTTGATCTCCAACATCTGATCACGTAAGTTTGCTGCCAGCTCAAAGTTTAATTCTGCTGCTGCCGTATTCATCTTTCTCTTAATCTTGTCCACAAGCTGTTCCAGCTCCTTACGGCTCATAGACTCAATATCCTTCTGGATATCACCCGTTTCTGTTTCCTCCACCTTCTTGGAAATACGGATCAGATCCCGTACTGCCTTTTTGATCGTCTGTGGTGTAATGCCATGCTCTTCATTATATCTCTGCTGTATGCTCCGGCGCCGGTTTGTCTCATCAATCGCATTTCGCATGGAATCCGTCATCATATCGGCATACATAATAACATGTCCCTCGGCATTTCTGGCGGCACGTCCGATAATCTGAACCAGTGCGATCTCAGAACGCAAGAACCCCTCCTTGTCCGCATCCAGGATGGCAACCAATGCAATCTCCGGGATATCCAGACCTTCCCGCAACAGGTTAATTCCCACCAGCACATCAAAAACGTCCATACGCATATCACGGATAATCTCCGACCGCTCCAGAGTATCAATGTCAGAGTGAAGATACTTCACCCGAATCCCGGCTTCCCTCAGATAATCCGTCAGATCCTCTGCCATCCGCTTTGTCAGTGTATTGACCATCACCTTATTGCCGGCAGCAATGGTGCGGTTGACCTCTCCCAGCAGATCGTCAATCTGCCCCTCTACCGGACGTACATCAATCTCCGGATCCAAAAGGCCGGTGGGACGTATGATCTGCTCCACTCTCGCCAGCTCATGCTCTGTCTCATAGATATTTGGCGTTGCAGAAACAAACATCATCTGATTAATATGCTGCTCAAACTCCTCAAAATTCAGCGGACGGTTATCCAAAGCTGACGGAAGACGGAAACCATAATCCACCAATGTCTTTTTGCGGGACCGGTCCCCGGCATACATGCCCCGGATCTGCGGAATCGTCATATGAGACTCATCTACCATAATAATAAAATCGTCCGGGAAATAATCTAAAAGCGTGTGAGGCGGCTCTCCTTCCTTCAAGCCGGAAAGATGTCTGGAGTAGTTCTCAATTCCGGAACAAAATCCTGTCTCCCTCATCATTTCAATATCAAAATTGGTCCGTTCGGAAATCCGCTGTGCCTCCAAAAGCTTGTCCTCGGAGCGGAAATACCGGACACGATCCTCCAGCTCTGCCTCAATATCGCGGATGGCCCGTTCCATATCGTCCTTATCTACTACATAATGCGATGCCGGAAATACTACCATATGCTCCAGCTCCGATAATACCTCACCGGTCAGAACATCAATCTCCGTGATCCGGTCAACCTCATCTCCAAAAAACTCCACACGAATCGCACGCTCTGACTCTGAAACCGGGAACACCTCCAGCACATCCCCGCGAACCCGGAACGTACCACGCTGAAAATCCATATCGTTTCTCGTATACTGCATGTCGATCAGTCTGCGAATAACCTCATCCCTGTCCTTCATCATACCCGGACGCAGGGATACTGTCATATTCTGGTAATCAATAGGACTACCCAGACCATAAATACAGGATACACTGGCAACGATCACCACATCCCGCCGCTCTGTCAGTGCAGCCGTAGCGGAATGGCGAAGCTTATCGATCTCATCATTAATAGAGGAGTCCTTCTCAATATAAGTATCAGAAGACGGAACATATGCTTCCGGCTGATAGTAATCATAATAGGATACAAAATACTCCACCGCATTCTCCGGGAAGAATTCCTTGAACTCGCCGTAGAGCTGCGCCGCCAGAGTCTTATTGTGCGCAATGACCAAAGTCGGTTTATTAAGCTTTGCAATGACATTTGCCATGGTGAAAGTCTTACCGGAGCCGGTAACACCCAGCAAAGTCTGAAACTGGTCACCCTCCTCGAAGCCTTTGACCAGGGCGTCGATCGCCTCCGGCTGGTCTCCGGTAGGCTGGTATTCGGAATGTAATATAAAATGATCCATGATTGTCTGAACACCTCCAAATAAGAGAATTACCGGAAACTACAGGGAACATATCCGGTACTCTCTCCGATTTGTGTCTTTTCACATTATAATAAGACAGGGAACAAATCTCTCCCTGATGGCGATTCATTCCCTATGTATCTTTCATCCTTCATAAAATCAGTATAGCACAGTATAATTGTCAATGCAATAAAAACAGAACATTTGTTCCGTTTCTTGGACTGTTGCTTATTGTTCAAAACTGCTGACAATGAGCCTGACAGGACAATACTTCATTACGCATATTTTTCTCGTTTTCATCATTCTACGGAAATAAATACTCTGTTGTAATTCCTTTTTGAGCAAGTTGTTCCATTATTATACTTTTTATCTTTGCAGGAATAATAATTTTCACTAAAAAACTTCCTTTATCCAATTCTTTTGGTGCAACTACCTCATGTGGACAAAATATATTATCTCCTGCATATCTACTTGTTCTCATTTTATCAATTGGCGTTTCAAATTTCACACCACATACATACAAGCAACCTTTTTGTCTTTGTATTCTCAAATTATCTATATGTGGATTACATGGTCGCAAAATCATAAAGCCATGATCTAAATAGGAAACTAACTCTGTATAAAAATCCTCTTTGTAACTATACTTATCTTCCAGCTCCGGATACTTCTGAAACAGAATTTCTGCATATTCTTTTATACTTAATCGTTTTTTTTCTACATTAACAAGTTCACATTGTATCTTTGTTCTCATCCATCTGGAATCATCTGGAGAATATGACCATATAAATATGGACGCGTCTTTATCAAGATTGTCACAACAGGCAAAGTACAGTGCAACATCTATATCTGTCGAAAAATCAATTAACCTAGTAGCATGTATGTAATGCTGATTATATGCCATCACCTCAAATAAGGAATCTCCAGATTCAGATATACTCTCATCCACAGATATATCTCTACATATACTTGGAGTTATCTTCCAAGAAGAATCACTTTGCCCTCGATAAAATGCCTGCATATATGTCCGTTCATCACCCGGATCTCCTCTACCTTGCCTTGGCAATTTATGAAACAAATTATAATCATTTGCAATTTTATAAACTTGAGAAAGTTCTTCTACTGTAATTTCCTGATAATCATATTTTTCTTCAAAAGTTGACATAGGTACTCCTCTCTAAAGCATTCTACTCTTTGCTATCCATGAGGGTCATAAATAATTTCACGAATACTTGTTTCAATAGGAGTCGCATCATACCTATTAAACAAGACAAGATTCTTTCCTATAATTTTTTTAGTTCTTGTACATGGATAAATGATTCCAGTAATCCCTTTCGATTCCAAATATCCTGCTAAAACATGAAACGATTTATATGCTTTTTTCTTCCCAGCATCATCCTCTTCATCAACTTTTTTGTAAATTGTATTACAAATCATCTTTAAATACTGTTTTGCCACTGCTATCTCCACAAACGATCTATCAATAATAGACCCATTAACATTTTTCTCAACATATCTTTTTACACTACGCTTAGTTGTTCCCAATTTCTTTACTTCACTCGGGTTTGACAGTGTGGCTTCAACAAATAAGTCTTTAAGTGTTTCCTCATATTTATCCATTTCCATTTGTATTTTCCAGAGCTCAACATCGTTGTATGACAAATCCAAAATTCTACCTGCCTTAACTGGTTTAAAATGACAAAATGAATACTTTTTTCCTTTCTTTGCTCTATACTCTTCTAAGCATATATATTCATTAATGGATAAATCTTCTGAGTATACCTTTTCCTTTGTTTCAAAAGATAAATACAAATAAGTTTTTCCCGGAGGATTCCATCTGTTTACAGTCGAAGCATTATCCCAAGGAACAAATCTGCTGATGCCCCAGTTCCAATCTGGAACAACTCTGCACAGCACATCATCTTCGCTTAATGAATACAGAAATACATCCTCGTATTTCTCCATACATTTTGAAAACACATCGTCAAAAATATCTATAAATGCCTTATCGCTGTTTTCTGAAACATTAAGAATATCATCCCACTGCTTCTCGATAATAACCCTTGCATTTTCCAATCGCACATCTGAAACAAATTTTTCAAAATAAAATGGCGGAAGATTAACACCTAAAAATATTGTATATGTTCTTAAATACCCTATGAAATCTATAAATATATCTTCTGTATACTCACCTTTTTCTTTATAATCATTCTCTAACTGTTTTCCACACTCATCGAGCATTTTATACAATATAAAATCATTCTCTCCAGTATTCCATAAATCTCTTCTAATTCTTTTGCTGATCAATCTAAGTATGTCCTCATATTTAGAAGATAACGATTCTAACTTTTGTAATTTCTGCAAAATAAATATGCTGTACTCAGTTTTTCCTATCATCAAGTCATCCCTTCCTCCTAATACGATATATCATATTATTCGTATTCCCCTCCTTTTCGAGGACTCCTAAATCAGCCAATATCTTCATATACCTCCACGCAGTTGTTCGTGATTTCTTGGTCATTTCCATTACTTCCTGAATAGAAATTTCTCTTTTCACCTCTAATACTCTAATGACATCCACTAATTTTTCAAAATCCTTTGGTTTCAAAACTTGTTTCATTTTGCAACAAGTTATCATTTTCCATTTCATTTTCTTCCAAAAACACCGGATGAATCGGAATTCTGATCCTCATAGCTCGTCTGTCTTCATCTGTAAAAAATTCTGCTCGTGAAGAACCGTTCTTTTCCAGTTCTTCTTGTATTGTCGGAATACCAGAGGAATGACCTTCTGACAAATCCAATTCTTTCAAAAATTTCCCCAATCTTCTGTTACGATAGTATCTTGAAACAAATCTTTTACCTTCTACTATCGTCTTTTGGGAAATGGACCTATCAATTCCCGGAAAATTCATAATGTTAATACAATCCGGCTCTATCTCTATTGTTACAGGCTCACAAGACATATAATCTCTATGGTAAAAAGCATTAACAACAGCCTCCTCAATTGCCTGATACGGATAATTCATAATCCGCAAAGCCTCCATCTGATTTGGAACCTTGATTACTTTTTCCCGTATAAAAAGATTTCTAAATCGTTCCATTGTTGCCTGAATCATCTGCGGTACGGATCCTGTAATGTTTGGAAAATCCTCACTAACACTTGGATTTTCTACACTCCCCTGCGGAAATGATGTCATCTGAACGTAGGTATAGGGAAAAAACTTGTCTGGATGCTCGCAAAACATCATGATTGCCACATTTTGAATATAACGGAGTTCCGGTGGTTCCACCAGCAATTGCATATCTTCTAATATCTCCTCTACGCCTCGTTCTTTAACTTGTTTTGCTAATTTACTACCTGTTTTTCTCAAATGATCTTCCAAAAGGACAGGTGAAATGTCATCAAAAGCAGCCTTATGACTCGCTCTACAATCATAAGGAGTCTGATCTGACATATTAATCAATTCCCTTTCCTGTTCAGGATTTGCCTTAACAGAACTGGTTAGATAACGAATATAATAATTATACTTCTTGTCCTTTTTGCTGGTAACATGTTCTGGTGATTTGTAAGGACGCTGCTGTCCCGTTCTCGCCACAATAACAAGAATCCATTTCCCGTCAACTTCCAACGGAATCGCCTTAGGGAAATAGGCGGAGCAATCATATTGTTGTAGCTAAGCATTTCTTTTTAAATTTCGTCCAACATGTACTCTGGAATTTCCTTCCCTGGACGGACTGCCACTCCATTTTTTTCTTCAACACCGACAACCACCATCATTGTTGTAATCATTTGCAAATGCATAAACACTATGATAGATGTCATCTGGGTTCCATCCTGTTTTAAACTCTATGCGATCTGATTCAATTTTTCTTTTGTTTAACAAATCTTCTACGCTTATTTCAAGTTCCATAATGTCCTCACTTTCCATTATTAATTTGCACATTTCCTACAAATTTAATTTTGTTAAGTTCTGCTCCTACAACTCCTCTTGTAATGGTTTGTAGCTATCCCACGCCACATCTTCCGCATATTCTGTGTAAGAAAATGCAGTAACTGTCTCAATACCAACTACTCAACGCTTTTTTATTCACGAATAACATTATGACAATTACTACATTGTTCTGTCCCTCCTACTGACTTGACATAAGGCATAAGTTTCTTGTTATTTTGCCAACATGCTGCACAATATTTTATATCTTTACCTTCTGCTTTTTCACTTTTTCTTATGTAATATCCTTTAGGTAGAAGTTCTAAATCCTCTTCTATAATATTTGATTGCTCTAACTCTTCAATCCTCTTTTTTAAATCACGATTTTCATCTTCTATTTCAGATAAAGCCAATTTTATTTCAATTAATCTATCAACAAGTTCCAAATTTTTCTGATTTTTCGCCTCGTCAATCAAATCTCTTACTAGCTGATATATGTCCATAACAGTTCCCATTTTATTACACCTCCATAATTCTATTTTATCAACTGGTCACAATATGGTAAAAGTTCTTCTATCTTAGCAACAATACGCTTCTGCTCCGCAAGAGGTGGGAGTGGTACTAAATAACTTTTCAGTTCAGCAAATGGCGGAATATTTTTTATAGCAGAACCCTTACTGCTTTTTCTCGCAGTCTGTTTCAAAATAACATTAAAATATATTAAAAAATACTCCACATAAACAGACGGCATTAATTTCATTCTCATCAATGCTTGATTTATTATACCTTGTTCAATTCCTTCCGGCATAATATAAGTCTCACCAATCGTACCAGCACAACTGACGATTATATCTCCCGGAAAAAGTTCAAAACCCTTCATCTTGCTTTCAAAATAATCTCTAGTAATATAATAATCACCTAATGAAGCATCTTTCTGAATTGCATTTTTCTGTTCATAAACTTTGACTGTATTATCTCCCTTAGGTACAAATATCGCCTTAGTTAACGCACTTCCAAAAGGACCTTTTTTATAACTTCCAAATTCTCCAAATCTCACCCATTTCCAGCTACTAGGAATTTTATATGGAATTTCGTCCTCAGTAATCTCAGGCAAAGGTTTTTCCTTCTTAATCTTGCCCTCTTTGATAAGCTGAGCTTTCTCAGCAACTATCTGCTCATAAAGTTCATCAGCAGTTCCTTCTTCTAGTCGTTGTCCCACCAGCTTGCCCTGCATAGCCATTTGTAGGATACTCTTCTTCATATCCTCAGGGAATTTTTTATTAAATGTTTCCAACTTCCTATAAGCCTTGTCATACTGGTCAATATATGGAAGAATTTCCTCAATCTTGGCAACGATGCGATGCTGCTCTTCAAGCGGGGGTACTGGCATTAAAATCGTTGCCAATTTATCATTAGAAATATGAATAATGATATCTCCTGCGGCTAAATTTCTTTTACATCTAATAGCATAAGGCGAGTTAATGAAATACACTAAATATAATGGGTTCATCATATGATGTGACCAACAAGTCATATCTCCTCCCATAGCTATAGTATCTTTTCCCTCATATGTTACTGCCATAGCAATATCAGTTTTGTTTTCTCCTGTTAAGGTCATAGCAACATCACCAGTATGAATCTTATGACATTTATCAAACAATTCCTTAGTAACAAAAGAAACTGTTTTCTCAAACTTTGTCCTGTATGTAGTATAAAGTTCTCCATACCTAATACATGGGTATCCATCCTCTATTACTTCTGTTCGTTTTATTCCTGAACCTCTTGTTAATGAACCAACCTCACCTACTCTCACCCATTCCCAAGACTCAGGGATTTCAAAAGGTATCTCTTCCTCTGTAATCTCAGGCAATGGCTTTGACTTCTTAATCTTTTTATCCTTTATAAGCTGTTCCTTTTCCAGCTTTATCTGTTCAAGAAGTTCTCTCGCAGTTCCTTCTTCAGCTCTCTGCTCGACGAGCTTGCCTTGAACAGCAAGCTGTAGGATACTGTTCTTTAAATCTTGTGCATTCAAATTAGTTACCTCCCAACATAGAAGTAATTTTCTCTAATACATGGTCAATCTCAGCATTAAGGGATGCTCTCTTTTCCTGATACTGATTAATTAAATCCATCGGGTCAAGAATTTCCTCTTCTTCGTGTGGGAATCCACAGAGGTCAATATTATATCCATTAGCTACGATTTCATCTACTGTATATTTCTTAGCCTTTGGGAATCCATCTTCTTCAATCTCTTCACGATTATCCCACCACTCAAGAGCTGGTGCAAAATGCTCCAGCTTCATAGGCTTGGTCTTTGAGAAATTCTTATACCCCTCTGGCATGTCCAGACGATAGAACCATGTCTCTTCTGTCGGATGTGTATTATCAAAGAACAGAATGTTTGTCGTGATAGAAGTATACGGAGCAAAGACACTATGTGGCATTCTTATAACTGTATGGAGATTGAACTCCTCAAGCAGTTTCTTCTTAATATTTACCTTTGCATTATCAGTACCAAAGAGAAAGCCATCCGGCAGAATAATTCCACATCTGCCATCTTTCTTCAAACGGAACATTATTATGTCCATAAATAAATCGGCAGTCTCAGAACTGCGCAGTTCCATAGGAAAATTTGCTTTTACAGAATCCTTTTCATTACCACCATATGGCGGGTTCATAAGGACAAGGTCAAACTTTTCCATCTTTCTGTACTCTTTGTAATCAGTCTCAAGAGTATTGCCATGAATTATCTCAGGGTTATCAATATCATGCAGGAGCATATTTGTAACACAGAGAATATGTGGCAAAGCCTTCTTCTCCACACCGTAAACTGTATTATTATAAATCCCTTTATTCTCGTTGGAAGTCAAACTTTTCTCATATAGTTCATTAAGAGCAGACACAAGGAATCCACCCGTACCACAGGCAAAGTCAGCTATCCTCTCCCCCAGTCTTGGCTTGGTAACTTTTACCATGAAGTCAGTTACCGCTCTCGGTGTGTAATACTCGCCAGAATTACCGGCACTCTGTAAATCCTTTAAGAAAGACTCATAAATTGAACCAAATGCATGTCTTTCCTCATACTCTGTAAAATCAATCTCATCAATGATATTGATGACTTGTCTAAGCAGGATTCCATCTTTCATATAATTGTTAGCATCCTCAAAGGCATACCGCACCATCATCTGGTTCATTGGCGTGTCCTCTGATACTTCAAGATTTTTAAGCGCAGGAAAAAGCTTATTATTGACAAAATCAAGCAGGATATCTCCAGTGAGAGCCTGACCATCTTTGTTATCAACCGCCCAATTTCGCCACTTGAACTCATCTGGAATAATTGATGTATAATCATCATTGATAAGCTCCCATTCCTCTTCCTTTGCATCATATATCTTTAAAAACAGAGTCCACACAATCTGCTCAATTCTCTGAGCATCTCCATTCACCCCTGCATCGTTACGCATTACATCTTGTATTCTTTTAACAAAATTAGTTATAGCCATTACTTAAAAAACCTACTTTCAAATTTTATTTATTAAATTCTACGCCGAGAAGATTTCATCTTCCAGTTCTTTCACAGCCTGTTCATATGCTGCTTTACCTCCGAAGGCTTTGACAATCTTCATAGGACTGCCAAACTGCTGGAATTCGTGTAACTGTAAAACCTTTGTCTCCTCTATCTCTTTCAAACCTTCACTTGCATACTTATCCATAAGCGCACCCAGAACCTTCCTCGCAAGTTCTGAATACTTATAGAGATATCCTCTTTTCTGAACATTTTTGATACGCTCTATACGGGTAAGTGGCTCTTTATCATATGCAAGGTGCAGGATTAAATCAAAATCGTCTATATCCGTCTGACCTGTCTCTTCACGAACAGCATCAAGTAGTACACCATCCTCACGAAGTTCTTCTACAATAGCCTGTTTCTTCTTTGCTTCATTCCACTTCTTGAGGAATACATCTAACCTTGCATACTGTCCCAAGATATTCTTTCTTGTATAATCGATAAGACTTTCCGTTATAAGTTTTCCATCTTTATCGATATACTGTATTCTCTCTGACAGAACCTTGACTTCTACATCCTTGACATAATACTTCTTAGGCTTTTCTGAGCTATCACCATTACCCCAATCATCGCCAGAATCACCAGTATGCCCTATATTTCCAGCACCTGAATTACTTCCAGTATCATCTTCATTGCCTGTCACTGGATCTACTGGGTCATCGCCAGTAATGTCGATGACTACCGCAGGATTGCCATCAAAGTCTCTATCAGCAAATAATCTTGATGCATTACGGAAGTCCATTATCGTAAAATATGTTTTACCATAATCCTCAAGCAGACGAGTACCTCGACCAATAATCTGCTTGAATTCTGTCATGGAATTGATATTGTTATCCAACACAATGAGCTTGCACATCTTAGCATCAACACCAGTAGTCATCAGCTTACTTGTAACTGCTATAACCGGATATGTACTATCCTCATCAATGAAATTATCCAGTTGGGCTTTACCTTCCGCATTATCTCCAGTTATACGCATAATGTACTTGTGGTTCTCAGTCCACAGGTCTTTATTCTCGGCAATGAGAGCCTGACGCATACGCTCCGCATGTTCTACATCTACACAGAACACAATGGTCTTGCTGAACCTATCAGTTTTCTTCAAGAATTCTGTAACTTTCTTTGCAACAACTTTGGTTCTTTCATCAAGCACAAGAGTCCTGTCAAAGTCTTTGATATTGTACTCTCTGTCCTCGATTTCATAGCCATTATCATCATGTTTTCCAGCTTCTGGACGATATCCAACAAGGTCTTTATCAAGACCTATACGAATAACCTTATATGGAGCAAGAAATCCATCATTAATGCCTTGTTTCAGAGAATACTCATAAATAGCTTCTCCAAAATATGTCTGCGATGATGCTTCTTTTGTCTCGATTGGTGTAGCTGTCATGCCTATCTGAGTAGCTCCAGCAAAATACTCTAAGATCTTTCGCCAAGCAGACTCTTCCTTAGCAGAGCCTCTATGACACTCATCAATGAGTATCAGATCAAAGAACTCAGGCTTAAACTGCTTAAATGGCTCTACCCCCTCATCACCAGCTAACTGTTGGTACAATGCAAGATAGATTTCATAAGAACTGTCGAGCTGTTTATTCTCGACTTTAGTCATTTTGCCCCCAAATGGCTTGAAATCACCTGTTATTGTCTGGTCTACAAGAACATTCCTATCGGCAAGAAAAAGTATCTTCTTTTTAATACCAGCTTTCCATAATCTATAAATAATCTGAAAAGCCATGAATGTTTTACCAGTTCCAGTAGCACAGACCAAAAGTACTCTGTCCCTACCACATGCTACAGCATTTACAGTTCTGTCTATAGCATTTCTCTGATAATAACGAGGTGTCTTATAACCCGGCACCCAATAATACGGTGCAAGCAAAGCCTTTTCACTCATTTCAGAAAAATTCATCTCGGTTATATATCTATGATACAATTCATCTGGCGATGGGAACTCATCTAATGAAAGATTGCGAATGTCACCCGTTATTAAATCCTGCTCAACAAAGGCATCTCCATTAGATGCATATACAAACTTTACGTCCAGAGCTTCTGCATACTCTATAGCCTGTTGAAGTCCTGCTCCTACTGGATGTTTATTATCCTTAGCTTCTATAATTGCCAACGGAAGATTAGGCTTATAGAATAACAGATAATCTGCACGTTTCTGCTTACTTCGCGAAGTTATATTGCCCCTTAGGATGATGCGACCTGCTGTAAAGGCATATTCACAACGAATCTGCTTTTTATCCCAGCCTGATTGCTCTACCGCCGGAGTTATATATCTTACCTTTATATCCTCTTCTGAAAGATCTCGTTTCCCCATCAGCACAGCTCCTTCCTTTTTTGAATTATCACATATGTAATATTCTATAATTCAAACTTATAATAACGGTCTTACTATTTCTCATTCTCAGGCATATACTCCATAATATCACCGTAATCCGTTCCTAATGACATAGATGTATCTTGCCATTTTTTCTTTAAATTGTTCAAATGGTACATTAATATATTCGGTCTGACCAATCAGCATATCAAACCATTGACTATAGCCTTCATCTTCAAACAGTGTACGATATTTTATTGCCGACTCCCGCTTTTTCTTAAGCAATTTATAAGTTTGTTTTGTAATATCCGTGACTTCATATGTCATGTTATTTTCCTGCAACGCCTTTACCAACATCGTAGTGTGAGCATTCGATGTTTTCGGTATAACATCACCTTCCTGATAACCAACAAAAAACACACCATCTTTTTTTAACCAGTTTCGAACCTGTGCCATAAATGCGGTCATATCTGCAGCAAAATAAAGGGTGTCCATAGAAATAATCACATCAAATTTTTCTTTAGGATATTCTATTTCACCGATGATACCCTCTCTAAATTCGGCATTTTTGCAGAATAGAGTCTTTGCAGTGGTAATTGCCGTTTCCGAATAATCAAAGCCATATATATGTGCCCTTGTCCTCTCTTGCAAATATCCCAGCATTTTTCCATTACCACAGCCAATGTCCAAAATATGTACATCATCATTTTGCGGTATGTATTTCAGAATCATATCTATCTGCTCTTTGTTGCTAAATCCATCCTGTGAAAAGTCCTCACCAAAAGCATCTTTACAAAAAGACTGAAACGCATTTGATTCTTTTGTCATTGTGTAAAAAGCTTCGTAATCATCATAAAATAACAATTCCTTTTTATTCATAGTTAATTGTTTCCCTTTGTAAAATTCAATGCTTTCTCTTAATTTCGTCCTATCCGATCAAAACTTTTTTTCCTTCAAAGGCAAAGCCATAATGACGGATCCTGTCTGCCGATATTCCCTGTGCCAGCAGTTCGGCATCATAGTTTTTCTCTGTGATCTGTTCTAAAGCTCCCCGAACCGTATCCTGTAAAGTTTCCTCCTCATCCGGTTCATGCACTTTAAACTCAATCACAATGGCATCATCCACCTCTGTCACCGGTGTAAGCATCACATCATATCGTCCATATCCACTTTCCCGGTTGGAACGGATCTGATACCTGTCCCGTAACTCCACCAGAAGTCCCAGAACAAATCCATGATAGAACCGCTCCGGCTGGCTTTTCTCAGAAGGTTTCTTTCCGGCATCAAAGCTGCTGAAGGTTGCAAGTGCAACATCATTCATATAGATATTCATTTCCTTGAGGCTGCCCTTTAACAATGCTTTCACAAAATCATTATAATTTGCATCTTTATTTTTAAACCATCCCCGGAACATTGTCATGAACATGCTCAATGTCTCAATATTTGTAATATCCAGCGTGTACCATGGTTCCAAAGTAATCCCACGGTAGTCTATATTCTGCACTTTCAGATAACCACTGGCAAGCAGAAGACTCCAGATTGCCTCTTCATTGTCATCCAACTGGTTATATACGATCTGCTCGTCAAAGTTTACAGTGATCGTCTGCCCCCTCAGCAGATCCTCCATCTTCTCCTTCACATCTGCAGATGCCGTCCGGATCAATCTGCTCACAAGCCCATTGGAGCTTGTGGAAGCCCAGTATGGATATAATCTGCCTTCATCCAGATAATTCGTAATGGACCACGGATTGTAAATGTCTCTGTGTTCCCCAAAAGTAAAACCATCATACCACTTTTTTACTTCATCCTTTTTATCTCCCATTCCGTACTCATCCAACGCAGCAAAAACTTCCTCCTCGGTAAAACCGAAACAATCTGCATACAGATTGGAAGTCGTCGTTACAACTCGCAGATTATTCAGATCAGAAAAAATAGGCTCGGTTAATACCGAGCCATTAGAAGTTTGCTCCGCAAACTTCACACACTTTGGATACCGGACCCGTGTAATTCCCATCATAATCGCCCGTTCCAGATAAGGATTTGTCTTAAAAGACGCATTAAACAAACTTCTCACAAAAGACGTAAACTCATCCCAGTATCCCTGAACATACGCCTCCTGCATTGGAGTATCATATTCATCCAAAAGAATAATGACCTTTTTGCCATAATAACGTTCCATCCAGACAGACAAATTTCTCAAAGAATCCTGTGCCGTAACATCATCCATCTTTACTGTTGTCCGGTAATATAATTCACGCTCATCCTCACCAAAAATATCTTCTTTCATGAGATTCCTATTTTCCCAGTACAGCCTTGCAATTTCCTGTTTGATCTGGGTTTTGGCATCCTCCAGATTGCCTGCTTTCACAGCAGCAAAACTCAAAAAGATCACGGGATATGTTCCCTGCAGTTTCCGATACGTTTCATCCTGCCAGATAGAAAGTCCCTCAAACAGATCCGCCCGGTTCGCATATTTATTAGAAAAGAAGCAGTCCAGCATACTCATATTTAACGTCTTACCAAAACGGCGTGGACGTGTGATCAATGTTACAACATCCCGGTTTTCCCACCATTCTTTTATAAAATTTGTTTTATCTACAAAAAAGCAATCCTGCTCTCTCAGATCAGAAAAACCTTGTATTCCTATACTAATCACCTTTTTCATATGCTCACCTGCTCTCCTGTCATTATATATTTATTACATTATAACGATATTTCTCCGAGGTTACAAGGCAAATCAAGAGTCAAAATATGCAAATAACTACATGTTGTTATTAAAAAACTCAAACTTACAAAATAGCTGTAAAGTTGTACATACTACGTTTCCAAATTTGTGCAATTTATCCGACTTAAATGTTATAGTAAATCATTTAAGTTGCAGTATTTTTGTTGTTTCTGCCGATTTTATCTTATGAATTGTTTTATATATGGTTATTTTGCACAAACCATGCTAACATTTATTCCAGGGTGAGCAAAACAAAAATATTTCGAAAAGGCAGAGCTTTTTCAAAGGAGGGTTTATGAGATTTAAAAAAATCTTTGCTGTCGTAATGGCAGCGGCGGTAACACTATCCACACTCAATGGTTTTCATGGTTTTTCTGCTCCAAAAACCGCAAAAGCAGCGAGCTTTGTTAATCTGAACCAGAGCCAGATCACATCTGCAATGGGAGCCGGCTGGAACCTTGGAAATCAGCTGGAAGCATCCCTGAACGGAACGCCAAATGAAACAAGCTGGGGTAATCCTACGATCAACGCCAATCTGATCAAGGCAGTTAAAAATGCCGGTTTTCGTTCCATCCGTATTCCGGTTTCCTATTTGGGCAAGATCGGCAGCAACTCCAGTTACACCATTGATTCTTCCTGGTTAAACAGGGTACAGCAGGTAGTTGATATGTGTATTGCCAATGACTTGTATGTTATTATCAATATGCATGGGGATGGCTATCATTCTGTCGATGGCGGCTGGCTTTTCTGTGACGGTTCCAACCAGACTGCGATCCGTGCCAAATACAAAGCCTGCTGGAAACAGATTGCCACACGTTTTCAGTCATATGACCAGCACCTGATCTTCGAATCCATGAATGAAGAATTTGATGGCACTTACGGAACTCCAAACAGAACATATTATGAAAATATCAATCAGCTCAATCAGATCTTTGTAGATACCATACGCACTTCCGGCGGAAACAATGCGAAGCGCTGGTTAATGCTCCCGGGCTGGAACACTAACGTCAACTACACCGTAGGCGATTATGGTTTCCGGGTTCCTACCGACAACAACTGCACTGCCGGCGGAAAGCGCATCATGATCTCTGTTCATTATTATGATCCTTGGGGCTTCTGCGGAGAAGAAAGTACCACGGCAACCCAATGGGGAAGCAAGGCAAACAACAGCTCAAAGGTTGATTCCTGGGGCGATGAGTCTTATCTGAAATCCCAGTTTAACAGTCTGTATAACAAATTCTGCAGCCAGGGATATCCGGTCGTGATCGGAGAATACGGTGCCATTGACAAATCTGCTTTCGATTCAAACAACACGGCATGCCGTGCGGAATTTGCTTCCAAAGTCTGCACTTACGCAAAGAAATACGGCTGTATTCCAATCTGGTGGGACAACGGCGTAACCGGCACATACGGTTTCGGTTTATTTAACCGCAATACCGGTGCAGTTACACAGCCAAAGATCATCAATGCCATCACTGCCGTGTATCCTTCTTCAGGCAATAACTCCGATTCCACAGGCAGCATTGATACCGGCAAAACATATATGCTGAAAAACGTAAACAGCGGTCTGTATATGGATGTCTGCGGTGCAAAAGCGGTAAATGGTACAAATGTCATCCAGTACTCTGCTTCCAAAGCAAAAGCAAATAATACCTGGAAATTTGTTCCTGACGGAAAAGGATATTACTATATTTACTCCTGTCTGGGAGACGGCAGGACATTTCTTCTGGATGTTTCGTGCAACAGCAGTGCAAATGGGACAAACATCGGAATTTACAAAAATACCAACTGCAGTGCCCAGCTTTACAAGCTTGTAAAAAATTCTGACGGAAGCTATAGTATTTATACAAAGTCTTCCGGCTGTAAGAGTGTTGTCGAGATTGCTAATGCAAACCGCAGCAATAACGGCAATGTACAGCAATGGGTTTACAACGGACATAACTGTCAGAAATGGCAATTGATCGCACAATAAATTTATCAAATAACTCACAATCAACAGGGTTGTTGCCTTAACAGATGAAATTGTTCAGGCACAACCCTTTCTTGTTCAGAAAAATCACTCTTAGCCGGACATTTAATAAAACCAGCCATCTTCACTATGTATCCGGCTCTGCAATAGTTCTTTTATTCTGTCCCGAAAATAGGCCTCATCGTCACACACTGCGATTTTAAAATCCAAGCCCACATAACCACCTTTTATATCGTTTCATTTTCTTCTTTTTTCCAGCGAAGCTCACGCTCCCACTGGCGCAATCTGCGGGCTCCCTCCGGATTTTGTTTTTCCAGCCGCTGTTCCAGCTTTTCCCGGCGTCTCTGAAGCCTTTCCAATACCTCCGGATGTTCTCTGCCAATCTGCTCCCGGATATGATGACGTCGTTTTTCCAGCAAGCCGAGAATAATCCTGCGGTGATCCTGATCCGCCAGTTTTTCCGGCAGTTCATCCATATGAATCTCCATACGTCGTAAAAACTCATCCTCATCAATGGCTCCAATACCATGCCAGTATTTCAGGCTGCTCTCGATTCCCTGCTCCGCAATCTCTTCCCACTCCGGCATACTGTGAATGCTCTCCAACACCTGATGTACACGCTTTTCAATCTGGTCCACTGTCTCGTCACCAAAAGCCCAGGTAAACTCCTCCAGCGTATTTTCTGTTTCCGCGGGAATATTAAGCATATGTCCGTTTTTATGGACAGTATATCCATTGAGAACATATGGCTCCATGTATCCGCTGTCATGAAGTGCTGCCGTAATGGTCCGGCGTACATTTCCTTTTTCAATCAGATGTCCGATCCCAAGCTGTCTCATCTGCTCATTCACTGATGCCATATGCTCTGTCATATAAAAATGTATCCCCTGTTTTTCAAAACGGTCACACATCATTTCCAGCCTGTCTGCCGCAGTAATATCAATACTTGTCATCGCTCCGGCATCCACAATGACAACCTTTGTATCCTCTTTTATGCTGTTCTCAATATCCTCCTGAAAAGTCTTTACATTGGCAAAGAAAAGACTCTCACTAAAACGGTAGATTATCACATGCTCAATTTCATGGGCATAACGGTTCTTACTGCAGTCATAAAAGCCCTCTCTTCCCGGAATAACTCCCAGAAAAGCCCTTGGGGGATTCGTCGCTTTCAAGACCACTGCGATAAAGGAAAGAATAATTCCTATGATCACTCCATAAATCGTTCCCAGTAAAAGGACACCAAAAAAGGCAGCCATAAAAATGTAAAATTCGTTCCGGCTGACGCGGAACAACCTTTCTGCCAGATCAAATTCTACCACCTTCATAAGAGCAGATATCACAATGGCCGTGAGAACCGGCACCGGAAGATATCCAATAAATCCCGTACCAAACAACAGCAGTAATACCATAGTAAAACCTGCCACAATGGAAACCATCTGTGTTCTGCCGCCATACTGGTCATTCATGGACGTTCTGGAAATACTTCCATTGACCGGACAGCATCCAACAACTGCCGATGCAATATTTCCCACAGCACATGCCAATATTTCCTGATTATCTCTGATCTTATATCCGTTTCGAAATGCAAAATTATTCTCCGATAACAGCGTCTCCGCCATGATCACAACGGCAACCATCAGTCCGCGTCCTGCTGCCTGAGACAGATCTACTGACCGAAATTGCGGGCACTGAAAATGTGGCAGCCCCGGTTCCACAGCAGATAACAACTTTACCCCATACTGATCAATATGACAAAAAATGGTCAACAATACCCCCGCCGCCATAACCACGATCACCATAGGAAACTTTGGTGCCAGCTTCCTTGCCACAACGATCACTGCCAGAGAACAAATCCCCAGTACAACAGAAACCGGATTGATATGCGATGCCGCTTCTATAATGGAAACGATCAGCTCCGGCAGTTCTCCCGTCCCGGAGCTGCCTCCCAGTATTTTGGGAATCTGCATTAATATGATCGTTACCGCAATTCCGCTGATAAAACCTCCCATAACCGGAGTAGATATGTAGTCTACCATCTTTCCTGCTTTTAATAAGAAAAAGATCATGAGCCACACTCCGGCAAAAAATGCTGTCATAGGAATAAATGCCATGGCTTCAGGAGACTGTGCCTGCAAGCCCAGTCCCGCAGCCGCCGCACCAATGATCGCTGCCGGTGCCGCATCTACTCCGAAGATAAACTGGGGTGACGTGGTAAACATAGCAAAAAATAAAATAGGCAGTACAGACCCATACAGTCCATAGACAGGCGGAAGTCCTGAGACCTCCGCATATCCCATGGATATCGGGATTGATACTGCCGCTATGATAATACCTGCCAGAATATCCTTTGGCAGATAATTTAATTTATAATTTTTCATTGTCTGGAAAATCTTCATATTCATCGTTTTACTCCACATAATATACATAATCATCCTTGCGTGGTGCTGCTCCCGGCTCATCTCCATTCACATATCCAAGAACACAATGACCTATGCCCTCGTAATCTCCCGTAATTCCCAAAGACTTCAAAAGTGCTTTTCCCTCTTCACTTTCAAATTCCTCCTTCGCACGATGAATCCAACAGCTTCCAAGCCCTGCATCTTTGGCTGCCAGCATCAGATTTCCCATAGCAAGACTACCATCATACACATGGGTTGGCATTGCCTTATCTGCCAGTACGATCAGTACAACCGGTGCTCCATAAAAAGGATCCGTCCCCTCAGCCGCTCCCATAATCTCCGCATTCATACGGGAAAGCTTATCCCTCACTTCTTTATTTAATACCGCTACAATGATCGGTGACTGCCTGCCCATTCCTGTGGCTGCATATGTTCCGGCTTCGATCACACGGTCAATCAACTCTCTCTCCGGCATTTTGTCCTGAAATTTGCGAATACTTCTTCTTGTACGGATTGTTTTCATTGTTTCACTCATATGATATGTCCTCTCTTTCTTATTTTTATAGTTTTCTATCTTTTTAATTTCTATTTTCTGTCACAGACAGCAATACACCCGCCCACTGATTTCTTCAATGATCTTCTCTCAGGCAGCACTGCCTCGCCGGCTATGACATTCTCCATCACATATCTGCTGGAATTCCCGGAGCTTCTGCTTTGCCTGCGGACTCAGATCCTTTGGCACCTTTACCTGTACTGTCACATACTCATCTCCATGAACGGAAGAATCCTTCATGGACACAATGCCTTTTCCACGAAGCCGGATCTTGCTTCCCGCCTGGGTTCCCTCCGGAATACGGCACATCACTCTGCCACTTAGCGTATCCACCGGTGCCTCGCCGCCAAAAACTGCCGTTGTAAAAGGAACCTCAATCTGAGTATATATATCCATTCCCTTTCTGTCAAATCCCGGCTTAGGCTGTACATGCACCTTTAAAAACAGATCGCCGGCCGGACCACCTCCATATCCCGGCTGTCCCTTGCCACGAAGACGTACACGCATTCCATCGTTTACTCCGGCAGGAATGTGTACCTGCAGGGATGTTCTCTGTCCGGAACCGTCCTGCGAAACCAGATGGATCGTTTTGTCACAGCCAAAGGCCGCCTCTTCAAAGGTAATGTCTGTCTGTGCCTCCAGATCTTCTCCTTTCGCCGTTCCGGTACCCTGTCCAAATCCTCCAAAGCCATTTCCTGTGCCTTGACGGAAACCACTGCCAAAACCATAATGGCTCTGCCCGCGAGAGCTCTCTCCGTGGGATCTTCCATGAAACATACCACCAAAAATATCATCAAAGATATCATCCATATCGCCACCCTCAAAATGATATTCCCGGTAGCCACCTGTCCCAAAATCAGGACCGCCATAACTCTGATAAAAATGTCCGTTTCCTGTAGAACCTGTTCCTCCTTCTTCAAACGCTGCAAAACCATACTGGTCATAAAGCTTTTTCTTTTCTGCATCACTGAGTACATTATATGCTTCGGTTACTTCTTTAAAATTCTTCTCTGCTTCTTTATCCCCCGGATTTACGTCCGGATGATATTTTTTGGCAAGCTTACGGTATGCTTTTTTGATCTCCTTCTCATCCGCTCCTTTCCGGATACCAAGGACATCGTAATAATCTCGTTTCTTCATGATCCTCACCTCCGAATAAAATGAAACTGTCCATTTTCCCTTCACTTACTACCTGGAAAACGGAAGCTTTGAAAATATACAGAAAAGAGGCATACGAACCGGTTCGCATCCCTCCAAGGCTGTTAATAGGGTGATAAACCATCCAATATATCAACCCTGCTGTATTGCATTTTTACTTTCGATTATGTTATACCACTTATTTTAGCACTCGTCAAGTCTATTGGCTAATAATTCAAATCTCATTTTCTATAGTTTTTCGGTTTCAACCCGAAAAACTTTGCATATTATTTATCTTTTTTGTCTAGTAGCGTATATTTTATTGATAATCCTCTAAAATGCGTTCCACCCTGATCCTTCCACCCAAAAGCGTTTCCTCCAGCCTACCCGTCAGACGGCCACTCCAATAATCCCGTGCTTGTTGTATTTTGCGATCAAAACTGTCTCCATTAACTCCCGGCAGCAAAGCTGCATCTCCGGTAAACACCTCTCCATCGGAACTCAAACTGACTAACTGAAGTACTTTCCGGTCAAAGCTTTCAAAATTCTCCTTCCATTTAAGCGCCGCCTCCAGAGTCTTACACACATACAGACACTGCAGTCTCGAAGGTTTCTCCCGAAACTCCTTCTGCCTAACAAGCTCGCAGATTGTCTCACGAACAGCTCTTGACTGATTAAAGACATAATATAGCATTCCTCCTTGATGTTAAGGTCACGCTTTCTTCTGAATCCATACACGCATCCCGGTAAGCACTGCCAGCAGGATCGCCACACTCAACAAAAGTACGACCCACCAGATCCGGATAAATGCCGCCAGGATATAGCCCACAACACAAACGGCCGCCACCACTGCCGCATAGGGAAGCTGTGTCGATACATGATTCATATGATTACACTGTGCTCCCGCCGAGGACATGACCGTTGTGTCCGAAATCGGGGACACATGATCACCACACACCGCTCCGGCCAAAACTGCAGACACGGAAATGATCATCATTTCCATATGTCCCTGCTCCGGAAACATAGCAATCACAATCGGTACAAGAATCGCAAAGGTTCCCCAGCTTGTCCCTGTAGAAAATGCCAGAAAGATCGCTATCACAAAAACGATCATCGGAATAAACAGGCTGGCGGATGCATTCTGTCCTACAACACCCTTAACGAATGTACTGATCTCCAAATGATCGCCAATCCCCTTCAATGCCCATGCAAAGGTCAGGATCGCCATTGCCGGAACCATCAGACGAAAGCCCTCTACAAAACTGTCCATAAAGTCCTGAAATGTCAGTACCTTTCGTGGCAGATACCAGATCATACAGAATAATATCGTGACAAGTCCCGCAAAGATCAGACTCCTCTCGGAATCACAGCCGGAAAATGCAGCAACAACATTGGTCGCTCCCCCTAAAAAGCCGGTATAGATCATGGCTCCGATCGCAGATACGATCAACAATAAAACCGGCAGGATCAGATCCGCCACGCGCCCCTTTTCATTGACCTTTTCCTGCTTTTCCTCTTTGATATTCTCCGATCCGGAGGTAAAAAGATCTCCCCGTTCTGCATTGATCTCATGCTTTTTCATCAGACCAAAATCAAAGCCGGTCAGGATCAGGTATAAGACCATGATCAAGGTCAGAATGGCATATAAATTATACGGAATCGTCCGCAGAAATAAACTGAATCCGGTCAGGGAGGATCCCTTCGGCACATAGGAATTTACTGCCGCTGCCCAGCTTGAGATCGGTGCAATAATGCAGACTGGTGCTGCCGTGGCATCAATGATATATGCAAGCTTTGCCCTGGATACCTTATAGCGGTCTGTCACCGGCCGCATCACCGAGCCTACGGTCAGACAATTAAAATAATCATCCACAAAGATCAGTACACCCAGTCCCATGGTCGATAATAATGCAATTTTTTTATTTTTAATCTTGGAAATCGCCCACTTTCCATAGGCGGCAGAACCGCCGGAACGGGACATCAGCACAACCACCATTCCAAGCATAACCATAAAAAATAAAATATTAATGTTCATGCTATCCTTAATGGTGTCAAAGATCACGGTAAATGCCGTCCATGGATGAAACTGTGCATACATAAAGGAACCTACTACGATCCCAACAAACAGCGAACTGTAAACCTCTTTTGTGATCAATGCAAGTACAATCGCCAAAATTGGCGGCAGCAATGACCAAATTGTTCCTGTAAACATAATCTTACTCTCCCTTCACCGGAATAACCTCTCCAAAATCATAATCCACATAATCCTCCGGAGTAAACCGGTGATAGATCACATGACGGCCCTCAAAGGTAATGCAATAGCGGTAATCATTTGGTTTATTGTCCCGAAAATAGAACAGATAATCAAAATCATCCCCTGCATAACTGCCCTCAAAAACCTGATCCGAATACTGTGTAAAAAGCGTTTCCACATCCTGCAGAGTACAGCCGTGATGGGCGATCGTCTGAATAAATTTCACCAGAAAATCATCCTCTCCCTGATGCTCATGGACATACTCGACTCCCTCCGGCGGAATCTGGATACAGAATCTTTCTTTTTGGGAAGATGCCGTAATCCCGCCAAAATGCGCTCTTGTGGCCTCTGAAAACTCCTTCATCCGCTCCAACATTTCCTCTTCCGTACAATCTACCTCCAGCAGATGATTCAGAGAGGATAACGGATAATACAGACGTAAAAGCTCCTTACGATAGCCTAGCTTGATCTGTTCTTCCAGGATCAGATCTCTCAAATTTTTTTCTAATTTTTCAATATTCATAATCGGATATCATCCCTTCTATTCTTCAACCGGCAACGGACCTGCCAGGTCTTTCACAACCTCTCCGGCAATGATCAGTCCCGCTACGGATGGAACAAACGCCACACTGCCCGGAATATCACGACGCTCTGTACATTTGTGCTTTGCTCCCGGCGGGCAGATATAGTTTGTCCTGCAGCTGATGCTCATATCCTCCAAAGGTCGAATGGACTTCTCAGTAGAGTAAACTACCTTCAGATCCTTAACATTTCTTTTGCGAAGCTCCCGGCGCATGACTCTCGCCAGAGGACAGATCGTCGTATCGTAAATATCTGCCACCTGAAACTTCGTCGGATCCAGCTTATTTCCTGCTCCCATGCTGCTGATCACCGGCACGCCTGCTTCTTTCGCCCGCATAATGATGTCCAGCTTGGCAGTCACAGTATCCACCGCATCCACCACATAAGAATACCCGGAAAAGTCAAATTCGTCTGCATTTTCCGGCAGATAAAAGCACTGCCTGACTTCCACCTGTGCCTGTGGGTTAATATCAAGAATACGATCACGCATCACATCTGTTTTATATTGTCCAACGGTGCTGCGGGTCGCAATGATCTGACGGTTGAGATTGGTCAGACATACCTTATCATCATCAACAAGTACAAAAGAACCCACACCGCTTCTGACAAGTGCCTCCACGACATAACCGCCGACACCGCCAATACCAAAAACTGCCACCTTTGCCGATGCCAGCCGGTCAATTCCTTCCTTTCCCAATAAAAGCTGTGTTCTGGAAAACTGATTTAACATACTAATAACCATGCCTTTCTAATAGTCCTACTTAGTGTACCACAATCATTGATATTATGATATCCCTTTTCTCCTGTTTTTAATGTATGAATCATAGCCCTCCCATACATCTGGCAGCCTTATGAAATATTCTCCGTTGATTTCCGGCTTTTTCTTTTTTACTGAATATTATCATTATCGTTCACCGTATAGATACTCAATCTTCCCTTTTTTCTTTGTTCTAATTGTCCGGAACCGCATAATTCCTTGAGAAGCCGAAACGCCTTTGTCGAACCTGCTCCAAGAAGCTTTTCCGCCTCTTTTCTGGTGATCACTTTATTCTTTCTGACATAATCAAGAAGCTGCTGCTTTTCATTCGGAACAGACATCATATAATTTACAGGAACCTCCCGAACCACAAAAGGAAGCTCTTCTATTTCTTCATTTCGATTAGGTAACGTCACCCTGAAAACGCCTTTGGCTGTTTCAAACTTCGGCTGCTCTTTCCTGTTTTTATATGCTCTTTGAATCCTCCCGATGCCGGTTCCATAACTCTCAATCAATTTCATACGATAGAATACCGCCGCCAGACCCGGATTTCTCGACTGGGAAACTCCAAGAAAAATGGAATTGATCTCCAGTCCCGGAACCAGACCTCCCAAAGAAACAAATTCCATCCGGTCCTCATAAATATTGATCAGATTACTTCCACTAAAGGAATAGTCTCTGTGAACGATACTGTTAAGCAGAGCCTCCCGGATAGCCTCCTCCGGATAGTCCCTGGTATCGGTCCGTTCTAACCCGGAAAAGCTCGCTTTTGTTTTATTGGCCATATCAACATATTGGTAAACATCCTCCAACTGCTTTAGAAGAGAACCCGAAAACTCTTTGCGATCCCGGAAAATCTCTTTGTCTTTTCCCTGAAATAATGCTATTTTAGTCGTCACCTCACACTGATCAGACAACAACAAAGCCAGATTGGTATACAATCCGTCCTCCCCGATCAATTTCAGTGTCCGCATCTGGGCATCTCCGATTTCAAATCCTCTCAGCTCCATTTCCCGGTAGAATTCCCGAAAGGTCAGCTCCTGTGTCATACTCCGGCACAACTCAAAGGATCTTCCGCTGTTCTGAAGAAGCATCTCCCGGATTCCTTCCTCCGTCATAGGCTGTGAAGAACTGCCCTTTCTAACATATACACCTCCGGGCTTCAATCCCTTTTCCCTCAAATAATACGGACGATTTGTCCCGGTTGTGATCTGAATTTCAATCACATTTCTGCCCTCGATAGCAACACTGTCCACCCTGACAAAAGGCATAACATCCGGTGCAATCGCATCTTTCAGGGAATTCACAATGCGAAGCATAACCTCATCCGGATCATCTACCCCCTTGACAGCACCATCATTGCATATCCCAACAAAAACAGTGCCTCCCTCAGCATTTGCAAATGCAATTACTTCTTTTTTTATATCTGAAACATATTCCTGCTTATATTCTGTATTTAACTTTTCACCTGACATCTCGCCCATTCTTTCTCTCCTTTCTCACTTTTTATCATTATAAGAAAGAAAGAAAGGAAAGTCAATGAACATTTTCTATGTTACATACTATCTCCGGATATACCTCTCCGCCTCTGTCGCTGCATTGGCCCCATCTGCTGCCGCCGTGATCACCTGACGAAGTGCCTTGGTACGCACATCTCCGGCCACAAAAAGTCCCTGGGCCGAGGTGATCCCCTGCTCTCCTGCTGCCACATAACCATACTCGTCAAGTTCTGCAACGCCTTGAAGCAGTCCTGTTACCGGCTCCATTCCTACTGCCGCAAAGACACCGGACACTTCCAGTCTGCGGCCATCCTCCAGCATCAGAGCCTCTACCCGCTGTTCTCCCTGAATCTCCTGTACTCTCGCATTCGTCAGGATCTCAATATTTTCTGCATCCTTTACCTTCTGCACCGTCCCCGCATTTCCGCGAAACTCGTCACGGCGGTGGATCAGATAAACCTTCTCACAGATCTGTGACAGATAAAGAGCATCATCCAGTGCCGTATCACCACCGCCGATCACTGCCGTGGTTTTTCCCTGAAAAAATGCACCATCACAGGTAGCACAGTAGGACACACCTCTGCCGGAAAGCTTGTCCTCTCCCGGTACGTTTAAATGGCGATGGGATGCTCCTGCCGCATAGATCACGGTCTTCGTCTCCAAAACATCCCCGCCTGCCAGAAGCACCTTCCAATAACCATCGGACTGCTCCAGCTTCGTGACCTCTTCCTCCAGAAAAGCCGTCCCCAGATTCTCAGCATGCTCCCGGAATTTTTCTCCCAGAGAATATCCTTCAATCCCCGGAATGCCCAGATAATTATCCACCTGACCACTCTCCGCGATCTGCCCGGTTCCACAATATTCCTTTTCGATCACAAGAATATCCAGACCGGCACGTCTGCCATAAACTGCAGCCGACAATCCCGCCGGACCGCTTCCTATAATTATAATATCTTTCATATCCGTTTTCCTTTCCCGTTGTTCTCTTCTCAAAACCAAAGATACCGATAATGCCTTATCCTGTATCGCCAAGAAACATTATCGGTATTATTTTTATTATTTAGATTACATAAAATCCGGCTTCTTCCGTCTGCTCTTCTTCCCAGTCCAAGAGATCCTGCAGTGTAATATTATCAACAATATCATTGACCGCTTTTCCCATTTTGTCCCAGACACGGTTGATCACAGAAGCCTTTTCCATTTCGTTGGAGGTGTCCGAAGAAAGGGACATTAAATCCCCCTCCGTCTGCCGCAGGATCATTCCCACCGTGTATTCCTCCGGTGTTTTTTTCAGCAGATAACCACCCTGAGGTCCACGGACGCTCTTAACAAAGCCAGCTTTGTTGAGCACGGAAATAATCTGCTCCAGATATTTTTCTGAAATCTGCTGACGTTTTGCGGTTTCTTTTAACGGCACCGGCACGCCGCGATTATGATTCGCCAGATCCAGCATCAGGATCAAAGCATATCTTCCTCTGGTAGAAATCTTCATATGGAACTCCTTTACTATATCATCCAGAAATTATCAGTGCATATAATTCTACGGTATGTCTCAAATTTGGACCACTTGTTAAAGAACTCTAAATGGTTCTCCTTGTCCAGATTCTTGTACTCATATAAATAATTATCCAGATCCGCCTTAACTCGGATACGGAGGGCAAAACCTCTCTCATCCAGTACCGGAAGTCCTGTGTACTGATAATCGGACAGTGGAATGATATCCTCGATAACACGGTTACGGATTAGAATAACGGCATCGCTGTCTGCTGCAAGAATATCAAAATAATCCGGATACTTGAAGCTGTCGCCCTCGATCGGTACCGTATCTCCTACATGGTATGTCTTATCCTGTGTATTCACCTTGGACAAGAATGCGTTTTCAAGATTGAAATAGAACTCCTCGAAGATATAACCGCCTGTCTTGATATCATCCTTCTGGAAGTAAGGAACCTCACCGTCCTCGGAAACATCCTCTACCACACCGCATGCGGAAGTTGCATGGCTGATACGGTCGATCAGGATTAGCTCACCCAGTGTCTTGTTGGTCTTAAACTTATCAACCACCAGCTTCTCAGAGAATTCCAGATGGCATACGGCAATCTCATTTTTCTCTACATGGTCTGCCGGAATATGCTCGCCACTGTTGACATCAATCTTATACTCAATGCTTTTTAAAATACCCGGAATCTTTTTGGTTCCAAGCTTGACAAGATACTCCTTGCCCAGAGATAACGGCTCGTCGTCCATCCAGAGAAGCGTTGTTGTAACATTTTTGGTGTATGGCAGATCCTCGTCATTGGTAAGCACACAGCCACGGCTTACATCCACCTCACGATCAAGCTGGATCGTTACCGCCTGTCCTGCCTCTGCCTCCTGCACCTCGGTATCTCCGTTCAGGATTGACTTAATGGTTGCCTTCTCATCGCTCGGCAGTGTTGTGATGGTCTCTCCCACCTTAATCTTACCGCTCTCAATCTGTCCCTGGAATCCACGGAACTCATGATTCGGACGGCATACACGCTGTACCGGCATATAAAATACGGAAGAATTCTCCTGCTCTGAAATATCCACTGTTTCAAGATAATTTAAAAGTGTTCCACCCTGATACCAAGGCATATTGTCTGACTCTACCGTGACATTGTCACCCTCTGTCGCGCTGACCGGAATGATCTTCACGCTGTAAAGACCGAGGCTTTCTGCCAGCTCCTTAATATCCTTTTCAATGGCTTTGAAACGCTCCTCGCTGTAATCTACTAAATCCATCTTATTAACTGCAAAGACGAAATAGCGGATACCCATCAGGGCACAGATTCTTGCGTGGCGTCTGGTCTGTACCAGTACCCCCTGCTTTGCGTCTACCATTACAACTGCAAGCTGGGCAAAGGAAGCACCAACTGCCATGTTTCTTGTATACTCCTCATGACCCGGTGTATCTGCCACGATAAAGCTGCGATGATCCGTGGTAAAGTAACGATATGCCACATCAATGGTAATACCCTGCTCACGCTCTGCCATCAGTCCATCCAAAAGCAGTGAATAGTCAATCTCACCGCCACGGGAACCAACCTTACTATCCAGGATCAATGCCTTCTCCTGATCTGCATACAGCAGCTTGGAATCATATAAAATATGTCCGATCAAGGTTGATTTTCCGTCATCTACACTTCCACAGGTTATAAATTTTAATAATCCATTCATCCTAGAAATACCCCTCTCTCTTTCTTTTTTCCATACTTGCAGCACCGCCGTCCTTGTCAATGACACGGCTGGTTCTCTCAGATTCTACGGAGCTTAAGGTCTCCTCTATGATCTCATCCAGTGTGGTTGCATCAGACTCGATACCACCGGAAAGCGGATAGCATCCCAGTGTACGGAAACGAACCATTTTCATCTCCGGCTTCTCGCCCGGCTCCAGACGCATACGGTCATCATCCACCATGATAATATTGCCGTCACGGTAAACAACCGGTCTCTCTG
>OGWR01000315.1_pt1 | contig 44586 bp, 36 predicted proteins | sample 1576061 | NCBI WGS metagenome assembly OGWR01 (sample SAMEA3541511, study PRJEB24748) | human gut metagenome | biome: human gut; feature: human-associated habitat; material: faeces | place: China | collected 2012 | reverse complement strand
CCCTGGCGGTATTGATCGCTGTGGCAGGATATCTGAATTTTACCGGGGAGGAGATTAACAAAAACGGACTAAAAAATGTGATGTCCCTGAGCGGGAAACAGACGGCGGCACCGGAGGAGCAGGCACAGGCGGAAAATGAAGCGGCAGCGGATGGCAAAGAAGAAAAAAAGCAGACGAAGGAAAGCAAGGAAACCTCTGCACAGACAACGACAGATATTTCGGCGGAGGACAATGGAGAAGACTATACGGTAGCTGACAGCGGGGAACTGAAGTCCGCCTCCGAGGAAAATCCGGGGGAGGCCGTTATGGTCTCAAATTCGCTGGGAGCAGATTATTTTTCTTCGGCAAAATTGTCCAGAGAACAGAGCCGTGCCAAAAATAAAGAAACACTGATGACAATTATTAATAATGATAAGATCGCATCAAAGGATAAAAAAAGTGCCATAGACCAGGTGGCACAGCTGACAAAGGATGCCCAGATGGAAAGTGCAGCGGAGCTGATGCTGGAAGCAAAAGGCTTTACCGATTCTGTGGTCAGCATTGAAAAGGGAAGTGCAGATGTGATCGTCAATGCCGGGGAACTGACGCAGCAGCAGCTGGCACAGATCACAGATATTGTCACCCGAAAAACAAATATATCCGCAGATCATATTGTGATCACACCGGTGGCGGTAAAATAAAGTTATGATTAAGTCTGCTTGCAAATATGAGGAGATTTGGTATAATAAACTAGAATAATTGGCAAAATTTTATAAAAGAAACAAAGGAGGTAGAGTGTCGTGGCAAAGGAGCAGACTTCGAGAGAATATATTACGAAGAAAAAAGAACTGGGCGAGGTAAAGATTGCATCTGATGTGGTCGCTGCAATTGCTGCATTAGCAGCAACTGAGATAGATGGTGTCTATTCTATGGCCGGGAATATCACCAATGAGCTGATCGGCAAACTGGGTATGAAGAATCTTTCCAAGGGAGTAAAGATCCTGATGGAGGGAGGCATTGTCCGTGTAGATATGATGGTTGTGGTAAACTATGGATACAGTATTCCTGAGGTATCCGGGCAGGTACAGGAGAGAGTCAGCCAGCAGATCGAAAATATGACAGGACTTTCTGTTTCAGAGGTCAATGTCCGCATTGCCGGTGTAAAACTGGAAGAAAATTAATTTAAAGGTATAGGTACAAAAACATGACAAGAAAAAAGGTCAGAGAACATTTATTTAAGCTGCTGTTTTTGCTGGATTTTTATCCGAAGACGGAGCTGGACGATCAGGTTTCCACATATTTAAGTGATATTGGAAATGATGCGGATGCAGCAGAGGAGTCGCAGGAACGTCTGGAGAAGGTTCGCGAGGAGCTGAAACAGAAATTTTATGCAGTCGCAGAGCATCTGGAGGAGATTGACCGCAAGATTGAGGAGAAGTCTAACGGCTGGTCTCTCAAACGTCTTGCAAAGGCAGACATTACAGCACTTCGCCTGGCGATTTATGAGATACAGTATGATGAGGATGTACCGGCAGGTGTGGCGGTCAATGAGGCTGTGGAGCTGGCAAAGCTTTACGGAACAGATAAATCTCCAGCCTTTGTAAATGGAGTGCTGGGTTCTGTTGTCAGGGACGGCGCGGAGGAATAAATATGAGCAGAGCAGTGACTGTGTCTCAGATCAACCGGTATATTGCGAATCTTTTCAAGCAGGATTATACTCTTTCCGGGATTCAGGTTAAGGGAGAGATATCCGGGTGCAAGTATCATTATTCCGGTCATATTTATTTTACCTTGAAGGATGCCGGGGCGGCGATTTCCTGCGTGATGTTTTCCTCGCAGCGTAAAGGCCTTGACTTTACACTGGAGGACGGACAGAGTGTGATCGTAACCGGCAGGATCAGTGTTTTTGAGAGAGATGGCAGATACCAGCTTTATGCCCAGAGCATTGTTCAGGATGGTGTGGGCAGATTATATGAAGAATACGAAAAATTAAAAAAGCGCCTCTTATCAGAGGGGCTTTTTGACGAACAAAGAAAAAAACAAATTCCCAGATTTGCATCTAAGATCGGTATCGTCACGGCAAAGACCGGAGCAGTCATACAGGATATCTGTAATGTTACTTACCGGCGCAACCCTTATGTGCAGCTTTATCTGTATCCGGCGAAGGTGCAGGGGGAGGGAGCAGCCGGGACTGTGATTGACGGGATCCGTTATTTTGAAAAAACAGATGTAGATACGATTATTATAGGGCGTGGCGGAGGATCGGTAGAGGATCTGTGGTGCTTTAATGATGAGAAGCTTGCCAGGGTGATCGCAGCCTGCACCAAGCCGATCATTTCGGCGGTTGGTCATGAGACAGATACGACGATCTCTGATTATGCAGCAGATCTCAGGGCACCGACGCCGTCTGCTGCAGCAGAGCTGGCGGTATATGCGTGGCGGGAGTTTGAGATTGGACTCAGTGAATACCGTTATGATCTCCGGGAGTCCATAGAGCAGATCCTGCGGGTACGCAAACTGGAGCTGCAGAAATATATGGTTTTACTGCAGCATGTAAGTCCGGAGGATATGTTGCGGCAGAAAAGGCTGTATCTGGCAGATTGCCAGGAGAGGCTGCAGCGTATGATGGAGCGGCAGCTTACGGAGACAAAGCACAGGCTGGCATTATATGCGGAGGAGATGAAGGGACTTTCTCCTTTGCAGAAGCTGCAGAGCGGCTATACTTATACGGCCGATGAAAGTGGCAGTCACATCGATTCCGTCAGCCGGCTGACAAAGGGACAGCATCTGATGCTGACCTTTGCGGACGGCAAGGCGAAGGTAACAGTGGATGAGATAACAGGACAGAAAAACGGAGGCTGATTATGGCAAAGAAAGTATCTCTGGAGGAATCCTTTGAACAGCTTGAAACGATCATAGAGCAGATGAAAACGGGCGATATGACCCTGGAAGATTCTTTTAAAAAATACGAAGAGGGAATGAAGCTGATCAAAAACTGCAGCAATTCCATTGACCGCGTCGAGAAAAAGCTGATCGTGCTGGAAAATGGAGAAGAGTAACGCTGACATATGACAAATAAAGAAAGCGGCAGCTGACCGGGAGGCAGAACCGCAGGAAGGTATGGTTAAATTATGGACAAGACATTTAAGGAGTCGTTTCAGGAAAGACAGAGAGAGGTTGAGGAGATTTTGAAGGGGTATCTGCCGGAAAAGCAGGGACTGCAAAAGACGATCTTTGAAGCCATGGAGTATAGTCTGATGGCTGGCGGAAAGAGAATCCGTCCAATCCTGATGAGGGAAGCGTATCGTCTTTTCGGAGGCGTTGATGAAAAGGTGATCGAACCTTTTATGGCGGCCATGGAAATGGTTCATACATATTCTCTGGTTCATGATGATCTGCCGGCAATGGATAATGACGATTATCGCCGGGGACGTAAGACGACACATGTAGTATATGGCGAGGATATGGGAATTCTTGCGGGAGATGCATTATTAAACTATGCATTTGAGACAGCCTCACGCTGCTTTGACAAGACAGGGAATCTTTCCGCCGTAGCAAAGGCGTTTCAGATCTTCAGCCGTAAAGCCGGAGTGTACGGCATGGTAGGAGGTCAGGTCGTTGATGTGGAAAGGACAGGACAGCCTCTGGACAAGGAGGTGCTGGAATTTATTTATACCCTGAAAACAGGTGCACTGCTGGAAGGTGCTCTGATGGTAGGAGCGGCATTGGCCGGAGCCGATGATTCCGCACTGGATACAATGGAACAGATCGGCCGCTGTGTTGGCATGGCATTTCAGATTCAGGATGACATTCTGGACTGCACCAGCACTACGCAGGAGCTTGGCAAGCCGGTACATAGTGATGAAAAAAATGAAAAGACAACATATGTATCACTTTACGGTATTGAGAAATCCCATCAGGCAGTGGAGGAGTATTCTCATCAGGCAGTGACACTTCTGGAGGAGCTTCCGGGTAAGAACCTGTTTTTGGAGGATCTGATCGAATACCTGATCAACCGTACAAAATAAATACATTGTTTAGGAGAAATGAGGGAACACCGTGGGAGAATTATTAGATAAGATAGAAAAACCAAACGATATCAAGGAAATGGAAAAGGACGAGCTTCGTCCTCTGGCAAAGGAGATCCGGCAATTTCTGGTACACAAGATCAGTCATACGGGAGGACACCTTGCTTCAAATCTTGGAGTGGTTGAGCTGACAATGGCACTTCATCTGTGCTGTAATCTTCCGGAAGACAAAATTGTCTGGGATGTGGGGCATCAGTCCTATACCCACAAGATTCTGACCGGCAGAAAAGATGGCTTTGAACATCTGCGTCAGTTTGGAGGCATGAGTGGATTTCCAAAGCAGTCAGAGAGCGACTGCGATGCCTTTGATACCGGACACAGCTCTACCTCCATCAGTGTTGCTTTGGGATTGGCGAAGGCAAGAGATCTCAAGAAGCAGGACCACAAAATCTTTGCGGTGATCGGAGACGGTGCATTATCCGGCGGTATGGCATATGAAGCGATGAACAATGCTGCCAGATTAAAATCTAATCTTGTGATCGTATTAAATGATAATCAGATGTCGATTTCTAAAAATGTAGGTGGTATGTCCAGTTATTTAGGTAAGATCCGCACCAACGGAAATTATACCGAGTTAAAGGAAGAAGTGGAAAATGCGCTGTCAAAGCTGCCACATCTGGGGGACAAGCTTACCAGCCGTATTCGTGGGATCAAGGACCTGATCAAAAGGATTTTTATTCCGGGAATGCTTTTTGAGGATATGGGACTGACTTATATCGGCCCGATTGATGGTCATAATATCCATCAGATGGTAACGGCATTCCAAAGTGCATCCAAAATGAAGGAAGCGGTGATCGTTCATGTATGTACCCATAAAGGAAAAGGATATCGTCCGGCAGAAAAGAATCCGTCGTATTTTCACGGCGTATCCCCGTTTAATATAAAGGATGGGAGCAGCCGGCACAATGGAGAGACAGCAAAGACATATACGGACATTTTCAGTGATACCATACTGGAGGCGGCAAAGGAGAGGGAAGATATTGTGGCAGTTTCTGCTGCAATGCCTTCCGGTACGGGACTGACAGCGATGGCGTCAAAATATCCCAAAAGATTTTTTGATGTGGGGATTGCGGAGGAGCATGCGGTTACCTTTGCGGCAGGGATGGCAGCCGGTGGCCTGAAGCCTGTTGTTGCCATATATTCTACTTTCCTGCAGAGGGCGTATGATCAGATACTTCATGATGTCTGCATTGGAAAGCTGCCGGTTGTGTTTGCCGTAGACCGTGCCGGGCTTGTGGGCAGTGACGGAGAGACTCATCAGGGTATTTTTGATATTGCCTATTTACGCAGTATGCCGAATATGACAGTGATGGCACCTAAAAACGCATGGGAGCTCCGGCAGATGATGCTGTTTGCATTGGAGCAGAATACACCAACAGCGATACGTTATTCCAGAGGAGCTGCATGGGAAGGGCTGCAGGATCATCAGCAGGAAATTACCATGGGAAAAGCCGAATGGATCTGTGAAGGGCAGGAGATCGCCCTTCTGGCGGTAGGCAATATGGTGGAGACTGCCATGTGGGTCAGGGAGCATCTGAAGGCAGAAGGACAGAAAGTTTCTGTAGTCAATATGCGTTTTGTCAAGCCGATTGACGAGGAGGTACTTCAGAAGATTAAAGAGAGACATTCCAAGGTAGTTACATTGGAGGAAGGTGTTTTTAACGGCGGATTTGGAGAAGCGGTGTCAGCATGGTATGAGGGTACACCGATGCGGGTATTAAATATTGCACTGCCGGATCAGTTTATTGAGCATGGAAGTGTGACAGAATTAAAGAAAAAATACGGGCTGGACCCGGAAAGCATTACACAGAAAATATTGTCCTGGGAAGATGAGGACAGGAAGGCTTAGGTGTCATTGTGAAAGAAAGATTGGATGTGCTTCTGGTCAAAAGAAATCTGGCAGCGTCCAGAGAAAAGGCCAAGGCAATAATCATGACAGGCAATGTGTTTGTCAACGGACAGCGGGAGGATAAGGCAGGGAGTACATTTAAGGAGGATGCTTTGATCGAGGTCAAGGGAAATCCAATGAAATATGTAAGCCGCGGTGGTTATAAGCTGGAAAAGGCGATTGATCTGTGGCAGGTGCCATTGCAGGATAAGATCTGCATGGATGTAGGATCATCCACAGGAGGTTTCACGGACTGTATGCTGCAAAATGGAGCACAGAAGGTATATGCCATAGATGTGGGAACCAATCAGCTGGCATGGAAGCTTCGTCAGGACGAGAGAGTGATCTCTATGGAAAAGACCAATATCCGTTATGTGACCAGAGAGGATATTGCAGATTTCATTGACTTTTTTTCGGTAGACGTGGCATTTATTTCACTGAAAAAGGTACTGGAGCCGGTGAAAGCACTTCTGACACAGGAGGGACAGGGGGTATGTCTGGTAAAGCCCCAGTTTGAGGCCGGCAGAGAAAAGGTTGGAAAGAAGGGGGGTGTACGGGATCCTAGGGTACATCGTGAGGTACTGGAGCAGATTATGCAGTATGTTCTTTCCATTGGTTTTGAAATTTTGGAGCTGAGTTTTTCTCCGATTAAAGGACCGGAGGGGAATATAGAGTATCTCTTATACATTCAGAATACCGACCGGATACCGGAGGAGGATTCACTGGAGGAGTCATTTCACGTTTCTTATGACAGCCTGATCCGGGAGACGGTGGCGGCCGCCCATGGAAAGCTGGATAAGGATGCGGAAGGAGAGCAGCAATGAAGCGTTTTTGTGTGATCACAAACAGGGACAAAGAGGACAGCAACCGCAAGGCAGTATATATACAGGAGTATCTGGAACAAAAGGGTGGAAAATGTCTGATTCTGGAAAACCGCCGGGTGATATCGGAGGGAGTTTTGCATTACACAGAGGCAGACAAGATTCCGGAGGAGACGGAATGTGTGCTTGTGCTGGGCGGTGACGGAACCATGATCCAGGCGGCGATCGACCTTGTTCACAGTAAGCTTCCGATTCTTGGCATTAACATGGGAACCGTAGGCTTTCTGACCGAGGTGGAACCACAAAATCTGGAGAGAGCTCTTGATCTGATGCTGCAGGACAAGTACACAATTGAAAGCAGGATCATGCTGCGGGAAAGCAGTGTTACATCAACGGGAACCAGCTCAGGAAAAGCCTGTTATGCGTTAAATGACGTGGTGTTGAGTAAGAGGGGAGACTGCAGACTCATCACCATTAAGGTATACATTAATGACGAATTAGCCGATATCTATCGTGCAGATGGTTTGATCATATCCACGCCAACCGGTTCTACCGGATATAATCTGTCAGCGGGAGGACCGGTGATGGTGCCGGATACGGAGGCAACGGTGATCACTCCAATCTGTGCCCATTCCCTTAATAAAAGAAGTCTGGTGGTATCTGCCATGGACCGGATCGTGCTGGAACTGGGGCAGACCAAGGATTTTCAGGAGGATGAGGCAGTGCTTGTAGTGGATGGAAGGACCGTCCGGGGATTATCCACCGGAGATCGTCTGGAGGTTCTTGTGCCGGAGGATCAGACAAGGATCGTCAAGCTTTCCGGGGTCAGCTTCTACAAGAAAATGAGAGATAAATTAAATGGTAACTGATCCTTTTGCAAAGCAGTCCGGAACGGAATTTAAATGATTCATGGACAGGAAACGTGAAAGGTGATAAAATATATAAGTTATGGGATATAATCCCGGCAAGAAAGATTAAAGGAGAGTTTTATTATGTCAGGACATTCAAAATTTGCCAACATCAAACACAAGAAGGAAAAGAACGACGCAGCGAGGGGGAAGGTATTTACCATCCTTGGACGTGAGATCGCCGTTGCTGTAAAGGAAGGCGGACCGGATCCGGCCAACAACAGCAGACTTCGTGATGTGATTGCCAAGGCAAAAGCAAATAATATGCCAAATGATACCATTGACAGAGGTATTAAAAAAGCGGCCGGAGATGCTGCTTCTGTAAATTATGAAGAGGTTACATACGAGGGATACGGACCAAGCGGTACCGCTATCATCGTAAAGGCGCTTACCGACAATAAGAACCGTACCGCCAGCAACGTAAGAAATGCTTTCACAAAAGGAAGCGGAAGTGTAGGAACACAGGGTTGTGTATCTTATATGTTCGACGAAAAGGGCCAGATCATTCTTTCCAAGGAAGAGCTGGAGGATGCAGATATTACTCTGAGTGCAGATGATCTGATGATGATTGCACTGGATGCAGGTGCAGAGGATTTCTCCGAGGAGGAGGACAGCTTTGAGATCATCACGCTTCCGGAGGATTTCAGCGCAGTGAGAGAAGCAATCGAGGCAGAAAAAATCCCGATGGCGAGTGCAGAGGTCACAATGTTGCCACAGACGTACGTTACACTCACAGATGAGAACGATATTAAACAGTTGCAGAGAACATTGGATCTTCTGGATGAGGATGATGATGTGCAGGATGTTTATCACAACTGGGATGAGTAATATCCCGGAGATTTCATGACAGAGAACGGGGGAAGAAGATGAAAAAACGATTCCGTACGATGAAAAAATGGACATGGCTGCTTGCAGTAATCGCTTTGTTTTTCGGCGTTTTTCTTGCCACAGCAGGTTATCAGATGAAGCATTCGATCAGGGCGGCCAGCTATGATGTGATCGATGATGAGGGTAATCCGGTAGAAGGAACCTATGTTTTGCGTCGGGCAACCGCTACTTTTGGTTTGTCTGATTATGCTTCCGGAGATAAGTGTGTATGGAGCAGTGCCAATACAGAGATCATGACCGTTGATCCGGCGACTGCCAATCAACGTCAGGTCAGCGTATCGGTACAAAAAATGGGTAAGGTAGGTCTGACTTGTACGATCACACATACGGATGGCAGTATGGAGACGCGTAATGTAGCCATTGATGTAGTATTTTCTATTAATGAGTTTTTATCATCGGATGCTCCTGCAAAGATGACCAAGATACATACAGAGGATGAAAGACGTTCGATTGTAATGGATTATGGCAAGACATTGTATCTTGGTAAAAATGCAAAGACAGATACCGGAAAGCTGAATCTGATCTTTGGTGATGCCACCAGCTCCAATGCAATCTGGTACAGCAATAATGAAGATGTGGTCCGTGTCAGCGGAACTGCGGCAGAGCCTTTGGTCATGGCTGTCGGTGCCGGTAAAACACAGTTATCCGTTACATACAATGACGGAAAAAATGAATATAACGATTCCATTGATGTGTATGTACGTCCGGAGATCCGAAAGGACAGTTCGACGGGCACCAGACTGGATAACAGCAGCACGATCGTTACGATGGAAAATAACGACAAGATCTGGATTCCGGCATTATTTTCTGCCAATCCGCTGGAGGGTGTTCTGGATAAGGTGACATGGGTTATTGCGAAACGAAGCGGTACTACCAGAACACTGGTCAGGGATTCTCTGGGCAGAACCGGCACAAACGGGGATGATGCAAATCTGATCTATGACAGTTCTACCAATACATTCCGGCTGGATGCAAAGGCAGGCCAGTACATCGTAATGTTTTATGTAAAAGGAACATATACCACCTTTGAGGATGCGCAGGATTCCAGTGTCTTTCTTGGTTGCAATCCGGCTTATTTCAATGCAGATGTCCGGGGAAAATTCGAGGATAAGGATGTTACCATCAATATCGGCGGTAGTTATGATCTGTCGGAAGCCTTTAATATCTCCAAGGAGGCATTGAAACAGAATTTTAGTTTATCTGTGGTAGATAACTCCGGTAACTGGGTCTCTACCGATTATGATAACTGGGCGATGACAGGTCAGAATAAAGGTATGGCAGAATTTAAGGTCAAATGTAACACCAGACCGTCAGAAACTCTGCCGGGAATCAGTCAGGGCCAGGAGGTTACGGTAAAGATCAATGTAACAGATACCTTCTCTCTGAACGTATCGAATGCGACTATGGCAGTGGGATCGAAATTGGAACTGACAGGTATTATCGGTTCCGGAGAGTATACGGATTCCAGCTCTTTCCGATGGGAAACCACAGATACGACAGAGACATATGTTTCCATGAGTTCTAACGCACAGTATGCGACCGTTACGGCCAAAAAGGAGACGGCGGCAGACAGTCCGGTAACGGTACGTCTTTATTGGACGGATGATCAGGCGGTTACCAGAGTTGCAAGCTGTAAGATTTATGTCACGACATCGGCAACGACGATTCCTCTTGACAGAACAGAGCTGGAGATGGAGATTGACAGCGTAGAGTATCTGGATTCCGGACTGAGTGGAGAACAGAATCTTACCTGGATCTCAGCAGATCCGGATATGGTTAAGGTGGATCCACAGCAGGGCAATACAAAAGCAAAGCTGACTGCCGGCAAAAAGACAGGATCTACGACAGTAACGGTATTGAATAAGGACAATAACGTGTATGCAACCTGCCGTGTTACCGTAACGGCGGCGATCAGTGAATTAAGCATTGAGCAGGGAGAGAATATTGACACCTTCCTGTCCGCAGGTTTTATATTCCTGAAGGCAAAATATGCGCCTTCCAATGCGACCAATACAGAGCTCAAGTGGACCACAAGTGATCCGTCCGTAGCAACCGTTGATCAGAACGGTGTTGTAACACTTCTGAAGGAGGATACCGTATGGATTTCGGTAGAGCCGGTATTTAATCCGTACAATCTTGTGGCAAGATGTTGTATCAATATTAAAAAGAATCCGGTGACCGATATTATCACGGATGTGGAAGAGATCAATATGATCGCCGGTGACCAGTATACGGTACAGACGACAATCGTGCCTAGCGATGCCACAGATACTACATTGCTGTGGAATACAGACAGTGAAAAAATCGCAAGAGTACAGGGTGGAACGATTACAGCAGTTGCTCCCGGTGATGCAAATATCACAGTTGCCAATGGTACGGTATTTAAGATCATTAAGGTGCATGTCAGAAACAGACTGCTTTCCGCATCCTTTACACAGAATGAATATGAGGTAAAGGAGGGCGATACCGTTTCTTTGAAAAATGCCCTGATCTTCAATCCAGCTGACCATGTCAATACGAATGTATCATGGACATCGACCAATCCAAATGTGGTGAAGGTAGACGATGATGGTAATATCACCGGATTAAAGGCGGGAGATGTGGCGTGGATCACCTGTGTGCCGGAGGATTTAGGTATTTCCGGTGCCATTTCGTGTATGGTAAGAGTTATCAGTCAGGATGTTCCGGCCAAGAATATCACGCTGGATCCGTCAGAGGCAACGATGCATGTGGGAGATACCCTTCAGATTAAGGGTGTTTTCGATCCGGTGACGGCAACGTACCAGAATCTCAACTGGTCTTCAACCGATGAAAAGGTTGCAAAGGTAGATGAGAACGGTCTTGTTACTGCAGTAGCAGAGGGTACGGTTTCGATCGGAGCAGTTTATCGCGATCCGATCACGGGAACGGTATGGAGTCCGATCTATTGTAAGATCAAGGTGGAACCGGCAGTGGTCAGTGCGGTGGACTATGAATTGACACCGGCACATAAGGAGCTGTATGTGGGAGACAACTATACAGTGAAGCCGGTATTTAAGCCGGAGGATGCCACCAACCAGACTGTACATTTTTACAGTTCTGATGAAACGGTAGCAACGATAGATGAAGATGGTGTCGTTCAGGGTATCAGCGAGGGATCTGCAGTGATCATCGGACGATCTGAGGATGGAGATATTGTCAAAACCTGTACGGTTACGGTGGTGCCGCCGCCGGTGCCGGTGGAGGATTTCACGGTAGATCCGACGGAGCAGGAGGTAAGAGTAGGTTCCAACTTCTACATTACTCCGGTATTTACTCCGGAAAATGCAAGCAATCAAAAGGTTAATTATAAGAGTGTGGATGAAAAGATTGCGTCTGTAGATGAAAATGGTCTTGTGACAGGTGTGGCAGTTGGTGAGACAACCATTATCTGCCAGTCGGTGGAAGGAAACATTATTGCTACCTGTAAGGTGACTGTATTAAAAGCGTATGTTAATGTGATCAATTTCAATATTACGCCGACAGCACAGGAGATAGAGACGGGTTCAACATTCCAGATCACACCGGTTTTTACCCCGGCGGATGCAACCAATCAGAAAGTAACCTATCAGTCTTCGGATCCATCTATTGCGACGGTAGATGAAAAAGGACTCGTCACAGCAGTCAAGAAGGGTTCGGTAACGATCATTTGTCAGTCTGATGAGGGCAAGATTGTTGTATATTGTAATGTGACGGTTATTGAAGGCGTTACATTGACATTGAAGCCTTCTTCCAGGGAGATCGCTGTAGGCAAGAGCTTCAAGATATCCAAGGTGATCGTACCGGAGGAAGCAGATGGAACAGCTACCTGGCAGAGTTCGAATGCGGCTGTTGCCAAGGTTGACCAGAATGGTAAGGTAACAGGACTTCGAAAGGGAACCTGTACGATTTCATGTACACTGACCAAATACAATGTAACAGCGACCTGTGAGGTTACGGTAGCAACATTGAAAACGACGGTAAAGCTCGGAAAGACAGGCATCCGTATGGGGGTAGGCTCTACATACCGTATGAAGGTGACTGTATGGTCTAACAATACAAAGACACCGGCGGTACGCTGGCTCACCTCTAGAAAGAAGGTTGCAACGGTTAACCAGAAGGGTAAGATTACAGCAAAGAAGGTTGGAATGACAACCATCACAGCGGTATCCAGAGATCGTTTGAAGGTAAAAGCGAACTGTAAAGTACGCGTTATCCAAAGGGCAAAATCTATTCAGATCGTGCCAGATTACGCAGTATGTTATATTGGAGGAACCAGAAAGCTTCATGTGACAATGAAACCAAAGAATACGACATTGCATAATGTTAAATGGAGTTCGGCGGATACCAGCATCGCAATAGTAGAAAATGACGGAATGGTGCGTGGTATTGCAGAAGGTGAAACGAAGATCACGGCCGTGACCAAAGACGGAGGCAAGAAAAAAGCGGTCTGTGTTGTTAAGGTAACCGAAAAGGTTCCGGCAACGGGTATTGTGGTTGCGCAGTCTGAGCTTACCATGAAGCAGGGAGATTCCACCAAGCTGTCTTACTCTGTATTGCCAAATAATACGTCGGATAATATCACCTTTGCATCCGATAACCGAAGAGTGGCGAAGGTATCCGGTGCAGGTGTTGTAACGGCGACGGGAACCGGAAATTGTACAATTACTATTCTGGCAGACGGCGGTGTTACCTCGACTGTAGCAGTCAATGTTGTGGCATTGAACCGCAGCAGTCTGACAATGCGCCAGTATGATACAGAAACCCTGATAGTAGAGGGAACCACGGCAACGGCAACCTGGTACTCGTCAAATCCGAGAGTAGCAACCGTTGTCGACGGTAAGGTTGTGGGACGAAGCGTTGGAACAACGTACATCTACGCAACGGTGAACGGCTGCAAGATGGCATGCCGTGTAAATATTACGAGCTTAAATTAGTAAAATTGCACAAAAAGAACGTCTGTTCGAGAAAAGTCTTGAACAGGCGTTTTCTTTATGCTATACTTTCCACAGGGAAAGCGGAGAACTGCGAGAAAGGAGCAAGCCGTGTTAGTTAATTTACATGTAAAAAATTTAGCGATCATCGACGAGGTGGAGGTGGACTTTTCGGATTGTTTAAATGTATTGACCGGGGAGACAGGAGCCGGAAAGTCAATTATTATCGGATCGATCAATCTGGCTCTTGGACAGAAGAGTACTAAGGATGTGATACGCAAGGGCGCAGAGTATGCTCTGGTGGAGCTTACGTTCCGGGCAGATACGCAGCGGCAGAGGGAGCTGGTTCGTGAGATGGGGATTTCCATGGAGGAGGACGAGATTCTTATTTCACGGAAGATTATGGCTGGACGCAGTGTTAACCGCATCAACGGGGAGAGCGTGACGCTTTCCATGATCCGTCGTATTGCGGATATTATGATCGACATTCATGGACAGAATGAGCAGCAGTCACTTCTGCATAGTGCGAAGCATATGGAGATTGTGGACCGTTATGCCAGAGAGGAGCTTGGAGACAGGCTGACCCGGATGGAGGAAGGTTACCGGGTGTATCAGGAGCTGCAGCAGGAGTTGTCCGGTCAGGAGATACCGGAGGAGGAGCGTCTTCGGGAGATTTCTTTTATGAAATATGAGCTGGAGGAGATTGAGCAGGCGGCATTGGTTTCCGGAGAGGAGGAGTGTCTGGATGAGCAGCAGAGAGCTGTCCAATGCTACTTCTATTGCTGCCGGTCTGGGAGAGATCTATTCCCTGACAGGAGAGGGAGATGCGACGGTGGCAGAGCAGTTGGGGCAGAGTGTTCGGATTCTGCACAAGCTGTCGGAGTTTAGTCCCCAGATGGAAGAGTTTTGCGGCCAGTTATCGGAGATTGATTCTCTGCTGACAGATTTTAACCGGGACATTTCCGATTACATGAGTGATTTTGAGACAGGAGGAGAGCAGCTTGCCGAGGTGGAGGGCAGGTTAGACCTTGTACGCACCATTAAGGCGAAGTATGGAGCGACTACGGCACAGGTACAGGCATATGCCGAGAAGCTTCAGGAAAAGCTGGCACGTTATGAGGAGTATGAGGAGTACCGTGAGAGTCTGAGACAGCGTCTGGATGAGCAGGAGCAGACTTTAAAGACATTGGCAGAGGAGATCACCCGGATCCGCAGAAAAGTCAGCCGGCGTCTGGAAAAGGAGATCGTCAAAGCACTGAAAGAGTTGAATTTTCTGCAGGTACAGTTTGAAATTGCAGTACGTCCACTGGGTCATATGAACCGGTATGGGCAGGATGAGGTAGAGTTTATGCTCTCGACCAATCCGGGTATGGATATGAAGCCGATTGGAGAGGCTGCCTCCGGTGGAGAGCTGTCGCGAATTATGCTTGCAGTCAAAGCGGTACTGGCACAGCACGACGAGATTCCGACACTGATCTTTGATGAGATTGATGTGGGTATCAGTGGCCGGACGGCTCAGATGGTAGCGGAGAAGATGTCTTATATTGGAAATACACATCAGGTAATCTGTATTTCCCATCTGGCACAGATTGCAGCTATGGCAGATGCCCATTATCTGATTGAAAAGAGCAGTCACAAGGATCATACCTCAACGGATATCCGTATGCTTGATACAGAGGAGTCTGTCAATGAGCTGGCAAGGATCTTAGGAGGTGTCGAGATCACGGATTCGGTTCGGGAGAGTGCGGCGGAGATGAAGCAGATGGCGGAGCAGGTCAAAAGCGGTTTAAGGGCATAAAGCACTTTTTGGATTGCAATTTCGGATTACAATAAAATTTGTACACACAGAAATAATTTTACGGGAAATGATCGTTATTTTATGATGGTATCGTATAGAAAAGGGCGTTTTGTATCATAATGATACAAGCGTTCTTTTTTTGTGCAGGAAGGTGTTCACAGTGTAGTGGAAGATAAGGGCAAAACGCTGGTTTTGCCTTTTTGGAGGAAGGAGTGGCAGGATGTATACCGGACATGAAAGACAGAGTTATCGTATGACGCAGAGACAGAGGTGGATGTATCGGTCCTGTCTGCTTGGAGTTTTGTTCGCCGTGATAGCATTTACAGCAGTGTATTGGTATTTTAATATCAAAAGCCGGATTCCCAATGAACTTGTCCTTTTTCAGGATCGGATCGAAAACATTGATTTTGGCATTCCATTTACTCAGGTAAGAGTGGATCAGGCAGAAGCAGAGGTGGCACAGGTAAGTATTGACCATTCCCGGAAGGTTGGTAAACAGATTCAGTTCAGCATGGCAGGTCCTCTGGCTGTTTCGGCACAGAAATGTGGAAGCATGCAGGGAGAGGTACGTCTGTTTGGAGTTATACCATGTAAAAAGATTACCATTGATATCCGTAAAGAGGCAAAGGTTATGCCGGTGGGAAACGCAGTGGGATTATATATTCATTCCGATGGTCTGATGGTGTTAGGAACAGGAAAGATACCGGTTTCTAAAGGAAATGAAAAAATGCCATCCTATAATAAACTCCAGACAGGGGATTATATATATGAGGTAAACGGTCAGCCGGTGGTAACGATTCAGGATGTCAGTAAGGAGATTCAGATGAATGGAGCGGGAAAAGTGATTCTGGGTGTCAAAAGGGATTCTGCAAAAATAAAGATTAAAATATCACCTGTACAGGCACAAAACGGAACATATCAGATCGGTGCCTGGCTCCGGGAGGATACGGAAGGGATCGGAACCCTTACTTTTGTGACGGAGGAAAATGAATTCGCAGCATTAGGACATGGGATTACGGATGCCGATACAGAATTGCTGATCCGTCTGCAAAATGGGGGATTATATCCGGCAGGAATTGACCATGTAGTCAAGGGGAAAAACGGAACACCAGGACAGCTGGCGGGTTTTGTTCAGCTTGGTACGGAAAATAAACTGGGGGATATCCGAAACAATACGTCTCTTGGAATTACCGGTGTCATTTCCAATGAGCAGTATCAGTTTCAGGAGGACAAGTCATGTGCCGTGGGGTGTAAGCAGGATGTAAAAAAGGGAAAAGCGTCAATTTTATGTCAATTAGGAGATAAGGTGCAGGAATATGAAGTAGAGATTGAAAAGATCAATCTATCCTCGGAGGATAACAAGGGGATGGAGATCCATGTAACGGACCCGGAATTGTTGAAAAAAGCGGGGGGAATTGTGCAGGGGATGAGTGGAGCTCCGCTGCTGCAGGACGGAAAATGTATTGGAGCGGTAACTCATGTATTCGTGCGGGATGTCACCAGAGGATACGCCACATTTTTGGAAAATATGCTTTGATGTTTTATTCATATCCGGATTTCTATATTCCGTGCATTGACAAAGGGGAGCTGGTGCTATAAGATTTGTTCATATGCTAAAAGAAAGAGGATAATAGAATGGATTATTTATTGTTAGTTGTAGGATTTGTTTTACTGCTGAAGGGAGCAGATTTTTTTGTGGAGGGCAGTTCCAGCATTGCAAAGCGCCTTCGTGTGCCGTCTCTGATCATTGGGTTGACCATTGTGGCAATGGGAACCAGCCTGCCGGAGTGCGCGGTCAGTATCAGTGCGGCAATTGCAGGAAATACCGGTGTTGCGGTAGGAAATGCCGTAGGCTCCAATATTTTTAACCTGATGGTGGTTTGTGGCGTCTGCGCTCTTTTTTGTCCATTGACCGTCAGCCGCGGAACTTTGACAGGAGAGTTTCCGTTTTCTGTCATCGTGGCAGTAGTATTGATGGTTCTTGGCTGGCTCGGTATGACGCTGGGACATATTGATGGATTTATTCTGCTGGTTATGTTTGCGGGATTTTTGTTCTGGATGATCCGCTCGGCTCAGAAAGCAAGAAATGAGAGTGAAGCGGAGGATGAATATGAGATTCGTCCAATCTGGCAGTGTATTGTATACATTGTCGGTGGAGCGGCTGCTATTGCAGCAGGCGGACAGATTGTAGTAAATGCTGCTTCTGCGATTGCAACTTCCTTTGGAATGAGTCAGAATCTGATCGGTCTGACCATTGTGGCCTTTGGAACAAGTCTGCCGGAGCTTGCAACCTCTGTCGTGGCTGCCAGAAAGCATGAGGTTGATATGGCACTTGGTAATGTCATTGGCTCCAATATCTTTAATATATTATTTGTACTTGGTGTGGCAGCCGCCATTCATCCGATGGTATTCCAGATGGAAAATATCATTGATATCATTGTGCTGGTGGTAATGAGCATTATCGTGCTCTGTTTTGCATGGACGAAGCAGAAGCTGGTGCGCTGGGAGGGCTTTACCATGCTGGTCATGTATGCTGCCTATGTGGTGTATATCTGCCTGCGTTAATTGCAACGTAAGGATGAAGAAAGGCAGGGGATACTCATATGGCTTATTTTCCGTTTTTTGTTGAATTGGAAGGAAAGGAATGTCTCGTGGTCGGAGGAGGCGATGTGGCATTTCGCAAGATTCGTGAATTACTTCCCTTTGGTGTGAATATAACTGTGGTTTCCCTGGAAATATGTGAATCAATCTGTAATCTTGCCGGAGAATATCCGGGACAGATGAAATTACTGTACCGTGAATATAAAAAAGCAGATTTGGAGCAGAAGTTTTTTGTGATCGCAGCCACCGATGATGAACAGTGTAACCGGGAAATTTCCGAATACTGCCGGCAGGAGAAAATTTTGGTGAATGTAGTGGATGATAAGGAGAAATGCAGCTTTTATTTTCCGTCACTGGTAAAACAGAAGGATATTGTTGCCGGGTTTTCCAGCGGAGGCAATAGTCCGGCACTGATCAAGGAGCTGCGTCGGGAGCTGCAGGGACAGATTCCGGAGTATTTTGGGGAGTTAAACGAAAGGCTGGGACAGATCCGGCCGCAGGTAAGGGCAGCTTTTGCAACGGAGCAGCAACGGAAGCAGTATTACGATCAGGTGATACATAAAAGCAGGAAGGAGTCTAGAGCACTTTCCATACAGGAAATGGAAGAATTAATTCACAAAGGTTTTACACAATCTTGACGTAAATACGATAGTAGATTTTACGTTCTCATTTTATCATTAAGTCATCGTCGAAAGACGGTGGCTTTATATTTTGTGCACTGCCGGATATGAAGCAGAATAAAGCGGGCTTTTGGACAGGAAACGATCCGGGAGTGAAGCTTTGAGAGAAAAGAGATCAATAAATATATTATAAAAGAAAAGATGCAGTGCAGAAATGAGGACGAATATGAGAAAGAGTAAATTATTGGCAGTGGCAATGAGTGTAATGTGTGCAGCAGCATTGATGACAGGTTGTGGCAGTAATGGAGATGCAGGCTCCGATGCAGGATCTTCTTCCGGCGGAAGCGCAAGCCAGCCGATCAGTGTCGTATCCCGTGAGGATGGCTCCGGTACAAGAGGTGCTTTTGTAGAGCTTACAGGTGTAGAAGAGAAGGATGCCGATGGCAATAAGGTTGATAACACCACATCCAATGCAATTATTTCTAATAGTACAGAGATTATGATGACAACTGTTTCCGGTGATGAGTATGCAATCGGATATTCTTCTACCGGTTCACTGAATGATACGGTAAAGGCACTGAATGTAGACGGCGTAGAGCCGACAGCAGCCAATATCAAGGATGGAAAGTACAGTCTTTCCCGTCCTTTTAACATTGCCACAAAGGGAACGCCCGGAAAGCTGGCTCAGGACTTTATTGACTATATTATGAGCAAGGATGGTCAGAAGGTTGTGGAGGACAACGGATATATCGCATCTGTAGATAATGCAAAGGCATTTAAGACGGCCGGAGAGTCCGGAAAGCTTGTAGTAGCAGGTTCCTCTTCTGTAACACCTGTAATGGAGAAGCTGGCTGAGGCATACAAACAAGTCAATACAAAGGCGGAGATCGAGATTCAGGAAAGTGATTCTACAACGGGTATGACAGCAGCCGCAGACGGAACATGTGATATCGGAATGGCATCCAGAGAGCTGGAAGACAGCGAGAAGGATAAAGGACTGACCTCTCAGGCAATTGCACTGGATGGAATCGCCGTGATCGTTAATACACAGAATGACCGTACTGATATCTCAACCGATATGGTAAAGAAAATCTTTACCGGTGAGGTGACAGACTGGAATGATGTGACAGAGTAAGGTCGGAATATTGATAAAACATAATCTGTAATACAGAGCAGCTGGTACGGCAGGAACGGAAAAAAAGCAGAAACCGTGGGTTGTACCAGTTGTTTCAATAGAAATAAGGCTGTGTGAAAGGATATGGCAAAATGAAAAAAGTAAAGGTAAGTAATATCAAAGAGAAGGCGATGGAGATTGTCTTTCTGGTCAGTGCATGCATTTCCATTCTGTCGGTTGCCCTGATCTGTGTATTCCTGTTTACAAATGGTGTACCGGGAATCGCCAAGATTGGTTTGAAGGAATTCCTTCTGGGAACCGAATGGAAACCGGGAAGCCAGTTGTTTGGAATCATGTCTACGATCATAGGAAGTATCTATGTTACAGCGGGAGCAATCATTGTGGGAGTGCCGATCGGACTGCTGATGGCAGTCTTTATGGCAAAGTTTTGTCCCAAAAGGCTGTATAAGATATTGAAACCGGGAGTGGAGCTGCTGGCAGGTATTCCGTCTGTAGTATATGGTTTCTTTGGCTTGATGGTACTGGTTCCATTTGTCCGTAACACTTTCCGGCCAATCCTGATGCAGTATGGAATGACAACCACAGGACAGAGTATTCTGACGGCGTCAGTGCTGCTGGGTATGATGATCCTGCCAACCATTATCAATGTATCGGAGTCGGCAATCCGTGCGGTACCGGATTCTTATTATCAGGGAGCACTGGCACTGGGGGCAACCCATGAGCGAAGCGTATTCATGACAGTGGTTCCGGCAGCAAAGTCCGGTATTATGGCAGCAGTGATCCTTGGTGTTGGCCGTGCCATTGGCGAGACTATGGCAGTGATCATGGTAGCAGGTAATCAGCCGAGAGTGCCGGGTTCCATCTTTGACGGAGTTCGTACCATGACTGCCAATATCGTAATTGATATGGGTTATGCCACAGATCTTCACCGGGAAGCGTTGATCGCAACCGGTGTGGTACTCTTTGTCTTTATCCTGATCATCAACCTTTTATTTTCCCTTCTCAAGAAAAGAGAAGCCCATGCATAAAGTTTGCTTTATATAAACACCTAACAACATAATAATCTTGAAACTTTCATAACGAAGATATGCGAAACGGTTATAAACTGCTTCGCATATTTTTTTTGTCTAAAATTATGATTTTGCCTTTGAGACCAATGAGGACAGGGGCTGTATTCTGCTGTCTTTTTGCGTTATCGGGGAAAAAATGATACAATAACATTTAATATTGCCAAAAGGAGAAAGTTATGCATCATTTTACCGGATATGAATTATTGTGGCTGTTTTTTATCTATTCCTTTGGGGGATGGGTACTGGAAACAGTGATCGCAACATTAAAGCAGCGGAAATTTGCCAACCGTGGTCTCGTAAACGGACCTTTTTGTGTTATTTATGGATTGACGGTGATATGTATGTCCATCGGTCTGCAGGAGTTGACCGGTTTCTGGCTGTTTGCTTTTGCTGTGATCTATGCTACGATTGCAGAGTGGATCAGCGGTCATTTGATCGAGAAGGCGTTTGGAGAACGCTGGTGGGATTATTCAGGCAGGAGATGGAATCTGGACGGTTACATTTGTCTGACGTCATCTCTGGTCTGGGGAGCTATGGGATATGTGGCAGTCCACTGGGGCAACTACCTGCTTCTGACCCTGATCTCTCTGCTTCCGGGCTTATTGATGAAGATTGTGCTGTTAGCCCTTGCGGGAGTCCTGTTTGTGGATGTTATGGGATCCTTTCTATTGTTGACCGGAAAAAGCCGTTACCCGGAGAGGTGGGAGGCGGCAGAGCAGAGTCTGGACAAGGTAGGTGCCAGACTTAGTGCTTCCATTGCCGGTTTTGTGGAACGGCGTATCCATAAGGCATATCCTAAAGCAAAAAAAGCGGCAAAGACTCCGGAGAGCGTGGGACAGGCTTCACAAGTACGTTTTGCGGCCGGCTGTGGCTTTTATAAGGTGGTCAGCCTGTTTATGATCGGTGCATTTCTGGGAGATATCACTGAGACGATCTTTTGCCGGGTGCGGGCCGGTGTCTGGATGAGCCGCAGCAGTGTGGTCTGGGGACCATTCAGTATTGTCTGGGGGCTGGCGATCGCTCTGGTGTCATGGATGCTTTACCAGTACCGGAATCGCAGCGACCGTTTTCTGTTTCTGGTGGGAACATTTCTGGGAGGTGCTTACGAATATCTCTGCAGCGTGTTTACTGAACTGGTTTTTGGAAAGGTCTTCTGGGACTATAGCAGGATTCCGTTTAATCTGGGAGGCAGGATCAATCTGTTGTACTGCTTTTTCTGGGGTATTGCGGCAGTGGTCTGGTTTAAGGCATTTCTGCCAAAGGTAGAAAAGGCGATTGAGATGATCCCGGTGCAGGCAGGAAAGCTTTTGGTGTGGCTGATGGTGGTGTTTATGAGCTGTAATATTGCCGTGTCCTGCATGGCACTGATCCGGTATGATGAGAGAAGCCGGGGAATCAAGGCAGAAGCATCATGGCAGCAATGGTCCGATACCCATTATGACGACGCAAAGCTGATGAAGATCTATCCCAATGCGGTAGAACCAAAGTAAATCAAAGAGAGGAGTTATCACATAAATGAAAAAAGTAATATCCATTCTGACGTGTCTGTGTCTGCTTATGACCACAGGCTGCAGCAGACAGGAAACGATCCGTTTTGGTGCGGCAGGTGTGGGAGGTATGTATTATCCTTTTGCAAACGCCTTTACTGAGCTTGCGTCAAAGGATGAAACGGGAATTAACTGGAAGGTCAAAAGTACCGCAGGGTCTGCAGCAAATCTGCGTCTGCTTTCCGACAATTATATTGAGCTTGGCATTGCCCAGGCGGATCTGATCGAGGATGCCTATTACGGAAAGGGGAGCTTTCATTCCGGAAAATACCGTGGTTACAAAGCGGTGGCAAGTCTTTATCCGGAGGCATGTCAGATCGTCGTCAGGAAAGATTCCGACATTACCTCGTTAGATGATCTGGAGGGAAAAAATGTCAGTGTCGGTGAGGAGGAATCCGGCACAGAGCGGAATGCCACACAGATTCTGGAAATGTGCGGTTTACCGGACAATCTGGTAAATACGAAAAATCTTGATTATACAGATGCAGCAGATCAATTGGCGGAAAAGAAGATTGATGCCTTTTTCTGTACCGCCGGTATTTGCACTACAGTGATAGAAGAATTAACAAAGGAATGTGATATCCGGCTTTTGGAAATTCCGGAAAGCTGTCGTCAGAAGCTGAAAAAGGCATATTCCTTTTATGATGACTATGTAATTCCGGCAGGCACATATTCCGGACAGACGGAGGATATTCAGACCATTAGTGTCCAGTCGGTGCTTCTTGCCAGCAGCACCCTGTCGGAAAAAACAGTGCAGAAGCTGACGGCATCATTGTTTCAGCATATTAAGGATATACAGTATTCTATATCTATTAATTTGCAGTTGACACCACAGGAGGCAGTGAAGGGGATAACAATTCCGTTTCATCCGGGAGCAGAGGCATATTACAAACTGGAAGGTGTGGAGCTGCCCGAAGTGGAATCATAAAGGCCGTACACCTGCACCAAAAGCAGGATGGCTGAAAACAAAAAGGCGGAGAAAGACCGCTTTGCAGTTTTGGCGTAAGGCTCAGACTGCGCAGACGTTTGGAAAGGTTTGGTTATGTATATGAAGATTCAGTTAGACATGTATCAGACATTGGCAGCAGCTGTACTTGTTCTGATGCTGGGAGCATATTTAAAAAGTAAGATTCATTTTCTGGAGCAGTTTTGTATTCCGGCTCCTGTGGTAGGAGGTCTCTTATTTGCGATTTTTACATGTATCTGTTATGTGACAGGGATTGCGGAGTTTTCCTTTGATGATATTCTCCGAGAGGTCTGTATGGTATTCTTTTTTACCTCTGTGGGATTTCAGGCAAATCTGAAAGTTCTGAAAAGCGGTGGTAAATCTCTGGTGGTATTTCTGGGGCTTGTGATCTTTCTGATCATATCACAGAATCTGGTAGCTGTAGGAATGTCAAAGGTGCTGGGGCTTAGCCCTCTGATCGGTATGTGTACCGGATCGATCCCGATGGTGGGAGGTCATGGAACGGCAGGAGCCTTTGGTCCTGTTCTGGAGGATTTTAATATTGACGGGGCAACGACAATCTGTACAGCGGCCGCAACATTCGGTCTGATCTGTGGAAGTCTGATCGGTGGACCACTGGGAAAACGTCTGATTGAAAAGAAAAATCTTCTGGAAACAGCAATTCCGGAGGATGACAGCCTTCTGGTGGAGGAGGAGGAAAAGCATGAGCGTCATACCAATATGTATCCGGCGGCAGTGTTTCAGCTGATCCTTGCCATTGGTCTGGGAACGATCTTTTCCTATTTCCTGACGAAGACAGGAATGACCTTCCCGATTTATATCGGAGCCATGATCGCTGCAGCATTGTTCCGCAATATTGGTGAGTATACCGGCAAATTTACGATCCATATGGGAGAGATCAATGATCTGGGTGGTATTTCCCTTTCCCTGTTCCTTGGTATTGCGATGATTACCTTGAAGCTATGGCAGCTTGCAGATCTGGCACTTCCATTGTTTATTCTGCTTGCGGTTCAGGTACTGCTGATCGCCCTGTTTACTTATTTCATCGAGTTTAATATTATGGGCAGGGATTATGATGCGGCTGTGCTGGTAGCAGGAACCTGCGGTTTTGGTATGGGAGCCACACCAAATGCTATGGCAAACATGCAGGCAATCTGTGAGAAGTACACCACATCCGTGAAAGCCTATCTGCTGATTCCGTTGGTGGGAAGTTTATTTGCGGATTTTATAAACAGTCTCGTAATTACATTTTTTATTAATTTTATATAATGACATAAGGGTCATTTAATGGAGGGATGAGAAAATGTTTGGAAAAAAGAAAAATACGGATGGAAAGAAAAATTATGATCTGACTTATGAAAATCTGGCAATTCCGGAAATTCATACCCACGAGGCAGAGGAGCCGGTGGATAAAGAACAAAAGGAAACGGATCAGAAACCGGAGGTAGTTTATGACAGCGTGGCAATTCCGGAAGTACATATCCGGAAGAAAAAGTGAAAAAAACGGAAAGAATCCGAAACCAAGAGTGTGATAGAATATGTAAATGAAAGACACAAAATATATATTGGATAGTATTGACATATTTTAAATAGAAAAATTGTGCAATATTTCTATAAAATATATTTTTTGTAAATGGTAATATGGTGGAGTAGATGATATAGGACCGTCCAAAGGCCGATAAATACGGCACTTGGACGGTCTTTGTTATTGTAAGTGAAAGAAAATGGTGTCAGAGGAAAGGCGGAAAAAAGAGAAAAAGTGAAAAAAACGGAAAGGTTTCGAGGAAGTGCCTGTGATAATATTTTATATGTAACGAAAGTTATGGGTCTGAAATATATGGAAGATCATAATACAGTTGTTTTTTTGGACGTATTTTATGAGAGTAAGAAAGGAGGGAGCAGTACCGGAGATGAACTGGCAGAATGAGTGTGAATGGAAGCTTAATGATCTGCAGAACAGGGTGAGGGAGGAAATGGAAGAAATTTCAACAAACCTTGGTGGCAACATGGAAAAAGCATATCGGGAAGTACGAAAAAAACAATTGAAAATGATAAAAGAAATCAAAGATGATATTCGAACCGTTTATCAGTAATGAAGAGACACGAAAGGAGATAAGAATTATGGGAGCAATAGGCGAAGTAGTTATGACACTGGGAGAAGTAAATGACATTGTCAGAAGTGGACAGGAAGTTACAGATACTGTAGATGAGATTATGAAGGACGTAGAAGTTATTTTAAGAGCATTAAATGCGGCATCAGAGGGCGAAATGGCTGAAAAGCTGGATAATCTTGTGACAAAGCTGGGAGAAGTAGTGAAAGCCCTGATCGAGGTTGCATTGGGATTTTTCGAGATTTTAAAACAGACCAAAGAAGAAATTGAAAACAGAGACCGGGAAGGTGCAAATACTCTGAGTTTAGATTAATTAAGATAAAAATATTGAAGGGAGATATTGAATTATGGCAAGTACACTTAGAATTAAGGTATCTGAGGAGAAATATAGAGAGACGATTAATAAGTTAGGAGAGAAGATCAGCGAATTACAGGAGTGTCTCAGCCGACTGCAGAATTTAAAGAATAAATTATCCTCTGCATATACAGGTCCTGCAGCTGAAAAGGCATTAGAGGCTTTGCAGCAGAATGAACAAAATGTAAAGACAACATTGGAAAAGGTTCAGAAGCAGAAAGAAAAAATACAGCAGTATATTGACAGCATGGGAAGCTGGAATGAAGATGCTTCTAAGAAATATGAAGAGGCAACTGCAAAAGCAAAAAATATTTTCAACTAATTCAGGAGTAACAAATTATGGCAGAAGACATAATTATTTATCGGGATACCTGGATGCAGAAGGTTATTGAGGAGTTGGATATGGAATATTACGAGATCAAAAAGCTGCGTCAACAGGTCAAAAAAGAATACATATCTGCAGCCGGTGTGCCGAAAATGCGAATGGAAGAGCTCCTAAAACGGTTGAGGAAGCTGGAAGATAGCCTGCAAAAAACAAAAGAGGCAATGGAACAATCCAGACAGAACTGGCAGAGCACAGACCGGAAAATACAGAAAAAGTATGAAGAGGCGTTGGCGGAAGCAGCCGGTATTAATGGAATTTAATGGGTGTGGGAAGAAAATGAAGGGGAGAGAATAACAGCCGGAGATTTGATTATAAATTCTCTGTCTGTATTCTCTGCCCTTTTGTGGAAAAGAGGCAAAACACAAGGAGATAAAAAATGTCCGATTTAGAGAATCGTCAATACGATACCTATGATGGAAAATCAAGGGTAATGGATGAGGCAATAGAAATAGCAAATGTAATGAAAGAAAAAAATGTGGAGACACAGGGAATGAGAGTATCTTTGATCGAGAAGGAGGGAAGGATACATTCTTTATGGCTGCCAAATAAGCCGGAAGGCAGATTTAAATTTACGGGAATTGCGGAGAATGAAATCAGCAGTGATCTATATATAGAAGCCAGAAATGGTTTTTGGTTTTTATGCAGTGTTGGCAGTGCAGGTCTGATGGCAGCAGATGGACAGAGAAGATCCGATGTTCTTATCCAGGACAGGAGTTTTATCTATGCGGAGAATGATGTGAGTATGTGCATCGTTTTTGCAGAAGATATCACAAAAGCAAACACGGTTTTCCATAATTATATGATGATGAAGCACGAAGAGATTCATATTGGACGGGCGTTGGAAAACGATATTATCTTTTATAATAAGCTGGCATCAAAGCATCATGCTGTATTATTCTGGGAAAATGAAAAGCTTTTTATACAGGATGAAAACAGTACAAATGGAGTTTTTGTCAATGGAACCCGCATTGATAAAGCTGCGTTAAAAGCAGGAGATATTATTTATATTTTTGGATTACGGATTATTGTAGGAATAAATTATCTTAGTATCAATTCGGACATGAAGGATGTAAAGATCAATTCGGAAAAACTGATTTCTGCACAGCATATTAATTTTTCGGATGAGGGCAGAGATATGATTATGGAGTATCATCCGGAATTTTTTAACCGTTATCCCCGTCATCGAATGGCGATAGCACAGCAGGATATTATGCTGGAGGCCCCGCCTCTTTCTTTGAATGGAAATAATATTCCTCTTTTACTTCGAATGGGCGGTTCGATGGTAATGAGTGGAGCTTCTATGCTGGCAGGTAATATGGTTTCCATGTTCAGTTCTGTTTTATTTCCGGTATTAACACAGAAGTACACGGATAAGCAGCGCAAGGAATATGAGGAGCGCAGAGAACAAAAATATACGGAATATCTCGTGAATAAAAAACAGGAGATTAAAAGTGAGATTTTGCAGGAGCAGGAGGCATTAGAAAACAATTATCCGAATTTGTCAGATACACTGGAGTTTGCGGAAAAGGGAAAAAGACTTTGGGAACGCCGTAGTGTTGATGATGATTTTATGACGATCCGTATGGGTTATGGGGATTATCCGATGTTAGCAAATCTGGATTACCCGAAGCATGGCTTTGAAATTGATACCGATGCCATGGTAAAGAAAATGTATGAATTGGCAGATGCACCGAGAATGCTGACCAATGTGCCGGTTATGGTATCGTTTTGTGAAAATTATGTCAGTGGTGTGTTGGGAAAACGAAAAACTGCTTTGGAATTTGTGCGGAATTTCATTATGCAGATTGTTATGATGCATAGCTACGATGAATTGAAAATCGTATTGATCGGCAATGAGAAGGAAGTGGATGCGTTACAGTTTGTGCGGTATCTGCCGCATTTCTGGAATGATCAGAAGGATTTTCGTTATCTGGCATGCGATATGAATGACGCATATCAGGTGGCAGAATATCTGAAAAAGGAAATTGGGGAAAAGAAGGAACGGGATGTGGACCTGAAGGACGTTTTGAAGGAAAGAGCATATTATATGATCATTGCTTTGGACAAAAAGCTGTTTGACAGTATGGAATTCCTGAAGGAAGTAATGAAAGAGGAAAAGAACCGCGGCGTTTCTGTGATGACGGTATTTGATGAGCTTCCGAAGGAGTGTTCTTTAATCTTTGATCTGAAGGAAAATGGAGAACATTCCATTATTAATCTGCGGGAAGTGGACAAAAACAATATTACATTTAAGCTGGATCAGTATCAGGATATTCTGGGCAGAAAAAGCATGGAAAAGCTGGCTAATACAAATTTGCGTATGGTGTCTCAGGCATATGCCCTGCCTAAAATGATTACCTTTCTGGAAATGTTTGATGTAGGAAGAATTGAGCATCTGGTTTCAGCAAATCGCTGGAAAGAAAATAATCCGGTGAAATCTCTGGCAACACCGGTTGGAATCAGTACAGATGGCAGCTTATTCTGTCTGGATCTTCATGAAAAATATCAGGGACCACATGGATTAGTGGCCGGTATGACAGGATCCGGAAAGAGTGAATTTATTATTACATACATTTTATCAATGGCAGTGAATTTTCACCCGGATGAAGTTGCGTTTATTCTGATTGATTACAAGGGCGGCGGTCTGACCGGTGCTTTTGAGGATGAAAAAAGAGGTATCCATCTGCCACATCTGGTAGGAACTATCACTAATCTGGATGGAGCATCTATTCAACGGTCACTTGTCTCTATTCAGAGTGAATTGAAGCGTCGTCAGAGGATTTTTAATGAAGTAAAAAGTGCCACAAATGAAGGCACAATGGATATTTATACATATCAGAAGCTTTACAGGGAGCAGAAAGTGAAAGAACCTTTGCCGCATTTGTTTATTATATCCGATGAGTTTGCAGAGCTGAAAAAACAGGAGCCCGAATTTATGGACCAGTTGATCAGTGCAGCCCGCATTGGGCGAAGCCTTGGTGTGCATTTGATCCTGGCAACGCAGAAGCCATCCGGTGTTGTGGATGATCAGATCTGGAGTAATACGAAATTCCGTGTGTGTCTCCGTGTACAGGATCGTTCCGACAGCTTTGAGATGCTGAAACGTCCGGAGGCGGCAGAATTAAAGGACACCGGACGTTTTTATCTGCAGGTGGGTTACAATGAATATTTTGCGCTGGGTCAGTCAGCATGGTGTGGGGCAGATTACGAGCCGCAGGATGAAGTCGTGGTTCAGAAAGATGAAGAACTGCTTCTTTTGGATTCGGTAGGACAGTCCATTGTGAAGAAAAAACCGGCGGTGAAAAAGAACATTTCCGGTGAAAAGCAGATTGTAACAGTGGTAAATGCTATTTCAGAGCTTGCAAGGAAGGAACAGATCGAGCCGAGACAGCTGTGGAAGGATGCGCTGGGTGCCCATATCAGTCTCAAGGATATACAGGAGCAGTATGAGATGGGAGACAGGAAAGGAAAGCTGCAGGCCGTTACGGGAGTGGTAGATGCTCCGGGCAGACAGTCACAGTTTCCGTTGCAGATTGATCTGATGAATACGGGAAATCTTATGCTGGTGGGTGAAACAGGAAGTGGAAAAACTAATTTTATCCAGACTATGCTGTTTGATCTGGTAGCAAACAATTCACCGGAGGAACTGAATTTTTATATTCTTGATTTTTCCAGCCGAAATCTGTCAATCTATCGTGAGGTTCCTCACTGTGGAGAAGTTTTGACGGACGAGAGCGAAGAAAAAATTGTACAGGTTTTTGATATTATTGAAAATATTATTCGGGATCGACGGGATAAATTTGCAAAAGCCAATGTCAGCACGATTCAGGCCTATCGTAAGATCGAAAAAATACCGGTGGTGCTTCTTGTGATTGACAATATTTTAGGATTCGATGAGTTTCGGGATAAAAGCGAGTATATTTCGAAGATCAGCGATTTTATGAGCAATGGAGTCAGCTATGGCGTACGTGTGATCTTTACGATCAATCAGATCAACGATTGTCCGTCAAAGCCGAGACGATTATCCAATTCAAAATACGTGCTGCGAGCGAGAGACCGTTATGTATATTCTGATATTCTGGACTGCCGTTGCCGTTATGAGCCGGCGGATATTTTAGGAAGAGGTATTTGTGTACTGGATGGGGAGTGCTATGAGTTCCAGGCAGCACTTCCGTTTGATGATGTCAATGAGGTGGATCGTATGGAGCGCATTAAGGGGGCTTTGAAGGGCATTGCACAGAGAGATGCGTCCTTCGGTGCAGCCAAGGGGCTGGAGGTCATTGATGAAGAACAGGAATACGAGGAATTCTGTACTTCCTTTGAACATGAGAGAATACCGTTAGGATATTCTCTGGACAACAAAAAAGTGGCAATTCCGTTGCAGCAGATGTATTCGTGTTCGTTGTATTTCGGAAATACCCGGAGAACGAGGCAGATCTTTAACAACTTTATTTATGCCATGAAACGGGAGAAAGCAGAAATTATACTGATCCCGCAAAAGGAAAATAGTGTCTGGAGTGGCAGGGAGGACATTCGGGAGACGGTTGATGATATTTACGACCTGAAAGAGGATGGAGTGAAACAGCTTATGGATCGGCTGCAGCAGCTTGTGATGTCCAATAAACAGTACAGAAACGAATATTGTGAAAAGGAAAAGATTACAGACTGGGCACAGCAGGAAAATGTAAACCGGTGGAGAAAATATGTGCGGCAGCAGACAAAACCGGTTGTGGTTTTCATAGAGTCTTACATGGATTTTGCGTTAAATGTTGATGTGGAAAATGCTGCTTTTCTGGCACAGTATTTTGAAATGTGCGTTGGTTTTAATGTGTATTTTATTGCAGGCTTTTACAGTGATGATGAGGAAAAGAGAAATCAAAAGATGTTTCCGAATGGTAAAGCTGATGAAGAGGAGCAGGATGAGGAGAAGGAACGTCAAAGGGCAGAAATAAGGCAGGCCTTGGCCGGATTGCAGGAAAGCTACAATAAAGATAAATTTACGCTGTTATTTGGTGGAAATTATAAGAGCCAGAATCTGGTTCCTTTATCGGCCGGTTATGACAAAGAGACGCAAAATGATCCGAAGGACGATAATAAAATGCTGATGTACTACAGAAATACATTGTATTCTATGGTGATGCCACTGGGAGAACTGGCGGCTGCTCCTTGTGACGCGGATGAGAAGCCGATTATCTAGTCTATTGTGCAATGGAGGAAAGGCAAGGGTTTAACTATGGATAAATTATTGGTAAATATTTATATTCCGGCATTGGAAAAAAATTACGATATGTTTATTCCGAATTTTTTACCTATCGGAACTGTGATAGAGCTGATCGGACAAATGATAGAAGAGGTTTCAGATCATAAATACATTTCTTCGGGACAGGAATTTTTATGTTCCGTTGATAAAAATATATTGTTGAAACAAAATATGACATTGCAGGAATATGGTGTACGAAATGGTGAACATATGCTGTTTTGTTAGATTTTTGGAAAGGATAGACGGTTATGGACAAGATACAGGAACAATGGCCGGAGTGGCAGGCAGAGGAGCTTTTGGGAAAGGGAACCTTCGGCGAAGTATATAAGGCAAAAAAAGAGGTATATGGGAACGTATCCTATGCGGCGATCAAGGTGATCGAGATTCCTAAAGATCCGTCAGAGGTACGGGATCTTCAGCAATCGGATATGGATGAGAATTCGATACAAACTTTTTATGAGGATATGATTCATAATCTGATGTCGGAGATTCAGATTATGGAATCCATGAAATCCGCTAATAGTATTGTGGGAATCGAAGATTATAAAGTAGTCCGGAAAGAGCCGATCAAATGGGAAATTTTTATTCGCATGGAGCTTTTGACCGATTTGCAAAGCTATCTGGAAAAACATCCTATGACCGGTCGGGAAGTGGTAAAACTGGGCCTGGATATCTGTGAAGCGTTAAAGAACTGTGCCATTGCCGGAGTGGTTCACAGGGATGTAAAAACGGATAATATTTTTGTCAATTCCTTTGGGTCTTTTAAGCTGGGGGACTTTGGCATTGCAAAACAGCTTGGAAGCAGCCTTTCTGCAATGTCCCAGAAAGGAACCAATATGTATATGGCGCCGGAAGTATACCGGGGAGAGCCATATGATGCCAGAGTGGATATTTATTCGTTGGGAATATTGCTGTACCGGATGTTTAACCGCTGTCGCTTTCCGTTTATGCCTTTGTGGCCGGAGCTCATCCGATATACCGACGATCAGAAAGCAACATTTCAGCGATTGTCGGGTAAAAAGATCCCACCAATTCAGAATATACCGGAGGGGTTATCGGATATTGTGCTCAAAGCATGTGCATACGATAAAGAGATGCGTTATCAGACAGCAAGAGAGTTGCAAAAGGATCTGGAAAAATATGTGGATTCTTCGGAACTGGAAGATATTGTGACGAAGGGGAAAAAAGACAAGGCGGCGGAAATAGAAGAGCCGCCGGAGAAAAAGCCGGCAGAGGATTACAGGGATGTTGTACCCCCTGAAATACCGAAAGAAGACCGGGTAGAAAGCCGGAAGGAAATCCAGCCACGGCAGGAAACGGTAGAAGAAGAGGAACAAAATACTCCTGAGATGGCGCAGGTGAGAATTTGTCCGAGATGTGGAGGCAAAGGAGTGATTCAGGTAAGAGGCAAAACAGAGTCAGGAATGACTTATATGCCGCAGACCTGCCCGGAATGTCAGGGGACGGGAAAGGTCAATGCCTCCTCTATGTCGTTAAGTGAATTTGCAGATGAAAAAACATATGCGGCCTTTGGCTTTGCCTCACGGTTTTCTGAGAAAAAAAAGCAGATTGCAGAACCAAATAAGCAGGAAAAGAAAGAATCGGAGAAAGAGAAGAAGCCGGAAGGAAAAGAGCCGTCATCCGGAGTGGGATCTGACTCAAAACTCCATAAACAATCTCCGATTGACTGGAAAGATGAGCCGATTTTTGTGGATGAGGAACGAAGAAAAGTTAATATTAAAAAAATTGCCGGAGACATATCGGGAGAGGATTCCAGATCATTCTCAGGCAGGGAACAGCAAGAAAAGTCTGGGGCGTGGCAACAGTTTATGATGCATTTTCGCAAATAAAAGGAACAGGATACATTTAGGAGGAAAACATAAAGAGATGACAGAAGGGAGGCGGCATATGCAGCTATGGAAAAATATGAAAGGTTTTTTTCATAATAATAATGTTGAGAAGATCACCTTTTATGCAGAAACGGCAGCCGTAACGAATGTGGGACTGCGGCGAAGTGAAAATGAAGACAATTATTATTTTCATGGAGCCTGTCTGCCATTGTCTCACAATGAGAAAAGCGAGGTGGTTTCGTGGAAGTTCGAAATGGACAAGACACAGGTGCTTGCTGTTTTTGATGGTATGGGAGGAGAAAGTGCCGGAGATCTGGCATCTTATACCAGTGCGAAGACGTTTGAAGTGTATGTACGGCAGTGGAGGGAATCAGACCAAATGCCCTCTGAGAATGATGTCGGGGAAATGCTGAATCACGTTAGTCAGACAGTATATGAGAAAGCCAGAGAAAACCAGTATCGATTGATTGGCTCTACCGCAACAGTTTTGTTTTTGCGAAGAGACGAGGCATTGATTGCTGATCTGGGAGACAGTCCGATGTATTTGCAGAGGGATGGGGAACTGGATCGAATCTCAGTACCCCATACTGATGAAGAACTGCTCAGGCAGCAGGGGATTCAGAGGAAACCGGGATTGACACAGTTTCTTGGTATAGACACGGAGGAAATGCGTCTGGAACCGTATGTACAACAGATGGAGCTTCGGGACGAAGATCAGTTTTTACTTTGCAGCGATGGCTTGACAGATATGGTGCCGGAGGTGGAAATTCACGAAGTCTTATCGGGAAAGAAATCTGTCCGTGAAAAAGTACAGATACTGATGGAAAGAACACTTCAATATGGAGGAAGGGATAATGTGACGATTATTCTTTGCAAAATAAATAAAAATGATAACACGAAGGGAGAAAAAAAATGAATAACAAATGGAGAAAATTAATATCGCTTGTATTGGCGTTTGCAGTGACAATGACGGGAATTGTAAATAATACGGTGGCAGTGAAAGCGGATAATATGAGTGAAATGGTAACGATCACATTCACGACCGGAAACGGGAATAATGAGTCTGGATATCTTTCGGTATCCGGAAGTGGAGAGTATACATATGAGGTACCGGACACGTCTGGAATTATCAGTACATCCAGCTTTAAAAATCTGATGTTTTTAAATACAAATACCTCGTCTCAATTAAAAATCACGGTGAAAAGTATTGTGATCAATGGAACAGCTTTCAACACAAACCAGGCACTCGATATCACCTCTGATACAGCAAATGGAATGCCAAACATATGGAGTATCGATAAGGGGGTGATCTATAGTAATGGTACAAAGGATATTTATCATACCAGCTCTATAAATAATGGAGATATTGTCTATCGTGAAGATGGAGTTGTAAAGAAGATCACATCGGTAAAATATGTTTTTACAATTGAAGCACCGGCAAAGACTCTTCCATTATCGGAGGAGGAGGGATATAAAGCATTTTTGATGTTTACAGACAGTGAATGGAAGTGGTCCAACATGTCCCTGAATACTGCAAATGGAGGAACAGGAGCAGGAACGGATGCTACGATCACGGGAAACGGTACTTATACAGTTTCGATTGATAAGACAGCTTTTCCAAACGAAAGCGCAGCGAAAGGTATTTCTGTGTTTTGTGTGGATATGGTAGGAATGGCGAAGGCAAAAAACTTTAATGCCGCCAATGTTGTTGTAAAGGATGTCATTATCAAATGTGATGGAAAGAAGATTGCTTCGGATGCATCCCATATGTTTGTTGGAGATATTGAGGCAAACGGTAATCTTCGAATTGAGCTGTGCAATATGTATGGATATAGATATGGCGCATTTCAAACCATTAATTCTCCGGGATTTGATGCAACCAATTTTACATTTTCGGAGTCGCTTTCTGTAACATTCACATTGGAAGGGATTACCGAGGGATCGACACCGGAGTATTCTTTTGTAGATGAAAATAACACAGTATTGATCCACACAGCATCCGGTATTACAGAGGCAGATGATGCGGCAACGGAAACGGTAATACCGGACTCCCAGAAGATCAGCGGATGTAAAGCAAGAATGAAATATAGAAAAAAGGGTGTTCGGTATGAAAGATATGTGGAGCTTACATGGAAACAGGGAAAAGACGTTGCAGGTTTTGAGGTATATCGTTCCGATGGAACTTCGACAAAACCGGTCAGAATTGCTACGGTAACAAATGGAGATACCGGGGTCTTTAAGGATGAAAATATTGAACCGAACACAAGATACAGATATATAGTATGGCCTATGGTGTTAACTCCGGGTTTGGAGTTGCAGAGAGCTCAAATGAATGAAAGTGAAAAAAATGGATATATCACATCTATCAAAGTAGGAAAAACATTGAAAAAACCGTCAGTATCTTTAAAAACATCCCGGAATAATCTTATCTTAACATTTAAGGGGGCAGAGGGACGGAAATATCAGACACAGTATCGTTGGGCAGGAAAGAAAAAGTGGAAAATGCAGACGAAGCTTCAGGGAGCTGTTCAGCGTAAAATTGTGAGAAGTACCAGAAGTAAAGGATATTATCTGCGGGTGAGAACATATTCTGTTGTGAATGGAAAGAAATATTACAGTCCATGGTCTTCCGCAATGCTGGTAAAATAGCACAGAAAAAGTAGGTGAATCAATGATTTTATATGCACAGGTGTCTTGTCAGGGGAACCGGGAATACAATGAGGACCGGGTGAAAATATGCCGGAAATCTGGAGGGTATACTTTTGGGCTTGCCGATGGTCTGGGAGGTCATGGCCACGGGGATATGGCAGCAGAACTGGCGGTGGGTGCAATCGCATCTGACCGGAAAGAAAAAGAGATAAGGGAAGTGCTGGAGGATTATTTTGATCAGGCACAAAAAAATGTTCTGGAGAAAAAAAATCAGGACAGGCAATACCTTAATATGATGACAACGATGGTGGCAATGGAGGTCTGCCACCATCAGATTGGCTGGGGGCACATAGGAGATTCCAGACTGTACTATTTTCAGGACAGAAAATATGTATCCCATACATTGGATCACAGTGTGCCGCAAATATTGGCATCAAGAGGAGAAATAAAGGAGTCCGATATCAGGCACCATCCGGATCGGAACCGCTTACTTCGTTCGCTTGGTTCAGAATGGGATCAAAAGCCGCAGTGTGTTGACCGGGTGATAGAACAAACCGGAAGACAGCAGTTTTTATTGTGCTCCGATGGCTTCTGGGAATATATTGAGGAACGGGAAATGGAACAGATATTGCAGAACTCTCTGACTCCCGGCCAGTGGTTAAAAAAAATGAAAAAAGTTATTTTAAAAAATGGTCATGGATATAATATGGATAATTATTCGGCAGTGGCAGTCTGGTCAAAATCGAAGTGACAGAAATTACGATAAACATGGGTTTGGAGGATCTTTCGATGAAAAGGATAAATATGTATTTGACAAAAAAAATATTATGTGTAATTCTTTGCATAGCACTTAGTAGTAGTTTTTTGGGGAAAATATCATATTCCACTGTATATGCAAGCTATGCTTGCAATATATCCCAACAACAACTTACGAATACAGAAATTAACTCAGTATATAGTTGTGATTATTTTTGGGTGGGAGATGATGTATTTTATAATTGGGTAAGCCCGGATCAGGTATTTACAAAAGCAGAAATATATGTATATGATTCCAACGGAAATCAAATGTCTTATGAGATGTCAGAAAGTTCTGCAATGGCAGGAGGGTCAAAGAAAATAGAAACATCGACTTATGAACCTGGAAGATATACAGCAAAAGTAATACCATATTCCTCAGACACAAAGCATGGTTCTATTCAATCGTCATTTTATTTGATGGGACAACCATCAGATGTAACAATAAAGAAAGGAGAAAGTGCATCATTTTCGGTTGGCAATAATTTGGCGAATGTGTCTTATCAATGGTATTATAGTGATCAATCTACTGGTACGTCGGGATGTAAAATAGAAGGAGCTGTAGGCAGCACTTATACGATATCTGCAAGTGCGATAGATAAGAGCATGAATGGAAGATATTATTTTTGTAAATGTACATACGACATTACCAATACTGTAAATAAAAAAACAATATCTACATATTCTAATCATGCGAAATTGACGGTAGAATATGCTCCCAACATTGAATCTAATTATCTAAACTATGTTCAGGTAGGATCTAAGGTAAATTATTCTGTGGAGGTAAGCGATGGGAATCCTTCACAATATCAGTATCAATGGTATTATTTTGAATCGGAAACAGGGGATAAGCATAAGATTGACAATGCGCAATCATCGTTATATCAGACTGTAGCATCAGAACAAACGTCCAAAAGATGGTATATATGTAGTGTTCGTAATGGCACGATTATTACATATAGTCGAAGAATGAATACAAAGTTAAAGTATAGCATTGTTTATAATGCAAATGGAGGAATAGATACGCCTAAAGAACAGGTGAAATATCAGGGAAATAGTTTGACGCTCAGCGATACAACGCCTGAGAAGACGGGATATAATTTCGCGGGCTGGTCAAATTCTAGTACGGCATCAGAGGTGATGTATTTACCTGGAGACATCTATGATTTGGATGGAAATGTCACTTTATATGCTGTGTGGAAACCTAAGGAATATAAAATTTATTATGATGCAAATGGTGGAAGTAATGCCCCGGAAACTCAAAGTAAATATTATGGAAAACAAGAATATATTAGTAATATTCAACCCCAAAAAACAGGGTATAAATTTCTTGGATGGTCAGTAAATAGTGGGGCAAAGGAGATTACATATAAACCAGGCGATATTTATGTAAATAATGAGGATGTAAAGTTATATGCAGTTTGGGAAAAAATTAGTGGAAGTATTGTTACGTCAGCTCCGACGCTCCAACCGTCACCAGAAAGGACAAAAATACCATCGGTATCAATCAATCCGTCTCTTAAACAAACTATATTGCCTTCAGTAACAGTATTACCTGTTAGAACAGTACAGTCAACAAAGACTCCTACAGTAACAAAAACCACATCATCTCCGAGTACCAATCAGCAGACTAAAATGACGAAAGTTTCGTTAAAGGTGGTAGGGATTTATGTGAAAGATAGTGGTTTTCGGTATCGAAAAAAAATTAAGTTGACATGGACAAGTGCTAATAATGCACAGGGTTATTATATTTATCGTTCAGATGGGATGAAAAAGGAAAAACAAATTGCGAAGGTGGAAGGATATGAAACAAAGAAATGGTGCGATAGTAATGTGAAAGCTGGGAAAACATATTCGTATCGAATTGTTCCGTTTTGCAAGTCATCAGGAGTTCAGGAAACAAAAGGGAGTTTTAGTAACAAGGAAACGGTTGTAGTAGGAATATCATTAAAAAAACCGAAGGCCAAAATTGTTATTAAGAAAAAATGGATGACTATGACTATTTCTTCTATAGAAGGCGACAAGATAGAAACACAATATCGTTGGAATAATATGCCGGTTTGGAAAAAACAAAGTAAAATACAAGGGGCTGTGAAAAAGAAAATAGTAAAAAAGTTAAGCGCAAAAGGATTTTATCTGCGAATTCGAAGTTATGAGATAGTAGATGGAAAGAAAATTTATAGTAAATGGTCATCACCAATTAAAGTAGAATAACGAAGAAAGGTGTATTTTTTATTATTCAGAACAAATAATGGAGAGAAACCGGCTGACAATTTTAGCAGTAAACAAACGCTTGGGATTGGTGATTCACAGAAATTGCCGAAGATTTTTCCTGAGAGTCCGCAGCTATGATATTGTGAATGGCAAAAAGATATACAGTAAATGGTCAGCCGGTCTGAAAGTGAAATAAACAGCAATGCCGGATAAGAAGCGGCTTGAACGTAAACATAAGAGTAGAAAGGCAGAATAAAAATGGAGAAATTTAATCGTTGTTGGGCTTGTATGGAGCCCCTGGAGGAGGGGCAGAAAATATGTCCCAAATGCCAATATCAAAATGAATTATATTATGCCAATCCAAGATGCCTGAAACCGGGAACATTATTAAATAACCGGTTTTATGTTGGAATTGTATTAGGGGAAGGTGGCTTTGGTGTTACCTATATTGGATGGGATACAATTCTTGATATGACAGTGGCAATTAAGGAGTACTTTCCGGCAAATGTGGCAAGCCGTGACTGCACTGCATCGCTGACCAATGATATCAATATTTTTGGAGGAAGATCTGAGCAGGAATACAAACTGGGGTTGGAACGTTATATTCGTGAGGCGAGGACATTGTCTAAATTTCATGATTTACATGGAATTGTAGATATTCGTGATTTCTTTCATGAAAATAATACGGCATACCTTGTGATGGAATATTTAAAGGGACCGACGCTAGAGGAACATATCAAACAATATGGACGTATGAAGCCGGAATATGTTTTTCAGATTATGAAGCCGGTTATGCGTTCATTGGAAAAGATTCATCAGGCGGGCATGGTACACCGCGATATCAGTCCGGATAATATTATGCTTTCGGATGGATGTATTAAACTGATTGATTTTGGTGCGGCCAGATTAGCCAATAATGACAATAATAAAAGTCTGACGGTTGTGTTGAAAAGAGGCTTTGCTCCGGAGGAGCAGTATCGTTCCAATGGAAAGCAGGGGCCATGGACGGATGTGTATGCGATCTGTGCAACGATTTATTATATGTTGACAGGAAAAAAGCCACCGGAATCTATTGAGAGGACTTATGAAGATACACTACAAAGCTTTGATGAATTAGAGATTCCTGTTGATAAAGAGAAAAGTGATGCTTTGATGAAGGGATTGGCACCAATTTATCAAAATCGTTATCAGAGCATTCGGGATTTGTGCAACGATCTGTACAGTGATTCGGAAATCCCACCATCACAGCAGTTTCGGAAGGATCAAGAACTGCTGGAGATCGTGGAGCAGGAGGAGTTAGAGGAAGAAAGCAAAAAGGAAGTACAGAAAGCAATAGAGGATTCGATTCGTATCCGGGAGGAGAAGAAGAACGAAAAGGAAATACCGGAGCTGATGGAATATGACCAAAGTGAATCTATTGCCATATGGAAGAATACAAAAGAACCCGACAATTTTGCATCGGCAAAGGAAGAACAGGTAAAGCCGCCTGTGGATATCAAACCGGAAGAACCGCCAAAGCCGGAAGAGGATTCTAAACCGGCGGAATTGCCAAAGTCAGAAGCAGATGTCAAACCGGAAGAACCGCCAAAGCCAGAAGCAGATGTCAAACCGGCGCAACTGCCAAAGCCAGAAGCAGACGTCAAACCGGAAAAACTGCCAAAGCCAGAAGCAGATGTCAAACCGGAAGAACCGCCAAAGTCAGAAGCGGATTCCAAACCGGCAGAATCCTCAAAGTATGTAGCAGTTTCAAAGGATATAGATTCATTGAAACCGGTGAATCCCAAAAAAGAGACAGATTCTCGGAAATCGGGATACTCTGGTGCCAAAGAAAATGACCGATCCCCGCGTAAAATTGTAATTACCATTGCCGCAATTCTTGGAGTGGTCATCATTGTAGTGGCGGGTCGTATGATTTATAAGGGCACGAGCCCGTCAAAGCCTGTACAAAATGAAACAAAAAAGGAGTCCTCTGTAGATCCATCCACCTCTGCAGATGCATTGTCAGAGACGGATAATACGGTACAGACGACAGAACCGGTTGAAGAGATAACGATGGTAGATGTAAAGAAGAAAACCCTCCAGGCAGCGAAAGCTGCAATTAACAGTCTGGAAGATCAGCAGCTTCAAGTGACTGCTTCACAGGAATATAGCGATAAGATAAAGAAAGGATGTGTCATTCGCCAAAGTATTTCTGCCGGAGAAAAATTTGAAAAAGGAACGAAAAGTGAGATTAAATTGGTTATCAGCAAGGGAAGCAAGCCGGTGGTAGTTCCTTCCGTCCTGAACATAGATAAGGAAAAAGCCATCAAGAAACTGCACAGGAAGGGACTGAAATATAAGATTTTGTCTTATCAGTATAGCAGCAGCTATAAGAAGGGTGCTGTGATGCAGCAGAAGATTGCTGCCGGAAAAACAGTGAAAAAAGGAAAAATGGTGGGACTGGTGATCAGCGATGGTGCCAAACCTGTGGCACAGACTTCGACATCTGCACAGTCCCAGACAAGGACGCAGACGAAATCCCCGACATCCTCTACAAGCAGATCAACGGGATCAAGTAAAAAGAAAAAAGATTACTCGAATCCAATTGTAAATGGAGGAAGAGCGAATCCGATTGAGTAAATGAGGATGAGTGAAAAAAACGGAAAGAGTTGCAGGAAAGGGGTGTGATACAATAATAATCACATAGTAAAAAGAAAGGATGATGTATATGAAAAAGAAAACAGGACGCAGGATTTTGTCAGTATTTTTGGCAGTTTCCCTAATGATTACCAGTGTAATCTGTGGAACCTTTGCAGACTATTCTGCGACAGCACAAGCTGCAACACGGGATGAAGCCGTGGCGTGGGCAAATGCTCAGATTGGAAAGGGACTGGATTACGATGGAGCTTATGGAAATCAATGTGTAGATTTGATCAAGTATTATTATGATTATTTCGGTGTTGCAGGTTATGCTAAAGGAAATGCCAACGCATATATTACCAATGCGCTGCCGCCGGGATGGACCAGAGTATACGGAGATTATCAGCCGGGAGATATCGCCGTTTGGAAGGTGAACCACAGTTGCGGCACCTGCAATACGTCAGCATATGGTCATGTAGGAATTATTATATCAGCAGACAGTGTGGGATTTAATGCGGTTAATCAGAATTTCAACAATCAATCCTACTGTACACGAAACTGGTTTAATATTTCGGCATTAGCATGTGCTATTCGTCCGAGTTATACGAGTAATGTACCGGCACAGCCGGCAGTTCCTAATATTACCTTTGCCGACTTCAATCAAAATGGAGTCTGGGACACGAATGCGGAAATGTATGTTAAAGTAATGAATCCGGATAAACATACGGTTTCAACGGTAGGATGTTATCTTTATAATGCTAATGGAGACCTGATTAAGAATTATTCCGAAAATTGTGGTTTGTCTACGAGCTATGTGAACTATAATTGTAATCTGAATAATGATATGCAGATTACATTAACTCCGGGTACAACCTATTATTTTGAAATGTATGCCATTGTGGACGGACAGGAATTTAAGGATTCCAGAAGGAGTTTCACTACTACAGGTCAGGCACCGGTGAAGGTAACACCGACTCCGATAGTAACACCAACTCCGACAGTAACACCGACTCCGGTGGTAACACCAACTTCGACAGTAACATCGACCCCGGTAGTAACACCAACTTCGACAGTTACGCCGACTCCGGTAGTAACACCAACTCCGACAGTAACACCAACTTCCCAGGGGAAGGTGACGCTGCCTCCACAGACTCAGGCACCGGATAATCCTGGTAGTCAGCTTCCGGGTGATACACAGACAGACGGCAAATGGAATACCATTTATTTTGGTAGATATTGGCAGGATGATACCAATGGTGATGGAACTGCAGATAAAAAGGATGAAATGCAGCCAATTCAGTGGAGAATTCTGCGGCAGGATGGTAATTATGCATTGCTGTTAGCAGATAAGATTCTGGATTCGGGAAAGTATTACAAAGGTGAGGAGAGTTCCTGGGAAACCTCAGATTTAAGAAACTGGCTGAATTCTAATTTTTATGCGACGGCATTTAATGAGAAGGAACAAAAAGCAATTCAGATACAGATATTGCAGAATGGAGATGGAAAAGATCCAATATTGTTGACAACGAATACAACAATGGACAAGGTATTTGTTCCATCCCATGATGATATGCTGCGTTCAGAATATGGATTTGGTAATGCTGCTTATAATGAGGCAGACAATGCCAGAATTGCTTCGAATACAAAATATACCGCAGGAAAACCGGGAATGTATTCCGGTACAGAATGCGCTGACGCATACTGGCTTCGTAATTCTTCTAATTCATTAAGCTCTGCGCAGGCTGTGATGACACAGGGAATATTAAGTCCTAGTATTTCGGTACAGACCATTTCAGGTGTAAGGCCTATGATTTATGTGGATTTATCTGATCAGTCTTTATGGAAGTCTGGTGCGCAGGTTCGGTCAGGTAAAATGGGAGAAGCCGGAAGTATTAATGGAATCACGAGTACCAGTGATGGAAATTTTGTATTAAGCGACAATTATTATCCGTTTGGAAAGGTGTCAACAGGAGATAATAATGTTACTCCAAAACCGGACCAGCCGGCAACAGATTCACCGGCACCGGCTCAGCCAAGTGGTTCTCCAACGCCGTCCGCATCAGATGAAACGAAAACAAGTGCCACTCCATTACCGTCTGCGTCAGCCAAGGCGGCAAAAACGGAATACAGAGTCAACATAGATGATGATGACGATATAAGTGCACCGGCAAAACCGGGTAAAGTGAAAATAAAAAAAGCTTCTGCATTGAAAAATGGAAAAGTGAAACTTACATGGAAAAAGCCGGCAAGGGCTAAATGGTATATTATCCAGTATTCTACAAAGAGAAACTTTGCAGGGGCAAAGGTAGGAATGGTATATGGAAAGAAAACAACGCTTCGCCTTAAGAAGAACAGAACCTATTATATCCGTATCAGAGCATATGCCTATGGAAATAGTGCTAACAATAATCAGGCGGTCAATGGAAAATGGAGTCAGGTGAAAAAAGTAAAGACAAAAGGATAGGAAATGGGAGCAAAGTGGGCACAATAACCACTTCACAGATATTTTACACAGATTTGACGTAAACAGGATAGCAGATTTTACTTCATAAATTTAAGATTAAGTCATCGTGAATAAAGCGATGGCTTTTTCTTTTGTCAGATTTCAGCTCAAACAAAGCAGGAGCTGCGATAAGATAGAGAGAAAATAATGGGTTTGGAGATCACTCTCCGGACCCCGTGGAGAGTAAATAGAGAAAGGAAATGTAGGAAAATGAAGGTGAAATTAAAAACATATCTCCATCATCCAGGTTCTCTGCTGGTGCTGCTGCTGACAATCCTGTCGGCGGTGATCACGGTATTGGCACTGGGATCGCTGATTGTTTACATTCTGGTAAAGGGAGTGCCTCATCTGACACCGGAGCTGTTTGCCTGGACGTATAATTCAGACAATGTGTCTATGCTGCCGGCGTTGATCAACACTTTGCTGTTGACGATCCTTGCAATTGTGGTGGCAGGACCGCTTGGAATCTTTGCAGCGATCTATATGGTGGAATATGCAAAGAAGGGAAATAAAATTGTCGGATTTGTCCGGGTGACGGCAGAGACGTTGCGTTCCGGTTTAAGAACTCAATGATGGGTTGTAGTTCCGGAATGTCGAAAATTTC
>OGWR01000312.1_pt1 | contig 44670 bp, 50 predicted proteins | sample 1576061 | NCBI WGS metagenome assembly OGWR01 (sample SAMEA3541511, study PRJEB24748) | human gut metagenome | biome: human gut; feature: human-associated habitat; material: faeces | place: China | collected 2012 | reverse complement strand
CTTATCCCGACCCCTTCTCGCTGTCAACCGCTTTCTTCTGCTTTTTTCAAAAAACTTGTTCGCCCCGCCGTCCCGGCCTCTCGGCCCTGCCCGGCTCAGCGAGACATTCCGTCCCGCAGCGGCGAGAACGGGTTATGCACCTCCACGCCGCCTCTGTCAACGACTTTTTATTTTTTTTCTGATTTTTTTGCCCCACACTCCCCGTTTCTACCGTGTTTTCGCTCCGGTTAGAGCACCAAAAAATTGTTACCTTGAAATTCCCCCTCAAGAGTATCCGGCTTTGCCTCCAAAAGGCCGCTTTTCGGCATTCGGACAACGAAAAAGCCCCCCGCAAATCCGGCGGAGGGCTTTCCAAGCATTCTGGTATCCGGCAAGTTACTGGATACGGACTTCCACGGTCGTGTTGTTGATTTTGACGACCTTGGCCGACACCGGGGCGCGGGTCAATTCAAATACAAGGCGGGTGCTCTCTTCATGGTGTCCCAGACGGATGCCCGAAATCCAGAGATCCTTGGGCACGCGCGGGAGCTGGATGCCCCAGTTGCCCTGAAGATCCACGACATAGCGGTTGGGGTCCTTGAGGAGCAGCGTCTTGGTCTTGATCGGGGCCGCGCCGGTCATGCGGAAGACCACGCTCTTGCCCAGCTCAAGCCGGGTCGCGGTGATCGCGGTCTGCCCCGCCGCCAGCTTCGCGGGGGCCTTGGTGGTCAGCACCACCACGCCTTCCTTCGCCTGTTCCTTTTCCTGCTTCGGTTCGGAAACCTTCGGCTGCGGCTTTTCGGCGGGCTTTTCCGCCACGGCCTTCTCAGCCTTCTTTTCCTGCTGAGGGGCCTTTTCCTCGGCTACGGGCTGCTTCGGCTTTTCCGTAAACGTATCGGCAGGCGCAATTTCACCCATCGGGGCCGGTGCGGGCTTTTCCGCCGAGACAGCGGGATCGGCTGCGGGAGCCGCCGTTTCGGGCGTATCCTTACCCCCCGGAGTTTCCTCATCGGGCGGGATCGCGGACATATCAAGCGGGGCCGCACTGCCGCGCAGCGTCCCGTTGTCGAGAGGAACCAGAACTCCGCCCTTATTCCCTTCCGAATCGCCCAGGGAAGGCAGCTTGGGAAGAGCGGGCATATCCTTCGAAAGGGAGCCCGTCACCATCTGGCCTTCGCTCGGGGGTTCATCCTGAACACGGAATTCCAACGCCGCGAGCACGGCGAGAGAAAGCATAAAAACCCCAATGATAAGCAGGGTTCTTGTACGATTCATGCGTCCAACGCTCCTTATTAAAAACCAAGGCTCCCGCTTCTGGAAAACGGATCCGAGCGTATCGTCCCTTCCCCGCGTCAACCTTGGAAAAATCACCGAAAGCCTGCGCCTCCGGCCTCTATGGAATGGAAACAGGGATACGCTTTTCCACACAAAATGCAATGTCCCCAAAGGGGAGCCGGAGTATGCCCGCGTAAAGAAGCATACTCCGGCCGGGCGTCATTCATCCATGAGAACTTACTTGGCGGACTTTTCCGGCAGCAGTGAGGCAAGGATGCCTATGGCCAGCAGCCCGATGACCACACCAAGGCTGATCAGCGGGGAAATGTGCACGATGCCCACCACGTCCAGAAGCATCTTCACGCCGATGTACGCGAGGATGATCACTACGGACTTTTCCAGGTGGCGCAGGTAACGCTTTCCGGCGGCGAGCAGGAAATACATGGACCGCAGGCCGAGGATGGCGAACACGTTGCTGGTATAGACGAGGAAGGGGTCGTGCGTGACGGCGATGATGGCCGGGACCGAGTCGAACGCGAACATCACGTCGGACACTTCCACCACAAACAGACACAGGAACAGCGGCGTGGCCTTCCAGATCAGCTTGCCGGTAGTATCGGGGGCCTTCACGAAGAAATCGTGGCCGCTGAGCTGGTTGTGCACGGGGATGAAGCGCTTGGTGTACCGGACGGCCCAGTGCTCGGAGTAGTCGACGATTTCTTCCTTCTCGCCGCTGTGCATGGACTGCCACATCTTCCACGCCGTCCAGAGCACGAAGATGCCGAAACTCGCCAGCGCGTAGGGGCCGAACATCGCCACCAGGGAACTGCCCGCCGCCACGAAGATCAGGCGCAGGACCAGCGCGCCGAGGACACCGTAGTACAGAACCCGGTGCTGGAACGCGTCCTTCACTGCGAACGAACTGAAAATGGCCATGATGACGAACAGGTTGTCCACTGAAAGCGACTTTTCCAGCAGGTACCCGGTCAGGAAGAGCTGAACCTGTTCAGAGCCGAAGCTATATCCGATGTACCCTGCGAACACGAGCGCGAGGCCCACCCAGATACAGCTCCAGATGGCGGCGTTACGGGCGGAAACGGGCTTATCGGCCTGATGCGCGTGCAGGTCGCACCACAGGCAGACGATGATGAGGACACAGAAAAGGACGACTTCCGTCACGGAATGCTCAACGACCATCGGAACCTCCGCAGGCGCGCCCCTTCAGGACGGGAAGAAGAGCGAACATCATGTTTTACTCCTTGTTGCGTTTGGTCGCCGGAGAAAACAAAAAAGACCCTCCGGCAACATGTGCCGTGAAGGTCTCACTCATCAAGTCAAAGCTTGATGGTAACGCCAGGCCGAAGCCATGCTGTTGACGTTACCCGGGTCTCAAGAACCCAGTTACTCCCCTTTACGTGGGAAGAAACATACAGCAGCCAAGCACCGTTGTCAACGGTTTCACCCCCGCCCCGAAACCTTCTCACGGCCTTCCGCCATGAGAAACACCCTGAACGGGGAGCCCGTATGCCCAAAAGCCGAAGGGGAAGCGTGGAAAACACGGCGGAAGGGAAGCCGTTTCAAAAAAGGCTCCCCTTCCGCTTCCGCCTTTAATCCGCGACCACAAAGTTGCCGGGATACTGCCTGTTCAGCTCGTCCGAGAGATCCTCAGCGCGGTTCAGCGAGTTGAACGGCCCGGCCTGCACACGCCAGAGCCCCAGAGAAGGCGCGTAGAACGCCCGCCCGCCGAGATTCCGGTTTTGCAGCCGCCGCACAAGATCCTGAGCCGAGGCTTGGCTGCTCAGCGCGGCGATCTGGATGTAGAAGCTCCCGTTCATATCGCCGGGGGACGCGCCGCCAAAGGTTTCGATCGCCTCGACACGGACACGCGCCGTACCCGTGCCGATCATGCCCAGTTCCTTCGCGCTCGCATACGAAAGATCGATGATCCGATCCCCGACGAACGGTCCCCGGTCGTTGACGCGCACGACGATGGACTTTCCGTTCCTCAGATGCGTGACCCGCACCTTGGTCCCGAGCGGCAACAGTTTGTGCGCGGCGGTCATCGCATACATATTATAGCGTTCGCCGTTGGCCGTGGTTTTTCCGTGAAAATCCCTGCCGTACCACGAGGCGACCCCGTCTTCCCTATACCCGTCCGCCGACAGATAGGGCCTGTAGGTTTTTCCCCGCACCGTGTACGTCTTCGTCCCCCGCGTGCCGGACCCTCCTCCGCCGTAATCCATCAGCCCGCAGCCCGCCAAGGAAAAAGACAAAACGGCAAGGGCGGTAATACGGCAAAAAGAGGCGAAAGTGAAGGATATTGTACGCATAGCACCTCTTGGTTCTTGGGTTTCGTGTCCCTACTCTGCCATAGTTCCGCCCATTCGCCAAGTTCCGTCCTCCCCCCTTCTGCACTTTTGATCCTCCACACATACATGGAAAGCATACTGCCCTCGGAAGGTGAGGAGGCCACAGGAAGGGCTCCTCCATTGGACGGTTAATTCATTTAGAAAAGTTCCTATTTACGATAATACGGGTTTTCTTTTTCCGAAAAAAAATTCCCCCCTTTGCGGTTTCCAACAGGCCGTTCTTATCCGCCATGATCATTGAAAAATCATGTAGGGAAAAATATGTACAGTTTTTTAAACCTGATAGCGGAAAAACAACAAAACCATCCGCTATCCCACCGTAACCGCTCCTTTTTGTAGCTGATTGGCTGAGGCGTCCTCAAAAAAATCCAACGACTCGACAGCTTTTGCCCGGGATGCTAACGTACTTCCTTCTTTCCGCAATGACATCACGACCGGGGCGCCCCCCCCTCTCCTCCGCTATGCATACGGCCCCTGTAAACAAGGAATCCTTCATGACGCTCAAACCTTCGTATTTGTCTTTCAGCGCAGCAAAAAGGCTTGCTCTTTTCTCCCCCCTCCTTTGCCTCCTTCTCCTCACCGCCTGCGCTCCACAACAATCCGGCTTGCAGCACCACCAGTATTCCATCGTCCGCTATCAGGATTCCTTGACGGCCCTGCATGACTATCGCCCCCCGACACGCGAAGCGCTTTCCTACACGGCCCGCCGCGAACTCCAGACAGCCGGCGCCGCCGTCAGCCAGAACGGTTCCAACGTCCGCTTCACTCCCATCCCCGATGAAGAATTCGACGACGGCGACATTGAAGTCACGCCGGAACTGCTCAAGGAACCTTCGCTCTACCCGGCTCTTTCGCTCATCCAGCCCATCAAGGAAACTATCCGGGTCACGTCGTCCTTCGGCCCCCGCAAGCATCCCGTCAAACGCAGGCGGCTCATGCACGCGGGCGTGGATATCGCCGGAAACCGCGGGGAAAAAGTCGTTGCTTCCGCGCCCGGCAAAGTCGTGTACAGCGGCCGCAAAGGCTCCTATGGCCTGACCATCGACATCGATGCCGGAAAAGGCGTCACCCTGCGTTATGCCCATCTGGACAAACTCGGAGTCCGGAAAGGCCAGAAGGTCAAGCAAGGCCAGTATATCGGCAATCTCGGCAGGACCGGGCGGGTTACGGGCCCTCACCTGCACTTTGAAGTGCGGCTCCGCGATAAGCCGATCAATCCGATGCAGTTCCTCACGCACGAACACCAGTGGGCATCAAACACAGGAACCAAACAGCGCAAACGCAGCGGCAACCTTTGATCCACCCTTCCGGGGGGCGGCTCCGATGAAGGGGCCGCCCCTTTTTCTGTATCAGAGCATGGTTGAAACCTTGCGCGCTTCATCATAAAAAAGCGGCACGCACGGTGTTCGGAAGCGCACCTCACGGTGTACGGCGTTTTCCCCATCCCTCTCCGGCGGGGAAGAACAACAGGCAAGGCCCCATCCCCTCCGCAGACCAGACCATTCCCCCGAATTCCCTCCAAACAGTTCAAGGATGCCCCATGAGCGCATACAGCCTTCCTGTACTCATGTACCATTACGTCAGCCGCTTTCCGGGGGCCATCGCCGTCAGCCCGGAACATTTTGAAGACCAGTGCCGAGGCATGGCCGAACACGGCTGGCGCGGGATCGGCCTTGATGAAGCGGAGGGCTTTCTGCTGAAGGGCGCACCGCTGCCGCCGCGTTCCCTGCTGATCACCTTTGACGACGGGTACCTGGACAATTACGTCTACGCATGGCCCATCCTGCGGAAATACGGGCACAAAGGCGTCGTCTTTGCCGTCACCGAACGGATGGAGGCTGAAAAAAAATGCCGCCCGACCCTTGCCGACGTCTGGGAGGGGTTGCCTCCGTCCAGCCTCCCTCCCGTGGATGCGCCCATGCACGACACCCCCTTCGGCTATCAGGTACGCCGCGATATGTTCTTTTCTTGGGAAGAAGCCCGACACATGGAATCCAGCGGCGTCATGGCCGTGGCCGCGCACTCCGCCCGCCACCTCGCCGTTTTCGCCGGTCCGGAATGGGGCCCGGTGAACCGCCACGACAGGCACCAGAAGCCCGCCTCCGCACTGGAAGCCGCCGGGCAACGCTTCCACGTCCCCGGAACGCGGGCGAACACGTTCAACGCGGTCGACTTCCCCGAAGTCTGGGGCCTGCCCCGCTTCAAAGAACGCCCCTTCCTGTACAGCCGGGCATTCATCCCTTCCCCTGATCTGGTCGCCGCCGTGCAGCGCCTCGTGCCGCAAGAACCGGCGGAGGCCCGTACTTTCTTTCAATCGGCGGGAAATGTAGCCGCGCTGGAAACGCTTGTAGCGGGATTTTCCCCGGATCGATTGGGTACGCTGGAGAGCGAAGCGGCCCGCCGCAGCCGTGTGCATGAAGAACTGGGCGCCTGCGCGGAAACGCTCCGCCGGGAACTGGGGCATCCTGTGCGCTCGCTGTGCTGGCCGTGGGGAAGCGGGTCCGAGGTTGCGCGGGAAGAGGGGCGGAAAGCCGGATTTTCCGTATTCTTCACCACCCGCATGGGAGCCAACCCGCCTGCCGCGCCCGAGGCCGTGCACCGCTTCAAAGTACGCGACGCGGGGTGGAGCTGGCTCAGGCTCAGGCTGGAAATCTATTCGAGGCCGTGGCTGGCCCGCCTGTACGGGGCGTGCCGGATCTGATCTCTAACCTCTAGACAAAACGGCTTCCGGATGTCATGTCTGCCGCAAAATCATTCGGAACAGGATTTCCCATGTCATACTTCGTCCGTTTTCTCCTGCTGTGCTGTACCGTTGCGCTGGCGATACCCACGTACGCCAACGCCCTGAACGAGCGCGACGCCGTGGTTTCCCGGCAAACCGGCAAGCTTCAGATTCGGGTTCATTACCCGATAACCGGCAATGCCCGCGTGGATGCCGATGTGGCCGACTGGGCGCATCAGGCGGTGGACACGTTCCAGAATACCTATGGCGAAGAACCGGATCTGGGCGTGCCCTACGAACTCGAAACGACCTACAGCACGACCCGTTCCACGCCGTCCGTCCTTTCGATAGTCTGGAAGACCGCCAGCTATACCGGCGGCGCGCACGGCAACCTGGAAATCACCACGACGACCTATGATATGAAGAGCGGCGCGCTCATCGATTTGTATGACGTATTCGAAAATCTGGATACGGCGCTCGACGTCATGAGCCGCTACTGCACCAAGGCCCTGACCAAATCCCTCGGCGACATGTACAACGACGACATGCTCCGCAGCGGCACCGCCCCCGAAGCCGAAAACTTTTCCAGCTTTGCGCTCACGCCCGAGGGCATACGCATTTTCTTCCAGCCGTATCAGGTGGCTCCGTGGGCCGCCGGGTCGCAGGTCGTGGACATCCCCCTCGACGCGCTGGCTGACGCCGGGCCGCGCCTTTCGCTCTGGGGCAAATAACACCGTTCCGTCAAGCGTATCCTTTCCTTACCCCACACCTCATCGTGCTGAAACAGGGACACCACCCCGCCATGTTTTCCAAGCCAGGGCCGCTCCACGCAAGAGCGGCCTGACTTTTTCCTGCAGCCCAAAAGAGAAAGGCGGGAACATCGCTCCCGCCTTTCTCTAAAACGGCACAGACCGCCCGCTCGATAGTCTCGGGGACCTTTGAAAGCTGTACCGTTTCAAAGGTACTCCATTCCCGTAATCGGTGCCGAAGCCCGGCAAAGCCTTACGCGTTGCCGTCCTTGGCCTGCTGCAAGTCGGCGAGGAACAGCTCGCACCATTGATCGAAATTCTTCGGGTCCTGATCCAGCGCTTCCACGTTGTCGTTGAGCCACTGGTGGAAACGCCCCACCATATTCTGGAATTCGTTGTGCTCCAGCACGGCGAGGCTCTGTTCCCCAAGCGAGGATCGCGCATAGCCGAGAACGGCGGAACAGGCCATGTCCGCATCCACGATGGTCCCGTTGAGCTGGGCGATCAACCCCTCGTATTCGGGGTAATCCTCCACAAGTTCGCTGACCGTCTCCGCGGGGATCTGGATGCAGAAATCCCCTTCCTCGTCTTCCTCAATCCAGGAAAAACGGAGCCATTGTTCAAAAATAACGGCATTGAGCAGAGTGGACATCGCCCCTTTCATTTCATCGGAAAGGGCTGAAGATGGCGTGTTCATGAAAACTCCTTAGAGGGAAATATCCTTTACTATGGTCACCCGGGGCCCCAAGGTCAAGGGTTTCACCGGAATCCGGCGGGCGTTTTCTTTTTCCGCGAAAAAGCACATACATAATTTATTCCAATAATTAACGAACATCCTGCACCAAACAGCTTGGTGCAGACGGCAAAAAGCGTCTTCCCAACGCCTCAAAAAAGTGAGCATCGGTATGCTGTGTGAATGCGAAAATCCCCCTCTCGGTTCGCGCCGGGAGGGGGATTTTTTTGTGTCAGGAGGATGCCGAAAGTTACTTGTTGCTCATCGGCATGTTCGGGTGCATGTGGCACATGATCTTCCAGCAGTCCAGCAGATCATCAAGCTCTTGAGCGTGCAGCCGGGACGAGCCCTCGTTGTCATCGAGAATCTTGTCGATGGTCTTGAGCACGCGCTCTTCCGTTTCCTCAGCGGCGTTCTGCCGCCATTCCTTATATTCCATGATAGACCTCACTGGGCGTATCTTTTTGCAATTTCATTAATGATTTCAACGTCTCCATCGTCGAGAAGAAGCCCCATGACGGGCACCTTCCCGGACTTCTGAAAAGCGTCTTTTGCCAAGGCATAGGCTTTATCGAGGTCAATCATGCCCGCCTCATCCATCACATCAGCGAATTTCAACGCGGACGCATGTTGCTGAACCATTTGGCCCGCTTTCTGAGCCGCAACGGTTCCAACCATGATCGCCCCAACTTTTTGCAACCCGCTAGCCTTGGGTATGACTTCCTGATCAAGGTAGGCTGCAAGGATAGTTCCAACGTGATTCGGATCAAGTTTTGGCATGATTGACCTCTTTGATTACGCCGAAGGCGTGGTTGTCGTCGCGTAGCTCACGTTCGCACACGGGAGGCAGTCAGTCAGAAAGACAGCTCCGGACGAGGCGAACGAGCTTTTTCCGTTAAGGATGCCACAGCAGCGGGCAGCCTGTTTTACGACCTGAGAGAGATACACGAAACTGGGGATAGCCCCGCAGCAGCACGGGCAGTTGTAAACCGTGCTGTACGTTGTCGCAGTTCCGCCCGTAGGCGTATACGAGAACTGGACCTTTGCCTGTGGATTCGTGCATGGCGTGACGCAAAACGGATCGAGCTGTGCCCCAGAGCAGTTGCAGAAGCGCAGCCGGAAGGCGCCACGGTCCGGAAGTGGAGCGTCAAGGGCCAACGTCGCCACGTTCGTGGTGGTATTGACCGTAACGCTCGTCACGTTAATGGTAGGCACACAACACATGGTGCACCTCCTTTAACTGTTCGGGCAATCGGAATTGCAGGGAGCCTTCCACGCATTCTGAGCGGGCATGGGCTGAGGGAACACAGCGGAAGCCGGGATGATCGTCTTCGTCAGGCCGCTCACGGTCTGCTGGAGACACGCAACCGCGCCGCTCAGGGCGGTAAGCCCGTTGTTGGCAGTCAAGGCCACTTCGTTCACCTTGCCGAGAACAATCTGTTCGCGAAGTTCGCTGGTCTTGCCCATGCACTTGATCTGTTCTTCGATGCGGGCAATGTTCACCTGATTGGCAGCGGCTTCATCGGACAGCGGCTTGATGAACGCAAACATTTCTTCACGCAGAGCTTTGTTTTCCTCTCTCGTAGCCGCGTACACCGTGGCAATGCTCTGATCGCTGTACTTTTCCGCTTCCAACCTCGCGATCTTCGCGTCCTTTTCCGAGATGACGCCCAGAGCGGTGCCTCCGGCAAGCATAGCAGCATTACCGCCGCCGAGACCGCCCAAAAGACCACCCAAGCCACCATTGAGCAGCCCCAGAGCAGTGCCCGCAATGCCAAGACCGAGCCCGGAACCAGCCACACCCTTCGATGCGAATTCAGCCATAAAAAAGACCTCCAAAATTTCCCCCGGCGGGATGCCGGGTTTCTTGGAGGTCAGTATGAATGGGATGGTATGAAATGATGATATGTCATGGTGATAGATGCGGAATGATACGGCGTAAAATGGTTCATTGCGGCACAGTGAGGCGTTGTGAGGGAAGGCCGAAAACGGAATCCTGCCACTCGTCGAGCCAGTCTTTCCGGTACCAAATCCTCCCGTTCAAACTGGTATAGCGCGGTCCACGGTTCGATTCGTCCCAAACTTTCTTGCCCCTGCGCCATTTTTCGAGCGTTGACGTTGAAAAACCAAGGTAGGCTGCGGCCTCTTTCGGAGTCATGCGGTCATAACACATGATAATCATTTCTCCCGTTGTCTTTCATGATAGTGATCACGTCAGACACGGAGAGGCTTTCAACGGTTGCCGTGTCGCCCTGGGGAGTGTGTCCGCACTCCCCTTTTTTTGTGTGTTATTCCGGTTCGGTTCCCTTTCTATTTGTTTTCTGATAACGGGCACCTATGAGACTGCATAAAACATGCATCATAGTTGCGCTCATGCTTGCGTTGTTCTCCTGCGCTCAGGCGGAATCGAAAACATATCGTTCCCGTGCTCAGGTAGATAGGTTCCTGCGCCAGCATGGGTTTGAGCGCACGCCGCCCGGCTATCAGGTGGATCACATCATCCCCCTTTGCGCTGGTGGAGAAGATGCGCCGGAAAATATGCAGCTTCTCACGGTAGAGGAGCACCGGAGAAAGACCAAAGTGGATCTCTGGTTGTGCAGGTGGTTGAGAAAGATGAGGGAGTTATGATGAATGAAACACAAAGAGAGCAAATAGGTATAGTAAAAAGAAAAGGCAAATTAGAAAGTTTCTTTTGTGTTTCAGTTGTTATCATCGGCATTACAATACTTTTATCATCAATTATGTTCTTTTCCGATTACATATTTAATACACTAAGTATAATAATAGGACCAATAGTTATATTAATAGCATTGATAGCAATAATAATATTTATTTATAATACAATAAAGAACTACAAAAAATATGGAATAATATTCAGCTTTGTCATACTTTTTATTGCAATAATTGAATGCATTTCATTTATTAGCAATACAACATTATCAATAATAAAAATAATATCAAATTTTTTAAATTAATAATGATGGTGTAGTGATGAAAAAGATACTTAGTTTCCTTATTATTGTATTCGTAGTTGCTGCGTTTTTTCTATACGGAATGGAATATTCTAGAAAAATTCCAGATAATTTGACTGTATTTGTACTCAACACATCAGAATTTCCTAAAGAATTTTATTCATCTCCGCACGCATATAAGCTCATAAAACAAGGAGAACCTATAGCGAAAATGACATATTTGGATGCAAAACAAATGAACATTCCTATGGCAGAGGATTCAAAGGACGATTTTTCTTGTTTTCATAATGCCATATCGTGGTGGCTTATTGATAATGGACTATGGTGGAACTCTTGTCGATGGACATCAGATGGAAAATGGCAATAGTTTTACTGCAATACAATAAATAATTATGTATTTACTAACAAAAATAGGAATATCAGGAATAATTTTCCTAACTATTCATCTGTTATATGGTGATAATAATCTAAAATTATTTCTTGCGCTGTGGGGTGCATGGCTTTTGGGTATATGGTCTGGATCGTAAGGAGAATGTCGATGAAAAAAATTATTTTTATTCTTACTATGTTGTTTCCATTTTCAGCATATGCTTGGGATGGATATGACTCCATGAATGGTGATAGTGTAACGATTGAAGAAAATACATTAGTACGTCCAGGAGAAACTATAGATATTTACAATAATAGTGATGGTGAATATCAATCTGTCGACATAATTGATATTTATGACTCTGGAACTTCAACAACCGTTGAGACATTTAACTATTCGACTGGAGAAACGCAATTCCTCGAAATGGATAGCTATTGACATTTTCCAAATTTTATGGCGTTCTCTCCTCACGGTGCTCATCACACCAACCATAGGCGGACAACGCCACCCGACAGTATGGCTCTTTTTGTGCCCTTTTGCCAAAGTCAAGACTCTTTTTGACTGCGGTTTCCTGCTATACTTGCATCTTCTTGATGCCGGGTGTGCCCGATATGTCCAAGGCTTCGGCCTAAAGGCGGGCAGCCGCACCTATGGGCGGTGATGAACACCCGGCATCGTCATTCATCGGCGGTGTCAATCCTCTCACCATAGGAGTGGCACATGTCCCAAGCTCTTCTTCTTTCCGATCCCGTCCCTACCGTTTCTGTCCACGATGGACGTCCGGCAACCACATCTCTCGAAGTCGCAAAGTTTTTTGGGAAGCGGCATGATCATGTAATGCGCGGAATTAAGGATATTATAGATAACTGCGCAGAATCACTTAGCGCCCCCAATTTTGGGGCGGCTAACTGCCCAGAATCATTTAGCCGACTCAATTTTGAGTTGGCCTCTTACCTCGACGAACAAGCCAAGAACCGACCCATGTACATCATTTACCGCGACGGCTTCATGTTGCTGGTCATGGGCTATACGGGCAAGAAGGCCCTCGCGATCAAGCTGGCGTACATTGAGGCGTTCAACGCGATGGAGGAGGAGCTTGCCCGGCGCAGCCGCCCTGCCCTGCCAAAGAACCGCAGCACACGCCGGGAATCCCTGCCGACCATCCCCGGCTCTATTCCCAGACAGAGCCTCGACGAACGGCCTTTCCTCGACTTCGTGGAAGAAGTCCAGCAGGCACACACGCAGGTGCAGGAGATTCAAGAGCGGCTCCTGTCCAAGGCGTACAGGTTGGCATTGACCCTATGCCACGACATTGAAGCCAGAACGAAGGCGCCCGCCAGCAAGCGTTCCGGCAAGTTCACGCTTGAAAGGTTTCTTCTCGATCACATGGCGTATGGGGTTGATGAAGCCTTAACCTACCCTTCCGATACTCTTCCAGACTACCGGAACCCCGGACTTTACCTGCTTGGGGTTCTCCGGCAGTTCAACGCCTAATGCTAAGTGTCACCTGTTGCCTTGAATAAAAAGTGTTGTTAACTTCTGTTCAAGAGGTGATTGAAATGACGCAAGCTCCTACCCTTGATACCTTCCTTGAAACAGAGGAATTCATCACGGCTGAGGAATATTTGAAGCGTCGCGAACGTGGAGAGATCAACCCCGCGAATGTCCGTATTGCCCCGGCAAACCTAGAAACGGGCAGTTTCGGAGGCTTCATTGTTAAGCTAGATAAGCCAAGATACAGAACAAAGCTCGCACCTATCACAAAGGGATTCTCCTATGGATTCTAACTTGCCCGCGAAAGCTCAAGAGGTGCAGGTTGAACTTCAAAAAGATCAACATCAATTTGAGATAGCGAAAATTACAATCAGCGCCAACCTTGAAAATCAGAAAGGGTGGCGGGATCACTTTCAAAAATCCAGACGCGATTACATGATTTTTGGGGCTGTTGTGATTTTTCTTGTCCTTGCATTTTGCTGTATAGCAATGTTTACTGGCAAAGATGAGATCGCCCTTGAAATCATAAAGAGCGCCGTGTTTCTTGGTGCTGGTGGAGGCGCTGGATACGCCTACGGGTTTAGAAAAGGGCAACTTTCCGTTCCAATGCCCAACCAACAAGAAAACAACAACATGTAGACTCAGAGGGCCGGGGCATCCCGGCCTTTCTCTTTCAACCTCTACTTGACCACAGCCTCGTGAATGGCTATTGAAAAAGGAAGGGCGGCGAGTGCGTCAACACCCACCGCCCTTTGGGGCCAGTCCCCGGATTTGATTCTATCTCATCCAGTTTTTAGCCCCGGCAGGGAGGTCAGTCCCTACCGGGGCAACTCGTTTTCAGCCTACCTTTTCAGATAGGGGGCAACGAGAACCACGATGACGCCCGCCAACACATTGGCGAGGACGTCCAGCAGGAACTGCTCCATAGGCGCAACCTCCTTTCGGAGACTGGCCCACGGCGGTTTTCTATCCGTTCCCTATGCTCTTGTCAAAGAACCATTATCGGAACACAAACCTACTGTGGAATAACAATTCCACCGAAGGATGCACCTAGCAATTCCATAGGCGGTGCCGTCTTTTCGACCTTTTCTGCTCGCTCCTTCAATCCCTTAATCATCGGTTTGATCTTCTCGTAGGTTTCATTCCCGTATCTTGCTATCGTAATAGCTTGATAATAAAGCGTATCAATGGTTTGACGCTTCTCGTCTGCCGTCATGGTAGGAACTTTATTGACCTGCTGAATAGTTCTTTGGATAGTGCTTAATGCTTCATAAGAGCCTTGCAATGTATTGAAAATATTGTAGGGCATGAGGTTGGCGATATCATCATATCTGAACTCCTTTTCCAGACGATTGATCGTCTTCATATATGAGCTTGCTTCTTGCCAGTGTTCCCTAAATTGAGCGATAGATTCCGCGCTCATGCTAGGGTGACGTACCACAAAAGCGTTCACGAAAGGAATATCCGCAAGAGTAGACGTCGGCTTGATGGGATCTGGCAACGCTCCAGCCTTTCTCAACACAAAATCAATAGCATTCAGAGCATACATGCCGCTTCCGCCCGTATATCCACGGATAAAGTTTTCAGCTTTTGCCGGGCTGAACGTATTCATTTCACCAACACCGGGAAGCGTACCAATAATATGAGACAATGCCTTGGCTAGTTCGGTTGTATTTTCTGTATATTGATATTCAGGAAGAATACCTTCAGCGGCAAAAGGTACGATAGGACGATCAAAGGCAAAGCTCTTGTTAGCCCAATTTTCGATCACTGGAGTCAATGAAGTAGGGAGAACAGGCGGTTTAACGAAATCGAAAAGCGTTGTGTCCAATCCTCTAAATGCTGTGCTCCTCTCTTTTTCATTCATTTGATCTAAGGCCCATTCGGTGATCCGTTCGGGGATGGTTCCGAAAATAACGCCAAGTTCAAACGGCTTTGGAATACGATAAACAACATCACCCACGGGGATGAGCCAAAAAATATCTCGTTGCCAACGTGGGATCTCATCAATGCGCTCATCTCCGTAGTTCGCCAATTCAAGCAAAACGGATGGAAGAGTAATGGCGGCAGTAGCTCTGATTGTTGAACGAACAGGATGTTCCTTGAAGACGCGGACCATTTTGTCCAATCCTTGAATCCTGGCATTGGTAAAGGCGATTATGGCATTCAATCCACGCATCTTAGCCCCAATTCTGGCGAAGTCCATGCTCACTTCACGTGAAGCAAGCGCGGCCTGTACCAGTCCTGACTTACTACTGCCAAGCTGTTTCTCAGCACGCGCAAACTCTCCAAGCCGATTGGCCTGTTCCGAAAGTTCAGACAAGACACGCATTATTTCCACAGGATTCTTAACAACATTCCATGTCTTGGAAACAACGTCTGTTCGTGTGAGATCGTCCAGCGTTTTTTTGACCGTGGTTCTGTCCATGCCCAACATAGTAGCCTGATCGCCGCCCGACTTTTTCCACTTCCAATACAGATCATCACGCCTAATTGCATGGAACAGGCCGCGTGCCATATCAACGCCGGGAACAAATCCGTATTCAGACTGTACGAAAGCGGAAAGAGAATCCCGTGCGGCATTTCTGACAATGAATTCCGGTGTAAGCGTAGCCCCGGCCCTGAGCCACCGCGCGGGATAGGAAAGGAGCTTGGTAACAGTATTCATCGATTCGCCATCAAGTCCGTTTATGACCTTGGCGATCTCAGGATCGACTTGGTAAATTTCTCTTTTCCCATCTCGGAAGACGGAAATTTCCGTTCTCTTGTCAATCCGGTAATCAGGACGGAAGACACTTACATCAAGATCCCCCCGCTCAACAGCATCGGCAAAGGCTTTTGCGGCCTTTTCATCGGCGCCCTTCAAGACACGCATCACGTCTTCACTGCTGACGCTAGTTCCCTTCATCTTGGTCGGAAGCTTTTCTATAATGCTGCCATATGGCTTTCCAGAAAGTTCTGCTAAATCAGCAAGAGCCTTGCCGATCTGGTTTTTCTCTGCTGCCTGAATAAGCGCATATGTATTTTTAACAATGCTTTCCAAGGGATCAAGAATATCTCTCCCGCTTCCCTTGATGCGCTTTACCTGCTGCTGTGCTGAAAAGCCCCTCCCCCCGGAAGTTCCGCCTGATTCCTCTCCCATGAATCGATAAAAGGGGACATAATTTCTGTTTGCCTCACGCATAGCCGCAAGCGTTTTTGCATCAAGCAAACCGGCATCAGCATAGTAATCCATCAAATGGTTCTGATATTCATAGAGTTGCTGTGCCGTCTTTTCGTATTTATCTCTCAAAGATTCAACGGTTTTCTCCATTGCTGATTTGCGAATACCTGAAAGAATACCTCTCCGCTCAAGTTCAATTCCCCTTTTGGCGACAAGATAGGCGCGCAACTCATCCAAATTTTGCACAGGTTCAAGGATGGACTTTAAAGATTTCCCTACATTCATACCAGAATTGAACTTAAAAGGGCTCCTTTCCAAAAAATGCGTTGCCTTCCCCGCAGCCCCCCTGTAAACGCGGGCAAGGACATAGGGATTGATGGATGCGGGAATATCAGCCCCTCCAGAAAGTTCATCAACGGCCTTTTTAAGAGGGTGTAATTCATCAACGAAGTTTGTGTAGGCATTTTTCCAACTTTCAGGGATAATGCCTCTTTTATTCTCTCCCATATTGATTTGAGAAAGGACCTCCATAACGGCAGGTTGGCGGTTCCATTCATCAACGCCACGCCGTGCATCTTGGAGAATCCTGTACATATCAGGAGCATCCCTACGCATTTTTTCTTCAAAAAAATCATAGAATTTTGGAGATGACTCTTTGGCGCTTTGCGGGTTAACCACGTAACGCGCCACAAATTCAGCAAAGCCTTCCGGGAGATTCGATTGCCCCTTGAGGGGAACGGAAGCGATCGGGGAAAGTTCGTCAGCAAAAGGTTCTAGAGGCTTGTTGTCGAAGCTTCCGAATACTTTTTTTTGAATGTGGTGGCCTGCCTCATGAACAATCGTGGTAATATCATTCGCAACGCGGGTTCTGGCTATTTCAGGATTAACTTTGTAGATACCTTGCACCTCTTGAGCATACGGTCCAAGCCTTCCCACCCTGAACTCAAGCCCAAGATCCTCAGAAAGTTTGTCTATTACCTTTGAAAGTTTATAGGTCGATGAGGCAATAACCTTTTCGTTCAATGTATTTCTCTCGACAGAGGGAATAGCTGTTTCCCCACCTGAGGAGGCCATTTCTCCAGATGTGACAGCTTTCGGCTGCTCTGCCATTTCACGGGCATATCTTTCCGGGACTTCACGGTTTATTGAGAGGATGTCTTGCCGGATAGTAGGATCAGCCTCAGCGTCAGCAAAAACATCAAGGGGCTTTTTTGCCGTCTTTTCGTAAATGCCGCGCATTTTGGGAACGAGTGATGAACCCATATTCACCAATTTACCGCCAAGTCCGCCTGCGCCCTTCAATCCGGTAATGAGTAAAGCGGCGTCAACAAACTCCTGCGGTTCAGGAAGCCGTCCCTCAAGACCAGCCGAAACTGTAGGCATAGTGGCTATTTCTGCCCCGACAGTTGCCGTCCCTGTTGCCAGAGCCCCGGCCCCTGCGGATTTTGCGGCAACCCCGGCAAATTTTCCTGCTGCGCCCGTGGACGCCCCGATAACTGCCCCTTTCCCTGCTTCCTCTAAAACAGTTCCCATGCGCCCGATAAATTCATCAGCAGATCGAACTTCACCATTCTTAATCTGTTCCATGTAAATGGCTCTTGTTCCCTCCGTCAGTGCCATAGCCGCACCGGGTATAGTAGCCGGAGCCGCGGGGCCGCCAAGGGTTCCGAGTGCCGCCCCTGCGGTGAGTGTGGGGAGATCGCCCACAAGCGTACCGATCTGCATTCCAAGACGCTGAGGAAGCGTAAGGGTGCTTACTTGAACGGGCGTAAGCGCATCGGGGAGCTTTTCACGAGCCACCAATCCTGAAACGCTGCCTTGGAAACCATATTCAATGGCGTCCATGAGTGAAACGGGATCGTATCCCTTGAAATAACCATTGATTTCCTGATCGGAAAAACCTGCTTTCTCCATCTTTGGACGCATGAAATCGCGTATTTCTGTATCAGAAAATCCAGCCTGCTTCATTCGCAAATAGGGATCGGAATTTACATTTAATGTCGTATTTTCACTCATTATTTACCTACCCTATTCCACCAAGATTCAGGACTTTCTCCAGCCTTTCTTTTTAGCTGCTGATTAGTATCTGGGGAAACGTTAATAATTCCGTTGATATTATTTAATTGGTCTTGAAGATTAGGCATATTACCTTGTAACACATTGAAAAGTGTATCTCCATTAAACAGCTTTTCTACCGCTTCATCTCCACCTTTTTTGTAAGCCTCGCGGATCAGGTTATTGATTTGAGCCCGCGCTCTATCTTCTTTGATAGCCGCCTCAGGTGTTCCTGCTGCAAACTGTGGGCGTGCAAAAGCAGTATCTGCAAGATCTTTACCCCTCTTAAAGTACCCATTTAGTGGCCCATCCATATCTTTCTTAAGTTGTTTGAGGTTTGAAACATCACTAGCGTTAGCTTCACCTCTTGCCATCATTGAAGTAATCGTACCATCGGTGATGTCCTGTCCGGATATAATAGCACTAGCCATTGCATTTATTTTTGCTGGATTTCGTGTTTTTCCAAAGGTTCCAGCTTCAAGTTTTTGTTTTGCTTCTATCTTGGTCACAGCATCAAGATCGGAATTATCAATGATACTAAAAGCCATAGCAGGATCAGGGACAATACCTTTTTGAGGGTCACCGACTAAATATGTATAAGCGGTATTAATTGTTTGATCCGCATACTTACTATTAAATTCTTTTTGTTGCTGTTTATTTTGTGAATCTTGGGCACGGAGCATATCTATAGTTGACTTCGCTGTGACCGCATCCAGACCATATTTTTTTCTGCCTTCTGGTGTAAGGAGCTCGTTTACTCCAGAAAGAGGATCGTCCTTAAACATGGACACAATATTAAGTGATTGCTCTGCCCGAAATTCGCGTGTTCTCCGCTCCTCCTCTGCCCGGGCCTTGGCTTCAAGCGCGTCTGCACGGTTGCGGATCTGCACCTCAACAGCGTTCGCCTTGTCGCCAAGCAGTTCCTTGTACTGTCCGAAGGCACCGCGCGCGCCTCTGATATCGTCGTGAGAAAGATAGCCTTCAATAATGCTTCCGGCAGCATTCTGTCTGAATTCCAGTTTTCGTGCTCGGTTATCCATGCCCGGAAACATTCCATCTACAAGCTCGTCAAAGCTGTGAAGCTGAAATTCAATAAATTCAGGATTATTGTAATCCTGAGAGATAGCATTCAGCTTTTCCTGCACACTGCTCTTGTAATTGGAATCTTTCCAAAGGGCCTCCTGTTGCCGCCCGTACGCCTGCCCCTGTTCGGTAAAGTGCAGCGCCGTGCCCGCAGCCTGCTTGTTGAACATCTCGGCAAAGCGACCGGAGAATCCGCCCTCCTGAAAATACTTCTGAGCCGTCTCCCTTGCGAACTTCTCGAAGTGCTGGCCCGCTTCAATGGCGTTCTGTCCCTGATTTTCCGCCATGTAGCGATCACGTTCGGCGGAAAGCTCTTTCTGCATGGCAAGGAGCGACTGGGATACCCGCGTTGTCTCCGTGCTCACGTATTCCTTGATAGCCACGTTGGTGAGGGCTTTTCCGGCCTCCAGAACCGTGCCTGCAAGCTGGTTCTCTGCCGTAGCCGCGATGTTCCCTATGCGCGGTTGCTGATACCCCGGATCAATGCCGCCTACGCCGATACGCCGGGGCCCCGTATTGTATTGCTGGATACGGATCGCCATGTCTTACCCTAATGCCCAAGCTTAACATACTGGTTAGCGTGCATCACTTTATTTGCCCCACTCTTTGCAAAAGTATTTCCTGCCCACTGGTTAGCTCCCCCGAATCCCCCGGCCATCGAATAAGCCCCGATTCCGCTGGTCAGCCCGGTGATGCCCGCAGTCAGAAGCGAGTTGCCAAGCCCCTTTACCGTCGAGCCGTAGTAGCTGGCCGCCGCGTCATAGTTCGCCGCGTTTGCCTCAAGAGCCTTCACGTTCTCGCCCGTTTCCCATTCGGAAAGGGCTTTCTGATACCGATTCAGTGCCACATCCTGAGAGAACCGCAGCGCATTGCCTTCCAGCGTGTCCGCAGCCGAACCGCTGGAAATGTCAACGCCGAGCGCGCCAAGGGAAGCGATATTGCCGGACTGCAAATCCGCATACTGCCGCCGGAGCGCAGACCGTTCCCGGTCAAGGTTTTCCCCTTCAATCCGCCCTTTCTCAGCCGTGATCTTCGCCTGATTCCGTGCGGCCGCCGCGTTCGCTTCCGCCACATCTTGCTGATACCTCGCCTGTTTGTTGGCGGCGTTCGTGCTGGAGAGGCTCTGAACGGCGGAAAGGCCGCCAGCAGCCAACGCTAAAGTCAAAGGATCGAATCCCATTACAGCATCCCTCCCCCGGCATACGGTGCAATATCCATCGTCGTGACGATCGCCAGAATCGTGAGCGGCGTTGCGCTGCTTACTTCAAAGACAAGCGGGGATTCGGATGACCACCCGCCGCATGTTTCCATGTTCAGATCCGTCCCGTCGCTGAAAAATGGCCGCACGCTGAAAGCCCCTCCCTTAATGTGCCTGTCCACGATGGGGGAAAGATTCCCTGCAATTCCGGCAAGGAACGACATACTCCGGTACGTCCTGACCCGTACGGCGGAAATCTTCCGGTTGTGCATGAGCGTCCATCCCTGTTGTGTCTGCACTTCGGGCAAGTTCGGTATGACCCGCGAAGTATACGGAAGGCCGATATGCACGGATTTCGCCGGGTTTTTCAGCTTGAGTTCCCCGCCCGCGCTTACGGTCAATCCATCAATCGTGCCGCCGTCCGCAAAGACTTGCACGGTGCGGCCGGAAAGATGTCCAAGCCCGCTGAACATATCCGCAGCCTCGCCGCTGTAGTGCAATGACGAGTCAAGGAAAAAGGCATCATCAAGGTTGTCGCTGTCAAAAAAGGATTCCAGCCGTTCGACAAAGACGCCGACCGGCCGCCGCACGAGGAACCAAACCTGATCATCAGGCGTCCCCGGGATGACGGTAGCGTCAAGTATACTCCCGTCAGTTGTATGCCGATGCCAGCCGATGACGTCCTGTTCCTTCATGTATGTCAAACCAGCAAACGTACCGTCGGAAAGAACGCACCAGAGCGTGCTGTACGGCTCTTGCTGGTACGCCCATGCCGTGATGTCCCGATCCTTGATGATATGCCGGGCAAGGAGGGTCAAATCCTGCCCGAGGTACTTGTCCGCGCTGTAGTTGTAGGCGAACTCGCGTACTGCCCCTGCCCCGCGCTGCACATACAGAACCCCGCCGCCAACGGACAGCGCCGATACTGTCCCTTCTCCACCGTTCGTTGTCTGGAGCTGGAAAGAGACGGTTGACGGCGTGAGCACCACGCCCTCCGAAGATTGCAGCGTCCACTCGCTTCCTTCTGTCCCGAAAGCAAGAGCGTTGCGGTCAGGCTGGAGCCACACAATCCGATTCGCCTGTGTAGCGGCAAGGGTTACTTCAATCGCATCATCATCTTTCGGGGGCACCGAAGAGGCCATGCTTTCAAAATCTCCGGTACGGGACAACCAGATGGTGATCGGCCTGTTTGCCGTAGCCGCAAAGCCAAGGCGTTGTTGATGGAAAAAGACCTGTGAAGGATAGTTTTCTGAGCCCTCAAAAGGATTCTTGTGCTCTATCGGCGTGTCTTCGGTATCCGCGCCGATGTTCTTGTCGTCATAGTATTGCGCGTAAGTATAAGAAAAGACCGGATTCGCCTGAATGTCTCCTTGAAATCCTTGAGGGTACTCCGAATTCTGACCGAATCCTGTATAGCTTGTGAAGCTTCCGTACTCTCCCTCATATCCCGAAGGAACGTTATCGACTCCGATCCAGCCTACGGGGACTCCCTGCTCATCCTTTCCGTGATAAACGAAGAGCTTTTGCAACGAGGCATTGTACCATGCCGGATAAGTCTGTGGAACAAAAACGCCAGTTTTCCCAACCTTGACCCCGGTAACAACTGTCGTTGTTGTTCCGTCAGGGTTTTCGACAGATTGGGTCAGGACTGAGACGTACAGATCGTCTGCCGTCCGAGAAAACCGATACCCACCGATATCAATCCCTTGGAGCGTCGTGGTTGCGGTAGTTGTATCGTCTTTGCTTGCCCGCCCGATGAATCCGAAAACCCCAGTCTTCTTTTTGTAGATGCGGTATTCGCTGGCCCCGGATACGGCAGGCCATGTTATGCGGATGTGATAATCGACACTGTTCAGTGCCTCGGCTTCAATCGTCGCGGCAGGAGATGCGGAAGATTCTTCTCCGGTTTCTCCATCAATGGCCGTGACGAGATAGCTGTAATCCGTCCTGCTCGGATTTTTCGGTTTGTCATCATCAGCACGCTTGTCCAAAATCTGTAATGCTGGCGTTTGCGGGGCTGCGATAGACGGCATGAATGTGAGCGTCTCCCATCTCCAATCATTATCGGAATACCGAGAGAGCTTACACGGTGGATACGACAGATGAGCGAAGTAAATCACGTCAGCAGACTGTGCGAACCGTACAGACCGCAGATCGGACGCGGCGAACGGAGTAGACACAACATACGGTTCGGAACCGGAAGAAACGAGTTTTCCATCAGGCAGCCATACCCGCATCGTCTTATCACCGAATTCGAGTATCCGTCCCTGCGTCTCACTGAACACAAAAGGGATCAGCCGTGAAGTTTGACTCTTCGCTGTGCCCAGATATCTGGTGCCCGGCCTGCGAGTTGCTCCACCTTGAGGCATCGGGACAAAGTTCAGGGTTTCGCGGGTTCCCGTGTTGTAGCGCGGCTGATCCACACGACCTCGAAGCAAAGGAGAAATCTCGCCGCCATTCAGGACATTTTGGGTATGGAAAATAGGCATCAGTTTACCCACCGTTCCTTAAGAAAGCGTGAAGGCCATTCCTCGCGTACCGGGTCTTCCTGTGCGCCGGCTTCTACTTTCGCCCGGTCAATGGCCTGTTCGAAAAGCTGAAAGTAGTTTTGAGCATTGGATGCGCCTTGCGAAACGTACTGAGAGATCTCGAAGGCGATTTTCCACGCGAGGGCATCGGCAAACGCCTCGCTGACAGCCATTTCCCGATCATTGCTCACGTACCTGAGCGCGAGGCTGTCCGCGTCGGTATAAATTTCCTGCCCGACAATGCTGTAACGAGGCCCCGAATGCCGATATGCCCATGACGGCACCTCTCCGGCGTCGCCATGCCGCCGCACATCCAGAACGCGCATACAGTCGCCGGGGAGATGATACGCATATCGGTAGCCGAAAGGGGGGTCATCTGCGGACTGAGCCAGCACCGCATACCGAAGCGCGAAAGGCCAAGGATACAGAGAAAGGCAGAATTCAAGGCTCCGGTCATAGGCCGCTTCCGCAACCTGCGCTCCGGGGGTATCCTGAAACGCCAGATTCACGCCCTGCGCCCCGATGCGCATCAGTGCAGTATTAATAATCGTTGTACGGTTCTGGCTCATTCCACACCATCCTTTAATTCAAGAGCTGTAAGCCGGGCATCCATCTTCTCCCCAAGCCACCGTTGGTATGCACACTCCAACGCAAGAGCTTCTTCGTATCGAATGCCGTAGCGCCCCCCGGCTGGTCTGTATTCCTGCTCGACAATCACCTTGTCTTCATACATAGGAGGGGTGATATAGTTCCCATCAGCGTCCTGTACGCCTTCCGATACAACTATTTGTTCTATATGCGAAACTTCTTGCTGTTCAGGCCATTCGTCATAACAGAGAAGCCCATATCGCATTGCGTCCAACCCTTCCGATGCAAAGGCTTCGGCAACTTGTTGTGCGATGACGCCAATATGCAGACGGGCTGCATCTCCTTTTTTTTCAACTGCATCGTTGAAAAGAAACTGGCGGAAGGCCACCTTGCCCCACGCGCGGAACACAGCGTCGGGAATATCTGCTATTTGCTGCTTTTCACGTTCGTCCGACGTGTTGATTGTTGCAGATGCCGCAAATACTTGTGTCCAGCGATTTTGACCGATTCCGAGTGCATAGGCGTTGTCCGTGGTTGGGATTAGATTCCCACTTATTTTTGTTGGTGCAGCGATCTCAAGCGTTCCGGTACGTCCTGACGTGAGTTTTTCAGCATCAAGCGATATACAGAAAGGATTGCCGAGCGAAACGCCACCATTTGCCAAGCCGTAAGCCGATCCGGTGAGTCTTCCATTCGCGTACATCGGGATCGGGGATAACACGCGGCACTGATTTTCACCCGATAGCGTTGTGATATCGGCATAAAGCTGAGTAAGGCTAGCTGACCAAAACGGCGTGAGGTATTGAGTCACGTTCCGGCATTCAGCTTTGATCATCCCGGTCATGTTTGTCCCTGAAGCCGAGAATGAAGAGATGATATATACTTGATTTCCGGTGACGACAGTGGAGGCAAGCACGGAATCTAACGTTACTGTTCGCGTAGATGCCACATATTTTATGACAGGGTAATAGGCACCTTCAATCTGTAAATGCTCACCGATGAGATCGCTGTCCCGGTCCGCGAGGTTCGCGTTTTCAGTAAGCGTGATAGTCTTTCGATCTTCTGAAATAGTTGAAATAGTCAGAGTCGGAGCTGTAATATCATTACGAAATATTGTCTGCACACTTCCATTGCTTTTCAAATCAAGAGACATATTGTGTGCATTTGTGGGGCGGTTGATGTTTCCATAATTAACGCCGGGATTCACATTCCATAGATCATCACAATCGCCGTTCAACACCCCACGAACGACGCAACTGTTGCCCCAACCACCGATAAGACTCCCTATTGGTCCAGATAATCCAGCTCCGCGCATCATGGACTCGTAATATGCATCTGTGCCGATAATGGCATTTGGATCAAAAGTAGGATAAGACGAAGGATATCGCGTTCCTCCGCAGGGGTACTGCGCGTTCGGGAAACCGTCCGGGTTATTAACAACGATATCTACATGTGCCGCCGTTGCTGCATATAAAAGCACAACACCGTGCTTGTAGTGCCGTCGATAGTGCGATGTCTTGAGCGTTGAGAAATCGGGATGATGCCCGCAGCACCACGCTGTGCCCTGCCAGTGTACAGAAGCCTGCTGAGGATCTGCGACGGCTCCGCCAGATAAGGCGTCCTGTCCGTTTATCATGGCTGCGAAGCCGCATCGCCTGACATCGATAGCTGAAAAAGATATATCGTTGGTTGTTTTTACACCCGTAGTTTCAAAAATTATAGAGGTTGCATAACAGCAATCATCAATGCGTGTGCCAATCGCCCTTAAATTGTTTCCACCTCGTTCCAGAGCAATGCCCTTGCCGCCAAGCCCGTTGATATCCCTATATCCTTTAATATGCCCGCCCAAGATAAAAATATTTTGGGCAATATCAAAAATAGAATCTGAATCAGAGCCTCCTACTGTTCTCTTATGTCCAGCAAATCCTATGCCGTTGTCGTTACATGGCTCTATCATTTCCTGAGAAAGCGTCAGATCAGTGAAAAGCGGCATGTACGAACCGTCAATGCGAGGATTGATCAAAATAGCGCCGTCCGTGGACCAGTCGACAGAGCTGGTATCATCCATCCAGATAGGACGGTTGATGTTGCTCAGAAACGCCCCGGCGTATGATGGTTGCATCTGTACCAGCCAAGAATCATCAGCCCACTCAATGACGGTACCCGAAGGAATATCGAGGCCTCCGAGATACTGCCCGTCAAACGTGCTCGCAGCGTTGGAAAGGACCCGCTTGCTGCCGCTGTTCCAACACCCATATTTGCCACCCGCGATGCGCAGTCGTTTATTGTTAGCTGCACAAAAGTATATCGCGTCTTGAATATATTTTAAGTTGTCTGTGCCTGTTTTTGTATTTTGGTTGAAATCAGGCTTTGCCCCAAAATCACGAACGTCGACCACATCAGCAAAGCGATCTTTTAACGGGCGTGGAATGAGTGTTCCTGTGGAAACAACAGGGATTGCTCCGGTAATGCTTCCGGTTTCTGCAAGAGATTCCAAAATATCATGATACGCCTTAAAAATGGCTTTAAGCATTTCATCAGGCGTCAATCCACTGGTTACACCTACTTTGACACAGCGCTCCAGTGCATCACTGAGCTGCTGGATCATCTGGACTTGGCGATCCAATTCTTTTTCTGTGGACTTTGTATCCACTTCTGCCGTGTGCGATAGGGAAAGTTCTTGCGTCTCAGGAATATTTGAGACGACTGCCAGAATCGCACCAATTGGAACACGATCTGATTTCAGCGTCACCGTGCCACCATCTCCAGCACTGTTTATCGTTACGCCATAATCAGAACCCAAAATCAGCGTGTGCTCATCAAAACCTTCATTATTCGACCAGACAACGAGAACGTCTCCAGATTCATAAATCGGGAACGGGATATTATAGTTGAGAACGCCCGCAGTGACCGTATATTTTTTGACCGTCTGTTTTCTCGTAACCATGGCTGTCTCGGAAATGGCAATGAATGAAGAAGTGAAGGGGGCATGAGCCCCCTGCACTTATCGGGCAAGGTAAGACAGGAACACGTCGACCTTTCCGGTTGCCGCGCCGTCAGTCGTCAGTTTGATCTTGGCGTACCGCTGCATATCCGGAAGCACCAGCTTTCCGATGATGTCGCCGTCAGCAAAAGCGGTTGCAGCACTAGCCCCCCCGCTCACGCTCATTTCGGGGGCCCCGGGGATGTCGGCAAAAGAGCCGTCTTCCGTATCCGCCCCCTGAATCGTCACGGTAAGCTTTTTCGTGGAGGGGATGCTCACAGCGCCTTTGGCGGCGATGGTCACGGCAAGCGCCCCGTGATGCTGGCCTACAGCCAGAGGCGTGTCGCACACCGTGCTTGTTGTTGAGGGAATGGTCACGTCTTTGCCGAAATACTGGTCATGCCAGCGATTTTCAGAACCGAATTCAAAAGCCATATGCTTTCCCCTTACGCCACAGCGGTTTCAGTGCCGTCAGGCAGGTTGTAGGAGCCGATGATCTTGATACCGTTGATCGCACCGATAATAGTCTGAATGCTATTATCTCCGTTGACGTACATGATATCAGCCTGCTTGATTGCGCTGAATGTCTTCTGCACGATCTTGTGGTGCCCGAAGATGTATGTATTCGCCGCCGTTCCACGTACGGAAGCAATGGCATCTTCGATCTGGCTCAGCGTGGGCAGATTTGCGGAATCAACATTGACAATAGCGTGAACGGCACGAGCCGGATTGAGCAACTGCCAACCGAAACGCCCGCGGTACTCAACGCCGTAGCCGGATACTCCGGGCTGACTGCGCAAATGGTAAAGAGCGCCACCATTGAGCGGTTCAGGATCGAGCAAACGTCCTTGATTGAATTGCGTAGGGTCATAAATGCCGATGTTGTTTTCCTGATCGAAACGGACAATCAGGATGGTATAGGCATTCGCCGTTGCGCCGCATTTGGTGATCAATTTGTTCTTGAGCGCCGCTTTACGCCAGTAGTCACGCCAGATCGCCAGCTCCGTATCCATGCCAGCCTGTTTGTAAAAGGCATTTTCACGGCGGGCGAAATAATTTGCGGCCCCCCCGAATTGCGCAGCCTTATCCTTGCTGACTTCCACCTCTCCGCCGAGCAGATTGACGTAGGTTTGCCGGAGCTGCGTTTCCGCTTTCATGGACGGAAGAGGCGCGCCCAAGTCCGTGAAGCTTGCGCCTTGGATGGAATCCAAAACCTCTTCCACGTTCCAGAGGCCGTGTGTCGCCGGAATCCATTTCAGCATCTTGAGGATAGGAGCTTCTTCGGTGAGGAAGTCCACCAGTTCCGGGCGCTTCTTTGCCTTGTCGAGTGCGATTTCATGAAGTGTTTGTGCCACTGCCATAACTTACCCCTTGAACATGTCCTTGTATGTGTCTTTCGCGCTTTCAGCCGTATCGGGGGCGGGCGCCCCGCTTCCGCCGGAAAGCGTATCCTCGGAAAGCAGCTTTCCGATTTCATAGAACGCCCGGACGAAAACCGGATCGTTCGCCATGCCGTGTCCAGATACGGTGCCGGACAATTCCCCGCCCATACGCCGATCCAGCGCCGTGAACGCTTTCAGGGCAGCGCCGCGATTTTCATCGAACCGATTGCCCCACGTTTCGCGCAACGTATTCGTCCCATCTTCGATGAGCTTGTCCCTGATTTCCTTGTCCGCGCCGAGTTGCCAGTCGAGCAAAGCCTGAGCCTGCCCCGGCGTGATGCCCTGTTTGACGCAGAAGTCACGGAAACCAGCCTCAACGCCCTCGTCGACTTTCCCTTTGAAACTTTCTGGGTACTTGAGCGTGATGTCTTCGGCTTTTTCGGCGGGCTTGTAGCCAAGGCCGCGCTCAAGCGCCTTCATTGCGTCATCGGCGCTTTCGACGTCTTTCAGCTTGTCCGCCCATCCTTCCGGCAGGCTGGCTCGCCAATCGGAAGATTCGAAAGGCTGCACAGTTTCCTGCGTACCAGCCGGAGTACTGGCCGGAGCTTCCGAATCCGCGCCGCCATTGCCGGAAGGCATATCGACCACGCCCGTAGGTTCTTGAACTTGTTCCTGTCCGCCAACGATAGGATCATCCATCTGTAAACCTCCTAAATATTTTTCAATGCCAACATTAACCGGACGTAGGCATTGGGATTTGCTTTTGCGATCCGGTCGAGAATTTGATCCGCCATGTTGCGTATCCGCATGTCGTTCTCTGTCACCATCACCCGATTTGCTCCCATTTCATCGAGCAGCCCGAGGAACACCCGAAACGCGGCCTCACTCTGCATCATCTCGAACCAGTCCCGGCGCTCCTGCTCATCCTGCGCCATCCGTTCGTATTCCGCCTCTTCACTCATCTGCATTGTCATTGCATAGCCCCCTGTTCAGCACCCAAGACAGCCCCGGCTACCGTGCCCTGCGTCTTGACGTTTCCAAGTTTCGCCGCCTGTTCAGCTTCCATCATTGCGGCGGCCTGCGCCTGTTGCGCCGCCTGCGCTTCCGCCCGCTGTTGCCTGATTGCCGCAACGGTTTCGTCAGACCTGATGATCGATGCCGGAACGCCCATGCGCTGCGCGAGCTCGTCAATCATCTGGTCAACGTCAATCTTGTCCATAATGTCAGGTGAAATCTGAATGAGCGGAGCAATCTGCTCCATGAACTGTGCAGTTGCCACGGCCCCAGACTGCTCAAGCATCTGCGCCATAGGCGACTGGTACGACACGTCGAGCGTCGCCCATTCGGAAAGTCCGTCCGGAGGGGGAGGAAGGAGCCCGGCCTCATCAAGCAGCATGTAGACTCGCTCGATCAACGGATTGAGCACACGCGGCTCATAGCTTGAAACCGTGGGGCCCATGAGCTCGGCGGAACGGCGACGGCGATCCATGTACTCGGTCATGGTCATCCCGGCAGGTCTCGTCTCAAGAGACATGTTGGCGAAGATGTTCGCCATCATCACGTCTTCAAGCCGCATGGAGATCTGGTTGATCTCTTCCTGCACATACTGAACGGCCGTACCGAAATTGACCTCATAAAGAGGCCGGAGGCCGTTGCTCTGTCCGAAAGCCGTGTCAGAAATCGTTTCGCCAGGAGCAGCCCGTACATGCCGCTTCAACGTCCCGGGAGCCAGCAGCGGAGGATCGATCATCTTCTCGATGCCTACGGCCTTGCGCCGTTCCCACGCTTCAATGCCTTTCTGATCGGCCAGCGCATCGTCCCCGGGCCCGGTTCCGTAAATGCCCCGTGCATCTTCCCATGTCGTGAAAAAAAACGGCATGGAGCTGAACCCGCTTTCATTGAGCAGCCCCTCCCCGTTTTCCTCGTACCAGTACGAAGCGAACGGCATATTCCGGGCATCTTTCTTGCGTACATCCCCGTCCTCACGCTTCCGCACGACATGTACGACTTCAACGGGACCATACGGTTTCGTCTTGAGCAGTTCTCGAGTTACAGACGAAAGCTTGTCTTCCCCAAAGCGCTCTTTCATTTCTGTGGGAGTCATTCTCAGACGACGCACGACGCACGACAACATCCTTTCGGCATCCAACGCCACGGCATAGGTGCCGCAAGTCTGGCAAAAGAAACGCGTCACGGTTTTTAGAGATTCCTCGCAGCAGATCAGAGCACACCCGAATCCCAAAAGTTCTTTATTGAAGGAGTGGATAGCCTGATAAAAACCCCCTTCTGACAGCACGGAGCGAATGCGGGAATCGACGGCGTCAATAAACTCGTTGGCGTATGTCACTTCCCTGTCATCGCGGGAAAGAAACGCATGTCGGAACCACGGATTGGATGAGGGCGTGATAGCTTGCGTCATCCCGGCGGCGGCCTTTCGGAGAGCCCTTTGCGCTGCGGGATTGAAAAGATTGGCGTCGCGCAAGCATTCCGTTTCTTCGCCTTTGAACAGACCGCGAGAGGGAAGGATCAGCTTGCCGATTTCAAGCTGTTGCGCTAGGCGCTTTTCCCGCAGCCCCTCAAGGTGCGAGACGAGAGCCTTGAGTTCCTTCATATCGACGGCCATACTATCCTATCCTTCCGAGCAGGCTTGAACCTGTGCTTGAGACGGCACCAGATTGCCCGAGCGGGGAAGAAAGCATGGTGCCGCCAATAAGCCGCCGTTGCCGCAGCTTGCGCCGCTCTTCATCCCGTACACCGGAAGCCACGGCCTCCTGTTCAGACTCACGCGGGGCCTGTTCAGCCTCGTATGTGACGACAGACGGAGAAGACTTTCCGCCGCCAAGGAGTCCACTGACTACACCGCCCATAGTTACCTCACTTCATCACGGCGCAGGAGAGCCAGCGCCATGTCTTTGCAGCGTTTCGGATTGCCCGCCGTGGGCATGTTGCAGGCTTTCGGCAGACGCTCAGGCCACGGCGTGAATCCAAGCGCCTCCATGAACGTCCACAGGTGCCGATAGCCAGCCGGGAACGCCGCAAGCAGGGCTTCAAGCGTCCACGTCTCGAAAATCCATCGTACGGCCTCGCGCCCAAGGCGCACACTGTCGGCGCGCCACTTATTGAAAATAACGAAATGCACCGTCCCGCACAGCCCGGAGGGGACAACCCACAGGGCCCCCGCCAACTCTCCGCACTTCTCATCGTCGAACGCCAAGCCCATGAGCGTAGTTGAAGGAGATACAAGCTCTAGCCAGTCAAGCAGCGTCGGGCGCAGGCGGTTCCAAATGATCGCCCGCGTGAGCCCTTCCGCCACCATTTTCTCCCACGGCATACGGCGCAGCTCCGGGGTATCGGCTATGCTGAAACGGTACGCCATTATCCCCTCCATCCGTACAAAAGGCCGTTGTCGTCGCGTCGGTCCTGTTCAGCGATGCGGGCAAGCTCACGCTCTACGGCGCTCATGCCGTCCACGGCTTCCGGGAAGCCGACACCAAGATCTGGCTCCGCAAGACGCGCCAGACAGTCCAGCATGTCGTCATGCGCACATACGGGGAACGTCTCGTACTCTTCGCTCACGAATTCAGAGGTAAAGTTGCGGATCGCCCCTTCCGTGTCCCTGAAAGAGGACTCAACGGGAAGGAAGAGCCGCTTTTGTTCAAACCACGGGATTAAACGGCGGATACGGTCGGCTTTCGGCGTCTGACCGCCCATTTCCCGGATCGAGAAGAAGTAGTTGACGCGTGCCATTTCGTTACCGATGTGCTCGATGTCAGCTTGCATCCCGTAGCGCTCGTACCCGACGAAAATGGGGTTGTACTCGCGCACCAGCCGGAACAGCGTTGCGGCCCGCTCAGTCAAGTTCGCCCGGACACGCTCGCCGTGGATCAGGTAAATGTTCCGGTCCACATTCCAGCCCACGACACAGAATACGGAGTAGTCGCTACCCTTCTTCTTGCTTCCGGCAGGGTCGACGAAAATTACGCGGTTCATCGGTTCCCAGAATTCACGGCGTACTTGCCAGTAGCGCAGCCATTCCGGACGGAAGCCGTCAGCCTTGTCCGCCATCGGGTTCTGGAGCATCTGACAGGCGAAGACGAAGGGCCCCATGTCCCGGCGGTTATCTTTGAGCCTTTGGAGAGAAAGAAGCACGGGATTGCCTTCAAATGTCCCGTCATCGGTAGCCGGATGGAGGCGCACCTTGACGCTTTTCTGCTTTATCAGTTCGGCGTAGGTGTCGTTCGCGTGGTAGCGCGTCCCGATCATGCGCCGCCTTCCGCCATGCGCGCCGAGATTGAGTGACAGCCGCCATGCGTCAGTCGTCTTCTTGATCTGCTCAGGCGTGGACACCGACTCAAGCGTCACCACATCGTCATAGACGAGCACGGAGAAGTGCTTGCCCGTGGGCTGTCCATCGACCAAGCCCCAAGCCTCGATCGTGTTCTCTTTGGGGTTCGTGGAGCGCCGGACGACGATTCCACCGTCTTCCGACCATGTACGTGTCTCTCCCTTGGCTGGAGGGCAGATATGCGGGAAAAGCTCTTGCAAAAGTCGGTTCGTCTCGAACTCGCGTTTGATCTGGCGCAGGAATGCTTTTGCGATGGGCCGCGTGTGACTAAAGATTCCGACTGTGAGTTCAGGATCGTTCAGGATGTTCTGGATCGTCAGCCCGACAGTTATGATTGTGCTCTTGTAGTGCTCACGAGCCCACAGATCGAGATGCCCGTCCGGTTCCCGCTGTACTTCACGGCACCGTTCATAGAGCCAGTCCCGGTTCATATCCTCGCGCTTCATCCCGAAGACGAGCAGAAAGAAGAGATCCCCCGCGCAAAGAGCCCGCAGGTCATCCGCAGACTTGGCAGCTTTATATCCCTCGATCGCTTCTTCCCGTGTCATTCCTGTGCCGCCTTTACTTTTGCCAACATGCCCGCGATTTCGGCACTCACCGACTGCACTGCTGCAGCTACGCCCGGGAGCTCTCCTTCCACCTTGTCAGCGATACCCCACGCCTTGCGCTCACCGTCTTGGATAAGCCGTTCAGTCTCAGCAGAAATCTTGGCAAGCTTGGCAAGATCAAAATTGTTTTCGGCAATGGCACGTCGATTCAGTGCTTTAATGTCAGGCCAAGCATCCCTGTGCCCCTGAATTACTGAGGCTTTCCTATCGGCGGCGGCTTCAACGGCAGCGGCCTTTTTTTCAGGGTTGCAACCCGCAACCATTCCCGCAACCTTTGCTTGCGCAAGGCGGTCAATGGCGTCAGAGACGTCTTGAACCCATCCTTCACGCTCGATCCTTTTCTGAATCGCGGTACGGCTGCACCCGTGCTTTCGAGAGAGTTCAGACTGTGTAGCCCCGGTTTCGTACTCTGCCCGGATGGTTTCCCAATCGAATCTTGACGCCATGCTCAACTCCCAAAAAATTGACCCCCCGAAGGAGAATTACTTGCAGTACGTCACGCGATATATCGGCCCTGCCATGCTACACCGCCCGATTCCCCGTGAAGGGCGGCTATGCTCCGGCGTCGATATGCATAGCCCTTTTCGAAGGCGACCGGGGGGAACGTCGCCGCGTAACTTTCTCAGTGCCAAAAGATCTTGCTGATAACCGCGCCGATAGCAGAGCACATGATGCCAAGGATCACATATGCGCCCGTCCTCTTATCTCGTTCCGCTTCAAGCGAGTCGACGCGGGCGGGGAGTGACTCTAAAAGCGTCTCGATACGCACAAGACGCTCTTTGATCTCTTCTCTGTCCGCACATGCGGAATGATCTATCCTGCTCACTTTTCAGCCGCCCGTTCGATGTCATAGATCCACTGCGCTAGCGTTGCCGCGTCCCTTTCATCGATCCACCACCCCCTCACCCCGTCCAGAACCACGATCTTTTGACTTGTCAGAGTAGGCGTAGAGGGGATCGGCAGGCTTGCCCCCGGTTTGCTGCATGAGCACCCCCAGAGCGTCATCACTAAGAGAATCGCGGAAAGCCTGAGCGCGATCCGGAGACAGCTTTTCAAGCCAGCGGTAGCCGTACATGAGGATGATAGCGATAGCTTCAACGACACGGGACACGCTCAAGCCTTCTTTTTTTCTTCGGTATCGGAGGTTTTGCGGCTGCGCCATGCGGAAATGGCGGCGACAACCGCACCACCCACTGTAGCAATGGCAGAAATACCGTTGACGATAGCGGCTTGCGTATCGCCGGACACATCGATACCGAAGATACCGAGAAGCCCGGCAAGAGCAGTTACAAGACCAGTCCAAAAAGTTTTTGTTGTAGTCATCACTTCACCCCCTCGTACTGAAAGTGCGGCATATCGACGAAAGACTTCCACGAACCGCCCCAGGTGATGCGGATGCCGAGCGTATCGGCGGCGGACTGCATGGCGTAAGCGATGCCCCGGAAAGCTTCCTCCGGCGCTTCTACTTGTACTGAGCCGTCGAAGTAAGGATAGAGATCCACGGCATGACCAAACCCGTCATCTTGCTTGAGATGACGGGAATTCATGGTCTGGGAGACGCCCTTGTCGACGTTCTGACGCTGTGTCTCAATGTCGCGCAGCCCTTCAACCACGGTGAAATCCACAACGCTTTGAGAGAGCGCCAGCCCGACCACAGCGATCAGGTTGGGATGAACCCCGGAAAGGCTGCGAAGCGACCGACCGGAAAAATGAAACTTGCCCATAAAAAAACGCTCCTGACTTTTGCCGGGAGCGTACCATATTTTTCGATATAATGTACTAAGAAAATGTGCAATTTTGTGCAGTTTTGTGCAATTCTGTGCAGTTTTGTGCGACTCCTGAAAACTTTTTTTCAAGATTGTCCTTGTGAAGATCTAGCTCTTCTGCATAAGCCCACACCGCGCCATGCCGTCGAGCAGAATAAACAGGAAAATCGTACTTGATGATTGTTTCCCGGCACATGATCAGGTGGTCTTTAATCGCCTTCCACCCACGAAGCTCTTTTTTCATCACATCACCCCCACAATTTTCAGAGCGTCCTCGACGCTTTCGACCACGGCGACATGCCCGCGCCAAGACGCGTGAAAGGCTTCCTCATCCGGCGTCAGGCGTCGCTTGCACGGCGGCTTGGAGCCGTCCTTGACTTCAAGAAAAAGATTGCGGCCCCGGAAGCCCACGGCGAGATCCGGGAAGCCTTTGCCGACCCCGGCTAGTGACCAGACGGAGCACCCAACACGCCGGAGGGCGTCCACGATCTGGCCTTGGTTGTCGTCCACGCGCGCAGCTCTACGCATACCGGGCCCCCACCACATCAGCCTTCTCAGCCTCGCTCATGGCCCGGAGGCGGAGCGGATCAAGGCGCATATCCCTTTTCCCTTCCGTAGCAGAAAGGAATCTCTTTCCGCATCCTTCTGGTGTACCCACAGGCCATAGGGCCCCAAGCTCAGAATCCCGGTCAAACTGTACCGGGCCCCCTGTATAGCCGACAGGCATCACGACAACGCCGCGCTCACGCAGCTCACGCATCGAAGGCAGAGGATAGTCAGCTTTCCGACACGCCGGGCAGGGAGACAAAAAGTGCTGATACTTTCCCGTCTTCTCGTCTTGCTTCCAGCACCAGAAAAACCCATCGCCTCCGCACACGTCGCAGTGGATATGCACCATGCGCCCGGGATTGTTCGCCTGCCAGCTTTCCCATGCCCGGAGTATCGCCCGGCCCACGTTTTGAGGCATTCTCTCCTCGTCCGCGATCTGGTTCACGATGTACGGGACAGCTTCATCCGGGACATGATTCACTCTTTCCCAGACCGACATGACGAACGGCGAAGAATCGGAAGGGACAGTCTTGTTGAAGACAGCGTAAATATTTCTCATCATGCCAAAAAAAGTATCTCCGTTCATCATGCACCCTCTGTCGTTTTGTACCTGTTTTTCCATTGCTCAGCGGCCTTGGCAAAGCGTTCCGGATCAAACTCGTCAGCAGGAGCCGCGCGCTGAGGAGGCGTATCGAGAAATCGCCGCTTGCTGAGAAAGTTGGATGCCAGCGGGATGTACTGGCCGTTGTCTTTCTGCCACTGCTCAGAGTTTTCCCACGCTGTGACAGCATCAAGCAGCTTGGGGAGCCCCGGAAGCTGTTTTGTCCGTGAGAGCGTAAGCCATGCTTGCCAAGCCGCGCCTTCATCCCTCTTTTCCGGCGCGTAGGCGTCGAGAAACTGGACAAAGGCCATGTCCGGGTATGACGTTTCGATCTGCGCCCGGGGATTTGTTCCCTGAGCGCGGGGGTTATCGCCAGTGAGCCGGGGATTGGTCCCTTGCGCCCGTGGGTTCGTTCCGAGTTCCCGAGGTGTGAGCTTTTCTTCCCCGTGAGCGAAAGCGGACTCACCCCCACCCTGCCCCTCTGTGAGGGGTGGGGGTGTTTTAAAATCAGGATCAGAATCAGAGTCAGTATAAGAGTCAGTAAGGGTTTTTGGGTTTTCGTCTAAAAACCGTTCGGTTTTTGGGTTTTCATAATTAACCGTTTGGTTTTTGTTTTTGCGTGGACGGCCACCCTTTTTTCCATTTTCCCGGTTTGCTTCACACTTCGTCGCATACCGCTCCCGGTTCTCTTCAAACCGTGGCTTCATGAGAAGAAAAATCGCCTTGGTCATGTCATCAAGCTCAGGCATCGTACATGCACCATGCAGTGCGAAGATCGCTTGCATGAGGGTTGAACGCTGAACATCATTCAGCAAGGAAATTGCTGGCCACTGTTCCGTATAGAGTATGAAACTGTTGACTTTTTCCTGTGTTTCCATCATAATGTTTCCATAGAGATTGTTTTGGTGTTTGGCCCCCTGTTCCAGCAGAGGGCCTTTTCTTTTGCCTCAAGGCTAGCGCCCATCATCAGGACGAAAAACCTTGCAGGGCAGAGGCGGGGATGTTATCGTTTTCCTGTCCTGCTAAGACAAATACCTTTTTCTGGAGAGCCGGGGATTCCACCCCCCGGCTTTTCGTGTTTCTGAGCGTCAGGCATACCCTCCCAGTCGCTTATTGCTGGAAGGCGTGTTGATTCGTCCCTCCAGCCATGCAAGGAAGGATTCGCGCTCATAGGCAACACAACGCCCAATCCGCACACCTCCCGGCCCTTCGCCCTTACTATCCAAATTGGCAAGCCTGCCTGCACTATAGATGCCCGCCAGATTCGCCGCCGCGATTTGCCGGGAAAACGTAGGGGGAAGCGTCTGACGCAATGCTTCAATGAAACCTTCATTCATAGAAAAACTCCTTGGTTAAACGTTGAACTACCATATCCGGCCTCTTCTCGCAGTACAGGCGGCAGAAGTTCACGTCTTTGACGAACCCGTTTCGAGACGTCCACGCCGGGACTCCGTACTCTTTCGACCAGTCAGCAAAGCACAGGACGCGCCGCCCATCACGGTGAAGCCGACCCAAGCGGCACGGGCCTATTATACCCATGCCTGCCCCATAACTTGGTATTCCGGGATACCACCCGTTTCAGATTCGCTGCGGAGCTTTTCCCAACAAGCTGAACACCTGTAATTGTTTGTGGGCTTCCCGCAGTCATGGCACTTACGCTTGAAAAGTGTTGACTGATTGCTCTGTGGATGAGCTTCAAGCCATTCTTCGCGGCTCACCCCGGCTCTGAAAGCATACCCACAAGCCTTGTCGCAAAAAGCTGCATTCCCTTTCGCTGGAAATTCTTTTCCGCAGCACTTGCACTTTTGAGGCCCTCGCGTCTGTGCGGCCTTATCCTTGCACTCTTTTGAGCAGTACTTTGCGGTTTCGGCAAAGTATCGTTTCACTTCAAACATCCGACCGCACTGTTGGCAGATCAAAATAGGCATCATCTTCCTCCCCTGATCTTTTTCCACCATGATCTTTTCGGCTCAGGATGCTCACAAGCAAGACATTCCGCACGGTCGCGGGCGGCGGCTACGGGTTGAAGCTGTACTTGCACCCGACGGCAGGCCGTGATCACGTCTCCGAGCGCAGACCGGATCTCGCGGGCATTCGCAGGATGGATGATCTTCACCCCGGAAAGCATTCCCTGCACCGTTCCGAGGGCTGCGCCCGCCGAGGCCACGGACGTGAGCACATCGGCCCTGCTTTCCGCCGGGGAAACGGGAACGGGCGCTTCTGGAGCGGTTTGGGCTTCAAGCCATTGGAGCAATATCGTGTTCCGCATTACCGTACACAGCGCCGGGATCGTGCTGAGGCTCGGAAAATAGCTGTCCCCCGCATCGAGATACCGCCGCATGTGTGAAGCCGAGATGCCAAGCCCGCGCGCAATCTCTTCGGCGGTCATGCCGCTGGCGTCTTTTGCTTCTCTGAGAGCTTCTTTTGCGCTCATGTTCTTGTAGTCGGGCATCTTGAAAACCTCTGAAAATTTCCATCATGACGGGAATGGTGGTTGAGTTAGACTTGCCTCATGTCATCCCCTGCCATTCACCTGCTCATCACCCGGCGCGGCCCCGTCTGGCGCGTCCGCATCCTGTCCTGTGGCGTCATCCGCTGGAAGTGCTACCGCGCCGAGGACTACCCCACGCCGGAAGCCGTGGCCCGGCGATGCGCGGCGGGGTTAGTCACGGTCAAGCCAGAAAATAAACCCCATGAGGGCGAAGAAGGCCACCTTCACGGCGACATCAGTCCAGTCCATGATTCACCTCTTCGGGTTCGTTGGGAGTTTCAACCGTGGTTATCGGCGTAAGTTCGCACTCAATGCGACGCATGGCGGCTCGGATCCTGTCGGCGTTTTCGGAACGCATGTCGTGACGTTTGCCGGAAAGAAGCCGCGTGAGAGTGTTGGGAAGAAGCCCCGCAGCAATCGCTAGCTTTCTTGCTGACATATTGTATTTATTCAGAAAAAAATCTAATTCGGTTACAATTTGCGCTTTCATAGGCATATTATACCTTTAGGTACTTTATAGATCAAGAAAATTATTCCTATACGGCATTGAAGGATTAATACCTTTTGGTAGCATAAAAAAATGAATGAAAACATGTACGAACGTATTATGCGAAATTTAAAGATGATCCTACAGGATCGCGGCAAGCAGGCGGAGCTTTCAGCAATTACGGGGATAGCTGCACCTAATCTTTCTCGATGGTATACCGGAGAGCGAAACAACCCTACGCTGAAAAACGTAGGTGCTGTATTCGACGCGTTGGGTGTCAAGGTAATTTTTCCTTGGGAAGTAGAGGGAGATTTTTCTAAAGATATTGATGCAAAGAATAAAAGGATTCACGAACTTGAAATATCTATGGAAAAATTGTCTAAAGAAAACTTGAGGCTTGAGGGAGAAAATAGACTTGCACAAAAACAGATTGACAATCTTACTAATGAAAAAATTGATCTCTTAATAAAGATCCGCCAAATAAATAAAGAAAACCCCGCCGAAGCGGGGGACTGATAAGTAATTATATATGTTGAGATTGTTTGGGTACGAAATATTAGAATGGATAACTCCTATATCTGCCTTAATTACAGTAGTTTTGAGCGCATTATCTTTTCGGAATTCAAAGATTGGAAGAATTCCTTATATTGATACTGCTGGTAATTTGGTTGTCCCTGAAAAGGGTATACGCCTTGTGAAGCTAAGATGCGTTCATGGAGCAACATTTTTTGAGACATACGGTACTTATGACCCCAAAACAGACAGTTATCCGGTACGCGACTCAAAAAATAATGAGATATTTGTAGATAAAAATATTGTTTGCGGTGAACAGTATTCCTTGCCGAAAAAAATTTGTTTTAATGGGGTAAGTGTTCCTTACAGGGCAAAACTTGTACATTCGAAAGGGTTTTCTTTATTCAGCTACGACATAATATGTTCTCCTAATCCAGAATCATATAAATAATTTTTGCGCACGCACAAATAAAATTTGATAAGATAATAATAACAATAGAGAACCATCCATATTTTGATATGTAACAAGTTTTAACTTCATTCATTACATACTCATTTACATAATAATGTATTAATAAAATTTAACATATTTAAAAAACTTGAACACGCAAGCAACATCAAGGCAACATCGAAATCCGTATATCCATTCATTGAAATCCTCAGCAGCCCCTCCTCGTGAGGGGCTTTTTATTGGTTGTTTGCTGGTTGTTTGCTCATTCGTTATTATCATATACTATAAATATAGTATAACATCTCTTCTAATAGCTAGGCAATATATATAAGGAGTATCACCCGATCAATAATCAACCTTATCAAATGGAGTGCTTCCATGTCTAAACGTCTCTCTTCTCATGCAGCGAAACGGTCTAGAACTTCCTCCGATACTCCTAAAAAAAAAGTAGGAGAGAGAGAGAGAGAGAGAGAGAGAGAGAGAGAGAGAGAGAGAGAGAGAGAGCATTGCGCGTGCCAAATAATATCTATACGTAATAATATAAAAAATGATTTTTTAGGGATTTATGAACGGATTGTAACGACCTTTGTGTCGCCCAATGATGTAGAGAGCAATTTCAAAAAAAAATAGGATATTTGGACTTCTTTATAACAGTGTGTATACGGCGAGAGAGGATGCTCCAGAATATGAACTCATAACTTACCTTAAAGCATTGTAAATTTGCCCCGAAAGGGGCTTTTTTGTACTTGGAATATACCTATATGAATTTTTATCTTGACTTTCAATCGTACCTTTAGGTATTATCTCTTCACGACGAACGGGGAAGGTGAACCCGGCGCGGCAACGGCCCGCCGAAAGCTGGAACCGGACGGAGGAAGCCCCAACAAGTACGGGTGCAGGATAGCTGGAAGCCTCTGGGAGCGGAAAGGCACACGAAGCACAGGAAATGGGGTGAGGTGGAGACAATCAGAGCGAAGAAGCCCCCCATTGAGGCGTTGTACCCGGAACTCCCGGCAAGGCGTCCAAACAAGGGCTGAGCATACACGGTTACGACACAAAGATCGGGCCGTGAAACGTGATGAAATACGAATTTTTACATCCGGGCGGTAAGCTGACCTTTCGACAGTTCGACCGCCAGCATGAAAGGGAGCGCGAGAAATCGTACTCCCGAACCATGCTAGAGCGTGGATAAGGTTGTTTTCACTAGTCGCTGGTCTAGGGCGTGGTGATTCCCGGTGTATTGAACTAGGCATCGGTCATAGCCGCGTTGAAAAGGTAGCCAGTAAAGCCCCGGACCTCTCCTCTGGGCAGTAACCGCATGTGGGCGGGTGGTTCGATGCCGCCCGCCCATGAAGTTTGGAGGTGAAATGTGAAAAAATGGAAGCATTACGGTCATGCTTGTCATCTCATAGTCGGGGATAAATGTTTGTTTCATTTGAGTACGGTAGTTGTTCATGATGGTAAAGAAATGCTTATTAGCACTGTAGGAGACTATTACCCATTCGGGGCTAAAGGAGAACGGGAGACTTTAGGGGCTAATAAAGACAGCTTTTTTGAAACTATTGTTTTTGAAGTAGATGGTTACATGGATTGTGGATGTCCTCAGCACAGTGGGGAAGGCCTCAAATACAGGACATACTCAAATGCCAAGGACGCAACAGAAGGACATTTTGCTATGTGCAGCGTCTATTCAAGTTAAGTTTCGCGCCCCGGTCAAAACTGCCTTCCAAGCGCGAGAGAATTCCATCCTCAATCCCTCCCCCTGTTCACCTGGCGGCGAGGTCTGCGTGTGGCAGGTGGCGCGGCGTCAGGAGCGGGTTCCTCGGGGCTGGTTGTCGAAGAGCGAACTGTTTAGAAAAACTTAACAGTTGGGTAAAATGTCCTGTTTCAGCGTTGTTTCACACTTCGCAGAATCTCAAAAAGAATTGAAAACGTCTTTTGAGATTCCGTTCCCTGTTTTCATCTTTCCCGTCCTCCCATTCCGGCAAGAGGGCGGTTCCCGCCCTGACCCTGGCTCTCGGTAGGCGAAGAGGTGAAGGCATATGCCGAAGAGGAAAGGCAGAAAGGCAAAGAACCAGAAAGACAGAAAGGCATTTGAGCTTCCCCTGATTCGGATGGTGAGTCTTGAGCGAAAGGCGCAAAACTCCCCTTGTCAGGGATTGCCCCAACCGGGTCTGCGCCTTGCGTGATTCGGACGGAGCCGTCTCTCGCATTCAGGCACCCACAACGTGCAAACCGTGTGAGCTGGGAAGCGTCAATGCCGTTTGCGGCACCCTGCCAAGGTCTTCTTCCCTCAAACTCTACCCGCCGACGCATTGGCTTCTGGTTCGTCGGACTTTGGATGGATGCCGCCAGCGGGTTTACCTCCCCCGGCAACCATGCCCCTCATGCGGTGGACTGCATCCCCCTGTTCCCTGCTTAGGCGGGCGGTGGGCTTGCCCTGTAGGTTGACTATAGTAAGTTTTTTTCTTATTTGTCAAGGAAGAAATTCGCTTCCTGTGTTTAAATAAGAAAAAAACTGCTACAAGGAGGAAAAACAGGAGTGTGTGAGATGATGAGCTTTGAAGAGATGGCCCTGCTTGATTCTATTCTCCTGAAAAGAATCCAAGAGGAGCAGGAACAAGCGAAGCGGACAGACTTGCTTTTGGGACAACAGGCTTTTGGGTGGATGAAAAGCCCCAAAATGAAGATACAGGCGATCAAAGGCTTCGGAGACAAAAAGCCACAACAGTTACGTCTTGCTGATTATCTCAACCTGTGTGAGGCGTTAGGGATGGATTCGGCGAAAGAATGTCGCGAGGCGTTGAAGGCGGTCAAGGCGGCGGGGAAGTAGGCTAACTTTTCATTGCCAAATCAGGACATTTTGGTAGGATAAATACAGGCCAAGAGGCCGAGTCTTCAAAGGAGGAACGAAATGGCTACAGCTCGCGATGTTGCTCAGTATATACGTGATCAAATTGGAGAATTATCGACAATCAAACTTCAAAAACTTGTGTACTACTGTAAGGCGTGGTCGCTCGTATGGGATGAAGACCCTTTATTCCCTGAACAATTTGAAGCATGGGCAAATGGCCCTGTCGTCCCTGATTTGTATCAGGCGCACCGTGGTTCCTTCTATTGTCCAGAGCGGATAGAAAATGCTGACGTTTCTAGGCTTACGGAGCGCCAGAAGGAAAACATAAATCTTGTTCTCGATGCCTATAAAGACAAGAGTCCCCAGTACTTAGTGGCGTTGACACACGCAGAACAGCCGTGGAAAGACGCTCGTGGTTACTGTGAACCTGGCGAACGTTGCAATACTATTATTTCAGAATCCGCTATTGCGGAGTATTACAGTGGGTTGCGATGAGCCGTGAAAGAACCATTCCAACATTGAAACCTGGGCAAAGGCAGGTATCAAAACAAATTCCTGCCGGGATTGATGGTTTTACAGCCCCTATTGGCTGGAATTTTAGCGGGATGGAAACAGATAGCGGTTGTGAATGGTGTTGTACTTTCAAGAGATTGAACAAATTCACGAAGAGACTTCTCGCGTTTGAGGGGAAAAGCTTTAAGGATATCGAAGCAGAACCTGGTAGTAGCCACTCTTGGCCAGACACTTCGAAGCTGCATAAAGGCTTACAGGAGCTTATCCGTAAAAGGAACATAGACGGAGAATCGCTATGGCAGCTGGAGCTCGGGGGGAAAGAGCGACTTTTCGGAGTACGTCAGCACAATATTTTTAAGGTAATGTGGATGGATTTGAATCACAGAGCTTATAGCGTCCCCAAAAAGCACACATAGTCCGCACCCGTAAGGGTGTTTAAGTCCTGCGGGTTCGTCCTTCAGGCCGCCGGGATGGCCTCCGGCGCTGTAAGCCCTCTTCGGAGGGCTTTTTCTTTGCCCCCACCTCTGCCCTACCTCGGCGACTGCCCCGCAGCCGCCTTTTTTTATGCCCTGAGCAAACTTTTTTCAGCATGGCCCGGTAAGCGGGCTTTTTTGTTGGGTAAAAAAGAAGAAAAATTCTACTATTTTTATATTGACATTAGGAAGAAATTTTCTTATTCTGTTTTCAACGAGACGGGGAACAAACCCCGCCCAAAGGAGAACAGCCATGACCACCACGAACGCCGCCTACATCGTAATCAGCCAGAACCCGAACAACTCGGAACTGGATTGTGTTGATGAGTTCGACAGCTTCACAGAGGCTTGCGAGTTCGCGGAAGAGTTCGGCGGGGAAGTGATTAACGCCAGCGACTACCAGCGCAAGGGATTGCTCGACGGCTGGTTCAGCGGATGGCTCTCCGAAGCGGAAGCCCGCTACGCCGGGTGACGAATTTCGCGGGAAGCCCCGCACAGTTCTTTGACAATCAGCGCGAAGACGGCCCGAAGCTGGACACCAGCGGCAAGCCCGAGCATCGGCCGGAAAAGGCAAGGCCGATTAGAGAAAGACAAGTGAATTGAATAACCTAGATTCACAAAACCCCGGCCGGAATCCGGGGGTTGAATGAGACTGGGAACGCAAATATGGAGGGAAATATGGAATGTATCGGACATCACGAGGCTATGGCGGAACTTGTCAGGGCGCACGACGAACAGCGCCCCTATGCCCCGGAGAACGGGCGGCCCCTCGCCTTCTCCGTGGGCGACAGAGTGACGTTCGTCAATGACTATGGCGTTGCATTCCCGCATCATACCGTGACGCGGATCATGCAAAGACATGAAAATGAATGGCTCTACTGCTCAGGGCGCAGGTACTACATAGACAGCGACTGCCCTTGGATGCCTGTAGAAGAAGCCAATTTACGCCCCGCCTAGACCCGCACTTGCCCCGGATTCCGGGGCAGGAAACGGGATTGGGACGCCGATCCAGACTTCAACGCAGGAGAGAGGAACCATGAAGCATTTAAACAGGATGACCGCCCGTGAGCTAGAAACGGAACTTTCCCGGCTGGTGCATCTCCGCACCGCGACCTGCCGCATCACTCCAATCTTTGAACCGCAGGGCCTCGGGTTCGTGAACGATATCGACGGCAACGAACTCGCCCGCTGTACCTACGAGGACGTCCGCGACTACATCGTCACGTTCGACCCCGCCACAGTCCGCGGACTTCTCGATGTCGCCATTGACGCCGTATCCGCCAGACTCAACGCGGCTTCCGAAACCGAACGCAAGAGGGATGCGGCATGAAGTGGATAGAGCAATACCCCGTCGCGTGGCGCGTCGCCCTGATCGT
>OGWR01000305.1_pt1 | contig 45195 bp, 49 predicted proteins | sample 1576061 | NCBI WGS metagenome assembly OGWR01 (sample SAMEA3541511, study PRJEB24748) | human gut metagenome | biome: human gut; feature: human-associated habitat; material: faeces | place: China | collected 2012 | reverse complement strand
CCGCACCTCGCTCGCCGTATCGGCACTTAGAATTATGCGGTATTGCCCAAAGTAAAAATACAAAATAAGGCGGGAACCATATGAAAATTGCAGTTGCGGGTACAGGCTATGTGGGTTTGTCAATTTCGTGCCTGATTGCACAGCACCACACGGTTTGTGCGGTGGATCTGATCAAAAGCAAGGTAGACAGCATCAACAACAGGAAGTCCCCCATTCAGGATGAATACATTGAAAAATACCTGGCGGAAAAGGACCTGGATCTGACCGCCACGCTGGACGGGGAAACGGCTTACCGCGATGCGGATTTTGTTGTGATTGCGGCACCGACCAATTATGACAGCAAGACCCAGCACTTTGATACCTCTGCGGTGGAATCTGTCATCGACCTGGTCATGAAGGTGAACCCCAATGCGGTTATGGTAATCAAATCTACCATTCCGGTTGGCTACACGGAGCAGATCCGCAAGAAAACCGGCAGCAAGAACATTATGTTCAGCCCGGAGTTTTTGCGGGAAAGCAAAGCGCTGTATGACAACCTGTACCCTTCCCGCATTATTGTGGGCACCGACCCCAACGACCCGCACCTGGTAGAAGCCGCCCATACATTTGCCGGGCTTTTGCAGGAGGGGGCCATCAAGCAGGGTGTGGATACCCTGTACATGGGCTTTACCGAAGCCGAGGCGGTCAAGCTGTTTGCCAATACCTATCTGGCGCTGCGCGTGGCCTATTTTAACGAACTGGATACTTATGCCGAAAGCAAGGGCCTGAACACCAGAGATATCATTGATGGCGTTTGCCTGGATCCGCGCATTGGCAGCCATTACAACAACCCCAGCTTTGGTTACGGGGAGCGTGAAATAATATGGGCAACCAGACAAAAGCCTGATTTCATGCGGGTTTACGCGGCTTGACCTTTTCACTTCAACCTGTTTCTGCCTGTCATGGTGCGTTGCGGCCAGCGTGATTTTGGGTGCTAATGGCTTCTGGTTGCGCTCTATACTTAACCCACCACAGCGAAAACTGATAGAGCAGAAAACAGAATAAGGAGGTACGAAGGCAAGCCTGCGTATAGATTGTTGCTGCAATCTGTATACAGGCTTGTTGTCGTGCAATGAAATAGCAGGAGATTTAACAAGGGAGGAAAAGAAATATTATGATGGAAAATAAAACAAAAATTGATCTGAAAAATAAAAGCATTTTTATCACGGGTGTAGCGGGTTTCATTGGTTCCAACCTTGCAAAGCGGTTGCTCTCCACGGTGGAGGGTGTCAAGGTCGTGGGTCTGGACAACATGAACAATTACTATGACGTGCGCCTGAAAGAAGCACGTTTGAAGGAACTGGAGCAGTTTGAAAAATTCAGCTTCATAAAAGGCAATCTGGCTGATAAGGCTGTGATCGAATCTATTTTTGAGCAGTATAAGCCGGAAATTGTGGTAAACCTCGGTGCGCAGGCAGGCGTTCGGTATTCCATTACGAATCCCGATGCCTATGTGGAAGCAAACCTGATTGGCTTCTATAACATTCTGGAAACCTGCCGCCATTCTTACGATGAGGGGCATACCCCGGTGGAGCATCTGGTTTATGCGTCTAGTTCTTCCGTATACGGTAGCAATAAAAAAGTGCCTTACAGCACGGATGATAAGGTCGATAATCCGGTATCTCTGTATGCGGCCACTAAGAAATCCAATGAGTTGATGGCTCATGCCTATTCTAAACTGTACAACATTCCTTCCACGGGCCTGCGCTTCTTCACGGTGTATGGCCCTGCTGGTCGCCCGGACATGGCGTACTTTGGCTTTACCAACAAGCTGCTGAAAGGCGAGACAATTCAGATTTTCAACTATGGTAACTGCAAGCGCGACTTTACTTATGTGGATGATATTGTCGAGGGCGTTGTCCGTGTGATGCAGGGCGCGCCGGCGCGCAAGAACGGCGAAGATGGCCTGCCTGTTCCTCCGTATGCAGTTTATAACATCGGCAATCAGAACCCGGAAAATCTGCTGGACTTTGTACAGATTTTGCAGGAAGAACTGATTCGTGCTGGTGTTCTGCCGGAAGATTATGATTTTGAAGCACACAAAAAATTGGTTCCAATGCAGCCTGGTGATGTACCTGTGACCTATGCAGATACCAGTGCGCTGGAGCGTGACTTCGGATATAAGCCCTCCACTAGCTTGCGCGAGGGTTTACGGAAGTTCGCTGAGTGGTACGCAAAGTTTTACAAATAACGAAGAGTAGGAAAATAAACCGATGAAGTGTGTTGAGGTTTACAAGGAATTATATCATCAGGAACCGTTTGATGTGGCGTTCTGCCCGTACCGCATCAGTCCGCTGGGTGCGCATATCGACCATCAGTACGGAAAAATCAATGGTTTGGCAATCGACAAGGGAATCCACATGGCCTATCACCCGAAACAGAATGGTGTTGTGGAATTGCAGTCTTTGAACTTCCCGAAACGCGCTCAGTTCTTTGTGAGTGCAGTGCCGGATGAAAAGCAGGGTGACTGGGCTGATCATCTGCGTGGTGCTGCAAAGATGCTGGGAGAAAAGTACCGCCTGAAAGTTGGTCTGTCGGGCATCATCGAGGGCAGTCTGCCGATTGGCGGTTTGTCCTCGTCGGCTTCGGTCATTATTTGCTTTTTGTCCGCATTGTGTAAATTGAACGGCATCCATCTGGAGCCGATGGAGATGATTCTCACGGCAAAGGCGGCGGAAAACCAGTATGTTGGTGTCTCCTGCGGAAAACTCGACCAGAGCTGCGAGGTACTTTCTAAGAAAAATCACTTGCTATACCTTGACACGAAAGACGATAGTTATGAACTGATCCCTACCAGTGAGAAAATGAAGCCTTATAAGGTAGCAATCTTCTTCTCTGGCTTGGAGCGTTCTTTGAAAAACTCTAAGTACAATCTGCGGCAAGATGAGTGCAAGGCAGCGGCCTATGCACTGATGGGCTATGCAGGGATGGACTACGACACCTTTGCAAACACCCGGCTCCGTGATGTACCGTTTGAGGTCTTTGAAGCCTATAAAGAACGTCTGCCCGAATTGTGGCGCAGACGTGCAGAACATTATTACAGTGAGTTCGCTCGTGCTGAAAAGGGGGCAGAACTGTGGCGTAAAGGTGATTTGGAGGGCTACGGTCAGCTTGTTTTTGAAAGCGGAAAATCCTCTATTTATAGCTATGAGTGTGGATGTGATGAACTGAAAAAATTGTATGAAATCATGGCTGATACCGATGGTATCTACGGTGGCCGCTTCTCTGGCGCAGGCTTTAAAGGCTGCTGCATGGCACTGATTGACCCGGACAAGGCCGAAGATATTGAAGCAAAGGTCACAGCAGAGTATCTGAAAGCGTTCCCGGCATTGGAAGGAAAATATAGCTTCCACTTGTGTGAGAGTGCAGATGGTGTTGAGTTATAAGAGGAGAGTACATATAGATGAAATGCTTGATTTTAGCGGCGGGTTACGCCACACGGCTTTATCCACTGACCGAGAATTTCCCGAAGCCGCTCCTAAAAGTGGGCGAGAAGTCCATCCTTGATTGGTTGGTGGATGATTTGGTGGACACTACCGACATTGACGAATTTGTGGTGATTTCCAACCATAAGTTCGCACAGCATTTTGAGAACTGGAAGAACAATAAGCAAAAGACGCGGCCTTATGAGATTACTGTGATCGACGATGGTACAAGCACCAATGAAACTCGTCTGGGAGCAGTCAAAGATATTCAGCTGGCGGTAGAAAAGCTGAATTTAGCTGATGATTTGCTGGTTATGGCTGGCGACAATGTGCTGAATTTTAGTCTTTCTAAGTTTGTGGAGTTTGCAAAGGAAAAGAATACCTCCTGTGTGATGTGCCATGAGGAAAATGAACTGAAAAAGCAGCAGAAAACAGCAATCATCACGTTGGATGGCAATGACTTGATTACCAGCTATGAGGAAAAGCCGAAAGAGCCGAAAGGAAATCTGGCTGTGCCGCCGTTCTATTGCTACCGTGCCTGTGATGTAAAGCGGATTCAGGAAGCACTGGACAATGGCTGCGGTTATGACGCACCAGGTAGCTTTGCCGCATGGCTGAGCAAACAGACCCCAATGCACGCTTACGTTATGCCGGGCAAACGGTATGACATTGGCGATATTAACAGCTATGAGTATGTGAAAAGTGTGTTCTCGAAGTAAGAGGGGACAGAAATCAAAATAAAAAGGGGAGAAAGTAATCATGAGAGATTTTAAGGATTTGAAAATCGCTGTGGCCGGAACTGGCTATGTCGGCCTTTCCATTGCTACGCTTCTTTCTCAGCATCATCAGGTGACTGCTGTGGATATTGTTCCGGAGAAAGTGGAGCTGATCAATAACAAGAAGTCTCCGATTCAGGACGAGTACATTGAAAAGTATCTGGCAGAAAAGGAACTGGATTTGACGGCAACGCTGGATGCCAAGGAAGCATATAGTGATGCTGACTTCGTGGTGATTGCGGCTCCCACAAATTACGATAGCAAGAAGAACTTTTTCGACACAAGTGCCGTTGAAGCAGTTATCAAGCTGGTCATCGAGTACAACCCGGAAGCCATCATGGTTATTAAGAGCACCATTCCGGTTGGCTTTACCGCAAGTGTCCGAGAGAAGTATCACTGCGACAACATCATCTTCAGCCCGGAGTTTCTGCGCGAAAGCAAGGCTTTGTACGATAATCTTTATCCTTCTCGTATCATTGTTGGTACCGATGTGGAGAACGCACGACTGGTAAAGGCAGCACATACCTTTGCAGAACTCCTGCAGGAAGGCGCAATCAAAGAAAACATTGATACCCTGTTCATGGGCTTCACTGAAGCAGAAGCTGTCAAACTTTTTGCAAATACTTATCTGGCACTGCGTGTGTCCTATTTCAATGAACTGGACACCTATGCTGAGATGAAGGGGCTGAACACACAGCAGATCATCAACGGCGTCTGCCTCGATCCTCGTATTGGCAGTCATTATAACAACCCCAGCTTCGGCTATGGCGGGTACTGCCTGCCCAAGGACACTAAACAATTGCTCGCAAATTATGACAATGTACCGGAAAATCTGATTGAAGCAATTGTCGAGAGCAATAGAACAAGAAAAGACTTCATTGCAGACCGCGTTCTGGAAATTGCCGGTGCATATCAGGCAAATGATAGCTGGGATGAAAGCAAGGAAAAGGAAGTTGTTGTCGGTGTTTACCGTCTGACTATGAAGAGCAACAGTGACAACTTCCGTCAGAGTAGCATTCAGGGGGTCATGAAGCGCATCAAGGCCAAGGGAGCAACGGTTATTATCTATGAGCCGACATTGAAAAATGGGGAGAAGTTCTTTGGCTCTGTTGTTGTGAATGATCTGGATGAGTTCAAGAAGCAGAGTCAGGCCATCATTGCAAACCGGTATGACAAGTGTCTGGATGATGTGAAAGAGAAAGTTTATACGAGAGATATTTTCCAGAGAGATTGATATAGATCAACGAGGAGAAGTTGGATGAATGATGAAAAGAAAATAAAGGTTTGCTTGGTGGGATCATCTGGCGGTCATTTAACCCACCTTTATATGTTGAAACCTTTTTGGAAAGACAAGGATCACTTTTGGGTCACTTTTGATAAAGAGGATGCAAGAAGCCTTCTGGAAGGCGAAAAAATGTATCCGTGCTATTACCCAACCAATCGTAGCCTGAAAGCACTTGTTAAAAACACGAAAATCGCATGGGATGTGCTTCACAAGGAAAAGCCGGATCTCATCATTTCCTGTGGCGCTGCTGTAGCTGTTCCGTTCTTTTATCTTGGCAAGATGATGGGGGCAAAGTTGGTCTATATCGAGGTGTTTGATCGCATTGATAAGCCGACAATGACCGGTAAGATGGTTTATCCTATTGTGGACAAATTTGTTGTACAGTGGGAAGAACAGAAGAAGGTTTATCCCAAGGCGGTTAATCTTGGCAGCATATTCTAATTAGGGGACGAGAAAATGATTTTTGTGACGGTGGGAACGCATGAGCAGCCGTTTAATCGGTTGATTCAGAAAATAGATGAATTAAAAAAAGATGGTACGATTCAAGATGAGGTGATTATTCAAACAGGCTTTAGTACATATGAGCCAAAATATTGCCAGTGGAGCAAACTGATTCCGTATCAGCAGATGGTCAAAAATGTGGCAGATGCACGAATTGTCATCACACACGGCGGTCCGGCAAGTTTTATTATGCCACTGCAGGTCGGTAAGACACCAATTGTTGTGCCGCGCCAGCACCAGTTTAACGAGCATGTAAACGATCATCAGGTGGAGTTTGCACGAAATGTGTCAAAGCGCATGGGCACGATCATTGATGTGGAAGATATTGAGACGCTAGGTGACGTTATAACGAATTACGACCAGATTGTTGCCGGCATGGGCCATGGAATGAAGAGCAATAATGCGAAGTTCAATGAAGAGCTGGAGAAACTGGTAGACAAGTTGTTTTGAGGATAAATAAATGAAAAAAGTTGGAATCATGTCAATGCAGCGCATTGCAAATTACGGCTCTTTTTTGCAGGCGTATGCGCTGAAGCAGTTAATAGAAGAATTAGGACATAAAGTAGAATTTGTGGATTACCATGTCGGTGCACCGGTTATTGCCGAAAATGCGGACAGCAAGAATAAATTCGTTCGTAAACTGGAAAAAGGACTGGAAACATTTCAGTATCATGCTCCGTTTTCCCATAAATTGTCATTCATTCGGTATAAGCAGTCTTTCGCTAAAAAGTATATGCCGCTTTTGGGAATTACCGATGAGATGAATTACAATCCCACGCTGGATTGTCTGGTTATTGGAAGCGACGAAGTTTTTAACTGTATTCAGAAGAATTCCAATGTAGGCTATTCGACAGAACTGTTTGGTAAAGACAATCACGCAGACAGATTGATTACTTATGCAGCATCGTTTGGAAACACAACGCTGGAAAAGCTGGAAAAGTATCAAAAAGCCAATGAGGTTGGAAATCTTCTGAAAAAATTTAATGCTATCTCCGTGAGAGATGCAAACTCTGGAAGCATCGTAGAGCAGCTTACTGGAAAAGAACCGGTATATAATCTGGACCCGGTTTTGACTTATGACTATATGAATTGCTGCGACAGGATTCCACAGATCGAAGCAACCGAGAAATATTTGATTCTGTATGCGTATGCTGGACGCATTTCTAACGATGAGGCGGATTGGATCGCAGAATATGCAAAGAAAAAGAACTTAAAAGTTTATGCCATTGGAGGCATCCAGAAGTGTGCGGATCGCTTTATCGACTGTTCACCGTTTGAGGTTCTGGCTTATTTCGGAAATGCAGAAGAAGTGATCACGGATACTTTCCATGGCAGTATCTTCTCCGTAATTACACATCGTCCGTTTACAACTCTTATCCGTAAGAGCGTAGGTGACAGTTACGGCAACGAAGAAAAACTCAGTGACTTGTTGAGCCGTTTGAGTCTGACAGAGCGTATGACGACGAAAGTGGAAGATACGGAACGAATCAATCAGCAGCCAATTGACTATAAAAAAGTAGACGAGTTGCTGAAGGCACACAGAGAAATTGCAAAAGATTACTTAAGAGATAATCTTTCATAAGAAAGGAAAACTGTATGTATACTGAGCTGAAAACATATCAGATTATTATAGCATTACTGAAAAAATATGGAATTACGCATTGCGTCTTGTCGGCAGGAAGTCGTAACGTTCCATTTGTTCATTCAATCGAAGAAGATCCAGAATTTCATTGCTATTCCGTAGTTGATGAAAGAAGTGCGGGATATTTTGCACTGGGACTGGCTCAAGAATTGAACCAGCCCGTTGTTATTTCGTGTACATCATCTACGGCAACGTGCAATTATTGGCCTCCTGTAGCCGAAGCTTTTTATCAGGGAGTTCCAATTGTTGTCTTGACGAGTGATCGTGATCCGGAAATGCTTGGACAGTGGGAAGATCAGATGATTGATCAGGTTGGAATGTACGACCGGCATGTAAGAAAATCTGTCAATCTTCCAATCATCAATAATCATGATGACGAGATTTATTGTCAGAGACTGGTTAATGAGGCATTGATGGAATTAAATCATCATGGAACAGGTCCAGTGCATATCAATGTTCCGATGAAAGCCTACAATAATTCTTTTAATGTAAAAACGCTTCCAGAGGTTACAAAGATTGATCGTCTCTGCTTGGATGATTCGGATGCGTTGTGGAAAGAAAAGATTGAAAAGCTGAAAAAGGCAAAGAGAATTCTTGTGACATGCGGGCAGAATAGCTTTGTCAGTTCTGCATTGCAAGAAAGTTTAAATGAGTTTTTCAAAAAGTATAATTCTGCTGTATCGGTTGAGTATATGTCGAACATTGAAATCGAAGAAGGTTTAAATCTTAATGTTTGCATGGATGCTCGATATGTGATTCCGAAGAAGGTAAAAGAATTTTTGCCGGATATTGTTATTTCTTTCGGTGGAAATATCTTTGCGGGAATCAAAGAACAGTTCAGAAAATTTGCAGGAGAATTTGAACACTGGCTGGTACAGGAAGATGGACGAGTTGTGGATTTGTATAAGAGCATTACAACTATTTTTGAATGCAAGCCAGAATACTTTTTCCAGCACTGTGTAAAGATGGCTGATAAAGATCAGCTCAATGACAGAGAGTACTATCATGGCTTAAAGAGCTATGTGGATTCTGTTGTTTATCCGGATTTTCCGTATTCACATGTATATGCAATCAAAGAAGTGGTTGAAAAGATTCCGTCAGACTCAATCTTGCACCTGAGCATCAACGATAGCATTCGTATTACAAATTTCTTTAAATTGAATCCTAGAATTAAGACCTATGCGAATATCGGAACACACGGTATAGATGGCTGTCTTTCTTCTTTCTTGGGGCAGGCCGCGGCAGGCGATAAGCAGAGCTATCTTGTGATTGGCGATTTGGCTTTCTTCTATGATATGAATGCAATGAGACTGCGTCATATAAAGAACAATGTCCACATTTTGTTGATCAATAATGAAGGCGGCTCTGAATTCTACTTCAATCATATGTGGAAGGATGAGGCAAGCGACCTGCACACAACAGCGCGCCATCATACAAAGGCTGAAGGCTGGGTAAAGTCAAACAACTTTATTTATCTGAGTGCACATGACAAGGAATCAATGCAGGAAGCTCTGAAAGAATTCATGCGCAGTGACTTAGATAAGCCTGTGTTCTTGGAAGTGTTTACTGAAATGAAAACAGACTCGGATGTGATTTATGATTTCTTTGATTTGAGCAGGCCAAAAGATGTGCAGTCTGAAACGATTCGGAGAAGCAAGGAGTTTATCAAGGCAACTATAGGACAGGAAAAAGCTCAGAAAATTGCAGGGCTTTTCAAAAAATAAGGAGCTTATAATATGGGCTATAAAAGAATCATCAGAAAAATTGCAAAATTTATTTTAGCATCTCAACCGGATGCTTTTGTTCAGGTAAATGTTGGACAGATTCAAGCAGGGAATATTCTTCAGGGAAAGAAAATTGCAATAACCGGTGGAGGTAGCGGTTTGGGCTATGCGATGGCCAAGAAATTCATATCCGAGGGAGCTGAGGTTGTTATATCAGGTAGAAATGCTGATAAGTTAAAGGCGGCAGCTGAAAAAATTGGAACTTCCAACTGTAAGACTGTAGTAGCTGATGTTTGTGATGTGGCCCATAGTATGGATTTTCTGGAAAATGCAAAAGAACTGCTGGGTGGCAGAATTGACTGCCTAGTCAGTAATGCTGGTGTATCGTTGCACGAAAATATTTATACAAATGTAACCGTAGAGGGCTTTGATAAGCAGTTTAATACAAAATTTAGAGCTGGATATTTTTTAGGAAAAGCCTTTCTCGAAATGAAAACAAAGGAAGAACAGCCTAATGCAGAATTATTATATATCACGTCCGAAACGGGTGATCAAGTTTACGATATCCCATACGGAATGACAAATGCAGCATTAAACAGTATGGTAGGGGCTTTTTCAAGAAGAGTGTATCAGCAGGGAATTCGTGTGAATGCGATTGCACCGGGCGTTACCCTCACGGAAATGACAAGAGATTATGCAGAGTCCAGTGATGGAAATCTGTATAGAAACTGTGCATCGGGCAGAACGTTCCTTCCGGAAGAAGTAGCTGAAGTTGCGTGTTTCCTTTTGAGCGATGCATCCAAGTGTATTTCTGGTGAGGTGATTCATTGTAACGCTGGAAATCACCTGAAAGCGTTTTGGGATGAGAACAAATGATAAAAATTTTAGTAATAAATACGGTTAGATTTAAATTAAATGGAATATCAGCAGTAATAAAAAATTACTATCGAGCGATGGACAGGGAAAATATAAAAATGGATTTCCTTGCTATTGATGATCCGAGCAAAGAATACCAGGCTTTTTTTGAAGAAAATAATTTGAATTGTTTTGTGCTATATAAAAAAAATATTGTCGATTATTTTAAGGGAATAATTAAATTATGCCGTCAAGAGAAATATGACATTGTTCATATACATGGAAACAGCGCAAATATGGCAATCGAATTATTGGCGGCAACTTTTGGCGGAGTTAAAGTCAAAATCACGCATTCGCATAATACCGCGACGATGCACCCATGTATGCATAAAATGCTTTGGCCTTTGTTTTCAAAGTTGTGTACAGTACGGTTAGCTTGTGGTGAAGATGCAGGAAAATGGCTTTACAGGGAACAAAAGTTCACAGTATTAAACAATGGAATCGAAACGAGTAAGTATTTGTTCTCTGATTCTATTCGAAGCGAAACTCGTAAAGAACTTGGTGTAAAGAAAAATGAAATTTTACTGGGACATATCGGAAATTTTATTGAGCAAAAGAACCATACATTTCTGATAGATATCTTTTCTGAGGTGCACAGAACAAATCCTGAATTTAGGCTACTTTTAGTAAGTGATGGAATGCTTATGCCTACCATTAAAGATAAAGTGCATTCGCTAGGATTGGATGACGCAGTTGTGTTTTTAGGAAAGACAATGAATGTTCAAAACTATCTCAGTGCGATGGATTTGTTCCTACTCCCATCTTTACATGAAGGATTGCCACTGGTGTTGGTTGAGGCACAAGCGGCTGGACTTACATGTGTGGTTTCGGATACAGTTGCAAGAGAAGCTGACTTAACCGAAACGAGTTGGTATCTGCCAATTAGCACAGTTGAACCTTGGTCTAAAGTAATAAGAGATAAAAATTATCTTGGCAAAAATCGAAACGAATGCTCGAAGCAAAATATAGAGAGGATCAAGGGAAAAGGATATGATATCGAGCAGAATGCTAATCTGTTACGCCAAATTTATATAGATAGCTGTGAGGAAAGATAAATGACATATGAAGGACTAAGATTAAAAGTATTAAAGTACTGGAGAGTTGGTTTGGCTGACTGGAGAAAAAAACAACTCAAGTCTACTGACTTTACAATTATCTCCAATAACTGCTGGGGTGGCATGATCTATGAAAGCTATAATCTGCCAAAGGAATCGCCTACAGTTGGAATGTTCTTTATGGCAAGAGACTATATTGAGTTTCTGTCCGATCTGAAAGGATATGTTGGCGGTAAGCTTACATTTATTAAACCAGAAGAATCTCGTTGGAAAGAGATGCCGCAGATATCCGGAGATAAGAGGTTCGGACATTATCCGGTAGGTGTGTTATCAAATGGAAAAAACACGATCGAGATTTTCTTCCTGCATTATCACAGTGAGCAAGAAGCTCGTGAAAAGTGGGAGCGGCGTATCCAGCGGATTAACTGGGATAAGTTGCTGGTTAAATTCAACGATCAAAATGGCTGTACAGAAACTGAAGTGGAAAAGTTCATGTCGCTGCCGTTTAAGAATAAGCTGTTTTTTACTTGTAAGCAGTGGCCAAATGAAAATGGGGGGGGGGTACACGGTCATTCACCAGTTCCCCAAGCATGATTTTATAATGGCATCGTATGAGCCATTTGGACAAAGTAAGTATATAGATATAACGAGCGTGCTGAATAATTTATGATTCGGCCGTTTGATAATGGAGGAATCATGAAGAAAATCGATATTATTACAAAAGCGATGACATCTGGTGGAGCAGAAAGAGTGATTGCTCAGCTTGCTAATTATTTCGTCACGCATGGAATTTGCTGTCGGATTATAACAACGGATGATAGAGAAGTAATGTATCCGCTAAATGAAAAGATTAAAATTGTTCCGATTGGGAAAAAATCAGGCAACAAGGTAATAGACCGAGTGGTTCGATATAGTGCGCTTAGAAAAGTAGTGTTGTCAGATCGACCGGACGTTGTTTTGACAATGCCGGAAGATACTGGGATCTACGTTATTTTGGCACTACTGGGAACAGGAATTCCAGTTTATGTATCCGAGAGAAATAATCCGTGGGTTATGCCGGACGTTAAAATCACAAGATTCCTTCGTAAAATTGCATATCCTTTCGCGACGGGTGTGATTTTTCAAACTGAAATGGCAAAATCCTTTTTTTCGCCAAGGATTCAGAAGAAGGGCGTGGTGCTTCCTAATCCAGTTGACGCTTCAAGAATTCCGGCTCCTTATGAGGGTGAGCGAGAAAAGAGATTTGTTGCAGTTGGAAGACTTGAGCCACAGAAGAATTTTCCGCTGCTGATCAGAGCTTTTGCGGAGTTTAATAAAGAAATTCAAGGGTATAAGCTTACAATATATGGTGAGGGAAGAGAACGAGAAAAGCTAGAAAATCTTATCAGGGATTTAGGAATGCAGAACAATATCGAACTTCCCGGCCGAGACAAGGATGTTCTGAACAAAATCAATAATGCAGCGGCATTTATTTTGTCTTCGGATTATGAAGGAATGCCAAATGCTTTAATTGAAGCAATGTGTATGGGAATGCCGGTTATTTCAACAGACTGCCCTTCGGGTGGACCACGAGAATTAATAAAGGATGATGAAAACGGGTTATTGGTTCCAGTTTCCGATGAAAAGAAGTTGACTCAGGCATTAAGGAAAATCACAGACACTGAATTTTCCGACAAAATCGGAAGAGATGCATTTTCTATCAGGGAAAGGATGACAGATTTAAGCGTGTTTGAAGCGTGGGAAAGTGTGTTGCTATCCAAGAAATAAAAGCGGAGGAGAATGAAAATCTAGAATGCTTAAAATCAAGAAAATAGATGTTCCAATCATACTTTGTTGTATAGGACTGTTTGTTTTTCCATATATTCTAAGAGAACGATTACTTGGGTCGATAGCATTGGTGAATTTTGTGGTCTATTATGCTTTATATTATGGCTACAAGCAAAAAACAATGATTTTGCCGACCAATGCGAGCAAAAGATTTTTGACATTCATGATATGGGTGTCATATGTTCTTTGTGCAGCTTTTATTCTTTTTACTGTAAAAGGTAATGAATGGAGCACGATTAGAAAAATCCTTTTGATTTTTGTTTATATCTTTCCATCTACATTTGTTACATGCAGCATAAGAAATAATGAACTTACAGAACGCTACATAGCGATGTGGCTTGGCTTTTTGCAAGTCATATGCAGAACAATGTGTGTCTTTTGGATTGCCGATAAAGTTTTAGGAAATAGTATACAAAAAATATGGGTAAATCTGTATGCGAGCAATACGTTAGCATCTTTGGTGCGGAGTGGAAGATTTGTTTCATATTTTGGTCATGCACTAGAAAATGCGGCGATTTTCATAATGCTCTTAATTTGGACAACAATATTCAAAAATGAATACCCCTCTAAAAAGAGCACCTACATATTCGATGTGGCGGTTTCTATTTTTGGTATTGCAATATGTGGAAGTAAGTCCGGTCTTATTCTTGCGTTACTATTAGTTTTATTATGCAATGTTGGACTGAAAAAGACAAAATATATGGTTGCAATTTTATTGCTATTTGGAGCCCTATACATATCGGGAATCTTTGATTTGGTTATCTCTCGATTACTTGATGGTATTGCAACAGGTGATTTGTCAACTGCACGAAATTCGTCTCTTGAAACACTAATGCTAAGAGGAATTATTAGTTTTGACTTCTATAAAGGTCATCCTCTCAAATATAATGATGTTGCAATGACGGCGGCTTTGGAATATCCGTTTCTACAGTGGTCATTTACATGTGGAATCATTTTTACAATTGTTCAGTATTTGATGTATTTTGTGTACCCCGGAATTCGGGTATTGCTGTCAAAAAAATGGTGCGTTTTAATTTGTATGCTTGTACTTATGGCATTTTACAATGGGAATAATGGAATTGTTTCGTTTAATGATGACTTGTTAATGTACAGCATCAATATTTGGCTGATTATACAAGTAGCATTTAATAATACAGTGGAGAAAAAACATGGATAAAGTCAAAGTAATGTCTCTTATCTGGAGCATGGGCGATGGAGGAGCTCAGCAGGTTCTTATCAATTATTTGAGAGATTTTAAGGATGATCCGGATATTGACTTCAGGGTGTGCGTTTATACGGAACCGACTAAATCTAAGTATGATAGGGAAATTGAAGATAAAAATTACAATGTATATTACTTGAACAATCCGAGAACAAAAATACAGATCCCATATTTTAAACGCTTTTTTCAGAGACCAATATCAAAAGCCGCGTGGGTAAATGCAATTCGGGAGTTCAAACCAGATATTGTTCATGTCCATATTTCATCACTTTTAGCAGCTACCATGCCCGGCATAATTGAAAATGAAGTGCCGGTGCGATTTGATACATTGCATAGTAGTCCATATCGATATAAAGGAAGATATAAAAGAATCATAGTAGATGCGTTCAAAAATCAAAATGTTATTCCAATTTGTGTAACTAAAGCACAAGTACATGAGGCGCAAGATTGGTATGGTATAACGAAATACGAAGTTGTTTGTAACGGAGTGGACATCGAAGGTATCAGGGCAAAATGCTGCACAAAGCAGGCGGCAAGGACATATTATGGATTGAAAAACGATACGTTTGTGGTGATTGGCGTTGGAAGACTCAATCCAATAAAGAAATATGATTTGCTAATTGAAGCTTTCTCAAAGATTTATAGTATTAATCAAAATTCAATTCTGCTTCTTGCGGGGGATGGCGAAGAGAAGAGCAACCTACGGCATCTTGCCGAGAAATTGGGCGTTTCAGATGCGGTAAAGTTCCTTGGTAACGTTGCAGATGTAACGAAGCTTTATTGCACTACTGACGTGCTGGCGGTTACTTCCGATACCGAGTCATCTTCGCTTGTTGCAATTGAAGCTCAAGTGTGTGGGACAAGGTGTGTTCTATCAGCAGGTGTGCCGGAAGAAAGTATTCTTCTGAAAAATACGCAAAGGCTGCCTAAAGATGCCACTGTGAATGACTGGCGGGATGCACTAATGAATGATTCTTATGAAGGAACTCCTGTAGCGAGAATTGAAGATTATGAAGTACACAACATGAGCAAAAAAATGAAAGAGATTTATTTGAAATATTATTCAGATTATATGGAGAAAAATCATGCCGATACAAAATAAAGAAGATTTACGATACTATCTTGAGCAGGATCGAATTGCCTTAAAACGACCGGCGGGATTTGTGTTGAAAAAGGATAATATTTGGAAATTTGAAATTCTGCTCAGAAAGGCAGAATATTATTGCAATTGTATGCCAGGAATACTCAAGAAAATTGGCTCTATCTATAAAAGACGTTTATATAGGCTTGGCATGAAATGTGGCGGCTTTTCAATTCCTGTGAACTGTTTTGGACCTGGGCTATCAATCGCCCACGGTGGTACTATTATTGTGAATGATACCGCCAAAATTGGCAAAAATTGCCGCATCCATGAAGGTGTGACAATTGGCGCAACGGGAAAAAACGGACAAGCTGCTGTTATAGGAGACAACTGCTTTATTGCAACTGGGGCAAAGGTCATTGGTGATATCCATCTAGGTAATGACATCGCAATCGGAGCAAATGCAGTTGTGACGAAGTCCTTTATAGAGGATGGAATCACACTGGGGGGGGTACCAGCCAAGAAAATCAGCGACCATACATCAAGAGATTTTCTCGCGGATGCGTTGTTTGAACAACCATAAAATAGGAAAGAGCATAAAATAGATGAGCAAGAAATTTATTATTACGATAGACACCGAGGGTGATGGACAGTGGAATCCAGAAGCTCCCTGTTCAACGGCAAATGCAAAGTATATTCCAAGATTTCAGGAGTTATCCGAAAAGTATGGATTTTATCCTACATGGCTTACGAACTATGAAATGGTAAATGATCCATTCTATGTAGAATACATGCAGGATTGTCTAAAGAGAAACACCTGTGAAGTAGGAATGCACTTACACGCATGGAACAATCCTCCAGAATACGAATTAAATAAGGTAAATGATCAAAGAGACTACCTTTTTGAATATCCAAAAAATATAATGGATGAAAAAATCAAGGTTTTGACAAACAAATTGGAAGAGACCTTTAATATAAAAATGTTGTCGCACAGAAGCGGTCGATGGTCGACAGATGAGACGTATTTTGAGTTGCTGCACAAATATGGTTATAAAGTTGACTGTTCGGTTACTCCATATATGAATTGGGAACGATGTGTAGGAGCAACAGGTAAGCCCGGATCAGATTATAGGAAGTCTCCAACACAGCCGTACTATATATACAAGGAGATTCTTGAAGTTCCTGTGTCAATTCGACAGGTACGATACTTTGCTCCAGATGCGATTTGTTCTGTTAAGAGCTTTCTCCATGAAATAAAATGGAGCGGAAGATTACGCGAAGCTTGGATTCGTCCCACGAAAAATCCATCCTTTGTGGCACTCAAAAAAGTTCTGGATATAGTAAATGTAGACAGTGATTATGCAATGTTTATGCTCCACTCTTCTGAAATGATGCCGGGAGGCAGTCCATCGTTTCCTAATGAGGATAGCATTGAAAGATTGTATGAATGCATAGAACGACTGTTTGCATATGCGAAGCGATGCGGGTATGAGGGATGTAAACTCTCTGACTTTAAATTAAAGTAAAGGACCTTTTAATAAATGGATAGTAGTAAACAAAAAGTAGCAGGAGGATTATTTTGGTCATACGGAGAAAGAATAATGGCACAGTTGGTGTCACTTATTGTTTCGATTGTCTTAGCCAGACTTCTGGATCCCGAAAATTACGGTGTCATTTCGATTGTGATGATTTTCATTACACTCTGTGATGCAATTGTTACAGGTGGATTTGGAAATTCAATCGTTCAAAAAAAAGATGCAGATGAGCTGGATGTTAATACTATGCTCATCTGTAGTGTTGCTACATCGTTTTTTTTGTATGTTATTCTATTCTTGGCGGCACCGTTTATAGCTGATTTTTATCAGATGGAGATTATCCGACCGATTCTTCGGGTACTTGGTCTACGTTTGTTGATTTCAGGCGTGAATAGCATTCAGCGCGCATGGATTCAAAAACGAATGCTCTTTAAACGATTTTTCATATCAACATCCTTTGGCACGATTATATCCGCAGTTGTTGGTATTTCTATGGCGTATATGGGCGCAGGAGCTTGGGCTCTAGTTGGCCAGTATTTGACGAATAGTTTTATTGATACAGTTGTGCTGTTTATAACGAATGACTGGAGACCGAAACTGCAGTTTTCTTTTGATCGTGCCAAACAAATGCTGTCGTATGGCTGGAAGGTGCTGTTGACAACGGTTGTTTATACAGTTGAAGGAGATTTAAGAAGTTTAATTGTGGGAAAACAATTTGGGTCAGCAGATTTGGCTTACTATGATCAGGGTAAAAAGTTCCCAAATCTGCTAGTTTCAAACATTAATACATCTATTAGTAATGTTATGTTTCCTGTACTCTCCAAGAATCAGGATAACAGGGAAAGAATGAAAGCAATTTGCAGAAGATCCATAAAGACGAGTACATATTTGCTTGCTCCTCTTCTTTTGGGATTGATTGCTGTTTCCAATGAATTTGTACGAGTTATCTTATCAGATAAATGGCTTCCATGTGTTCCGTTTTTACAGATACTAACGTTGGTTTATCTTGTCAGACCTTTAACGACTACTGACCAGCAAGCAATTATGTCTACTGGAAGAAGCGATCTTACGTTACGGATAATGATAGCGGTCAATGTAACAGATGTCATTTTGCTACTCATCGCAGTATTTGCCATGAAAAGCGTGATAATGATTGCAGTTGGGGCACTATTAACCGAAGTCGTCAGCATGGCGTTATTTATGAAGTACGTAAAAAAGTGTATTGGATATACGTACTTAGAACAACTTTCAGACATTGCGCCAAGTCTTTTACTGGCGATATCTATGGGAGTTATTGTATATCTTGTAGGTAAAATCAATGTTAATGTAATTATCGTTTTGTTCCTTCAGGTTGTCGTAGGCGCAGGGTATTATCTTGCGATGTCCTGCATTCTGCATTTTGAACCATTCATTTATTTGGTGAAAATGTTAAAGGAAAAGTTTGGAAATGCTTGATGCTGATAGGAAAGGGGTAATATAGATGGTCACTGAACATATTTGCATAGTATTTGCGGAAGAACATTATAATCCGCTTGGAGTTGTCAGAAGTTTGGGCGAAAACGGAATTCGCCCTGTTGGTATTTTTATCGAAAGCAAGGATAAGCTGGCATCAAAAAGTAAATATCTTAGCCAAGTATTCTATGTTAAAGACCGAGAAGAAGGGTGTGAAGTTCTTCTCAAACATTTCGGAAATGAAGTACTAAAGCCATATGTATTTATGTCGGATGACATTACAACCAGTTTCTTGGATCAAAGATATGATTTGCTGAAAGACAAATTTATTTTCTTTAATGGCGGATCGACAGGAAAAATAACACATTATATGGGAAAGGACACAATCCTTCAATTGGCAGAAAGACACGGTATTCCAGTATTAAAGAATATTGTTGTTGAAAGAGGGGTAATACCAGAAGGTTTGGAGTATCCAATTATTACAAAAGCGGCTATCTCTACTATCGGTGACTGGAAAAAAGATGTGTTTATTTGCAACAGTCAGGAAGAATTAGAAGAAGCGTTTAAACATATTCGCAGTAGCCGTGTTATGCTCCAGAAGTATATACATAAGAAAAATGAATTAGCATTAGAGGCTGTCAGTGCTAATAAGGGCACGAATATGTGTATTGCAATTGCATCCACATATAACTATATCTTGCCCGATACATATAGCCCCTATATGACGGTGACTAATTTCCGTGATGAAGAGTTGAAAAGCAAACTCAAAGCGATGATCCGAGAAATTGGATTTGAAGGTATTATGGAAGTTGAATTCTTGATTGACCAAGATGAAAAACTTTATTTTGGTGAAATAAACTTCCGTAACTCCACTTGGAGCTATGCTGCTACCTGTGCTGGAATGCCACTGCCGATAATGTGGATAGCTGCAATGGAAAACCAAGTTTCGTTAGAAAATATGGTGAAAAATGTGAAAGACGGTTTTACGGCTATGGTGGAATTGTATGATTACAGGGCACGGGTGAAAACTAAAAAGTTAAGTGTCTTAAAGTGGATTAAAGAATTGCAACGTGCAGATTGTAAGTACTATATTGGAAAGCATGACTGGAAACCCGTCTTTGCATGGATAATGCAAAAACTCAAAAGATAATCTCTTTGAAAACGCATTATAACTTGAGAGAATATATGGGAAGGAAATCTTTTTTGAATAATAAAGTAATCAGAATTTTAGCGATATGTGGAGCATGTATATCCTTCTATATTGGAGCAGGTTTTGCTACGATGCAAGAAGTTCTTCAATATGAAGCATCATATGGTTCGAGATTCTTCTTGGTAATCCTTGTGACGGCTATCATATACATATATACAAATTTGTCTTTTGCGACGAATGGTAATCGCCTTAAAATAAATAGAGGCGGAGATGTGTATGGCGTTTATTGTGGTGTTTTTGGAAAACGATTTGGGCATTTCGCTTCAATTTTCTTTGACTATTTTGCTGCATTCTTTTGCTATATGAGCTTTGTTGTAATGTGTGGAGGCGCGAATTCTACGCTTACACAACAATGGGGTGTGCGGAGTGGGGTTGGAGCAATCGCACTAACCATTCTTGTAATTGCAACTGTAATTTTAGGATTGGATGGAATTGTTAATACGCTGGGAAAGATTGGCCCGATAATAATTATAATGATTTTGTTCGTATCGATTTTTACCGCAATTACGGGATTCCCCAATTATCTCGCCAACGCTAGCGATATCGATACCGGCGTATATTCGACAATAGTAGAGCAGGTTGGCAATGGAAGCCCTTTGATGTCTGGGGCTTCATATGGAGGCTTTGTTATTTTATGGTTCGCAAGTTTTTTGGCTGAGATTGGTTCAAAAAACAAGCTAAGTGAAGTGAATGTTGGAATGACGTTGTCCGCTATATTTATATTTGGCGCGGCAACGGTGTGCTGTTTTGCATTAATTGGATACATTGATGTTGTCGGTGCAGCGGATATTCCGGCATTAGTGCTGGCCGCACAAATTTCACCAGTATTGGCACAGGCATTTGCCGTTATTATCTGCGCTGGAATTTATACATCAGCAGTACCATTGCTTTGGACGGGTGTTAGAAAAATCTCAAATGAGGGAACGAAAAAGTATAAAATCGTCACTGTTATTGCGGGAGTTGTTGGGTGTTTGATTGCTTGTTTTGTTCCGTATAAAGGGTTGATCAATATTTTGTACGGAATGAATGGGTATTTGGGATTCATTCTCGTCTTTTTTATGATTATCTACGACGTAAAAACAAAGATGAGCAAGAATATAGAAGTGGATTAGATGCCAGAAAAAAGGAAGCAAATGAATGATTAGCAAAATATTGGGTAGGCTTATTGATTTGTACAAACGTCAAGACCATATTAAATACGCCAGAGAGAAAGGCGTTGTGGTCGGTGAAAATTGCAAGTTTGTTGATAATCCGGTGTGGGGAACAGAACCCTATTTAATAACGATAGGAAATCATGTTCTGATATCAGGTCAAGTGTCTTTCATTAATCATGATGGATCAACGTGGTGTTTCCGAGAGGAAGGTCCGTATAAGGACACGTTTAAATTTGGCCCGATAACCATAGGGAACAATTGCTTCATTGGCTATAAAAGCACAATTTTGCCGAATGTAAAGATTGGAGATAATTGTGTTGTTGCTGCCGGCAGTATGGTTAATAAAAGTATACCCTCTGGAGAGGTCTGGGGGGGTACCCGCTCGGTATATCATGAAGACAGAAGATTATGCTAAAAAATGTTATGATAACAGGTTGTCGTATGATCCGGTGAAGATAAAAACAGACAAAAAGAATGAAATGCTTAGGGTTCTGAATATGCAAGATCGGATGTGAGAGTAGATGAGCAAGAAGAGAGATGCGGAATTTGATATAGCAAAGGGAATTTTAATCCTATGCGTTGTAATCGGACATGGCGGTTCTGATTCTATAGCCGATTTTATGTATCGGTTTCATATGCCACTTTTCTTTATTCTTTCAGGCTATTTTTTACAGAAAAAGTCCGATGTAGGGGAATATGCCAAAAAGCAGTTTATGAAATTGATGATTCCGTATTTCCTGTATATGTCAATTGACTTTGTGCTTTTTGACCATTTACATAATTTGAATAGAGTACTTCATTACCTTTGGGGCGGTCGATTCATCAATGGCGTATATTGGTATATTACTTGCTTCTATATATCCTCAGTCATATTCGTTGCGATGTTAAAGCGTTTTTCTTCAAGAAAAGTCGTGTTGTTTTCTGTAGTGGGGGGACGGCATTAATTGAATCGCAACTGATTCCGACTATTTCGTTACTAAAAAAGCCAGGAATTCCATTTGATGCGGATGTTTCATTGTTATGTATAAGCTACCTGGCAATAGGATATTATGGAAAACCCGTCATTGACAAGTGGCGCAAATCAGACCAACTGCAAGTTCGGTTGGCAACAATAGGAATTGGGATTGTCCTAATAATGGAATTCGCAATTTTTGGCGGAAGAACCTTGGATATGAAACAAGCATTTTATCCCAATTTGATATATGCGTTTCTAATTCCAATTGGGTATGGATTGCTTTTACTGAGGCTATGTCGGCTCATTGCGGCAAGGCTGCAATTTACAAAAATAGCATTACAAATAATGGGACAAATAACGATTCCAATTATGTATCTTCATGAACCACTGAATCGTTATTTGCAATTTGCACAAGAGAATATTTTGATATACATACTTGTTGGAATAGGTGTTCCAGTTCTTTTGGCAATGCTTGTACAAAAATATCAATGGGGAAAATATATTGGGATTTATTCGATACGGTTTGATTAAGTAGAACAATGAATTGTCTATGTGGATTTTCCTTAATATACTGAGTGAATACGTGTGGAGGATATAAAATGGACAGAATGTTAAAAAAAGGGCTTCGCAACAAGAAAAATATCAAGATTCGATATTTCATTTCTTGCTTGTTAGGAGCAAATGCAAAATGGAATTTTATTAGAAAAAATCATGTTTTTGCCATGATTGGTGAGGGAACGTTATTTCAACCCTATTTTTTGCCAAATGATCCGCAATTTATTAAGCTGCATGACAACGTATAGGTGGCAACAGGTGTTACGTTTTTTAATCATGATGTTATAAACACTGTTTTTAATAGAATGCGGGCAAAAGAAGGAAAGCAAGATGTTCTCGATACACATTGTGAGTGTATTGAAATCATGGACAACTGCTTTATTGGTGGAAATTCTACAATACTGGGGGGGTAAAAATCGGCCCCAACGCTATCGTTGCGGCAGGTAGTGTTGTCACAAAAGATGTTCCAGAAGGTGTTGTTGTTGGTGGAAATCCAGCAAGAGTAATTGGAAACTTTTGGGATGTAAAGAATCGACGTGAAGAAACTGAGATGAAATATGCAAGTCTCCATGAAATGTACTGCAATTCTCTAAAAGATGAGAGAGTAGAAAGAGCTTGGGCAAAATTTGAAGAAAATCACAGCTGACAGGAAAACTAGATGCTGTAGGGAAAAGGGATAAATTGCATAATGACTAAATACTTTGGAACAGATGGCTTCCGTGGAGAAGCCGGAATTACTTTAACCGCCGACCACGCCTATAAAGTGGGTCGTTTCCTCGGCTGGTATTACAATGCTCTCCGTGAGCGCAATGGAGATACCGAACCCGCTCGTATCGTCATCGGCAAGGATACTCGCCGCAGCTCCTATATGTTCGAGTACAGTCTGGTTGCAGGTATGACGGCCTCTGGAGCAGATGCTTATCTGCTCCATGTCACCACCACTCCGTCTGTAGCTTACATCGCTCGTGTAGATGATTTCGACTGTGGCATTATGATTTCTGCCAGCCACAATCCGTATTACGACAACGGCATTAAGCTGATTGACTGCTATGGTGAGAAGATGCCGGAAGAAACGCTGTTGCTGGTGGAAGATTACATCGACGGCAAACTCCATGTGTTCGATCAGGACTGGCCGGAACTGCCCTTTGCCCGTCGTGAGCATATCGGCTGCACTGTGGACTATGTAGCAGGCCGCAATCGCTATATGGGCTACCTGATCTCGCTGGGTATCTACTCTTTCAAGGGAGTCAAGGTCGGTCTGGATTGTGCCAATGGTTCCAGCTGGAACATTGCCAAATCCGTGTTTGATGCACTGGGCGCAGATACCTATGTTATCAACAACCAGCCCAATGGTCTGAACATCAACCTGAACGCTGGCTCTACTCACATTGAGGGGCTGCAGAAGTTTGTTGTGGAAAAGGGCTTGGATATTGGTTTTGCTTACGATGGTGACGCAGACCGCTGCCTGTGCGTCGATGAAAAGGGCAATGTCGTGACCGGCGACCATATTCTGTATATCTATGGCTGCTACATGAAAGAGCGTGGCAAGCTCTTGACTAACACCGTTGTTACAACAGTTATGTCCAACTTTGGTCTGTACAAAGCATTTGATGAGCAGGGTATCGGTTATGCTAAGACTGCCGTTGGAGATAAGTACGTCTATGAGTATATGGCAAAGAATGGCTGCCGTATCGGTGGTGAACAGAGTGGTCATATCATCTTCAGCAAGTACGCCAGCACTGGTGACGGTATCCTGACGAGCCTGAAGATGATGGAGGTCATGCTGGCCAAGAAGAAACCGATGAGTGAACTGGCAGCACCGCTGAAAATTTATCCGCAGGTGCTGGAGAATGTTCGCGTAACGGATAAAAAGGCGGCACAGAATGATGAGGCTGTGCAAACAGCAGTAAAGAAAGTGGCCGAAGGACTGGGAGATACAGGCCGGATTCTGGTTCGTGAATCCGGTACGGAGCCTGTGGTGCGTGTGATGGTGGAAGCCCCTGATCACGATACTTGTCAGAAATATGTTTCCGAAGTTGTCAATGTGATTCGTGATAGAGGATATAGTCTGTAAATTGAAAATAGCCTATCAGATAATAAGCATTTATTAAGTGTAATATTGAAACAGCCTTATCAGAGTGCTATACTAAAATTACTATAATTTTCTGGAGGTTATTTATTATGCCCAGAACAAAAGGTAGCAAGAATAAGCCCAAAACTGTGACTGCTGATTTCGCAACGCAGATTGCAGAAAAGCAGTCCGCAAAGGAAGCGCTCACAGCGGAAATCGCATCCATCACCGTAAACATTGACACTTTGAAAGCTGACCTGAAAGAGAAGAAAGCATCGCTGAAAGCTATCGACAAGGAAATTGTCAAGCTGGAAGCAAAGAAGGCGAAGGCAGATGCCAAAGCAGCAGAAGAAGCAAAAAAGACAGAAGCAGAGTCCGTTCTGAAAAAGCTGCTTGCCGAAGGCATGAGTGCCGATGAAATCCTCGCAAAACTGAAATAACACGAAAAACCCGTGATGGACAGGCATAACGTGCCGTTCATTACGGGTTTTAGAGTTATAAGAACATAAGTTCATCCGGCGGCAACATCAAACTGAAAATGTGCTGGAAGATTGAACTGCTTGATAAACGCATGGTGCTGCTCATGGTAATGCCGCAGATCGTATCCAAGATGATGCAGCTCAAGAAGTTTCACCAGCACCAGATTGAGGTGAATCCGTTTCGCTGCGGAAATCTGCGCCGCGTCCAACCCACGCTTCGTCATTTGATAGACTTCATCACTGTCCAGCATCAGGTGGGATGTGAAAGCGTTATGCTCATAAAGAAGTATGTGCTTGTCCTTAATGGTCAGAAACTTGTTCAGAGTATGCAAGTCCATAAGCAGCTGATGCTCAAGATAATGTCCGAGGGCATAGCCACACACCATCTGCTTTGTCTGTTTGTCCAGCTGGCGATTGATAAGAATCAAAGGCTTATCAAAATAGAGTGAAAGCAAACCCAACATATCTTTAATGCGGGATGTTTCACTGATGTCCAGACTGCAACTGCGCGCGATCTGTTTGATGTTGCGAGTTCCGGCATTTTGGACAAGTTCGTTGGCAGCTTGGTGAATAAATGCAGAATCCATAATGTGATCTCCTTCCGGGGATGGCATAGTGAATAGAACAGTGATTTACAGGTTCATGATTCGTTCCTTTTCTCGCTTTTGTTCTCGGTACTTAAAATAGGCTTTGTGCATTTCATACATGATGCCGTCCATATCCTGTGGGGTCAACTCTCCGCTGGCAAATAGCTCAGTAAGCTCAAATGCGAGATGCTGGGCTTCTATTTTGCCCTTTTTTCCGTAGGCTTCGGCGGCACGTTCGATAAATAAAGACTGATCCGGCTGTAAATAGGTCAAAGGTACATGGAATATATCAGCCATCTTTTCGAGCATTTCAATGCTGCGAGGGTAGCGGCCATCACGCTCCCATCCGATGATCGTTCTTTTGTTGATACCCAGACATTGTGCCAATTCGTCCTGTGTTAAAGAATGCTTCTTTCGTAGATCGCGAACTTTCTCTCCAAATTTCATGTTTGCAACCTTTCTATGGCGTAGTTATCGTGCTGTAACAATGTACAAAGGAATTTGTGAATATTCAATCTGAAAGATGCAACGAATTTTCACATTTTCATCTTGACACAGCGGCACGACTTGCTTATAATATATGCTATATTCTATCATCTTTTGGATTATTATACCGTAAAAAACGTAAATATGCAAGTCGAAAAAGGTGAAAAAAGAGCGGAAGTTCAAAAGGTGAAATTGAATAGAAAAAAAGAAACTTAAACCAACACAAAGGAGGCCGTGAGAAGATGAGCAACGGAGAACATGAAATCCGCACCCCAAAGGGGCTGCGGATCGGGAATCGCAGTGTCGTTGATGGAAAGAATATGCTCCAGATCAAGCGTGGTGGCTGTGAAGATTATATTTCTGCCGAATCTCTGGTGGAGTACATTCACGGTCTGCCTGTGAAGAATATTGAATTTGCCACGCCGGAGGATTGCCGGAAAGAAGCCTGAAGCAAAATGCTTCGCAGGACACTGAAAGCGCAGAGGTGGAATCTTAGGCGGCACTTAGTTAGCCGACCAGCTCCATCAGACGTTCTTTTGGGTCTACAATACAATATCTGTTTGTTAGAGCGATACCGTAGCAATATGTGATATAGGCCGGAACAGGATGAGCGAATGCAGCGCAGTAGTGCGCCCTGCAAGTAGTTCATCCTGTTCCGGCCTTTTTATTTTTCAAAATTTTTTGAAAAACTGTATTCCAAAACGGCTTTGCGGATTCCTATTAGTATAGGGAGTATCAGACAAATAGAAAGCAGCAAAAGGAATCTTAGATTCCCGTTCAAAAAAAAAACGGGTGAATCTGAGACGATTTTTGCTGCTTTTTTCAGTTCACCCGAAGCCGAAAGGCAGAAAGGTGGACAAAATGCTTACATTGAAAAAGGTCAAGGAACTGGTAGAAGCACCTGTACATACCAAGCGCGTACCCTCTCCAAAGGTGCTTTTGGAAGAAGGGCTGATTCTTCTGCGCAAAGAGTTTGAACATGGTAGTCATCTGACGGTCTACAATAGCGGTTATGTTTTGTTCTCTGCCGGAAAGCGTAACACAGTATTTCATATCCATGACTGTCAGGGCGATTATGCCTATGATGCAGCAGAGGGAAAGGGGGATGTGATTCAGGAAGAATATTTTGAAAACTGCGAATGGCATATTAGGGCATTGTTTGAGGGTGAACGGAAGATGGAAGAATCGCAGGTGAAATGTGAAGTCGCAGGCCAGACGAATGTGGGTGTGTCCTATCATGCAGTATCCGAAGAATGGGGCGAGATGGCAGATCGTACCATCAATATGTTGGAGAAGATCATTGAAAATGAAGCTGTTAATGCGATGCTGGCTGTTCTGACAGATAAGCAGCGTGACCTCATTTTCCCTCAAGCAGATATTCATAAGAGATTGCTGTAAATGCTTTAGGTAATCTTTCGTCAGATGGTGTTTGTAGCCCGCCTTACAGTCGATGGGACGTTCCATAAAGGGCTGTTGCGGAACATTCAGCTTTCGCAGACTGTTGATTACGATATGCACATGGATATTGCCGCTGCCGTTGTGACCGTCCATGTGGGTGCAGACCAACGCCTGATGCCCCGGAAAGTTGGCTTTTACATATTCCATGCCGATGGCCTGCGCCTGTTCACCTGTCAGTCCACACTCGTCTTTGTCGGCAGGATCGAAGCTGATGAGGTAGTGGTGCGTCTTGATTTCGTCGTAATTCTGATTCTTGTGGTACTGCGCATTAAGCATTTCGCACTCCACATCAAAAAGTTCCGGTTCACAGTTTATGCCCTCCAGAAGAATATCTCGACGGAGTACCCAGTTCCCGTTTGCATCCAGCAGGGGTCTCTTCAGAACTTCGTCATGCTCGTATTTCAAATAGTCGAGTGCAGCACCATAGTCTGCACTTTTACCCGCGACGTGTTTTAAGATTGCCACGATAATCACCTGCCAGTCCTGCAATTTCTTTCCGCATAGCGCGGAGGTCGGTCATGCAACGATTGATTTCTTCCAGCATGGCACGAGATTGGATGCCGCCGCTGTTGAAAAAGGCTGCAATTTGGTTCAGGTTATTTCCGATATGGGAAAGCTGTCTTGCAAAATCTCGCAGTTCTGCAATGTCGGCAACGATGTTGTAATGAACGTGAAGTTTTTCGGTTATGGCCTGTTTCCTTACATAAACGGCAACGGGATAGCCAGCCTGTTCAGCAGAACACGAAACCAGTGCGTACTCCACATCGGTAAAACGAACCATTACATTCTTAGTCCGTTTGATGCTTTCATCCTTTTTGGGGCGAGCCATAGTGTGATCCTCCTGCATTTTATAGTTGCGAAGCAACTCCCGATAAGCCGTAGGCGTTCGGCTGCGAACACATTCATGTGGAGCCAGATAGCCAAAATCCAAGATTTTGTGCGTACCGTGGGGATGGGGAACGGAATCCCCATCAAGATTGCCGGTAATGAAAAATCACGAAAGTGAGTTTTGAGTTACCATAGGCGAATCTTGCTCTAAGACAGAAAAAGACCTGTCTTTTATCGTATGCCGTAGGCCTATCAAAAGAAGTCCTTCTATAAATAGGAATCCGCAGCCCCTATTTGGAATACACTTTTCAAATTTTTTTGAAATTTTTTCAAAAACTGTATTCCAAAATGCCCTTCTGGATTCCTATTAGTAAAGGGGGATTGATTTCTATGAAGCAGAAAGAACGATTTGATGAAAAGCCTAAACAGGAACATACGGAGCCTGTGCATCACAGAAAAGCCATCATCAAGGGCATCACCGTATATGAATCGTTCCGGCCGGAGGGCAGCGAACTGTGGGATTGCCTGCTGCAGAGTATGGGGAAGCACTGAAAAATAAATTTTGAAAAATGTGCGCAGCAGCTTGATTTTTGTGTCACAGCTTGGTAGAATACAGACGGGTTAAGTGAATAGTGCAATCAAAAGCCATTAACTTTCTGGATTTTACCATGCAATTTGCGTGGAGACAGGAGGTTTAATGGCTTTGTTTTTTTACAAGGAAAAGAATAAAGACATACGGGCAGCGGCCTATCTGAGATTGTCCATCGAGGATGGCGACAAGGCTGAGAGCAACAGCATCGGCAATCAGAGAGAACTGATTCGGGATTTTGCTGCAGAACGGCCAGGACTGCATTTGGTCGAAGAGTACGCTGATGATGGCTACACGGGAACCAACTTTGAACGTCCGGGCTTCAAGCGGATGATGGAGGATATTAAATCTGGCAAAATCAACTGCATCATCGTCAAGGACTTATCCCGACTTGGTCGTAATTACATTGAGATGGGAAAGTATCTGGAACAGATTTTTCCCATGATGGGGATTCGCTTCATCGCTATCAACGACAACTATGACAATGCGAACACCGAGAGCAGCGATTCGGACAGCATTGTAGTTCCGTTCAAGAATCTTCTGAACGATTCCTACTGCCGGGATATTTCCATCAAGGTGCGCAGCCAGCTGGACATGAAACGGCGCAAAGGTGAGTTCATCGGCGGTTATGCAATCTACGGCTACTGCAAAGATGAACGGAACAAAAACCGTCTGGTGGTAGACGAGTATGCAGCAGATATTGTCCGTTCTATCTACCGCAGAAAACTGGAAGGTATGAGCGCACAGGCGATTGCCGAACAGCTGAACAGCGAGAATGTGCTGGCTCCCAGCGAATACAAACGGCTGTGCGGCCTGAATTATCACAGTGGGTTCAAAGCTGGCACTTATGCAAAGTGGCAGGCAATTCAGGTGCTTCGGATTCTGAAAAATGAAGTCTACACAGGGACGATGGTGCAGGGCAGGCGGCAGAAAATCAATTACAAAATCAAGAAGATTCGGGATGTGGAAGAATCCGGCTGGATCAGAGTTCCCAATATGCACGAAGCAATCATTCCGCAAAAGCTGTTCGATACGGTGCAGGAAGTTTTGAAGTTGGACACCTGTGCATCGAAAGGACAGCAGGCTGTCAATCTCTTTTCGGGCATCGTTCGCTGCGGTGGCTGTGGACAGAACATGGTGCGGCGCACGGTGTCGAAAAATGGAAAGAAATATATTTATCTGCACTGCGTCACAAACCACAATGGTTTAGGCTGTTCCTCACATCTTATCAGCGAAAGTAAGCTGGCCGAAGTGGTGCTGGCCGCATTGCAGGGGAAAGTCCAGCAAATCAGTGGACTGGAACATCGGCTCGATGAAATTAATGAGATTCCGAAGAATGAGCGCAGACTGAAATCTGTGGAAGAACATCTGAAAATGCTGGAGCAGGAAGAACAGAAATACCAGACCTTGCGCCGCCAGCTTTATGAAGATATGAGCAGCGGTATTGTCAGCAAGGAAGAATATAAGGAATTCAGTCATTCCTTTAATGAAAAGGTTGAAACCATCCGCAAGGCCAAAGCAGAAATGAACCGCCAGAGGGATTGCCTGAACAATCTGGATGTGGAACATCTGCCATGGATCGAAGATTTCAAGTCCTACCAAAACCTGACAAGTCTGAACCGCCGCGTTCTGGTGGAACTGGTAGAGAGCATCACCGTCTATGATAAGGAACACATTCATATCCAGTATCGGTTCGATCAGGAAATTCGCAATGTGCTGGAATATTGCAGTAGTGTTCAAACGGAAGGAAATGCAGTATGAAGTGTGTAAGCTATGCAGCTGCATCGAACAATGACAATTTGCTGCGAAAGTCTGCATCTGGTGGAGCATTTGCTGTCCTTGCAGAGAATGTGTTGAAAAAAGACGGTGTGGTATATGGTGCTGCACTTCCTCTGGAAAATGGAAAATTGGAGCCAAAGCATCTCCGCATTGATACAGTGGAAAGGCTGCCTGAACTGCAAGGATCGAAATATGTGCAAAGTGCGATTGGGGATACCTATGCACAGGCAAAAAAAGATCTGTTGGATGGAAAAAGAGTTCTTTTTTCTGGAACGCCCTGTCAGATTGCAGGCTTAAAGCAGTATCTGAAAAAAGATTATGAAAATCTGCTCACAGTGGACATTATTTGTCATGGAGTTCCGAGCAAACGATTTTTCCAGAGCTTTATGGAAGACTACGGGAAGAAACTGGGCGGAACAATCACCGAGTTTTATTTCCGGGACAAAAGCAAAGGGCAGGGCATGATTACCCGGAGTGTCTATAAAAATAAACATGGCGAACGGCAAGAAAAAGTAATCACAGGAAATTTACTTTCCTACGTCAATTTATTTTTGAGATCGTTCACATACCGCAAAAATTGCTATTCCTGCCCCTTTGCTTCAGAGAAGCGTGTTGGAGATTTGACTTTGGGTGATTTTTGGGGATTTCATGAAGAATACCCGTCTTATGATGAAAAGCAGGGACTTTCTAACGGGAAGGGCGTTTCCTGCATTTTAGTCAATACTAATCAAGGAAAAGTTGCATTGGAGCAGTGTGAAAGTCAGTTCGTCCTGATGACTTCAGACTTTGAGAAAGTTGCACGGCATAACGACCAGCTACATTCGCCCAGCAAGTACAGCCCGAAACGTGAGCAGATTCTGGAATTGTACCAAAAAGAAGGCTATGAAGCGGTTGACCGCTATTTCCATAAAAACTATAAGAAGGATATCTTGAAATATACGGTTTCCGGAATGCTTCCAAAAGGGTTGAAGAGAAATATTAAGAAGATGGCTGGTAAAATTAAAAACAAGTAAAAATATGGGATGGAAAGAATGTAATATGGAGAAATAAAACAATGCTGTTTTTAGTATTTTTTATAGTGGTTGCACTATTGGTTGCACTGAAAGGAAACAAAAAATTTATTTTGTTTTTCATGGCGTTTTATCCAGTATTGCCTGATTATTTTGCTATCGAATTGGGCGGCGGGCTTCCATTACTCAAGGCCAGCAGAATTTTGTTACTGATTCTGATGCTGTGTGTGTGTTTTCATAATAAAAAAATACATCTGATCAGACAACCATTGAAAGTTACAGGTTTATACTGGCCGTTGTTTATATATTTTGCGGCAAGAATTTTAGCAAATGGATATTATGCACCGAGTTTATCTGCGGCAATCAATACTGAGTTTACAGTGATTGTGGAACAGCTATTGCTGATTGTTATGATTTGTCAAGTTGTTCGAAGCAGAGAAGATGTGCATTTGTGTGTAAAGACTATTGTGAATGCAAGCGGCGTAGTAGCAATTATAAGCATTATCAATGTGCTGATTGGGTCTAACTTGTTTTACAATTTGAATACAGTGTCCAGAAATGTACTGATGGTATCTACTGTAAGAATGGGTATTATTCGTGCAGAGGCAACTTTCGGACATCCGGTATATTATGCAATGTATTGCGCACTTATTATTCCGCTTGCATTGTATGTTTGGCAAAATGAAAAAAATGCGTGGAATAGCTGTGTTCTCGGTTTAAATGTTATTGCGGCGTTTTTGACTGAGTCACGAGGAACAATCGTTGTATTGCTGGCACTCTTTTTGGTATATGTTATAATTGCGGATAAAAAAACGAGAAACAGAATTTTAACTGCGGTCTGTGCGATTGCATGTGTCGCTGTTGTGGTTTCTTTTGTTGTACCGACAGTTGCGCAGCAGTTTTCAAATATTATTAAATCTGTAATGATTGCATTTGGAGATAGCAGTGAGACAATTGAAAATTTTGGAGGAAATTCATCAACAGGACTTGAATCCAGAATGATTCAATTATCTGGCATTACTTGGATGCTTATGCATAATGCCATATTTGGACTTGGAGCCAGTTGTCACACAAGAGGAAAGCTAAGTTATTATATAAATGGTGCATGGTCTGTCCGAGATACCATTGATAACGGTTATGTTGGATATTTTGTAGAGGAAGGTTTGTTAGGTGGAATTGCATGTTTTAGCTTATTCTACTCGCTTCTTAAATCTTCTTGGAAAAAAGCAACATTCAAAAATTCAAGAAACATGAATAACAGCTTTTTTCTCTGTTTTGTGTCCTATGTGGCGGTAATGCTGTCTGTTGCTGATGTATCGCAGTTGCTTTGGGTAATTATTGCTTTATATATAACATATAATGCGAAAGCACAAGCAATTGCAAGCGAATAATTTGAGAGGTTTAGTATGTGTCGATGCTTAATATTATTATCTACATATAATGGCGAAAAATATTTACCAGAACTATTGGAAAGCGTACTAGCGCAGAAGGACATATATGTTGATATTCTTGCGCGTGACGATGGTTCTACAGATAAAACGGTTGAAATATTGAAAAAGTATGATAGGGTTAAAGTTTATGGAGGGAATAATTTAAAACCGGCGAAAAGTTTTCTGGACTTGATTTGGAAAGCGGATATAAATTACGATTATTATGCGCTGTGTGATCAGGATGATGTCTGGAAAGAAGAAAAAATCATTTCTGCTGTAAAATGTATTGAAAATATAGACAAGCCTGCTTTATACAGTAGTGCAGTTGAAGTGGTGGACAAAGACTTAACATTTATCCGGAAATCGTTTACAGATAATACATTTAAAAATCCATTGTATGATATTCTGACATATGGAACACCAGGATGTACATTTGTGTTTAATAAAGCACTGATGGAAAAGCTGAAACAATACAAACCTTCAGTAATTAGTATGCATGATAGCTGGATCAGCTTTGTGTGTCTTGCTGTGAATGGCTTTTTTTATTCAGATCAGAATGCCTATATCATGTATAGACAGCATGATGCAAATGTTTTGGGAGCACAAAGGCATTCTCTGAAAGATACACTGATGGGGATCGTTAAAAATAAAAATGTCCTTAGAAGTGATATGGCGAAGGAAATACTAAAAGGGTATTCCGAGATGATGCCAGAAAAAACAAAAGAAGCTTTTATAGCTTTTGCAGAATACAAAGAAAATTTGAAATATAAATTGAAGATTTTGATGCTCCCATATAATAAAAAGAAAACAACCAAGAGAACATTTGAAAAAGTAAAACTTCGAGTCGTGTTTAATACGATATAAAGTGGAATTGAAGATTGAGAGCATCTGATCTTCATAAAAATGAAGGAAGAGAAAGTCTACAATGTCAACATCACTGAAAAAAGGACTGATGTACGTCCTTATAGCAAATTTCATAAATTTAGGATTTAATCTGATAACTAATTTTGTTCTCCCGAAAGAGCTGAGTGTGGAAAGCTACGCTACAATAAAAACATTCCAGCTATATGTAAGTTATGCTGGTTTATTTCACTTTGGATTTGTTGATGGAATGTACCTAAAATATGGAGGAAAAAACATTAAAGAACTCCGGCGTGAAGATTTAGGGACAAACCTTTCAACTTTAAGGTTGTTTGAAATTGTTGTTACGATTGCTTGTGCTATTATTGCGATAATTTCAAAGCAAGAAGTTTTGGTGTTTTTTTCGCTTTCAATTCTTCCGTTGAATTTAGCAAACTATTTCAAACAATTATATCAAGCAACGGGTGAGTTCTCACTTTACGGAAAAATCATGAATGCAAATACGATTTTGATCTTTTTTGCAAACATGATTTGGATTTTCTTAATAAAAACAGATAATGCTCTTTGCTTTCTGCTGAGTAATGTTGCGGTTTATTTTATTGTATGGATTGTATTGGAACTCAACTGTAGAAAACTTATTGGTAGCAAAAATGATGGAAATACATTTTCATTTGATGAGCTGATAAAAAATATAAAAGCGGGTATATTATTAACTGTTGGAAATCTGTCATCAGTTGTACTTACAAGTATGGATCGATGGTTTGTAAAAGCTCTTATGACTACGCTTGCATTTGCACAGTACTCATTTGCTGTTAGCATGGAGAACTTTATGAATGTCGCAGTCACACCTGTTACAACTACATTATATAATTACTTTTGTAAGGCAACAGATGAAGTTAAGGTAAGAAAAGCAAGAAATTATGTGATGATTTTTGCCGCATTGATTGTATCCTGTGCATTTCCTGCTAGATTTATTTTGGAAGTATATTTAACAAAATATATCGATTCTGCTAAGGTGATGTTTTTGCTTTTTGCGGCACAGATTTTTTATATTGTCATAAAAAGCATTTACGTCAATCTCTATAAGGCACAAAAAAAGCAGAGTATTTATTTTATAAAACTCACAGCGATTATTGTTGTGGGATTTGTGTTTAATGTAATATGCTATAACCTTTATAAGGTAAAGGAAAGTTTTGCAGTGGGTACATTGCTATCGGCTGTATGCTGGTACTTTTTATGTTTACCTGATTTTAAGTGGATAAAATATAACACCAAGGAAAAGCTGTATCCTTTTATTCAGACGTGCGCTTTTTTAGTATGTGGATTTTGTTTTAGTGCTATCCCTGGATTTTTCATTTATATTTTTGAAATAATGGTTGTGACATGGATTTCTTTTCCTAAGGAGACAAAGTTCATTATTAATGAGGCAAAAAGCAAGTTGGCTCACTTAAAGTAACATGATCAGAATAGCCTGAACATTATAAAAAGGTCGAAGTATTCCGCTTCTGACTAAAATAGGATGCGTTGAGCTGTTGTCTGAAAGAAATCAAGGAGAAAAGTAAAAATGAGTCAGCTTTTAATTATTACCCAAAAAATCCTTACTAATATTCTAGCAGCTCTATATAAACCTTTTGGCTTTTCATGCTTGCTTTCTTTTTTTGCTCTGTTTTTTTACCTTTATGCCTATTACCCGTCTGAAGCCGGAAAAGGTTGGAAAGCAGCAATCCATACATGGTTTACTGCATTCAAAGTATCCTCTTTTTTTAGAAAGTTATTCTTGCTTGTTCTTGTCACCTCAATGATCCTGTTCCGGACGCTATTGAATCGGGACTTGTGGATGAATCCTTTGTCCGATGTAATGGGCGGCTGGGGCATCTGGGAAACGGTGAACGGAGAAAGACAGCTGACGACCGAGTGCATCGAGAATGTGATCCTGATGATGCCGTTCACCGGGATGGTGATGTGGACGTTTGATGTTGAGAAGGGTGTAGTATGGAAAAGCACAAAGCTTGGCCTGATCTTCTCCGTGAGCATCGAGATGCTGCAGTTGCTGCTTCGACTGGGGACATTCCAAGTGTCAGACATCGTGTACAACACGCTTGGCGGTATGCTTGGTGGACTGTGTTACATAGTGGGAAAGAAAGTACACGAAAGGCTGTCAAAATAGAGAATAATATGATATACTGGGGCAAACAAGACTGACTGTGTCTTAGGTGGGGCCCTGACTCTGGGGCCACGGGAGACCGTGGCTCTTGCTGCTCTAATAATCACACACCTCTACGCGGTGAGCAGCAGGCAACGATCTTATGGTCGGCTGAGATGTGATGAAAAGAAAAACAAAAAATCAAAGGAGGTCTGACGATGACTCATCGAGTGACTTGTGATAGATGTGGTTCTATTTCGGAATATGACGATAAATCCATATGGGAAGGAAACCGCGAACATGAAGATATAGAGTGCCCTGTGTGTGGAAATATCATCGGTAGCGCATTTACAGACCTTACTCCGGTAGCCAGACTTATCAAGAAAGGCGAGAGAGATTGATTCGAATTCTAAGATGATTGGCTGACATTAAATTATAAGATTGGAAATAATGCGAAATGTCGTATCAAAATATTATGAATGCTCCATTATTTGATTTCGGAGATATTAAGAAAAGCGAAATCACAATTAAAAATACATGGAATGAATTTCAAGCCGCTTTGGCAAATAAGACATTTAAATATGATGAAGTTGAATCAGCAATGACGACTACATTTTTGAAAGTGTTTGATGATTTGTTTGCCAATTGTTGCGTGCGGTTGGAACGTTCACTGGATATTTTTCAAACTGATGGATATCTGGCTAGAGGTGCAAAATTAAAAGCTCTTGAGACGGTATCATATGATCGCTTCATGCCAAAAGCAGAATTTATAAATGAGGATAACAGGTTTAGCCCCGTTGGTGTTGAATGGTTGTATTTAGCATGGGCTAGTGACAAAAATTTGGCTGAGCAGTGTACGATAAAGGAATGTCGTGCATCGACAGGAAATCGCTTTGGTATTTGTTTATTTGAAATCAATTCGGCTAACAAGGATGAAAAAATAATTGATTTAACTTTGGCTGACGAGATGACGTATGAGGATATAAATACTCAGCTTGAAAATAGCGGAAAAGTTTATCTCTCGCGTCGCTATGAGCGAAGCATGAAGAAAGGACGAGTGGTTATTCCTACTGAAAATGAAATTAATGAAATGAAAGCGGAAATAAGCCTTTGGGCGTTGCATACGTATCTTAAGCTACTATCTGAGCAGATTTTTACTCCATTGGCTGATGCAGACGATAAAAGTTTGATGTATGCGCCTTTTCAGTGTATGGCTCAGTATTTTTTAAATAAGGGATACGTAGGAATTAAGTATAAAAGTACTGTTTGTACGGGGGCAAAGGATATTGTGCTTTTTGATAAAACAATGGCAACTCCGGTTGGACCGATTCAGGATTTCATAATTTGAAATATGAACGATAGCCGGGTAGTTATACTGCCCTCATCCCAACACACTGCTATACTTAAACTACTATAAAAGAAAAGAGGTTATCACCTATGCCAAGAACGAAAGGCAGCAAGAACCGTCCCAAAACCAATACCACCAAAGATTACGCATCCCAGATCGCAGAGAAGCAGGAATCTATCGTTTCCCTGACTGCAGAGATCGCATCCATCACCACAAACATTGATACTTTAAAAGCTGATCTGAAAGAGAAGAAGAATGCTCTGAAGAAGGCCGAAAAAGAAGTGGCAACGCTGGAATCGAAGAAGGCAAAGGCAGATGCTAAGGCCGCAGAAGAAGCAAAGAAGGCAGAAGCCGAGGCTGTGGTTAAGAAGCTGCTGGCCGGCGGCATGAGTGCTGATGAGATCCTTGAAAAGCTGAAATAAACAAGAACCCAAGAAAAAAAGAAATGCCGTGTGGACAAACTGAACTTCAGGAGTTCACGCGGTATATTTTGAAAGTCGCTATATAGTTTATAACGAAAATAAAAAGGAGCGTGAGAAAAATGAACTTATCAAAAATACATCACATTGCAATCATCGTATCTGACTACGAAGCAGCTAAGGATTTCTATGTGAACAAGCTGGGATTCTCTGTCATCAGGGAAAACTACCGCCCAGAGCGCAAGGACTGGAAACTGGATCTGCGTGTCAATGAACACACAGAGCTGGAGATTTTCATTGAGAAAAATCCTCCGAAGCGTGTGAACCGCCCGGAAGCATGTGGTCTGAGACATCTTGCTTTTTGTGTAGAGAGCGTGGAGCAGACGGTGAAAGAGCTGGCGGAGGTAGGGATTGAATGTGAGCCGATACGAGTTGATGATTATACCGGCAAAAAGATGACTTTCTTCCATGATCCGGACGGACTGCCGCTGGAGCTGCACGAGTAATTATGGGAGAGAAAAGAGCATATAAACCCCGGAAGCCCGGCGGTGGCCGGAAGAAGCTGAAGCCAGAGTATGATGCCGGGAAGAATCTGAAAGAGCAGATGGAAAGAGCTGTGGCACTTTATGATTATGAGATGTCCTTGCAGGCCATCGGTGAAGAACTGGGATTAAATCCAATAAAGGTACGGAAGCTGCTCATTACGGCTGGTGTGTATGAAGTGAAGGAGAAGATGAAGAGATCGTTCAGTGAATCGTCCTGACACGGATGTGTCAAGGTTGCCCGTGTAGGAACATCAATAACGGTTACACAACGTTAAAATAGCAATATGTCCACGATGAACAGGTACACCCACCTGCTTATCGTGGGTATTTTGTTTTATACTGTGTCTTTATGGAATAACGGTAAGGTTCGATTTTGAACTTTGCCGTTTTTCTTTTTATTTAAAATTATAATTTTTTTCAGAACTGTATTCCAAAACGGCTCTGCGGATTCCTATTAGTGTAGGGGTTTTCAAAATCTTTTGTGAAACGGCTTTCCTCTAGTTTTATGAGTGGAAAATAAACAAAATCTATGTTCTAAAATTAGGTAGTTCAACAAAATTTAAAAAACTGGTTGCCATAAATCCATTTTAGATTGTTATAGGTAGAGGGGAATGTTGGAAAAATGAATTTTCTTTGAACTTTCAAAAGACCCGGTTTAAAAACACCCCTTAAAGTTTGTATAGGGTATAGGAAGTGTTTTCAAAAGTAAGCCAATTCACTACGGTATCACTGATGAAATTCCCCGATTCCTTACAAAGTCACATCGCACCTTGAAAATTTCATGAACCACCCCAGCAGGATACCTCTGGTACTGAATGTGCATTCTGCGCGTCTTACCGGAAAATACGCCGGAGAAAATCGGGCAGGAACGGGCCGGGACAGAGTGGACGGTAGTTAAGAGCAAGATTCGCCTTTGTATACGAAACCGCTCCTGTGGGCGGTTTCCCCACGGCGGCATCTTGATGGGGATTGTGCTCCCCATACCCTCACATCGAGCAAAATCACATGATTTTGCCCATTGGTGGCCTGCTACAGCAGGTCACAGCCGGAGTGTAGATGCACTGCCGGGAAAATCAAACCATTGATTTTGGAAAGGAGACCCCATGCCACGAACAAAGAGAAAAGTGAAATCTATCGTAAAAACAAAAGTAATCTCCGCACGAGTTACAGAAACAGTACATGAACTTTTACACCGGCAGGCAGAAGATGCCGGGATGACCCTCTCTCAATTTGCAGCGCAGATGCTGATGAAAGGCCGTGTGAATACCTCGTATGTGTTCTATGTCCACCCGGACGAGATCGAAGCAATCACACGGGAGTTTGCCGCCATCGGAAACAACCTGAACCAGATCGCGGCTTTCTTCAACAGCGGCGGTATCCAGTCCCGTGCGATGCACGAAAACATCAACCATGCGATTGCCTGTATTTTTGAGATGCGGGAACAAGTCGCAGAAATGGCAGGAAAGAACTATGGCAATATTAAAGCACATCGCAAGTAAGAGTTCCAACTATGGTGCTGCACTGGAGTATCTGATTTTCAAGCATGACGAGCTTCGGAAAACTCCGATCCTTGACCAGAACGGAAATCGTATCATGCGGGATGAGTTTTATCTGGACGGTCTGAACTGTGAACCCTATTCCTTCGATGCGGCCTGCCAGCAACTGAACCGCGAATATCAGAAGAACAAAAACAAGGATGAAATTAAATCGCACCATTACATCATCAGCTTTGATCCACGGGACAGCACAGAAAATTGTTTGACGGGTAAACGGGCGCAGGAGCTTGGACTGGAATACGCAAAAGCAAATTTTCCGGGGCATCAGGCATTGGTCTGTACGCACATGGACGGGCACAATGGCAGCGGAAACATTCATGTCCATATCGTAATCAACAGTCTGCGAAAACTGGATGTGCCTAAGCAGCCCTTTATGGAACGGCCCATTGATAGCAAGGCTGGCTACAAGCACCATGTGACGAACGAGTACCTAAAACACCTGCAGAAATCCCTCATGGATTTGTGCCGCCGCGAATTTCTGCATCAGATCGATTTACTGTCACCATCCAGAACGGGTGTGACCGAAGCGGAGTATTGGGCACAGCGGCGGCTGGATGAGAAAAAACAGAAAATCGAAACGGAAGGATTTACGCCCAATCCGACAAAGTTTCAAACACAGAAGCAGCTTATCCGGGATGCCGTTGCCGCTGTTCGTGAGAAAGCAATCTCGTATGAAGATTTTCAAGACATCCTGCAGGATGAATACAACATTTTCGTCAAAACCCAACGTGGGCGTTATAGCTATCTGCCGCCGGAACGGAACAAGTTCATATCGGAGCGTTCTCTGGGAGAAAGCTGCAAAAGAGAATGTCTGGAAGGATTCTTTGTTCAGAACGCCGAGAAGAATCTGCGGTACAAGGAAGAACCCATACTGATTTTTACAACCAGAACCAGACTACGGCTCGTTGTGGACCTGCAGGAGAATGTCAAGGCACAGGAAAATCTGGCCTATGCACTAAAGGTCAAAATCAGTAATCTGCAGAGAATGGCCGAAACGCTGGTATGGGTACAGGAAAACAATATCAACGACCTGACAGAACTGAACAATCTGTGTAAAACTGCGCAGGCCAATGCGCAGGCAGCGTATGAACGGCTATCACAGGCAGAGGATGAACTGTACAAAACCAATGAACAGATTCATTATGCGGGGCAGTACCTTTCTACAAAAGAGGTTCAGCAGCAATTTACGAAAGCAATTCTCAAGAAAAAATTCCGTGCAGAGCATTCCAAGGAATTGGATGCCTATGCAGAATCCGTGAAATACTTCCGGGAAGAAAACGATGGAAAGCTGCCATCGCTGAAATCTCTGAAAAAGCGGAAAGAAGAACTGACGCAAGAAATCGCGGAGAGGAAAAAAGCGTATGCTCCCTTGAGGGAAGAATCCAAGCGTCTGGAAATTGCATCGGATAATGTGTACAGCATCTTCCGAAAAACCAATGAGATGAAATCCGACCTTGCATGGAAACGCGAGTGGGAGGCCAATGTCCGCGAAAAGGCAAGGCAGGAGCAGGCTCGACAGGAACAGCGTGAGCGTCAACCGAAACGCAAGAAGCGCAGCTATGATATGAGCCTGTAATCAGCAGGGTCTTCCACCCCGCACCCCGGAACCCTGCCGGATGCGTAAGCCCGTGCAGAGCTTTCCCATTCGGCAAGGACTTTTGAAAACGATTAGGAGGAAGTTTGAGTAAAGAGTACATCAAGGCACAAACCCCACTGCCCGCGTATTTTCCTTATCCGAAATTTCTGCTGCAGATGAGCCTGTCCCATACAGCGCGGCTAACATATGTTCTGCTGCTGGACCGCATGACCCTTTCGCAGAAGAACAGCTGGGTGGATGCACAGGGCCGGGCATATGTGCTCTATCCGCTGGCAGGGCTGGCGGAAGATCTTCAGAGCAGCATTTCCAGTGTCACCCGCGCTCTGCGGGAACTGGAAGCTGCACGGCTGATCGAACGGCGGTCCAATGGCTTTTCCAAGCCAAACCAGGTGTTCCTAAGCTTCCCATCTACTGCGCAGAAATGCACAGTCGAGATGGTCAAAAATGAGCAGCCTGATTGCTCAAAAGTGAGCAATACGGTTGCGCAAAACTGCACACCTAACCAAATAAATAAGAACAACCTAAGATTGAACCAACTGAATAGAACTAAAGAAGCGTATGGGCGATATCGGAATGTTTTTCTGGAAGATTATTCGGAACTGGAAATGGAAATTGCAGAGTTGGATACTCTGATCGAAGACCTTTCAGCCTATATGCAGTCTACAGGCAGGAAGTACGCAGACCATGCGGCGACCCTGCGTAGCTGGTCAGCACGGAAGAAAAGACAACAGAAACCGGGAGCAGGCATCCCGGACTATACCTACAACAAGGAGGAAAGTTTATGACGGAAACGATCCAGACAGCGATGGACAGGCTTATGACGATCTCTGTGGAACCGCAGGACTATGTTGCAGAAGATGGGCTGCTGTACTGCGGCAACTGCAAAACTCCCAAGGAAGCGTTCTTTCCAAATGGCAAAAAACTGTTTGGGCGTGACCGCCATCCGGCTGAATGCCGGTGCAGGCAGGCTACAAGGGAAAAGCAAGAGAAAGAAAAACGTGCAAGGCTGCATTACGAGAAAGTGCAGCGGCTGAAGCTGCAGGGCTTTACCGACTGGGCGATGCAGCACTGGACATTTGCAAACGATCACGGGCAAAATCCACAGATGCAGCTGGCACAGCGGTATGCGGCCCACTGGCCGGAAATGCGGGAAAGGAATGTGGGGCTGCTGCTCTGGGGCGGTGTTGGTACAGGCAAGAGTTTTATGGCGGGCTGCATTGCCAATGCCCTGATGGAACAGGAAGTGGCCGCCTGCATGACAAATTTTGCCCGAATCATGAATGAACTGAATAACGCCTTCTCCGGGCGAAATGAAGTCGTGGACAGGCTCTGCGGCTATCCGTTGCTTGTCATTGATGATTTTGGCATGGAGCGTGGTACGGAATATGCATTGGAGCAAATTTATAACATCATCGACAGCCGCTACCGCAGCCGGAAACCGCTGATCGTTACCACGAACCTGACCCTGACGGAGTTGAAGAATCCGCAGGATACCGCCCACGCCCGTATCTATGACCGTCTGCTGGAACTGTGTACCCCGATTGCCTGCACAGGCCCCAGCATGAGAAAGGATATAGGACAGGCAAAATTGGATTTACTGAAAACACTTCTGGCTTGAATGGGAGGAACGCGATTGCAAGAAAACGGCAGAATGAATTGGCTGGAGCAGATCCACCAGATGAAGAACCGAGATATTCGCACGATTGAACAGTCTGAACTGGAGGAACTGCCGCAGGATGCAGTGGAACACGGACTGCCGCAGGAGGAAAGGCTGAAAAATCTGCTGGATAAGGTCCGAAATCCTTATTGCTATCTGGACAACGGAATTATTGTGAAGCTGAATTTCGCACCGAGAGGGAGCAGTACACTGTCTGAGTGCATTGGCAGGTGTTTTCAATCGGCCAGCTGAAAAGGCAGAGAAACTTTCGGCAAGCTGCTGAAAAAACACGCAGAAAAAAATTTCACACTTTAATGCGATAAAGCACTGGACAAAAGATGATGATTCTGGTAAGCTGTTTACGGGTAAGAAAATAGGAATGTGCAAACTGAGCAGAACTTGCTCGGTAGGCTTGTTCTACAAAAAAATGTGGAGCCTTTCGCTTCTCTGACGAACAGTATTGCCGATTCGTTAAGGAGGTGGAAGGCTTTTGTTATACCCTGATATGAATTTGCAGAAGAGAACACAGCAAAATACAACCCGATACCGTACAGCCTTGTACTTACGCTTATCTCGTGAGGATGGCGATAAGACAGAGAGCGACAGTATTGCAAACCAGCGCACACTACTGGAAGCCTATGCCATAGACCACCCGGAACTGTGCATCGTGGATGAGTTTGTGGACGATGGCTACTCCGGCTCGAACTTTGCTGGGGTTAGATAGCGATACTTTTTACATCTACCATGTTGCGGCGGTCATGGTTGACAACTTGCGTCGGCTCCTGCTCGGTATCAACCTGTCCGACAAAGCTGTAATGGATTTCGATTTTCCGGGTGTTGGTTTCCCGGTCTAATTCATGTATCAAAATACGGTCGATAAACTCATGGACGTTTTCATAGGTCAATTCCTGTATGTCGCTGTATTTCCCGACAATCTGAATAAACCTTGATATATCCCTTTTTCGCTCGGTAACGGTTGCGATCTGCTGTTGTAACTCGTCTATCCTTGCGGCAAGGGATTTCTTTTCGTCCTCGTAGCCGGAAGTTAGAAACACAAACCGTTCATCTGTCAGTCTGCCTAATGCGTTGTCCTCGTACAGCTTGCGGAAAAGCGTGTCAAGTTCGGTCATACGCGCCTGTGCTTTGGAAAGTTCCTTTTGCTGCTGCGCTAATGCCTTTCTCGCTTCCATGTCGCCGTACTCGGTAGCTTTACAGATAAAGTCCTGTTCGTGTTCCTTAACATACTGCAAAACCCGCCGCATATCTTCCAGCACTAAATCAAGAAGTACGTTTTTGCGGATATAATGAGAGGTACACTCGCTGCCTGTCCTTGCCCTGTTGCGCCATGCGCCGCAAGAATAGGAAAACCTGCGCGGCTCGATATTTACGCCCTGTTGGTAATACATCTTATGTCCGCAACCAGCGCAAAACAGCAAGCCGGAAAAAATATCAATCTCCGCTGCTTTTGTCGGGCGGTGGCGGGTAGCAATCCGCTTTTGCGCAAGTTCAAAGGTTTCCTCGTCAACAAGCGGCTCATGGGTGTTTGGGAAGAAATAGCGTTGTTCTTCTTCGTTCTTCCGGGTCTTTTTCGACTTGTAGGATACCTTGTGAGTTTTCGCGGTTATGGTATGCCCTAAATATTCCTGCCTTGCTAATATGTCATAGAGCGTTTTGTCCGGCCAAGTATAGGGGGCGATCATTGCCCGCTGATACCGCGCCTGTCCTGTGCGCTGATAGCGCAACGCTCCAATCGTCAAGACTTTGTTTTCCGCAAGCCATTTTTGGATTTCGCACATACGCACGCCGCTAACAAACATAGCGAAAACCTGTTTGACAATCGGCGCGGTTTCCGGGTCGGGTATAAGGTGGTGGCGGTTGTTCGGGTCTGGGATATAGCCGTATGGATATTCCCCGTTGACACGCTCGCCTTTTTGCGCCTGTGCCTGTTTAACTGCACGGATTTTCTTGCTTGTATCGCGGGCGTAAAACTCGTTAAACC
>OGWR01000270.1_pt1 | contig 47866 bp, 35 predicted proteins | sample 1576061 | NCBI WGS metagenome assembly OGWR01 (sample SAMEA3541511, study PRJEB24748) | human gut metagenome | biome: human gut; feature: human-associated habitat; material: faeces | place: China | collected 2012 | reverse complement strand
TATATGGTGATGTAGCTGCTGGACCACCCCAGATTGAAGAACAACCTGTAGCGTTAGAAATGTACATCTGCTCACCAAATAACTGTGTAATTAATCTTGCGTATGATGTCTCTGCACATCCTGCACAGCTTCCTGAGAATTCAAGGAGTGGCTGGTTATACTGAGAACCAATTGGTGTATTTACTAATGCTGGCTTAATATCCTTCTTACCTACGTTAGCTACAAGGTAATCAAATACTGGCTGCTCTTCTGCCTGTGATTCCTGTGGAACCATCTTAAGAGCTTCTCCAGCCTTAGGACATACAGTAACACATTCGCCACATCCCATACAATCTAATGGAGATACTGACATTGTGTACTTCATTGTTGTGTCTGTTGCATGCTTAGAATCAGCAAGCTTAATCTGTGATGGAGCTTCTGCCTGTTCCTTAGCATCAAGAATAAATGGTCTGATAGTTGCGTGTGAACATACAAATGCACAGCTGTTACACTGAACACAGCTTGCTGGATCCCACTCAGGAACCATAACGGCTGTTCCTCTCTTCTCGTATGCTGAAGCACCTGTCTCAAACTGACCATCTGCGATATCCTTGAAAGCAGATACTGGAAGGCTGTCACCATCCATCTTTCCGATAGGATCAAGAAGTTCGTTAACCATCTTAACTGTAGCAGGACGACCTGTTCTTTCAACTGGCTTCTTATCATCAACTGCTGTTGCCCAGTCTGCTGGTACTTCTACCTTATGTACTGCATCTACACCTGCATCGATAGCCTTGTAGTTCATCTCAACTACTGCATCACCCTTCTTGCTGTATGACTTCTTAGCTGCTGCCTTCATATATTCAACAGCTTCATCTATAGGCATTACATTAGCAAGCTTGAAGAATGCTGACTGTAAGATTGTGTTAGTTCTCTTACCCATACCGATTTCAATAGCCTTATCAATAGCATTGATTGTGTAAAGCTGGATATTATTCTTAGCGATATACTGCTTAGCTTCTGCTGGCATATGCTCGTTAAGTTCTTCGTCTGACCACTGGCAGTTAATCATAAAGATTCCGCCTGGCTTAACATCCTGAACCATCTTATAACCCTTAACAACATATGAAGGATTATGACATGCTACGAAGTCAGCCTGATTGATATAGTATGGACTTCTGATTGGGTTATCACCAAATCTTAAGTGGCTGATTGTGATACCACCTGTCTTCTTAGAGTCATACTGGAAGTATGCCTGAATATACTTATCTGTATGGTCACCAATAATCTTAGTAGAGTTCTTGTTAGCACCTACTGTACCATCACCACCAAGACCCCAGAACTTACATTCTACTGTACCAGGAGCTGAAGTAATAGGAGCTGGCTTAACCTCTGGAAGTGAAAGGTTAGTAACATCATCAACAATACCGATTGTGAATCTGTTCTTTGGCTCATCCTTCTCTAATTCCTTATATACAGCGAATACTGATGAAGGAGGAGTATCCTTTGAACCTAAACCATAACGTCCACCAACTAATGTGATATCGTTAAGACCTGCTTCACGAAGTGTTGTAGCAACATCAAGGTAAAGTGGTTCACCAAGTGATCCTGGCTCCTTAGTTCTGTCAAGAACAGCAACCTTCTTAGCTGTCTTAGGAAGAACCTTTAAGAGTGCCTTAGATGACCATGGACGGTAAAGTCTTACTTTAACAAGACCAACCTTCTCACCCTTAGCTGTTAAGTAATCAATAACTTCTTCTGCAACGTCGTTGATAGAACCCATAGCTACGATAACTCTGTCTGCATCAGGTGCACCATAGTAGTTAAATAAGTCGTAGTTAGTACCAAGCTTCTCGTTAACCTTCTTCATGTACTTTTCTACTACTTCTGGAAGTTCATCATATACTGTGTTACATGCTTCACGATGCTGGAAGAATACATCTCCGTTTTCATGTGAACCACGCATTGCTGGCTTGTTAGGGTTAAGTGCATGAGCACGGAACTCTTCAACCTTGTCCATTGGACACATTTCCTTAAGATCTTCATAATCCCACTTTTCAATCTTCTGAATCTCGTGTGATGTACGGAAACCATCAAAGAAGTTAATGAATGGAACCTTTCCATCGATAGCTGCAAGATGTGCAACTGGGCTTAAATCCATAACTTCCTGTGGGTTTGTCTCAGCAAGCATAGCAAAACCTGTCTGACGACATGCATAAACATCACTATGATCACCGAAAATGTTAAGTGACTGTGTAGCAACTGTACGAGCTGATACATCAAATACACAAGGAAGCTGTTCAGCAGCAATCTTATACATATTAGGAATCATAAGTAAAAGACCCTGTGAAGCTGTGAATGTTGTTGTAAGAGCACCTGCTGCAAGTGAACCATGTACTGTACCAGCAGCACCTGCTTCAGACTGCATCTCTGTTACCTTTACTGTGTTACCAAAAATATTCTTTCTTCCTGCTGCTGACCACTGGTCAACAACATCCGCCATTGGGCTGGAAGGAGTGATAGGATAGATACCAGCTACTTCTGTAAATGCATACGCAACATGAGCAGCGGCTGTATTACCATCCATTGACTGTTTTTCTCTAGCCATTGTTATATAACCTCCTAAATCGAAATATGAGATAATAATCTCTCTATATATGTATATTAGTATTATTCGACAAAAAAGTAAAGCCATTATCTAAAATCTATTGTACCTATTTTTGTAATATTTGATTATTCAGAACGCAAAAGTATTTTTACTATATTATTAAAATATATCCCAAAAAAATCTTTTTAAAAATTTAATATTTTTTCAAAAAAGTGTTAATTTTTTCTATAAAAAGGAATATAATGCTCTAGTTAGAATAATAAGTCAGGAGATAACACCTATGATTACAAAAGAACTTAAGAACAAAAAGCTTATAATAGTAATTACTTCTGTTGTAGTTGTACTATTGCTTCTTGTAATTTTATTTTTTTCCTTATTTAACATCAATATCATTGTAAATGGAAAAGAAAACGAAACAATAGAATATGGTGATACATATACAGAGGAAGGAGCTTCAGCTTCGTATAATACACTTTCTTTTAAGAATAAATCTGTTGATGTATCAATAAGCGGCGAAGTAGACTGCTCTAAACTCGGAACATACCATATACATTACAAAGCTAAGAAAGGCTTTCTTTCATCGACTAAGACAAGAGAAGTTAAAGTCGTTGATACAGCTGCTCCCGTGATAGAACTTAACACAGTTGAGGGATATTACCCTAAGACAGGTGAAGCTTATAAGGAAGAAGGTTTTACAGCCACTGACAATTATGATGGTGATATTACCGATAAGGTTACACGCCACGAAAAGGACAATGTCGTTACTTACACTGTCAGCGACTCCTCTGGCAATAAGACAACTGTTACAAGAACTGTTGAATATAATGACGGAATCGCTCCTTCACTCACACTCAATGGTGACAGCCATGTAACAATTAAAGCCGGAACTAAATACAAAGATACCGGTGCTGCTGCCACAGATTCCCACGGCAATGATATTTCTGACAGCATAACAGTATCTGGTGAAGTTAAGAATTACCGTTCTGGTGACTATACTTTAACTTATACAGCTACTGACAAATTTGGCAACACCAACTCAATTGGCAGAACTGTAACTGTTGAAGCCGTAAAGCAGGCTGACTCTGCCGCTGTCAATCCCGGTTCAAAGGTTGTATACCTTACATTCGACGATGGTCCTGGTGCTTACACACAGCAGCTTCTTGACGTGCTTGCCAAATATAACATAAAAGTTACATTTTTTGTAACCAATGTAAACAGCGGATATCAGAATATGATTGCGAAGGAAGCCGCTGCAGGACATACCGTTGCAATACACAGTGCTTCCCATAATTACCAGCAGATCTATTCAAGTGTTGGTGCTTATTTTGATGATTTGAACGAAATGTCGGATATTATATATTCGCAGACTGGAAGCCGTCCAACATTAGTACGTTTCCCAGGTGGAAGTTCTAATTCTGTCAGCAAGAAATACTGCAAAGGAATTATGACAGAACTTGCAAAAGATGTTACTGACCAAGGCTATAAATACTATGACTGGAACGTATCAAGCGGCGATGCCGGTGGAACAACAAGCACAAGTGAGGTATACCAGAATGTAATCAATGGTATCCAGAGCCATAATGTATCCGTTGTATTACAGCACGATATTAAGAGCTTCAGCGTTGATGCAGTTGAGAGCATAATCCAGTGGGGACTTGCTAACGGATACACATTCCTTCCTTTGACAACATCAAGCCCTGATGTACACCACGGAATTAATAATTAATGAGCAGCAATCAATAATATGAACCCAAAATAATATCAATCAGTATTTAATATTAGAACAAAAAACTATGTATTACATCAGTCTTATCCAATCCTGATGTAATACATAGTTTTTTTATTTTATATCTTTCCTTATTTCCCTGCCCTGTTAAGAGCTGCAAGATAACCAACAGCTGATAGTGCCGCCACATTTCCTTCCCCTGCCGCTTTAACATACTGATAAGGTACTCCTGTTATATCACCAGCCGCATATAAACCTTTTATATTAGACGCCATACTTTTATCTGTAATTACTTTGTTATCTTCTATCTTAATTCCCGGAACTAACTGGGCTGGCTTCATCGACTCCCTTAATACAAATATTCCGTCTGCCGCAAGTTCTCTATCCTCCATAATAAGAACCATTTTATCCCCCCTGCGTTCAATTGACAGCGGTTTTCCTTTAATAATATCAATATTATCTTTTAATGAATCTTTGCCTGCCTGTAATGTATTTATATCTTTATCCTTATTATAAAGAGGCATATAATACACCTTCTTAGCCGTCTGTGCAAGAAACTCTGCTTCGCTTAAAGCCTCCTCATTAAATCCTATAACTATCGCTTCTCTTTCTTTATACAAAGCGGCATCACAGGTAGCACAATAACTTACGCCACGTCCAAGATTTTCATATTCACCTGCATATGGCTTTGTAACATCTACACCTGTTGCAAGTATAACTGTAAGTGCCTCATAATTGTTCTTTTTGCCCTGTATATGAAAATATTTTCCCATTGCATACACTGCATTTACCATATCCTCTGTTATATCTATTGAAAGACTTTTAAGATGATTGTTAAATGCCTGTGACAGTTCCTTACCTGTAACATCAATAAAACCAGGATAATTCTTTATCGTATGTGCCTTTGACACTTTATCACTAATCTTGTTATTACCTATAAGGAGTATATTCCTGCCTCTTATCTTAGCAGTTATTGCAGCTGACACACCCGCTGGGCCTGTTCCTATTATAGCTATATCGTATCTTTCCATATCTTAATTCCTTTCCTGCCTTTTATGTTTAATCACATTATTATTAACAAAATGATTAATATACCAAACATTGCTTAATCGTTTTTGCTTTTTAATATATTATAAACATACTAACGCATATTATAATAATTGTAAAATCAAAAAAGATGCAGACACATTTTATTGATATCGCACTGCCACTTAACAGCAATCATATCCAAAATGTGTCTACATCTTTATGGGTAATATTAAATCAAATTTATTGGGAATTAGTCATCTTCGCCCTGAAGTGCATCGTATCCTGTTTCACCTGTACGAACCTTTACTACATTTTCCACATCATATACGAATATCTTACCATCACCGATATGACCTGTGTAAAGTACCTTTCTTGCGGCATTGATAACATCCATTACAGGAACTTTGGAAATAACCATTTCAACCTGTACCTTAGGAAGAAGCTGCATTTCCATCTGAACTCCACGGTAATACTCTGGAGCACCCTTCTGAGCGCCACAGCCAAGTACCTGCGTAACTGTCATACCAGTTACTCCGATGTCGTTCATAGCCTTCTTTAACTTTTCGAAACGCTCCTGCTTCATAAGGATTTCTACCTTAGTAATCTTGTTCTCATCTGGAATATCAGATGTCTTAATCATAGCTGGAACTGAATTTTCCATACTTTCTGAACCAACTGATACAACATCTTCATATGTTATATCTGGCATACCCGCTGTACCAAGTTCAAATCCTGCATATGCACTTGTAAGTCCGTGCTCACATATGTCAAGACCCTTTATTTCCTCTTCCTCTGTAGCTCTAAGTCCAATTGTTGCCTTGATTACAAAGAATACGATTGTCATACATACAGCAGCCCATGCTGCTACTGATACAAAACCTAATAACTGAAGTCCAAGCTGTGTAAATCCACCACCATAGAATAAACCTTCTGCCTTAATCGCACCACTCTCAATAGCAATTGCATAACCAGGGGCTTTGCTTGTAGCAAATAAACCAACTGCGATTGTACCCCATATACCATTCATCATATGAACAGCTACTGCACCAACCGGGTCATCAATGTGAAGCTTATAATCAAGAAGCCATACACCAAATACCACCAAAAGACCTGCTACAATACCTATTACTATTGCACCTGCTGCATCTGTTACATCACAAGAAGCTGTAATAGCTACAAGTCCTGCAAGTGAAGCATTAAGACACATTGAAACATCCGGCTTACCATATTTAACCCATGTGAATATCATACAAGTTACAGTTGCAATTGCTGGTGCAACTGTTGTTGTAAGGAATACCGAACCTAAATCCTCAATTGTTGTACAAGCTGCACCATTAAATCCATACCAGCCAAACCATAATATAAATACACCAAGTGCACCAAGTGGAATACTATGTCCTGGGAAAGCATTAACCTTAACTACCTTACCATTTTCATCTTTAACAAATTTACCAATACGAGGTCCTAATATCTTAGCACCTATAATAGCTGATATACCACCAACCATATGTATACAGCAGGAACCTGCGAAATCATGGAAGCCTAACTGTGATAACCAGCCTCCGCCCCATATCCAGTGTGCTTCAATAGGATATACAAGTGCCGATATAACACCTGAATATACACAATATGAAAGGAACTTTGTTCTCTCTGCCATAGCTCCTGATACAATAGTAGCTGTTGTTGCACAGAATACTAAATTAAATACGAAACTTGAAAAATTGAAATTATCATAAGCTGTAAAAATATCAAATCCAGGTTTTCCAATAAAACCAAATAAATCTTCACCTAATAATAAACTGAAACCTATTACTATGAATACTACTGTTCCTATACAGAAGTCCATAAGATTCTTCATAATAATGTTACCTGCGTTCTTAGCTCTGGTAAAACCAGTCTCAACCATTGCAAATCCTGCCTGCATCCAGAATACTAATGCAGCACCTATAAGAAACCATATACCAAATGTCTGGTCGCTTATCAAGCTTGTTAATTCTTCTATTGCCATATTCGTTTCCTCCCTGTTCGTGCCGGCACATAATATTTATTTATGTACCCTTGACAAATACTTTTTATTGTGGTTGATGAAGTTGATCAGGTTTCATCTGGTATCATAACAGTTGTTACTAAACGGCTGCTTTATTCCTATAGTTAAATAAAACAAAAAAAAGACGTGTAACCATATATAATGGATACACGCCTTTGTGCAATCAACTGTTTGATTTATGTGTTTAATTATACATATCTTTCCAAATAAGTATTGAAAAAATCGGACATATTATTGACTTTTTTAATATTTGTTTTATTATTATTTTATAAATGTAATCAAATATACTACTTATCAACATTATTTTAATGTATATAATATCAGAAGTGAAATGACTTTGACACTGATATTATAATAATACCAATTAATGCAATTATAAAATCAGGAGGGTACTTATGAAAGAACATTTACACCAGCCATTATTATTTAATCCAGCAATATATAACAGCTCAGATGGTAAACAGCACATCAATTACAAATATATAACCGTGCCACAGACTATGCTTGTATATGCCATAGACAACACCACCGGCTCTGCAAGTAGGAAAGTATCCACTCTTATTCCATGCTCTAGTGCAGAATGGATAATAGGATATAATAAGAATAACAGCAGTTCTTCCTTCTACTGTATTGGACCAGTAAGCAGACGTTTTGACTATACTTTTGGAGATTTTGATTATTATTTTGGAATTCGTTTTGCGGATAAAGGCTGTTATTTTGCACCATCCGTTGATGACAGCGTGCTTCCAGCTTCAATTGCCAATCAGGTATTTGAATACGAACCTGCCACAGAGTCTTTTGAATACAGACTTATATCTGAATTAATCCAAGCCAAAGATTTTGACGGACAACTTGAAGCTTTAATATGTTTCCTTAATGACAGCAAGAAATATATAGCTGTGCCTGACAATATCATACATATGGCTAATGAGATAAAGAAAGCTTCCGGCAATATTCATATATCTGATTTATCCGAAATGTCAGGGTACTCTGAACGGCACATTAACAGATTATTCAAATCGGCATATGGTGCAGGTCCTAAAGATTACTGCAAGAATATCAGATTTCAGAAAATCATATCTGATATTATAAATGACCCATACAAAGAAAACAGCGATTATATTGCCAATGCCGGATATTCTGACCAGGCACATTTCCAGAGGGAATTCAAGGCTTACACAGGCATTACACCTAGAACTTTTATTAAGGAATTAACCCCATAATATATTATATAACTATACTGTCAATTAAATTACCTGACTGAATTTTTCAGAGTTATAAAATATGCGTGGTGCTTACCGCCATCCAGACGATAAGCACCACGCATATTTATTTCTACACAAAATCAGACATAACAGTATTGCTTATATCTATGCCTCTGTCTGTAAGCGCTATTCTTGTACCATTCTGCCACAAAAGACCTTTTGCTATATTATCTTTTATCTGCTCTTTATATACACTGTATATATCTTTTCCAAATATATCTTTAAAATCGCATATATCAATCCCAGCAGACTTTCTTAAACCAAGAAACATATATTCAGCCATCTCATCTTCCAGCGTGAGAACCTCTATATTTTCTTTAAGGTCCTGACAGTTATTCTTTATTTCTAAAGAATTCTTAAGAGTCTCTTGGATATTCTTAATATTTTCCACAATACACTCTTTATTGCTTTCTTTATTATCAGCATATTCCACACATAATGCCTTAATATAATTATTAATATCGCTGATGTTAGTATACCTTTTATGATTACATAATGAAGCTGCACCAATTCCAAAACCGATATAATCAGTTCTATCCCAATATTTAAGATTATGCTTACATTCATAACCTGCCTTGGCATAATTGGATATTTCGTATCTTTCATAACCTGCCTGACCTAATATCTCTTTAGTAAGTGCATACATTTTCCTGTCGTCATCATCATCAGGAATATCCGGATAATTGTCTATGTTATCATACAGCCTTGTGCCTTCTTCTATTATAAGACTGTATACAGATATATGCTCTGTATTAAGTGATACAGCCTCCTTTAGCACTCTGGTAAAACTTTCTATGGTCTGACCCGGAAGTGCTGACATAAGGTCTATATTAATATTAGTAAAGCCTGCATTCCTTGCTATGGCAAGGCTGTTCTTAAACTGTTCAAATGTATGAATTCTTCCAAGCATACGAAGCTCTTTATCATCAGTGCTCTGCAATCCAAAGCTTATTCTGTTAATCCCAGCTTCCCTGTAAATGTATGCTTTTTCACTATTTATTGTACCTGGATTACATTCTATTGTTATCTCTGCATTGCCATCAACACGATATCTTTGCTTTACAGCCTCTAATATATCTTTAATATATTCAGCATTTATTGCTGACGGAGTTCCACCACCGATAAATATTGAAGTTACATTTTTATCAAGACCAGCCTCACTTAATGCTATCTCATTAATTAAAGCTTTAACATAACTGCTTTTCGTCTTATCATCTGCTGGTGCAGATAAGAAATCACAATATATACATTTTTGCATACAAAAGGGGATATGTATATATATCCCCAGTTCGTTATTATTCTTCATCTAACTTTAATACACTCATAAATGCTTTCTGTGGTATCTCTACGTTACCAATCTGACGCATTCTCTTCTTTCCTTCCTTCTGCTTTTCAAGAAGCTTCTTCTTACGGGAAATATCACCACCGTAACACTTGGCAAGTACATCCTTACGAAGTGCCTTAACAGTTTCCCTTGCTATAACCCTGCTTCCGATGGCCGCCTGAATAGGGATCTCAAACTGCTGTCTAGGAATTTCCTGCTTAAGCTTCTCGCACATCTTTCTTCCACGTTCCTCCGCACTTCCTGCAAATACGATAAATGAAAGTGCATCAACTTCTTCCTTGTTGATAAGAATATCAAGCTTAACAAGGTTAGACCTCTCATATCCCTTCATTTCATAGTCAAACGAAGCATAACCTCTTGAGCGTGACTTTAACGCATCAAAGAAATCATATATTATCTCATTAAGCGGAAGGTCATACTTAAGCAGTGCTCTTGTCTGTTCTATATATTCCATACCGTTGTATACACCACGGCGTTCCTGGCAAAGTTTCATAATAGGTCCAACGAATTCGGTTGTAACCATAATCTCAGCACTTACCATAGGTTCTTCCATATAGTCTATCTCTGATGGATCAGGCATATTAGACGGATTAGTAAGGTCTATAACTTCACCATTAGTCTTATGGACTTTATATATAACTCCCGGTGCTGTTGTTACAAGGTCAAGGTTATATTCTCTCTCAAGTCTTTCCTGTATAATCTCAAGATGCAAAAGCCCTAAGAAACCACATCTGAAACCAAAACCAAGTGCTATAGATGTCTCTGGCTCAAACTGGAGAGAAGCATCATTAAGCTGAAGCTTCTCCAATGCTTCTCTTAAATCCTGATATTTTGCACCGTCCGCCGGATACAGACCGCAGTACACCATAGGGTTGACCTTCTTATAACCTGGAAGCGGCTCTGATACAGGTCTGTCATTATCTGTAACAGTGTCACCAACTCTTGTATCCTGAACATTTTTGATACTTGCTGTTATATATCCAACCATACCTGCACTTAATTCATCGCAAGGTATGAACTGACCAGCTCCGAAGTAACCTACCTCAACTACTTCTTCTACTGCTCCTGTTGCCATCATTCTTATCTTAGTACCTTTCTTTACAGTACCCTCTACTATTCTTACAAATATAATAACACCCTTATATGCATCGTATAATGAGTCAAATATAAGTGCAGATAAAGGATTAGCTGCATCACCTGTAGGTGCTGGTATTTTCTTTACTATCTGTTCAAGAACTTCCTCGATATTAATGCCATTTTTCGCTGAAATTAACGGAGCGTCCTGAGCCTCTATTCCGATAATATCCTCAATCTCATCTTTAACTCTGTCTGGTTCTGCACTTGGAAGATCAATCTTATTAATAACAGGAAATACCTCTAAGTCGTGGTCAAGTGCAAGATATACATTGGCAAGTGTCTGTGCCTCTATGCCCTGTGCCGCATCTACTACAAGTACAGCACCATCACAAGCCGCAAGTGCCCTTGATACCTCATAGTTAAAGTCAACGTGACCTGGAGTATCAATAAGATTAAATATATATTCTTCGCCGTCCTGGGCCCTGTATACAGTTCTTACTGTCTGTGACTTTATTGTAATTCCTCTCTCCCTCTCGATATCCATATTATCAAGAACCTGCTCCTGCATTTCCCTGCTTGTAAGGAGTCCTGTCTTTTCTATAATTCTGTCGGCAAGAGTTGACTTGCCGTGGTCAATATGTGCTATAATACAAAAATTTCTTATGTTCTTCTGATTAATTACTGCCATTCGTATAACCTGCCTGTTCTAAGTATTTCATAATTCCATCAGCTATAAGCTTAGCTGTATTGTCTATATCTGTTGTTACAAGTTTATTATCCTTACTGCTGTACATATTGCCTAACTCTATTATACAGCTCGCTACTTTGCTGTGCTGGTTCAGGTAATAATCTTTTCTCTTATTATCAGGAGTACCCGTATTCACTCCCGATAAGCTTACATCTACTCCATTTAACTCTTCCATAATATCACTCGCAAGGCTTTTAGAGTTAGATGGGGAAGAGGTATGAATCCACGCACTTATTCCCCTACTGCTTCCTGACTTATCAGTAATATCCCTATGAAATGACACAAGTGCCGCTGCTTTGGCGTTATTGCATATCTCTATACGCTTGGTATAATCCACCGATGTATCAGTTGTTCTTGTCATAACAACTGTAACGCCAGCACTTTCAAGCTCATTCTTAACGCTGTCAGCTAAAGATAACATCTGTGTCTTTTCATAGTTAGTTCCGTCGTACTGTCCTGTATCACTTCCACCGTGAGGAGCATCTATACAGACTATTGCCTTAGACGACCAGTTAATTGTCTTATTATTACTTTCTTCGCTATTATCCTCATTGTTCTGCAAAAGCCCATCATCAGTTACCTCATCTGATGTTGTCTTTCCTATATTCATAATTGACCTTATAGAAGCTCCACAGTCAATATATAACATTACGGCAAATATTAATATAGCTGCTAATGAAGCCACTCCGAATATTCTGTCCCACTTAAATGATGTATTATTCTTATTATTCATTATTATCTCTCCAATCCATACCCTTTCTATTTTCTTAGAATACAAGCGGATTGTCAAGTAAAATGTTTAACAGCTTCTCACCATTTCTCTTTTTAATCTCTTTATAATCTTCTTTTCAAGTCTTGATATATATGACTGCGATATTCCAAGCATATCAGCGACCTCTTTTTGTGTCTTTTCCTCTCCATCTTTATCACTAAGACCATATCTTAAATCGACTATAATTCTCTCCCTCTCAGACAAATTGCCAATTGCCCTCTTTAATGCTTTCATCTCAACCTCATTTTCAAGGTCTTTATAACACACATCATCTTCAGTTCCAAGAATATCAGATAACAAAAGTTCATTGCCATCCCAGTCAACATTGAGTGGTTCATCAATTGACACCTCTGCTTTTACCTTGCTATTTCTTCTAAGATACATAAGAATTTCATTCTCTATACATCTTGAAGCATAAGTTGCAAGCTTTATATTCTTATCCCTGTCATATGAATTAATTGCCTTTATAAGACCTATTGTGCCAATTGATATAAGGTCCTCTACTCCAACACCTGTATTATCAAATTTCTTGGCTATGTATACAACAAGTCTTAAGTTATGTTCTATAAGCATTTTCTTAGCATAATCGTCATTATCAGTCTTTAACATTGCCAGCACATTTTTCTCCTCCTCAATATCAAGCGGTGCTGGCAGCACCTCTGTACCTCCTATATAATGAACTTCTCTTGTCCCCATCATATAAAAATTCTTAATAGAAGGTACCACCTTAAGCTGAAAACGATCTGCAACTGCCACTTTAATCACTATCTTACTCCTCTTTTCTACGGTGCTTTCTTTTGTCTTTACAGGAATACGAAAGCACCGCCGACATACCCTGTTTATTATTGCATCATATGTCCCGTGACGCTTTTGGGGGTGCATATGATGAGCATCTTTGTGCTCATTATTGCATCATATGTCCATTAATAAGTGCCTGATATTCCCCTGCCTGTGATACGCATACCTCTGACAATCCTATAAGCACATTTTTATAAGCTTTCGTCTTAACATCATTGGATATGTATATGTAATCTGCTGTAATTACCTCTATCATTCCTGTGTCCATACCTACACTCCTGTATGGAATAAGATGATATCTTATTCTGCTGTAATCATTTATCTTAGAAAGAACCTTGTCAAAACATTTCTTATCCATAACATTTACTGGTTTATTACAATAATAATCACTAAGCTGGTTTCCAGTGTCTATCATTCCCTTTAATGTAATACGTTCGTCCCCAATAACCACTGTTACTACATATATCTGCATTTTTCTATTGAGCTTCTCTTTGCTTCGTACCAGTATGATGAGCATAAGATACGCCACGACTGCATATATAACCAACTGCCTGTTGTTTATCATTATATTCTTTATTACAAAGCCAACATATGTATAGTACACGAGTAAATGTATCGCACCGCCAAGAAATACTGCTATGCCAATCATTACCGCTACGCCTTTTAACAAGTCCTTTATATAACTCCTTATAGCAAACCAATTAATCTTTCCTGAACTTCCCTTGATAATATTTAATGGACTATTAATTATCATAAGCATTAATCCAGTGATGATTAAATATGTGCACCAATTAACGAAAAGCCTATATTCATCCGGAATACATATTGCAATGACTGACCATATTGCCCCCAAAGTGGAAGAAAGCAGCAGACGGGGCAGTGATGTATGATAATGCATTATTTTGTTTACCATAACCATAACAATCAAATCCATACAATAATTAATTCCAAATAATACATCAATGTATATTACAATTCACTCTCACCTCCATTGCACAATCAGGTATACCCTGCATAATAGTTTACAGAAAATGCTTTCCTGCAACGAAAATAAGTATACATAACTTAATATGCAAAATTTGTCAAAAGCACAGAGTCACATTAATTTTCTAATATAATTCGCTATGAAATAAAAAAGAATGTGTGAAACACATTCTCGCACCGAGCACGGTCGCTTGCGACAAAATACATCTTCGTGCGAGTGTGCATCATCGGCATATAGTGCCTTTTATGTAATAGGGAATTCTATTGGAATTTCCTATTACATAAAAAAGGAACGCCGAAGCGTTCCTTAATATCAATATTTCATTAACAATAGTATAAGCCCAATAAGTATATGAATCGACAATCTATCTGTCAGATTAAATGATTATATTAATTACTTTCTGTTCTTCTGAAGGAAAGTAGGTATTGTAATACCATTAGACTTCACATTGCTTGTAACAGGGGCTGGCTGCTTAAGTCCTGGAAGTGGTGTCTGAGACTGTGTACCTGTCATACCGCCTGCTGGCTGAACTGGTGTCTGTGGAGCCTGATATGTATATGCTGGCTTTACTGCTGGTTTAACAGTCTGTCCAACTCCCTGTGTTGCCTGTGCCTTAGGTGAGAACTTCGCCATTGCAGTATTGACATTCACATCTTCAATACCTGTAGCAATTACAGTTATTGTTACGCTGTCTGTAGCTGTCTCATCATATATAGCACCAAAGATGATATTGGCATTATCACCTGCAAGTTCCTGAACATAACTTGCAGCCTCATCTGCTTCAACAAGGCTCATATCACCAGATACGTTGATAATAACGTGTGTAGCACCCTCGATTGTTGTCTCAAGAAGTGGGCTTGTAACAGCCTGCTTAACAGCTTCAATAGCCTTATCATCACCTGTAGCATTACCGATACCGATATGTGCGATACCCTTGTCTGACATAACTGTCTTAACATCTGCAAAGTCAAGGTTGATAAGACCTGGTACATTAATAAGGTCTGTAATACCCTGTACTGCCTGCTGTAATACCTCATCAGCCTTCTTTAAGGCATCTGGCATAGTTGTTCTTCTGTCTACTATCTGAAGAAGCTTGTCATTAGGAATTACAATAAGTGTATCCACGTTCTCCTTAAGCTTCTCAATACCCGATTCTGCATTAGTCATTCTTGTTCTTGCCTCAAATCTGAAAGGCTTAGTAACAACACCAACTGTAAGGATACCCATCTGTTTAGAAATCTTAGCAACAACCGGAGCTGCACCTGTACCAGTTCCGCCGCCCATTCCGCAAGTAACGAATACCATATCCGCACCTTTGATAGCTTCTGTTAATTCTTCAACATTCTCTTCTGCTGCCTTCTCACCAATCTCAGGCTGGGCTCCTGCACCAAGTCCCTTAGTAAGCTTCTCACCTATCTGAATAGCTGTTGGAGCTTTACAGAACTGTAACGCCTGGCTATCTGTATTAATACCAATAAATTCTACCCCGCTTATATTCTCATCTATCATTCTATTAACAGCATTATTACCTGCTCCACCTACGCCGATGACTATAATTCTTGCTGATGAATCTGATTCGTTAATTATTTCTACCAAGGTTGTTGCCTCCTTTAATCAATCCTTATACATTTATCTATAATGATATAATTTTTCGCAATAAATATCAACTGATTTTTTCATTTTATTTCACTAAAAATTGAACTTTAAAGCGTACAATTCTGAATATTTACACATCATTTTAGTGTGTTTTAATTATATTCATCTTTTTTGAATATTATAGATGAACTGTCTTTTGTATAATCCTGCATATACAAAGAACCTTTAAGCCCTGCAAATTTGGTTTCCATCTGTTTTAACTCAAAAAGCTTGTCCGTATAATCATCACTCTTTCCAAGGTATACCTTAACCTCGTCTATATACAATATTACATTGTCCGATGAGTCAAAATATACTTTTGAAACATCAAGATTATACTTATCAAAGCTCTGTGTCAGATCAAGTATGTGCCTGAACACTTCATCATCTCCGACTTCAAGCTTGGAATCAAGCACTATTGAATTAAACTTAAGACCTATTATCTCAGGAACTTTTTCAAAAGTTTCTGTTGAACTTTCAACAACAATACCATCTTTGTCAAAATACATATTACAGCCCATATAACGTATATAACCAATAACTGCCTTTTCATAGACTGTTATGTACATACCTCTTGGCCACTGTATTTCAACATCATATTTCTGAATGAAAGGTATTGTCTTTTTCTTATTGCCAAACAGTGTATACAATACAGTGTTTGGTGTGTCATTTCCAAATATTCTGCTTGTCATTTCTTCATTAGAATAATGGGAATTACCCACATATGTTATCTTATCAGTTCTAAATCCAAAATAGACAGCCGCACACGCAGCTATCAGGGCTGCCACAATAATAGATATTATGAACAGCCTTTTTTTCTTTCTCGCCTTTGCCATAACTATCTCTCTAACCTAATCTGACTACTTATATTAAACACAATTCCTAACTCTGCCAGCAGGAACAGACTCGCCGTGCCTCCATAGCTTATAAATGGAAGTGTTACGCCTGTATTAGGAAATACATTGGTTACAACGGCAATATTAACTATTACCTGAATTGCTATATGGGCGAATATTCCAACTGCAAGAAGTGAACCGAACAAATCTGGTGAGTTCTGTGATATATATATAATTCTCCAGAGCATTATTATAAAAAGCATAATAACGCACGCAGCACCAAACAGTCCTAACTCCTCACATATTATTGAAAATATCATATCATTCTGCGACTCTGGTATGAAGCCTAACTTCTGCATACTCTTTCCAAGTCCCTTACCAAAAAGTCCGCCAGAACCTATGGCATAAAGCCCCTGCATAGTCTGATAGCCTTTTCCGTCTATGTACTTTTCAGGGTCTACCCATACTAAAAGTCTTGTAAAACGGAACTTCTTAAACTGGACTCCATTTTCAACAGCCTGCTTAAGCCACTGCCTGCCTGCTATATAGCCTGCCATTATAATTCCAATAATTCCGCCGTGAACCCAGTAATTAGGATATACAACAAATGTCATAACAAACACAATTCCACATACTATGATTGCACTACTTAAGTTAGATGTAATTCCAAAAAGCATAGCCGCTGGAATTACTGCACAGCCCAAAAATATTTTCGCTATCTGTGACAGTTTTTTTATCTTTGTTCCTGACGCACACATCTTAGCCGCCGCCATAATAATAACACTTATCTTAACAAGCTCTGCTGGCTGAAAGCTTATCGGACCAATATATATCCATCTTTTAGCACCGTGGCTTTCACGTCCAAATGGAATAACTGCTAACACCATTAAAAGTGATATAACAAATATCCACGGAGCGGCCTTTTTTAAAATATGGTAATCTACAAATCTTGCTATAAAAAACATACACGCAAAACCTAACAGGTCAAATATAAGCTGTCTTTTAAAATAGTATTCCGGATTGCCATAATTAATCTGCGCTGTGTAAGAACTTGTACTGTATATCATTGTAAGTCCGAAACCTACAATGAATATAAGCACAAACAAAAGACTGTAATCAAAATAGAATCCATTCTTTCTTTTTCTTCTTTTCTTTGCCATAATTAAAGCTCATTGACATATTGCTTGAACATGTCACCTCTCTGTTCATAATTATCAAACATTCCCCAGCTTGCACACGCTGGTGATAATAATACCGCATCACCTTTGGCTGCGCTGGCTGCACATATATCTACTACTTCTTTTAAATTATCAGCAAATACATAGTCCTTGAATCCATATTTATCACAGGTCTCGGCTATTTTATCAGCAGTCTGGCCTATAAGAACAAGCTTCTTTACCTTGCCCTTGAAGGCTTTTACATACATATCAAATTCAGAACCTTTATCATAACCGCCGCCTATTAAAATAGTTGGTCTTACCATAGCCTCAATTGCTTTTACAGAAGCTTCCGGATTAGTTCCCTTGGAATCGTTATAATACCATACATCATTCTTGGTAGCTACATACTCTATTCTGTGTTCTACAGCCTTGAACTTCTTTACCTGCTGTACAATTATGTCATCAGGTATGCCTGCCGCCTTAGTCATTGCGATAGCTGCACATACATTTTCATAGTTATGTGTTCCAAGAAGGTTCATATCGTGTACATTAAGCATAAGTTCATCTGTAGTGCCATCTGCATATCTTATATCATCTCCCTGAACATATGCACCAATCTCAGGCTTTCTCTTGCTTGAGAACCATACAACCTTAGCTGGACACTCACTTCCAAATCTGTATAATTCTTCGTCCTCCATATTAAGGACACACACATCATCCTTTGTCTGGTTCATAGAAATGTTTTCTTTAGTCTTGGAATAACATTCCATTGTATGATGTCTGTTAAGGTGGTCTGGTGTAATGTTAAGTATCGCACTTACAACCGGATGGAACTTGTGTATTGTTTCTAACTGGAAGCTGCTTATCTCTGCTACTGTATAAGAGTCATTACTTGTATTAAGCACTTCTCCCGTATATGAATTACCTATATTTCCAACAACAAATGTCTTCTCATTATAGGCTTTCACTATCTGTCCTACCAAAGCTGTAGTTGTTGTCTTGCCATTAGTACCTGTTATGGCAATTATTCTGCCTTTATCATAATTATATGCAAGTTCTATCTCGCCCCATACTGGAACTTCTGCTTTCTTAAACTGTTCAACAATAGGACTGTCAACCGGAACGCCCGGACTTATTACAAGAAGGTCGACCTGATTAGTTATATCCTCGGGCAGCTTTCCAATAATAATCTCTGCTTTATTGCCTTTAAGTTTCTTTGATACATCTTCCCTTGAAAGCTTTTCGTTGCCGTCATATATAATACAGTCTGCACCAGCTTTGTTAAGAAGGTCTATAGCACCGATTCCACTTATTCCAGTACCAACTACCATTACCTTTTTATTATTTAATTCCATAATGTTCCTCCATTACCACGCATATAATACGTTTTTTAAACAACTGTCTTTATTTTACTCTACACCTATCCATCTGTAAAGCGGATAAACACTGTTTTAACGCTTTATTAACGCATTTTCTTACTTGTTATTAAGGTACGGAAGTATATTTTCATATAACTCTCTTATGACCGGTGCTGCAATTGTACCGCCATAATATACCCCTTCTGGCTCATCAATAAGACACATAGCAATAACCTGTGGATTTTCCACACTTGAAAATCCTATAAATGAAGCGATATACTTTCCAGAACCTCTTGGAAGCTTCTGTGATGTTGCTGTCTTTCCACCTATTGAAAGGCCCTCTATATATGCATTCTTTCCACCGCCTTCCTCAACTACCTGCCTTAATATGTCCCTCATAGTATCACTTGTTGATTTGTCAATTGTGCTCTCAGTTGTAGAATAATAGAACTCATTATAAGTCTGCCCCGAACCATCACTTGTCTTAACTGCAAAATGTGGTGTAACAAGATTACCACCATTGACAATTGCTGCCGCCGCACGAAGCATCTGGATAGGTGTTATCTGAAATGACTGTCCGAATGACATTGTTGCAAGCTCTACTTCACCAACGTTTTCTTTATTGTGGATAATCGTTGAAGCCTCACCAGCAATATCTATTCCGGTCTTAGACAAAAGTCCAAGCTTACCGCAATAATTATAGAAATTGTCTACACCTACCCTTCTTCCCCATTCAATAAATGCAGGGTTGCAGGAATTCATAACTGTATGCGTAAAATCCTGTGTTCCGTGGCCCGTTGTCTTATGACACCTTATGCGCCTGTCACCAACAAGCGTTGAACCTGAACAGGTATAGGAGTCACTTAAACTTACAACTTTGGTTTCAAGTGCTGCTGTTGCAGTTACCATTTTAAACACTGAACCTGGCTCATAAGTATCATTAATGCAGAAATTTCTCCACATATTATTAAGAAGATCCATTTTATTGCCTGAACTGCCGTCATCTTCCACCTCGTAATTAAGTACATACGGCTCATTAAGATTATATTCAGGCACGTTGACCATTGCATACAACTCTCCATTATTAGGATTCATAACTATTATTGACACCCGCTTAGCATTTTTCTTTGCAAGCGTTGTATATGCTAACTGCTGGGCATATGACTGTATATTCATATCTATGCTTATATATAAATCCTGACCTCTCTGCGGCTCTAACCTTCCCTCTTTTGCATTTTTTATCTCTGTACCCCATGCATCGGTAAGTGTAAGTATCCTGCCATTATTGCCAGCAAGATATACATCATACTTAGCCTCAAGTCCGACTATTCCCTGATTATCACTTCCTGTAAAGCCAAGCACCTTGGAAGCAAGCGTATCATAAGGATAATATCTTTTATAATCCTCATCTACCTTAACTCCGTTTAAGCCGGCTTTTCTTATTACATCACCTGTATCCTTATCAACATTGGTCTTTATAGTTTCAATTGATGATACCTTTTCAACCTTTTTTCTTACAACTGCTTCATCCATGTCAAGATTGTCACAAAGCATTTTAATAACTTCTTCCGGCTTATCTATCTGGCTGTGAATAACGGATATTGTACACACAGTTGTATTGTCAGCAAGAACAACACCATTGGTATCAAGAATTCTTCCACGCATAGCCTTTATAGCTCTCTCCCTCTCGTGAAGTTCTGCTGCACGCACGCTGTAATATTCAGCCTTGATGGTCATTATATATCCCACTCTTACTATCAGTATTGACATAATAAGCACAAGGCTTACTATAACCACCAGAAGCTTCTTTCTATGTCTTGTTCTTACAAAATAACCATATCTCTCATCTTCATTAAGCTTAATTCTTTCTGTCACTAATACAATAACCCCGAATAAACTTACTTATTATTATGAAAGTTTATTCAGGGTTATTCTTATACTTATTATTACTTAACAGCTTAATTAGATGAAGCTGTGCCTGCTGGTATCCCATCAACTGTTAATTCATCAGGGCTTGAACTTGTATCCTCATATTCGTCTGAGGCATCCTTGTATACATTCATATATGGAAGAAGCTTTTCAAGTATATTGTGTGTAAGTGTAAGCACATCTGCTGAACTTCCTGATGTTCCTGTAGTTCCATATGGCTCATCAATAACTACATATATTGCAAACTTAGGATTTTCTGCTGGTGCGTGTCCTATAAATGATATAATCCACTTGTTATCCTTTCTATCACCCTTCTGGGCTGTTCCTGTCTTACCAGCAACTGAATATCCTGTAACGCCTGCTTTCTTGGCTGTTCCTTCTTCTACTGTATTCTTAAGATATCTTCTTAAAAGCTTTGATGTTGAAGCTGTAATTGTCTGTCTTACAAGATTAGCCTTATATTCCTTTACAACTTCACCATTGGCTGATTCAATTCTCTTTACAATATGTGGCTGGTAAAGCATACCACCATTAATAATCGAACAATATGCCGCCATCATCTGCATCATATTAACATTAATAGTCTGTCCAAATGAATTACACGCCGCATCAATAGTTGTCATACGGTCACCATATACGATACCTGTTGTCTCACCTGGAAGATCTATTCCGGTTATCTTTCCAAATCCAAACAATGACTGGTAATATGCAAATCTGCTGTTACCCATCTCAAGTGCAAGATGAATCATATACGGGTTGCAGGAATTCATAAGTGCCTGCTCAACTGTAAGTGAACCATGTGAACCTATTGTACTGAACACATGACACTTTAATTTATAATCAGCTACAGTTTCAAATCCCTTGCATACATATGTATCACCATCCTTTACAACACCTTCCTCCAAAGCTGAGGCTACCGTTACTGGTTTAAATGTTGAACCTGGCTCATAACTTTCTGATACACAATAATTAGTCCATAAAGAATACAGGTTATTTCTGTATTCTTCATCAGACATATCTTTAATCTCCTCATCTGTATACATACCAGTTAATTTTCTTGGATCATTAAGATTAAAGGTTGGATAACTAGCCATTCCAAGTATCTCACCATTAGATGGGTCTGCCACTACTACTGCTGTATTCTTTGAAGGCTTTTCTTCATTATATTCTAATATGCATTTCTCAATAATCGACTGTACATTATAATCAAGTGTTGTAACTATATTATTGCCATCAACAGCATTTTTCTGTGTCTCTGTAACCTCAAGACCTTCATCTACATAGCTGTATGTTGTTCCATTAGTACCAGTTAATTCCTCATCATATTGGCTTTCAATTCCAAGCTCACCACCATTAGTGGCACTTGCAAATCCAACAACATCACTTGCAAATGTTCCAAGAGGATATTTTCTTATATAACTGTCCTCAAACCATACACCTTTAATATTCTTTCCCTCAGTTGAGTCTGCCATAAGATTTTTAAAATCAGCTATCTGATCTGTAGTAAGGTTTGATAAAAGCTTCTGATACCTGCTCTGTGAATTCTCACTCACCTTTTGCTCAAGCTCACTTCTGTTTAAATTAAAATATTTACAAAGAGCTGATAATGTAGGTTCTTTATATTCTCCGTCTGAAAGCATAAGCTTGACATCTAATATAAGATTATATACTCTCTCACTGTATGCAAGCACAGTTCCATCACCAGTTAATATCTGACCTCTCTTATAAGGTAGTTCTGTTGATGTATATGTCTGGTGGTCTAACACTGCCTTGGCATATGTCTCTCCGTGTGTATAATTAATTCTGAATACCTGTCCACCTAATGCCATAAGAATTACTACTACCATTACAAGTGCAACCATTCCTTTGGTGTGAACACGTTTAAGCATAACTTTTTTTCTTCTGTACTTATTCTTTTTTAACTGTTCATCGCTTACCATAAGTACCTCTTATTATATTATTTTACCTGAATATTAATTGCTTTCAGGAACATCTTTATACTGCTTTACATATTCGCTCTCTTTAGAATCGTATGTAATAACCTGCTTCTTTTCTGGATACACCATTCCTAATTCATTAACTGCTGTATCATATATAGCATCATAATCTATGCTTGCATTAATATCTGACTCTAATACGTCATTATTCTCCTTTAATGTGCTAAGCTCGCTCTTTAACTCAGCTATCACATCTGAATTAGTCTTAGCTGTTGCCTGAACATTAAGGTACTGATAACATATAAAGAAGACAACTGCAGCAACACTCGCAACTGCAACTGTATACATAAGATTGATCTTATTATTGCGTCTTATCTGCTTCTGTCTCTGCCTTCTTATTTCTCTGTTGATTTCCTTCTGTGTCTGCTGGGATTCATCTGGGGTTTTAAGTGGTTCAGCGATATTTAATTGTCTTACCGCACTACCATATTCATACGGCACTTTGCTTACATTTCTTGAATTTCTTCTGTACTCTGCTCTACTTCTCTTTTCCACTTTTCACTACCTCCCATTATACCCTTTCAAATACTCTTAACTTAGAACTCTTTGATCTGCTATTTTCATTAATCTCTTCATCTGTTGGAACTATAGGCTTTCTAGTAATCACCCTGCCCTTCGGTACTTTACCACACACACACGCAGGAAAGCTTGGTGGACAGATACAAGGATTCTCGTTATTCTTAAACCTTGTCTTTACTATTCTGTCTTCTAAAGAATGAAATGTTATTATGCAAAGCCTGCCTTCTGGCTTAAGCCTGTCAATCATCATATCTATAGAATCCTCTAAAACCTCCAATTCTTTATTAAGTTCAATTCTTATAGCCTGATAAGTTCTCTTAGATGGATGTCCACCTGTCGCCCTTACCTTCATAGGTATAGCTGCCTTTATAATATCGTTAAGCTCAAATGTTGTCTCAATTGGCTTTTCCTGTCTTGCAGCCACTATATGCTTAGCTATATTCTTAGCAAATCTGTCCTCACCATAATCTCTTATTATTCTGTAAAGATCAAATTCGCTATATTCATTAACAATATCTTTAGCTGTAATCTCCTGTCTTTGATCCATTCTCATATCAAGTGCTGTGTCCACATTATATGTAAACCCTCTGTCTGCCGCATCTAACTGATATGATGAAACACCCAGATCCAGCATAATTCCATCAACTTTATCTATTCCTAACTCATCAAGGACTTTATCCATATTACAGTAATTATTTCTTACGATTGTAACCCTGTCCATATATGGTTCCAATCTCTTACCTGCTGCTTTTATGGCATCTTCGTCCTGATCTATTCCTATCAATCTTCCACCCTCGGAAAGTCTTTTAGCGATTTCGTATGAATGTCCGCCGCCGCCAAGAGTTCCATCAACATATATGCCATCGGGTTTAATATTCAATTCATCTACCGTCTCATATAAAAGAACTGACTTATGCTTAAACTCCATACTAATCTCCTTTCCGCCTGCTATATCAGCAATTAACTATATGGTGAATCCCAGACTGTCCATATTCTCTGCGACCTCTTCCATATTATCATCATAATTGCTTATACTGTCATTCCAGCTTTCTTTACTCCATATCTCTATCCTGCTTCCAACACCTACAAATACTACATCCTTCTGTAACGAAGCAAACTCTCTTAATACAGATGGTATAAGAATTCTTCCCTGCTTGTCTAATTCGACATCTGCTGCTCCTGCAAGAAAGAATCTTGTAAATGTTCTAGCATTCTTATTAGTAAGAGGCAGTGTCTTAAGCTTCTCCTCGAATCTCTGCCACTCTTCATTAGTGTATACAAATAAACAGTTATCAAGTCCCTTAGTGATAATAAAATTATCCCCAAGGCTTTCGCGGAACTTCACAGGAACAATTATTCTGCCTTTGGCATCTATTGTATGTCCATATTCGCCCATAAACATAGCAATCGTTCCTCCTTTCCCCACTTGTAACCACTTGCTACCACTTTTCTCCACTTTGAGAACAATTCTATACTGATTTTGTGCAAAATACAAGTGTTTTCCGCTAATTTATAAAATTTTTTTAAACTTTTGCACTATATTATGCCCGTAAAATATACAATCATATGTATATCCACATAAAAAAATAGTAATTTTACCACTCTCACCATCTGATTATATGTAATTAGTTGAGCTTTACGAAAAGATATGTTAAAATACAGGTTGCGTTACTGCGTATATTTACTAAACATAAATCTGCATACGATACACATTTATGTTGGAAATGAGGAGAATATATGAAACTTGGAATAGTTGGTCTTCCTAATGTTGGAAAGAGTACACTTTTTAATTCTTTAACTAAGGCTGGAGCAGAATCAGCCAATTATCCATTCTGTACAATAGACCCTAATGTAGGAATTGTTGCCGTACCAGATGAAAGACTTGATAAGCTTGCAGCACTTTATAATTCAGCAAAGATTACACCTGCTGTTATCGAATTCGTTGATATCGCTGGTCTTGTTAAGGGTGCTTCTAAAGGTGAAGGTCTTGGTAACCAGTTCCTTGCTAATATAAGAGAAGTTGATGCAATCGTTCACGTTGTCAGATGTTTTGAGGACTCTAATATTGTTCACGTTGACGGTTCTGTCAATCCTGTAAGAGATATTGAAACAATCAACCTTGAATTAATCTTTTCAGATATGGAAGTTCTTGAAAGACGTCTTGCTAAGCAGAAGCGTGCTTCCTACAATAATAAGGACATTGCTAAAGAATGTGACCTTATCGAAAGACTTCTTAAGTTTCTTGAGGCTGGTAACCTTGCCAAGAACTTTGAATGTGAAGATGAAGACGAAGAGTCCTTTATGAGGGAATACAATCTTCTTACAAGCAAGCCCGTTATATTCGCTGCTAATGTATCAGAAGATGACCTTGCCGATGATGGTGCTAACAATGAATATGTACAGAGTGTACGTGAATATTCTAAAAAGGATAACTGCGAAGTATTCGTTATATGTGCACAGATTGAACAGGAAATCTCAGAACTTGATGATGATGAAAAGAAAATGTTCTTAGAGGACCTTGGAATTAGTTCTTCTGGTCTTGATAAGCTTATCGCTGCAAGCTACAGAATATTAGGTCTTATAAGTTACTTAACTGCTGGTGAGACAGAGACAAGAGCCTGGACAATAACTAACGGAACTAAAGCTCCTGGTGCTGCAGGTAAAATCCACAGCGATTTCGAGAGAGGCTTTATCAAAGCAGAAGTTGTCAACTATAAGGATTTACTTGACTGTGGCTCTTATACTAAAGCCAAGGAAAAAGGTCTTGTACGTATGGAAGGTAAAGACTATGTTGTTAAAGACGGCGATGTAATATTATTCCGTTTCAACGTATAATAATATTAGTACATTAATAATTATATATTTATAATAATATAAGTTCTACAAGTCAGATAATATAGGATTTGTTCCAACTTCTGAACTTCTGACAAAGAATTATATAAAAGATGGTGGCACGAATTAGCGTGTCACCATCTTTTTATCTACAGGACATAATTTTAATATGTGCTCATTATCTCCTTAAATCTCTTAACATTAGCTCCTGCATCATTCTTAAACACAGCCGAACCTGCAACTATTACATTAGCTCCAGCTTCAAGCACTGATACGAGATTTTCTATATTAATTCCACCATCTATCTCAATATCTACGTTATCAAGACCTTTTTCTATAAGCTTTGCTTTAATCTGCTTAACCTTTTCTAATGACTCCGGTATGAACTTCTGTCCGCCAAAGCCAGGATGAACGCTCATAACAAGCACCATATCCACCAATGAAAGATAAGGCTCAATAGCCTTTACTGGTGTCTCTGGATTAAGTGTAATAGCTGCTTTGACACCACATTCCCGTATCTTTTCAATTGTGGCAACAACATCTTCGCACGCCTCAACGTGGACAGTTATTATATCCGCACCACATTTTACAAATTCTTCTATATAACGGATTGGTTCTTCGATCATAAGATGAACATCAAATACTCTGCTTGTACAGCTTCTTATTGATTTGATAACAGGCATACCATAGGAAATGCTTGGAACAAACCTGCCGTCCATGACATCAATATGTATATACTCTGCTCCTGCTTCATCAATTGCTTTAATATCTTTCTCAAGATTTTTAAAATCTGCTGATAATATTGAAGGTGATAATATAGTCATTATATTCCTCATTTCTGTGTAATTAATATTATTTAACCTATACATCCAGCCCTGGCATATAGATAATCAATTATCGCTAATCTATAATTAATATTTCTTCTTGTTCTTTACCTCGTCATATATCTCTACATAACTTGTATAACGTCTTCTGCTTATTAATCCTGCCTCAACCGCTTCCTTAACCCTGCAGTCAGGCTCATTAATATGAACACAGCCATTAAATCTGCACTGCCCTTCATATTCACTGAATTCCTCAAAATAAAATCTTATCTGTTCCTTTTCAAGTTCTGGAATATTAAGAGATGTAAAGCCCGGAGTGTCGCATATATATGTAGCATCACTCACATTAAATATCTCCGAATGTCTTGTTGTATGCCTTCCTCTTCCAATCCTGCTCACATCACCAGTTGCACTCACTTCCTGCGGAAGTATAAGATTGGTAAGTGACGACTTTCCAACACCTGATGGTCCAGCTAATATTGTCGTCTTTTTCTCAAGTGTCTTAAGAACTATGTCTATTCCTTTATTATCATAAGTACTTATAAATATGACTTTACAGCCACATTTTCCATATATGTCAGAAAGCTCTTCTAATGTGTCATCTTCTGCCAGATCTATTTTATTAAACACAACAACTGTAGGCACATTCTGATAATCCATCATCATTATAAATCTGTCCAAAAGATTATAATTAGGTTCTGGTGATTTTACAGCAAATATTACCATAGCCTGATCTATATTCGCAGAAGCTGGTCTTATAAGCTCATTCTTTCTTGGAAGTATCTGTATGATATTACCTGTCATCTTATCGTTATCTATTATATCTATAATAACATTATCCCCGACAAGCGGCTTTATCTTTTTATTCCTGAATATTCCTTTTGCCTTACATTCATATATACCACAGGATTCTATATGGACATAATAAAATCCTGCAATTCCCTTTATTATCTTTCCCTGCATAAGACTTCCTATACTCTAATTGCTTGTATTGCCCGTTCCTGTATTAGAACTGCCATTGCCACTTGATGTATTGCTTCCACTGCTATTGCCCGATGTGTTAGAACCACTATTATTGCTGTTACTATTGCTATTGCCGTTACTGTTGTTATTGCTGTTACTATTACTGCTGCCTGAACCTGATGCTGTAGTAGAAGTTGTTGAGCTTGTATAGTGGCTTACATATATAGTTATTGTTGTTCCAGACTCTACAGTGTCACCACCAGAGTAAGGTGTCTGTGAAGTAACAGTACCATATGCTGCCTTAGATGAAGTCTCATATTTTACTGATACCTTAAGCCCGGCTGCCTCGATAGACTGATTGGCAAGGCTTTCTGTCATTCCTATTACATTAGGAACTGTGGCTTTAGTTACCTGCTTTCCACGGCTTACTTCTATTGTAACTGTTGTACCTTCTGTTACTGTTCCAGATGGGCTGTATTTAACAACCTTTCCGGCTTCTACTGTACTGCTGTATACATAATCAACAGAGACGACAAGATTAACATTTTCAATAAGCTCTTTTGCTTCTTCTTCTGTCTTACCCTTTACATTAGGAACTGTGACGTTCTTAGTTTCCCTGCCACTGCTTATTGTAAGAACAATCTGTGAGTTCTTCTCAACCTTAGAACCACCTACATTGCCCTGGTTTATTACACTGTTCTCTGCAACTGTATCTGAACTCTGTGTCACGGCTTTATAGCCAAGACCAACTTTATTAAGTGCACTTATTGCATCGTCCTTAGTCATTCCAACTACATATGGTACTGTAACCATATCTGATGCCTTTGAATTGCCAGACACAGCAGTTGTAACCTGATTAGAAGCCTGACTGTTATTGTTAGATGAACTCTTGCCGCTTCCTATAAGCTTTACAACAACAAATATTGTGATAATAAGAATTATAACTGCAATTCCTATACCGATACATTTCATAATAAGCTCTAACTTATCATTACTCTCATCATCAATATCGTTATCATCTTCTTCCTCATCTATATTATCATCAATATCTGCAAATGTATCCTCACCTAATAAGCCGTCATCTTCTTCCTGCTCATCTATATCCTCATCATCTGAATCAGTCTGTGCATAGTTATCATTAACTGATGTATCATACATAGGAGCAAGCTTTACAAAATCGTCCTCCGGCATAACAAGTGACTTCTTTAAATCTACTATAAGGTCATAGGCAGACTGATAACGCCTGTCTGTCTTCTTCTGTGTACATTTAAGAACTATCTTATCAACACTTACTGGTATTCCCGCAACAAGCTGAGATGGTGCTGGTATTGTATCCTGAATATGCTGTACAGCTACTGATACTGCTGTATCTCCGTCAAATGGAACTGTTCCAGTGAGCATTTCAAATAATGTAATACCAAGTGAATATATATCACTTCTCTCATCCGAATAGCCGCCTCTTGCCTGTTCTGGTGATATATAATGTACAGACCCCATAGAAGCTGATGTATTAATTGTTGCTGTTGAAGCTACCTTGGCAATACCGAAATCAGTAACCTTAACCTTGCCCTCTTTAGATATAATTATATTCTGTGGCTTAATATCCCTATGGACAATATTATGTTTATGAGCTGCATCCATACCATTAGCTACCTGTATAGCAATGCTTACAGCCTCTTTATATGGAAGTTTGCCTCTCTTTTCAATATACTTCTTAAGGGTAACTCCCTCAACAAGTTCCATAACTATGTAATATATGCCATTCTCAACACCGACATCATACACATTTACAACATTAGGATTAGTAAGTCCGGCAGCTGACTGGGCCTCAGCCCAGAATTTGCTTACAAATGTCTTATCCTGGCTAAATTCTGACTTCATAACTTTAATTGCAACATATCTGTTAAGCTTGTGGCATTTGGCTTTGTATACATCTGCCATTCCGCCTGTACCAATCTGTTCAATTATCTCATATCTGTCAGCTAAAAACATTCCTTCTCTTAACATCATTAAATTACCTCTCTGCCTATGGTTCAATTAAAATCACTGATATGTTATCTCTGCCACCATTATCATTGGCCCTGCTTACAAGCCTTTCTGCGGCTTCCCTGATATCGTGGCTGCTCTTTATTATATGAAATATCTCCTGGTCTTCTAACATATTAGTCAATCCATCAGAACACATAAGTATCATATCTTCCTTTTTAAGATCAACTGAAAACATCTCGGCTTCGACGGTGTCATAGCCACCTATTGCCCTTGTGATAACATTCTTTTTCTCATGGGTTCTTGCAGCTTTTCTGTCAATTTCGCCCCGCTGTACCATTTCTTCCACCCACGAATGGTCTCTTGTAATCTGGATTATATCTTCTCCGATTACATACAATCTGCTGTCACCCACATTGGCTACTCTTAAAGTATTGTCAAATATGCTGGCTACCACTAATGTAGTTCCCATTCCATTATATTCTTCCGACTCGCCTGCCTTTCTAAGGAGCAGTGAGTTGACAAGCTTAATGTTATTATCTATTGTTGCTAAAGGATCTTTGCCTTCTGACTCTTTTAATAATTCAACAAGCGTTTCAACTGTATATCTTGACGCTGTGTCACCGGCTTTATGTCCTCCCATACCGTCTGCCACAATAAACAGATTAGGCAGACACCCTATATCATCAAGCTTTGCATAGACATAGTCCTGATTGACATTTCTTTCAATTCCTACATCTGTTGTTGCAAATGCGTTCATTTCATTCTCCATCCATTCTTTAATGTATCAGTTTTACTATTAATGAATAGTATCCCATATCAATATATATTATCATACCAGCTATAAAAATGCGACATATTTCAGCCACTTTTTATGCAGCTGACTCTATATGGCAGAATTCTCATCTATATGATTCTGCCTCAACTGTCCACAGGCACCGTCTATATCGCGCCCCATCTCACGTCTGACAGTCGCATTAATTCCTTTTCTTTCAAGCATATCCTTAAAATTCTTTATAGAATTCTTCTCTGACTGCTCATAATCTCTTTCCTTAATCGGATTAACCGGTATCAGATTAATATGACAGTTAAGCCCTTTTACAAGCTCTATAAGCTCATTGGCACATTCTTTAGTATCATTAACGCCCTTAACCAGACTATATTCAAATGATATTCTTCGTCCTGTCTTATCAAGATAATACCTGCACGCATCCATAATCTCTGCTATGCTGTATTTATTAGCAATAGGCATCATAGTCTTTCTTAACTCATCATTAGGTGCGTGAAGCGATATTGCAAGTGTTATCTGTAACTTAAGATCTGCCAGTTCTTTTATCTTAGGCACAATTCCACATGTTGATACTGTTATATTTCTCTGGCTTATATTAAGTCCTCTTTCACTGTTAAGCAGTTCTATGAATTTAATAACATTATCGTAATTATCCATAGGCTCACCAGAACCCATTATAACAACATTGCTTACTCTCTCATTAGTATCCCTGCTTATTCTGTATATCTGGTCAAGCATTTCTGATGGTAAAAGATTTCTTACACATCCATTAAGAGTTGATGCACAGAAACGACAGCCCATTTTACAGCCCACCTGTGATGAAATACATACCGAATTGCCGTAATGATACTTCATAAATACACTTTCTATAAGATTGCCGTCATAAAGCTCAAAAAGGTACTTTCTAGTGCCGTCTATCCTTGACTCCTGCATTTTTACAATCTTAAGACTTGTATACAAGGTATCTTCCTGTAAAGTATTCTTAAGCTTATCGGAAATATTGGTCATCTCATCATAACTTTCTGCCAGTTTCTCGTGCATCCACGAATATAACTGAGCAGCTCTGAATTTCTTTTCATTAATACTCTCAACATATTGTACAAGTTCATTGTAATTCAATGATTTTATATCAGTCTTATGCGGCATAACCATACTCCATTCCATTTATCTGTTATTTCTTAAATATATTTACATTCCCCTGTTTAACTCTTAATAAGACGAGCGACAAAGAATCCGTCCATTCCTGAATTATTGGCAGGAAGCAGCTGATGATACTCTCCGTCTTTCGTAAAGCCTGATTCTTTACATATCCAGTCGGCATTATCCTCATTTTCTGCCCTGTTAATTGTACAAGTACTATACATTAACACTCCACCACTCTTAACATAGCGTGATACGACCTTTAAAATATCTCTTTGAAGATCTACAAGTGACTGCAATTTTTCAGGCGAAGCATTATATTTTATATCCGGCTTTCTTCCTATTATCCCAAGACCTGAACAAGGAAGGTCAGCTATAACAATATCAGCTTTATTAATCAGACTTTCATCACAATCAAGTGCATCATATACCTGTGTCTGTATATTAGTGATATTAAGCCTCTTAATATTCTCATCAATAAGTGCAACCTTGTAATCTGACAAATCTCTGGCGATTACCCTGCCGCAATCCCCCTGTTCTGACATCTTAAGTGCGGCATTAATTGACTTTCCGCCCGGTGCACCGCATACGTCAACTATTGTATCTCCCGCTTTTGGTGCTGTGTATTCACCTGCAAGCATTGAGCTGATATCCTGAATCTGATACATACCATCCTGAAAGCTTTTAAGCCCTGCGATATAATCATAATCGGATATCTCATACGCATATGGTATATTCTCTACTTCTTTTACTGTCACATTCTCACGCTGAAGAAGTTCTTTAATCTGTTCCCTGGAAGCCTTTGATGTATTACATCTTATATATGTCTTCTTCTCACACTTCATACCCTCAAGCACGGATTTAACAGTATCTATTGACATCTGCCCTGACCACAGCTCAATTATCCACATTGGCATAGAATACTTAACAGACAGATATTCATATGGACTTTTATTATAATCTGGATATTCAATATTGTCTTTATTGCGTGATATATTTCTTAACACACCATTAACAAAACCCTTAAGCCCCGCAAATCCCCTCTTTACAGCAAGCTTGACAGCCTCATTACAAGCTGCACTATCAGGCACATTATCCATATATATTATCTGATATACACCCATTCTTACAATTCTTCTTATAACAGGCTTCATCTTCTTAACTGGTATCTTTGAATACTTGTTAATAATATAATCTAATTCTATCTGGCTCTCTATAATGCCTAAAGACAGCTTATTGATAAATGATCTTTTACTCTTATCAAGATACTGGTACTTTAAAAGTGCATTGTTGATTATTATATGTGAAAATTCATTGTTACTCTCTATTTCTTCCAAAATATCGAGTACAACCGCTCTTAAATTAACTTCCATACAGATTATTCTCCATTATAATATAACTAATTACCCTAATGCAGTCCCTTCTTCAACGTGGCTTCCAAGAAGAAAGGCATCTGTTGACATTCTCTTCTTACCCTCAAGCTGAAGTTCATTAACCTTAAGATAATCTTTTCCGCATTTTATAATAAATGTCTTCTTATCTACATAACATACTGTTCCAGCTTCACATTCCTTTGAAACATTATTGTTATTTATAATATCATCACTGTCATTCACAACATCTGCATCCCATATTTTTAACATTTTGCCATTAAGATGTGTAAATGCACTTGGCCAGGGATTAAGTCCTCTTATAAGGCACTCAATCTGTCTGGCACTCTTAGTAAAATCAAGCTCTCCCATTGACTTTTTAAGCATTTTGACATATGAGCTTTCAGCTTCGTTCTGCTTTTCTGGTATAATGCTTCCAGTCTCAAGTCCTTCAAGTGTCTTAATAAGAAGCTTAGCACCAACTATGCTTAATCTGTCAAAAAGGCTTCCGCCTGTCTCTTTCTTATCAAGTTTAACCTTATCTACCAAAAGAATATCTCCTGTATCAAGCCCCTCATCCATCTTCATAGTCGTAACACCGGAATACTCACATCCGTCTATTACTGCCCACTGGATTGGAGAGGCACCCCTGTACTTAGGAAGCAGTGAAGCGTGTACATTAATACATCCAAGACGTGGCATATCAATAATACTCTTAGGCAATAGCTGTCCAAATGCAACAACAACAAACACATCTGCATTATATTTTCTTAATTCTTCAACAAATGCTTCATCTCTTGCTCTTTCTGGCTGAAGAACCTGTATATTATTCTTAACAGCTTCTTCCTTAACAGGTGAAAATACAAGCTCCTTGCTTCTTCCCTTTGGCTTGTCCGGCTGTGTCACAACAGCCACTACATCATACTGGTTATCAATAAGTTCCTTTAACGTCCCAACTGCAAAGTCAGGAGTTCCCATAAATACAACCTTCAATATTAATCTTCCTCCGTTTCAGTTTCCATAAGTGGACCTTCTGCCTTATCAACATACATTACTCCGTCAAGATGATCAATCTCGTGTAAAAGACATCTTGCAAGAAGTTCTTCACCCTCAACGATAATCTCTTCCATATCTTCATTAAGTGCCTTAACCTTGGCATAAGATGGTCTTGTCACGATACCAACCTTACCCGGAACACTAAGACAGCCCTCCTGTCCTGTCTGTGAACCACTTGTCTCAAGAACTACAGGGTTAATAAGCACTATTGGATCATCACCACAGTCAATTACTACTAATCTCTTTCTTATTCCTACCTGTGGAGCTGCAAGTCCAACTCCATTAGCCTCATACATTGTTTCAAACATGTCATCAATAAGTTCCTGTATTCTAGGTGTCATCTCAGTTATTTCTTTTGCTTCTTTTCTTAATATCTCATCACCTAATGTTCTTATATTTCTGATTGCCATAACTTCCTCCATAATCAAATAACATATGCGTATGTTTAATTAACATCATATGCAATGTTAATATTCTTGTAATCTGAACTGCCATTAATATTATTATCCAGCATATCCATAATTAGTTCAAGTGCTTTAAAGCTTGAACTTCTTAAATATATCTGCTTCGTGTATATATCTTTAATCTTGTATATAGAAGCATTTGATGGACCAAGTACTATAATCTTGTCATCTTTAACAGTATTGTTATCCTGAATATACTGCTGTATCAAAGCTTTAATATTTCCTGCACGCTCTGATAACAGCTTCTCATTAATACTGCTTATGTTAATCTTTACCATATTATTAACAGGTGGATATGAAAGCAGCTTCCTGTAAGACATTTCCTGCTCATAAAAACTCTTATAATTCTGCTCCGCCGCACATAACAAGCCATAATTATCAGGTGAATATGTCTGTATTACAACTTCACCCTTTCTTTCTCCTCGTCCAGCTCTTCCTGCCGCCTGTGTTATAAGCTGGAATGTACGCTCAACAGCCTTATAATCACTTGCATACAAGGATATATCTGCCGCTACGACTCCGACAAGAGTAACCTTTGGGAAATCGTGTCCCTTTACTATCATCTGCGTGCCTATAAGTATATCTGCCTGTTCTGTCGCAAATGCACTTAATATATTCTCGTGTCCGCCTTTGCCTTTGGTTGTATCCATATCCATTCTTAATACCCTTGCCGCAGGAAACATCTTCTTAACTGCATCCTCTACAGCCTCTGTTCCTGCCTTAAAGCCAAGAATATACTTAGAACCACATTCAGGGCATAACGATACATTAGGAGTCTCGTATCCACAATAATGACATACAAGCTTTCCATTCCTGTGAAGTGTCATAGATACATCACAATGCGGACATTTCATAACATAGCCGCACGATCTGCACGAAACAAATCCGGCAGTTCCCCTTTTATTAAGAAACAGCATTATCTGTTCGTGTTTATTAAGCCTGTCACTGATAAGCTCATACAGCTTTCTTGAAAATATTGTCCTGTTACCTGTCTTTAACTCCTGTCTCATATCAGCTATATATACCTGTGGCAGGCTTGCCTCTCCTGCCCTGTTATTAAGCTCTATAAGCTTATACTCGCCTGCTTCTGCCCTGTAATAGCTGTCAATTGACGGTGTTGCAGAGCCTAGTATAACAGAAGCTCCCGCCTCCTTTGCAATATGTATTGCAAGGTCTTTGGCGTGATATCTTGGGACTTGCTCTGATATATACGCACCCTCGTGTTCCTCATCTATAACAATAAGTCCAAGATTAGGAAACTGTGTAAACAATGCCGATCTTGGACCTATCATAATACTTATTTCACCTTTAAGTGCTCTTACGAACTGGTCATATCTCTCACCTTTTGACATTCTTGAATTAATAATAGACACTTTATCCCCAAATCTGTGATAAAATCTCTGAACAGTCTGAAATGTAAGTGCTATCTCAGGTATAAGCATTATAACCTGCCGTCCGGAATTAATAGTATGTTCAATAACATCAAGATACACTTCTGTCTTTCCGCTTCCGGTTACTCCTCGTATAAGATATGTATTGAACGCTCTATTATCATAATCCTCCACTATTGTATCAACGGCTCTTTGCTGTTCCTCGTTAAGCACAACCTTTTTATTAAAAATGTGCTTATCAGACACAGGATTTCTATAGTAACTTTCAACCTTGACATTTATAATTCCGTCTGCTTCAAGTGCCTTTACTGTTGCTGGCGAAATATTAAGCTTGTCTTTTACTATCTCCATATCAATAACAGGTTCATCAATAAGTGCACACATAAGCCTGTACTTGGCTTTCGCTTTTTTCTCATATATGCTTATAAGTTCTTGTGCCTTTTTAGTATCAACCAAAAGGCAGACAGACTTTTTCTGCTTATGTCCAACCTCGTCCTTAACCGGAATAACCGTCTTTAATGCCTGATTCATAGTACAGCCATAATGCCGTTTCAGCCACGCTGCAAGCTTTATCATACTTTTAGCGACATTTACTTTTCCTGTAACAACACTGTCAATGCTCTTTATCTTATCAACAGGATATGATGGCTTATCAGTTAAACCAATTACATATCCTGTTATAATTCTGTTACCTTTTCCAAAAGGCACTCTTACAGATGTTCCGATATCAACACTACCATCCATATCATCAGGCACAGCATATTGGAATGTCTTATCAAGCTGTTCGTGTGAAATATCTATTATTATATCAGCGTACATTTTTCTCCTTTAATTCTTCAAGAACTTCTGATATAAGAACACGTTCGTCCATAGGATATTTAACGCCTTTTATCTCCTGATAATCTTCGTGTCCCTTACCTGCAAGCACGATAATATCTCCAGGTTCACCATTCTCAATAGCATATTTAATAGCTTCTTTTCTGTCTGCAATATCAATATGCTTACCTGTAGTCCTGTTAATTCCAGTCTTAATATCTTCCATAATAGCAAGAGGCTCTTCAAATCTTGGATTATCAGATGTTATAATCGTAAGGTCTGCTAATCTTCCAGACACTTCACCCATCTCAAATCTTCTCTCTTTAGAGCGGTTGCCACCACAGCCAAACAGGCATACAAGTCTATGTGGATTGTACTCTTTAAGTGTCTTTAAAATACTCTCTAAGGACATCGCATTATGAGCATAATCAATCATAAGAGTAAACTTATCAGATACTGGAACAAGCTCTATTCTTCCTTTAACCTTTACATCTTTCAATACATTTTCAACAATAGCATTATCTACATTAAAATGTCTTGTAACAGCTATTGCACACAATGAATTATATACTGAGAACATTCCCGGAAGTGAAAGTTCCACATCCATATTAACAAGACCACTACACTTATAAGTAAGACCTATCTTTCCTCTCTCATGGAACAACTTGATATCACTTGCCTTTATGTCTGAATCTTCTGATATGCCATACTTCTCAACACTGCATACAGAGTCTCTTAATATATCAGCTGTATGCTTATCATCTGCATTGACTATTCCTGTCTTGCACTGCTTAAAAAGCTTAGCCTTACATTCAAGGTACTCCTCAAATGAAGCGTGCTCATTAGGACCGATATGATCAGGCTCAAGATTAGTAAATACTCCGATGTCAAATACAATACCTGCAGTTCTGTCAAGCTTTAAGCCCTGTGAGGATACCTCCATAACTACTGCCTTACATCCCTCATCAACCATTTTCCTGAAGGTTTTATGAATCTGTATTGACTCAGGTGTTGTATTGCAGGACGGAACAGCCTCATCTCCTATAACTGTCTCGATAGTTCCGATAAGACCTGTCTTTATTCCACACGCACAAAGAACATTCTTTATCATATAAGTTGTAGTTGTCTTACCCTTAGTTCCTGTAATTCCAATTGTAAACAACTTCTTATCAGGGTTGCCGTAAAATGCTGCTGACATAAGTGCAAGGGCAAGTCTTGTATTATCACATTCTATAACTGCTGCCGGTATCTTCTCTGTATTATACTGTGATCCCTTCTGTACAACTATTACAGCCGCCTTATCCTTAACCTGCTCTATATATTTATGTCCATCGCTTACCGAACCAACTATGCAGACAAAGATACCTCCGTCTGTTACTTTTCTTGAGTCAGAAGCAATACCTGTAACAGTTGTATTAATATCACCATTAACAACTGTATATTCAAAATGTTCTACTTCATTAGCTCTGCATATATCCAAAATATCTTTTAACTGCATAACTGCTCCTTTCTTTTCAAGACACCTAGAATAATCCTGTTATCTTCTCATTCTCTTCATCATAATCAATGCCTTCTGCCGCTGGCACTTTAGGAAGTCCTGGCATAGTAAGAACTTTTCCTGTAAGTGCTACAACAAAGCCTGCACCAGCATCAACATACACTTCTCTAATATTAATTGTAAAACCTTCTGGTCTTCCTAACTTAGATGCATCATCAGACAAAGAATACTGTGTCTTAGCCATACATACAGGAAGATTTCCAAAGCCCATCTGTGTAATATGGTCAAGTTCCTTCTTAGCCTTAGAATCATATGTAACACCATCTGCTCCATATATTTCTTTAGCTATTGTCATAATCTTATCCTCTAATGGAAGTTCATCTTCATATAAAGGCTTAAAATCGCTCTTCTTATCAAATGAAGCAAGCACCTTATCTGCAAGTTCTATTCCGCCTGCTCCGCCGTCTGCCCATACATTAGATAATGCAAATTCACAGCCTAATTCTTCACAGTGCTTCTTTATGAATTCATATTCTTCCTCTGTATCTGTCACAAATGAGTTGAGTGTAACAACTACAGGTGCACCATACTTGTGAATATTCTCAATATGTTTATCAAGGTTTACTATACCATTCTTTAAAGCTTCCATATCTGGCTTTGATAATTCCTGCTTAGGAACTCCACCATTGTATTTTAATGCCTTAACAGTAGCTACAATAACAACTGCATCAGGCTTAAGTCCAGCCTTTCTGCACTTAATATCAAAGAACTTCTCAGCTCCAAGATCTGCACCGAAACCAGCCTCAGTAACAGCAATATCTGCCAGCTTTAAAGCAAGCTTTGTTGCTCTTACAGAATTACATCCGTGTGCAATATTGGCAAATGGTCCACCGTGTACAAGCACAGGTGTATTCTCTAGTGTCTGAATCATATTAGGCTTTATTGCATCTTTTAATAAAGCTGCCATAGCTCCTGTTGCCTTTAAATCCTTGGCTGTAACAGGATCTCCTGCATAATTATATGCAACAATTATCTTGTCAATTCTTTCCTTTAAATCTTTCATATCCTCAGCAAGACAGAGTATAGCCATAATCTCTGAGGCTACTGTAATTATAAAATGATCTTCTCTTGTAACACCATTAGGCTTGTCACCAAGTCCGATTACGATATTCCTAAGAGTTCTATCATTCATATCCATACATCTCTTCCATACAATTCTCTTAGTATCTATTCCAAGAGCATTACCCTGATGTATATGATTATCAAGCATTGCTGCAAGAAGGTTGTTAGCTGATGTTATCGCGTGGAAATCACCAGTAAAATGTAAATTAAGATCTTCCATAGGAACAGCCTGTGCGTATCCACCGCCGGCAGCTCCTCCCTTTATACCAAAGCAAGGTCCTAATGATGGTTCTCTTAATGCAGCAATTGCACTTATTCCTTTCTGGTTAAGTGCTTCTGTAAGTCCAAGACTTATTGTAGTCTTTCCCTCACCTGCCGGAGTTGGATTGATAGCTGTAATAAGAACAAGCTTTCCATCTTCGTTATTCTCTACTCTGTGGATAAGCTCATCTGATAACTTAGCCTTATACTTTCCATACATTTCAAGTTCGTCTTCTGTTACTCCAACCTTTGCCGCAACATCTTTAATATTCTCTAAATGTGCTTCCTGTGCTATCTGAATATCGCTCTTAATTTCCATAATTTCATCCTTTCCCGCAGCGTAATTATAATGACAGGACTAATGCCCTGACTATGATACTTATGCTACTACATATATCATATATAATCTATTTTGTACATATATTCATTATATATTTTTAATAAATTCTTCAAATTCCTCTGCTGTCATAAGCACCTTCCTTGGCTTAGTGCCAATCTCTGGTCCTACAACACCGGCATCTGCTAACTGGTCCATTATTCGTCCTGCCCTGTTGAAGCCAATCTTAAACTGTCTTTGTAACATTCCAATTGAACCTCTCTCTTTCTCAATAACAAAACGTCCTGCATCTGCAAATAATGAATCTCTGTCATCCTGCTGTTCTGCTGCCTGTCCACCGGCTTTTGAAGCTATGGCAGTCTCCGTTATGCTCTCATCGTAATTAACCTCGCCTGACATATTATCTTTAAGGAACTGAACAACCTTTGACACTTCTTCATCTGACACAAATGCTCCCTGAACTCTGATTGGCTTAGGTATATTAGATGGGAAGTATAACATATCGCCTTTACCTAACAGCTTTTCTGCACCATTCATATCAAGTATAGTTCTTGAGTCAACACCCGATGACACGGAAAATGCTATTCTTGACGGTACATTTGCCTTAATAAGTCCAGTTATTACATTAACCGATGGACGCTGTGTTGCTATAACCATATGGATCCCTGCCGCTCTTGCAAGCTGTGCAAGCCTGCATATTGCATCTTCGACCTCTCCTGGTGCTACCATCATAAGATCTGCAAGCTCATCAATAATTATAACTATCTCTGGCAGCTTTTCAACAGGAATTTCTCCTTCTTTGAATTCCATCTTTGCAGCTATGTCATTATAGCCCTTAAGATTACGTGCACCAACACCTGCAAACTTCTTATATCTTGTATTCATCTCATTGACTGCCCAATTAAGAGCACCTGCCGCCTTCTTAGGCTCTGTCACAACCGGAAGCAGCAAATGTGGTATTCCATTATATATGCTTAACTCAACAACCTTAGGGTCAACCATAATAAGCTTTACTTCATCAGGGCGTGCCTTATATAAAATACTCATTATAATTGTGTTAATACATACTGATTTACCTGAACCAGTAGCTCCTGCAATAAGAAGGTGAGGCATTCTTGCTATATCTGCAACAATGGTCTTTCCTGCTATATCCTTACCTGCTGCAAATGCAATCTTTGACGAAGTATTCTTAAATGTATCAGTTTCTATTAGCTCTCTTAAGAATACACTGCCTGCCTCTTTATTAGGAACTTCTATTCCTATGGCTGATTTGCCTGGAATAGGTGCTTCTATTCTTATATCTGCTGCCGCAAGGCTTAACTTAATATCATCTGCTAAAGATACTATCCTGCTTACCTTAACACCAAGCTCAGGCTTTAATTCGTATCTTGTTACTGATGGTCCGCAGCTTATATCTGTAATATCGACCTTAACACCAAAGTTCTGCAATGTCTGCTTTAATGTGATTGCTGTATCCCTGTTCTCACGCTCAAGATTAGAAGCTTTCGAATTAGTATTGCGGTTAAGCAGGCTGACTGGCGGAAACTTATACTGCTTAGAGCTTTCAGCCGCAGGATTCGCTGTATTTTCTTTAACCTGCATATCCTCTGTCTCAGATGGATTAGACACATCTGACGTATTATCCGTATCTGATGTATTAGTCATATCTGATACATTAGCCATACCTGATATATTAGTCATATCTGATACATTAGTCATATCTGTTACATTAGCCATACCTGATACATTAGCCATACCTGATACATTAGCCATACCTGATATATCAGTCATATCTGATACATCTTCTGACATATTATCATCTTTATCAGGTATGTCATATGACTCGTCCAAATCAACCATCTCGTCCCGATGTTCGCTTTCATTTTCTTCTGACGCACTATCTGTATGCAGCTCCCATACTGGTTCTCTGCTTATACGAGGCATAGGTGTAATCAACGGATCATATATATCATCACTATACATATCATCTTCATTATCCACAGCCTCTATCTCTGTTATATCTATATCTGAACCATCATTCCTGTTATCATCATATATTGTAAGGTCATTAGTAACACCCCTAACAACATTATTCATACGTGCATTAGCAGAGGCTTCTTCTCTTGCTTCTTTCTGTGCCATTCTTACACGATTGGAATGTTCCTTATATTCTGAATAATCTTTTCTTGCCTCACTTACTATCCTCTCTCCGCCATTACGGATACCTTTGATAAATGATTTCTCTGTAATAACAATTATACAGATAATAGCAAGAATTATAAGTATAACTAAAGAACCTGCCATACCCAGTGGATTTAACATCTTACATAATATCCCTCCAAACAGGCCGCCTCCAGTCTTATACTCTGAACAATATGTAAAATATGTACCAACCGGCTCTTTTATATCCGGCACATTAGTAACTCTCTGCCACAAAGCTGCCGCAATAACCGACAATAAATATGCCATAGCTGCTTTAATCTTCATAACTCCGATAATATCTTTATTGGCAAGCATAAACATAATACTTACAGCTATAATTACCGGAACTATATAAGCAGCAATTCCAAATAGTCCAAACATAAACCATTTAATTGAACGCCCAACAATTCCTGCCATATTAAAATTACTGAGCAGGAGGATAATTGTACACGCTAAAGCTATTAAAAGAACTATCTCATCCCTTAGCTGGTTATTCACCTGCGATGAATTGCTTCCTGTATTTCTTGAAGATGAACTTCTCGAACCAGAACCTCTTGTATTAGAGCTTTTCGTGCCATTTCCTTTGGAATTAGAGCTTTTCTTAGTTGTATTGCTATTTCCTGAATATGAAGTTTTACCTGATTTGCTGTTAGACGTCGTCTTTCTTTTGGTACTGCTGGTCTTCTTGCCTGTACTTTTACTTCTGCCTGAAGCCATATATCTAACTCCTCCATATACTACTATTAAAATTAGGTAATAACAGCTTGTGTATACACACTTATATTGCATACATAAGCTATCAACACCTGACTAATACTAATATATGGGGATGCCACATTCGTGACAACCCCATCCTAAGCATTAATAATTAATCTTCATCATCACTTGCAGCTTCTGCAAATCCCTGACGTTTTCTTGCCATCTCATCGCTCTCAAGATACTCATCGTAAGTTGTAATCTTATCAATAAGCTGCCCTGATGGAACGATTTCCATAATTCTGTTAGCTGTAGTCTGAATGAACTGATGATCGTGTGATGTAAAAAGTGCCACACCTGGGAACTTAATCAGTCCATTATTAAGTGCTGTAATAGACTCCATATCAAGGTGGTTAGTAGGGTCATCAAATATAAGTACATTAGAACCCATAATCATCATCTTGGATATAAGACATCTAACCTTCTCTCCACCGGAAAGTACCTTAACCTTCTTAACACCATCATCTCCAGCAAATAACATACGTCCAAGGAAACCTCTTACATATGTAGGATCTGGATCTGGTGAATACTGTGTAAGCCATTCAACAATTGTATCCTCTCTGTTGAACTCTGCCGCACTATCCTTAGGGAAATATGCCTGTGAAGTTGTTACACCCCATTTGTATGAACCCTCATCTGGCTCCATATTACCTGTAAGAATATTAAATAAAGTTGTAGTTGCTAATTCATTAGAACCAACAAATGCAATCTTGTCATCTTTATTAACAATAAATGATATATTATCAAGCACCTTAACACCATCAATTGTCTTAGAAATACCTTCAACCTGAAGTACTTCATTACCAATCTCTCTTGCTGGTCTGAAATCTATATAAGGATACTTTCTGCTTGATGGTCTGATTTCATCAAGTTCAATCTTCTCTAATGCTCTCTTTCTTGAAGTAGCCTGCTTAGACTTAGACGCATTAGCTGAGAATCTCTGAATAAAATCCTGAAGTTCCTTAATCTTTTCTTCCTTCTTCTTATTAGCTTCCTTCATCTGCTTAATAATAAGCTGGCTTGATTCATACCAGAAATCATAGTTACCAGCATAAAGCTGAATTTTGGCATAATCAATATCTGCAATCTGTGTACATACCTTATTAAGGAAATATCTGTCGTGTGATACAACGATAACAGTATTATCAAAATTAATAAGGAATTCTTCAAGCCACGCAATAGCATCAAGATCAAGGTGGTTAGTAGGCTCATCTAATAAAAGAATATCAGGATTACCAAATAAAGCCTTAGCAAGAAGAACCTTAACCTTCTCACTACCATTAAGTTCTGACATAAGCTTATAATGAAGATCTGTAGTAATTCCAAGCCCGTTAAGAAGCTGTGCAGCATCTGATTCTGCTTCCCAGCCATTCATATCAGCGAACTCTGCTTCAAGCTCACTTGCCTTATTACCATCTTCCTCTGTGAAATCTTCTTTAGCATATATTGCTTCTTTTTCTTTCATTATTTCATAAAGGCGTGTGTTACCCATAATAACAGTATCTAATACAGTGTACTCATCATACTTGAAGTGGTCCTGTTCAAGGAATGATAATCTCTGACCTGGTGTAATAGATACATCTCCCTTACTTGGTTCAATCTGACCAGTAAGTATTTTTAAAAATGTTGACTTACCTGCACCATTAGCACCGATAAGACCATAGCAGTTACCTTCTGTAAACTTAATATTTACATCTTCAAAAAGGGCCTTTTTACCTATACGAAGTGTTACATTGTTTGCACTAATCATTAATCATAACCTCCAGTAATGTTAAACATTACAATTATAGATGGAATTGGGATTAATTGCAAGTATTCTGATTGAATATATCATTGACAACATTACACACAATATCATCAGCAAGCTGATACATCTTACAATTCATCTCATAATTGTCCTCGCACTCCTCACAATCACATATAATATTTTCAAGCCAGCCACCTCTTTTGGGCAAATTCTTAATCTTAATATGGTTGTTGACTACATATAATTTAATCTTCCCCTGTTCTGATAATTTCTTAACAAGCTCCAGATAATATACCCCTTTAATGTCATTAAGCATTTCATATGATATAAATAATACGATATATCTGTGCTTAATAAACAGTTCATTATTCTTTCTTGTATTCATCTGCCACAGCAGATTATTAACCCTCCCTTCCTCAAATACATTCAATACATTAATACCCTTAAATTCTAAATGTTCCATCAGACTATCCATATCTGAATTCTTCTTTTGCATCCCCATTAAAAGCAAAACAACACCTCCTGATAATTATTATAACCATATTCTACCACATAATTATATATATTATCGAGAGATGTTGTAATTCATCAAATATATGTTGTAATTGAACCACTTATTGTTGTGCAGGTTCCATTATATGTCACCCAGTTAAGCTGTTATTGTAGTTCCTGCCTTTCCGTCTAAGCCTTCTTTAGCCTGCTCAAGATTAGCAATAACTGCCTTTCTGTCTGAATCAGCTGCAACAAATCTAATTGATGCATCTACCTTAGGGAATGTTGTCTTAGCTGGGAAATGTCCAGCTTTAATATACTGGTGAAGATCTGCTGCTGATACATTGTCAAATACCTTCTCGTCAGCTGTTCCCTTTCCAATTGTTAGCTTATCATAAGCTGTAAGGAATAATAATGTATCTGCTCCGACAAGTTCTGCAAGCTTAGCTGCTGTGTAATCCTTCTCTATAATAGCTGATGCACCCTTAAGGTGTGAACCTTGCTGTAATACTGGAATTCCACCACCACCGGCAGCAATAACAATCTGATCTGCCGAAAGAAGTGCCTTAACAGCATCAATCTCATATATATCAATAGGCATTGGAGCTGCAATTATTCTTCTGAACCTGCCTGGTTCTTCTTCAACTACATAGTTACCCTTTTCTTCCTCTGCTTCAGCTTCTTCCTTAGTCATATATCTTCCGATTATCTTAGAAGGCTCAGAAAATGCTATATCAAAAGGATCAACTCTTACCTGAGTTATAATTGTTGAAACTGTCTTATAGATACCTCTGTTAAGAAGCTCCTCCCTGATTGCATTCTGTAAATCATAACCTATATAGCCTTCACTCATAGCACCACATACTGACATAGGAGCAACAGTCCTGTCTTCTGGCTCAAGTCTTGCAAATTCTGTCATAGCTGTCTGAATCATACCAACCTGAGGGCCATTGCTGTGTGTAATTACTATCTGATACTTAGCTTCTACTAAATCTGCAATAGCCTTAGCTGCTTTCTTAACATTTGCCTGCTGTTCTGGGAATGTTTCTCCGAAAGCATTTCTTCCTAATGCAACAACAATTCTTTTCTTGTCCATAACGCAACCTCTCACTTTTCACGAATATTATACATATTATCAATACCTTTAATCTTACATAAAAACTTTCTACTCGAAAATCTCAGATAAAAGCAATTCCAATTACTTAAATGTATTATGTATTTGAATATTATATAAGATTTTAATACAAAAAGCAAATATAAGACATCAATAATCAACGCACCAATCACAATTATTATGAATAAAATATTTATATAGAGCATAACTGAGGATAGATATGAATAATAATATAGGTGTTGCTGTACTTGATACAGGCATATATAAGCATATAGATTTTGGAAACCGGATAATCGCATTTAAAGATTTTATTAATAATAGAGCATTTCCATATGATGACAGCGGTCACGGCACGCACGTTTCAGGCATAATCGCAGGCGATGGCTATGCAAGTCACGGCCGATTCAAAGGAATAGCCCCTATGAGCCAGATTATATCTGTTAAGGTGCTTGACTCCAACGGCAATGGCAATATAGAAAATGTAATTAAAGGCACTAAATGGATAATCAATAATAAAGATATTTACAATATAAAAATAGTAAATATTTCCTTTGGCACTACCCACAACCCCTCCAATACTTCTGAACTAATAAAAAATGTGGAAAATATGTGGAATGAAGGCATTATTGTTGTCGCCGCTGCCGGTAATAGCGGTCCAAAGCCCCACAGCATAACCGCACCCGGCACAAGCCGCCTTGTCATTACCGTTGGCTCTATTGATGATAAGACATTTAATTCCGGCCGCGGTCCTACTCTTGATGGCATTCTTAAGCCCGAACTTGTTGTCACTGGCTCTAATATCACAGCGTGCAGTAATAAAAAAAATGGATATTCCACCAAAAGTGGAACATCCATGTCTGCACCAATTGTAAGCGCATCGATGAAGTCTATC
>OGWR01000266.1_pt1 | contig 48034 bp, 31 predicted proteins | sample 1576061 | NCBI WGS metagenome assembly OGWR01 (sample SAMEA3541511, study PRJEB24748) | human gut metagenome | biome: human gut; feature: human-associated habitat; material: faeces | place: China | collected 2012 | reverse complement strand
GGTGAAAGCCGGCGAGAAGCAGACGGTTTCGTCGGCAAAGATGCAGACTCCGCAGACGTATGCTGCCGTAATCGAGTACGGCAACATCGACTATACGCCCAAAACACGTGCTCTGGCCAACGTAGCCGGTCAGATTCTCTCCAAGCGCTTCCTCGACAAGGTTCGTGAGGAGATGGGTGCCACCTACTCCATCTGGGCCTCCGGATCGCTCGATCGCGTGGACGACGGCCAGAACTTCACCATCCAGTCCACATTCCCCATGAAGCCTGAGATGCAGCAGCAGGTGCTCGACTACATCGTCCAGGAATTCAAGAATATGGAGAGCAACGTAACTCCCGAGGAACTCGCCAAGGTGGTTGAGTTCTCCGTAAAGAATATCGAAGAAGCCAAGGAGAAGAACGGTGGATGGCTCAACGGCATGGCCGGTGAGGCCCAGAACGGCGTCGACACCTTCAACGGAGCGGCCGACACCTACAAGGCCATCACTCCCGCCGACGTTCAGGACTTCATGAAAGCCGCCAACGCCCAGGGCAACTACCGCGTCGTGCTCCTCGAGCCCGCTGCCGAGTAAATTCTTTCGAACAAAATCCCGGCTCTCCGGGAAATAATCCCCATAAGGCGGGGTGTCGTTATCCGACACCCCGCCTTTCTTGTTTTTTCATGCATCAGCCGAGAAAATAATTCAATATGCTAAATGACGCTTTTTCAGTGAGTTATGAATATTATTTACATTAATAAGCATATGTTAACTAAAATTAGCTATTCGGGGGGGTAATTAATGAAGATATGTGTACATTTGCAAAGATTTATAAAAATAGTACCGCCAACGGCCATTCCGTTGTTTGCTGCCGGCGGTATTGAGATTGCAAATTTTACATTTAAATCGGATGTGGCAGCAGCCGAAAAATAAACCTAACTCATTTCTAAATGAAAAAGTTTTTCCTATTACTGACGTTGTTCAGCCTGGGTGCTACCCTGACACACGCACAGATTACAACGGGTGAAAACACCTCCCAGGTAGTACGTACCGGCAACCGTGCTGAAAAAGGCGACTTCGGTCTTTACCTCGGTGCCACTACCTCGATGTTCAAGAACATCACCAGCAGCAACATCGACTTCTCCGCTCTCCCTCTGATCAACCTGAAATACATGGTTACCGACAAAGTCGAGGCTCGACTCGGAATCGAATGGTGGAAAAAATCCGATACTACCGACTACGATGACTACAAGTATGTGGATAAGGAAACCAGCATGATGTTCTATCCCGGCGTTGCCTACCACTTCAACCGCTCCAACCTCCTCGACGTATATGTAGGTGGCGAACTTCCTATCGGCTGGGGCTCGAAAGGTACCAAAACTGAGTACGACGGCGGCGACGACTCGGATAATATCGGCAATAACTTCAATATCGGGCTGGGAGCTTTTATCGGTCTGCAGGCATACATCTGCAACCTTCCCCTTGCTATCGGCCTGGAGTATGGTGTAAGCGCCAAATATCACACAGCAAGCGACGGCATTCTGAGCAAGGACGGTATGGTGATTGAGACCCCTGTTCAGGATGTCGACAACCGTCAGTTCAACATCGGCCACGACGCCCGCCTCACCCTCACCTATTTCTTTAAACTTTAATCTATGAAGATATTTAAAGTCATTTCGATATGCATAATCGCATTGATTTTCACATCGTGCGGTTCCGTGTCGCACAATCGGTCGTATTCCTTCGACCAGGTGCGGCTTGAGATGGGGATGGACGATCTCGAATATGTCGGAGATTCTGAAATCTCCGTGGAATACACCTCGTACCTCGGTCTTTTCAAAAGCGTTGAGAAGGTGAACGGCGAGATGTATAACCCCACCCACAAGAAAAACCTCGTAATGCCCAAAAGCTGCAAGTTCCGTAACAGGAATCTTGATATCGCCGCTTACAAACTGGTGGAGACCTATCCGGAAGCCGTATATTTCCAGATTGTGTTCGAGACCAAAAACGTCGAGAAGCTTTTCCTTGGCAGTGTAAACAAGGAAGTAGCTAAAGTCAGGGCTTACAAGCTCAAAAAATAACCGGAAGACCAGTCCGTGCCGCCGCGGGGTCGTTGTATAACTGCGGCGGCACGGATTTTCTTTTTCATGATGAAGTCTTTAAAACGTATATTTTTACCCTTTGTTGCCTGCGCATCGTTGATGCTGGGGCTGACAATGTGTACAGAGAACACTCCCGACCTGTCGGATGTCGCGATATTTGTCACTCCGGGAGCTTCCGAGAAAGTCGAGATGCTTTCCGGAGATAAATATCGGTATGAGGTCGACATGTCGACCATCCATGACCATGTGGCGTCGCTGAAAGTCGTGTCGTTCGACCGCCTGCATGGCGAGACTGTTTGCTTCGAGGAGAAATACAATACCCCGACCGTAAAATGCAGTGTTGTATATGAGGCTCCCGAAACAGACCGCGAGACTCTGGAAGTAGAACTGAGGTTTATCGTTGCGGATAACCTTGGAAATAAAAACGAAGTAATCCGTAAGGTCCGGGTGGTCGGACGTATGGTCGCATTACCGGAAAAGACCGGCATTGTGCTCTACGGTCCGCAGTCGGGTATGGCCGACGCGCTTTCGCTTGCCGATGTATCGAGGCCGTTCTGTCTGGCCGATGCGCCCGACCCCGATATGGCCGATATCTATGTGGAGGCTCCGGCTGATTTCTCTACTGTAGGCTGGCGAAGCAATACCGAGGCAAAGTTCGTTCGTGTGAATACCTTCAATTATGTCGAGGCTACACCTACGGGCATAAATCAGGTTTACCGGAGTTCGGTGCCGCAGGATGTGGTGGCCGATCTTCAGACAAACGACATCATAATAGTTGGCCATGGCAGCGAGGCCGACGGCGTATTCCGTATCGTAAACATCCTGCGTGACTTCGGAGGGGTTTCGTGTATGGAATTGAGCTACAAGGGTATCGCGCATACCGACACCCCTGACAAACCCGAGACCCCGGACAATCCGGAGCTGAATCCGGATGAATCGGACTCTTAAATAGAATGTGTTTTGTATAAATAATTCAGGAGACGCGCGGCGCGCATTGCTGCGTTGCCTGCCTATAGACTAATTACGGGAATAATGCGGAAAATGAGCACCGGAGATGCTGGCTGATGCCGCTCTCGGATGCTCATTTTTCAGTGTTCATGGGGCATTATAGCTTCCTTATTACGCGGCAGGGATTGCCGGCGGCGAGGGTGGAGGAGGGGATGTCGCGCGTCACGACCGAGCCCGCGCCTATGGTGCAGTTGTCGCCGATGGTAACGCCGGGCAGTATCACCACGTTGCCGCCGATCCATACGTTATGGCCGATTTTCACCGGCTCGGCCCATTCCACAAGGTCGTTGCGGTCGCCGGGCTCCAGCGGATGGCAGGCGGTGTAGATGCTTACGTTCGGCCCGATGAAACAGTGGTCGCCGATGTCCACGCGCGCCTCGTCGAGGATGGTGAGGTTGAAGTTGGCGAAGAAGTCCTCGCCGATGTGGATGTTTTCGCCGTAGTCGCAGCGGAAGGGCTGGTTGAACTGAAAGCGCTCACCGTGGCTGCCGAGAATGCGGTGGAGTATCCCGTCGCGACGCGCCTTTTCGGAGGGGCGGAGCGAGTTGAACTCCCACAGCAGTTCGCGCGTGGCTTCCAGTTTCTCAATCAGGTGGGGATGAGCGGCGTCGTAACGCTCCCCGCTCATCATCCGGCCCCAGATTTCTTCGTTGCCTGGTCTTTCCATAGGATAGCTGTAAACAGTACGAAAAATATTCGTTGATTTCCGATTAAACAGGATGCCGTCCGGCAACACACCGGACGGCATCTCTCTGCATCTTATTAGTACACCCATGGGGAGTCGAACCCCAATCGTTGGAACCGGAATCCAATATTCTATCCATTGAACTATGGGTGCTCGCGGTTTCGATTGCAAAGATAAGAATTATTCTTGGATTTGCACACTCCCGCTTCCGATTATTTGTCGCTTTAGTTCCGGTCGGTTCCCCGGATATTTTCAATATGGCTTTCGATTGCGGCGGCCATCGCTACGTGGTTCTCACAGCTTGCCACGTATTGGCGCCCGCTTTTAAGCCGGATGTAGAAGCACTGGCTGCGGTCGGCGTAATAACCGAAATATTGGCCGATTATTATGTCGCTGAAATAGCCCCAGTAGCCGAAGAAGCCGCCGCTGCCGCAGAGTCGGATGCCGCCGGCCGATGGGTAGCATGTGTCGGCCGCCTCGATGTCGGAATACTTGAATTCCCTGGGCCGCGACAGCAACCGGTGGATCTTCACAGAGTCTGCATCGGCCTCAACGCAGACCGGGCAATAGTAGAGGCCTGTAGCGACGGCCAGCGCTGCGACGGCAATAAGCAGACAGAATGTCGATTTTTCCATCGTGGTTGTGGCTATGCCGGCGGCGAACAGTGCTATCACCGCAACGGTGATTATCTTGCAGTATAGGCTGAAATGTACTTTGCTTTTCATAAGTAACTGTTCAAAATTATTTTATACTTTCCTGATCTAATTATTTCAACATTTCCGCGGTAAAATTTTCGCATCTTTTCCTCTCTTCATCAGTTGGGGAGACATCTACACTCCTTCTTCATCGAGAAAAATCTCCTGAACATTTTCCTCCCGGAAATATTAAAATAATTTCGACCAGTTACTTATTTATTCTTGTTGATTGTGTTCGGAAATTTTCAGTCGCCGTCTTCGAGTATGAAGATGGCTTCCACCGGTTTGGCAAAATAGCGGGCAATCTTGAGCGCCAGCGGTGTGGAGGGGAGAAACCGGTTTTTCTCTATGGCTACGATGGTCTGGCGGCTTACGCCGACGGCCTCGGCCAGTTCCTGCTGGGTGACGCCCTTCTCGGCCCGCTCAATCTTGATTCTATTCTTCATCTTCACTCATTTTATTGTAGCGTCGCATCTCCAGGCTGAACAGAATCACGTAGATTATCGGAAACAGCACGAGATTCGCGGCCATGAAGCGGAAATATTCCACCCCGTTGATCAGTAGTGTGCAGGCAATCAGGAGCAGTACATACACGTAGAGCGAGTTGAGCAGAGCCGCCAGACGTATCGAGCGTATCATCTCGTCCTCGTGGGGTTCGCGCGAGCATACAATCATCAGCGCTCCGAGCGCCGTACCGATAATTGCGGCGTCGTTGACCACCGTCTCGGCCACGCCGTCCAGCTGGAGCATATCGGCCCATATCAGACATCCGGCAACAACAGCTGCGACGAAGATAATCCAGCCGACGATTTTAAATTTTTCGGGAAAAAGCAGATTTTTCATAGCTTTTGTGGTTTTATTGGGTTAACGCCACAAAGGTAAATAAAGTTTTACAAAAAGTCAAGTAAACTTTACATTTCTTACCGCGATTTTTTTCGGGATTAATCGGGAGTTATCTCGATTAATCCCGATTATTCTCGATAACTACTGATTATTCTCGATAAGGGGGGATTAGTGGCTGTAGGCGGCGGAGCGGAAGCGCTTGGCGTTGGCGAGGTGGTCGGCGTAGCTGGCGGTGAAGTCGTGGTAGCCGGAGCCGTCGGCGCGGGCGCACATGTAGATGTAGCCGTGGTCGGGGGCGTTGAGGACCTGGTCGATGGTGCGGGCCTCGGGGAGGCGGATGATTCCGGGGGGCAGTCCGGCGTAGCGGTAGGTGTTGTAAGGGGAGTCGGTCTGGAGCATGGCTCCGGCCACTCGCCGGGCGGCGAAGTCGCCGGCGGCGAATTTTACGGTGGGATCGGCCTGGAGTTTCATATCCCGGTGGAGGCGGTTGAGATATAGGCGCGCTATCTGCGGGCGCTCGTCGCGCCGGTTGCTCTCCTCCTCGACAATCGAGGCCAACACTGATGCCTGCAGCGGCGTAAGCCCTTGTGCGGCAGCCTTGTCGCGGCGTTCCTGAGTCCAGAACGACGCATAGTTGGCGCGGATTTTGCGTATAAGGTCGTCGGGCGATGCGCTCCAGTAGACCTCGTAGGTATCTGGCAGAAACTGCGCTTCGAATTCATGGTCGGTAAGGCCGTCGGCGGCTTCGAGGCGTCTCGCGGCCTCTATGAATTCGGGTGTGGTGAAATCCATCTTCGCTGCGAGTGATTCGGCGAGCTGGCCGAAGGTGCGCAGGTTGTTGAATGTCAGTTTTATGGGTGTCTGGTTCCCTTGACTGATTCTGCGGGCCACCCGCCACGCGCGTTCGCCCGGTTCCACGCGGTAGGCGCCGTGGGATTTGCCGATATCCTGGCTCCACAGCATGGCTACGGTCGACCCGAAGCGGTCGCCGAGTGCGGCGCGGAGCGAATCCTTGGCCTCCCCGACGGTAGCGTGGCGGGGAATATGAACCCATGCGGCGGTCTCGCCGTCGTAGCCGGCGGCGAGTCGGGTGAAATACCATGCTCCGGCAATCATCACGGCGAATGCCACGAGGAGAATTATTCGGCGCTTGCGTGTCTCGGATTTCTGATCTGCCATAATGTGTTGAATTTTACGATTGAGTCATGGCGGCGGTTTGGGGCTTCTGCGACGCCATGATGCGCAGCCATTTGCGGTAGCCCAGCAGCGATACGGCCGTATAGGCGGCATAAAGCACCGCATAGAAGTAGATGCCCTTATAGAAGTAGAGGGCCACGCATACTATATCTACAACAAACCAGACCAGCCACTGTTCGGCTATCTTGCGCGCCATCATCCACATTCCCACGATGCTCAGCGCAGTAGTGAAGGCGTCGGCGTAGGGCACGGTCGAGTCGGTGCATGTTATAAGCCAGCAGGCCAGGGCTGCCCACAATGCGGCCGCCACAACCGCCAGCACACTCGCGCGGCGCCATCCCACATGGCTCACCGGCAGCTCCTCCTTCTCCTTTTTGGCGAAGTTGAAGGTCCAGGCCAGATAGCCGTATCCGGCCATCACGAGGTAGTAGATGTTGATGGCGAAGTCGGCGTAGAGGCCCTTACTGAAGTATACCCACATGGAAATCATGGGCATGATCAGCCCCACGAGGAATACCAGCCGGTTGGCGTGGTATTCGAACCAGAGGTAGCAGAGTCCTGTGAGCAGCCCGAGGAATTCAATCCATTGCAGTGGCATATATGTGGCGGTTTGGGGTTAGGGGGTCAGAAGCGGGCGGTCAGGGTGGCCATCACGTTGGTGGGTGCCTGGGCGGCGTAGCCGGCGTAGCGGTAAATCTCCTTCTTGCCGTCGGGACCTACGGAGTAGCCGGCACCGGCATAGCCGTTGTTGAAATATTTTTCGTTGAATATGTTGTTGACGCTCAGCCCTACGCGTAGGCTCTTGATTCCGAGCAGCCCGCGGAAGGTGTAGCCCAGATGGAGGTTGCTCACGAAGTAGGCCTTGAGCAGGGCTGCCTCGGAGCGGGCGTTGTTCATATATTGTTTTCCCACGTAGAGACTCTGGAGCGACGCGTCGAATCCGGCCACATGGAAGTTGAATGCGTTGTTGAATGTCACGTCGGGCGAGAAAGCGATGGGTGTATCGCCGCAGTCGATAAAGATGGGGTTGGCATACTCCTCTTCGTAGATTACTTCGGTGAAATTACGGATACGGTTGCGCGACAGCGTAAGGCTCCACTGCCAGTCGAACCATTTGAGCGGCCGCAGGGCGCCCTGAAGCTCGATGCCCATGCGGTAGGAGCGGTCTACGTTGGTGCTCTGCGGGTTGCCTGTGTCGGAAAGCTGCCCGGTGAGCACGAGCTGGTCCTTATAGTCCATATAGTAGAGGTTGAGTCCGAGCGTGAAGAGGCTATGGCTGAAGGTGTAACCGGCCTCGTAGTCGAAGAGGCGTTCGGCACGCGGATACTCGTGGGGACGGGCGTTGGTGAAGTTGTCGGAGGTCGGCTCCTTGTGGGCAACACTCCACGAGGCGAAGGCGCGGTGGGCGCCGCTCTCGAAGTTCACTCCGGCCTTGGGGTTGAAGAAATCCCAGTTGCGCGCAAAGGCTAATGGAGCCGGGGCGTTGATGGAGTAGTCCCAATAGTCGGCGTCGCCGTCGATGGTGTAATGGATGTGGCGGTACTGGAGGTCGGCGAATGCCGAGAGCGTGCGCGAGATGTCGACGGTTGCGCGGCCATAGATATTGGCGTCGGTCTTGCGGCCGATGAAGTCGTAGTAGCGCTGGTCGGGGTTGATTGGGCCGATGTAGTTGCGTACCCAGGTTACGTTGCCGTAATGGTCGCCGTGGAAGCGGTTTACTGCGCCCCCGAGCGTGGCGTTTACGCGCCCCTGACGGTAGTTGAGGCTGAATGTGCCTCCGCCGAACCGGTTGGCGAGATATTTGTCGCGTACCAGGTCGGATTTCTTTATGAGTACCCCTTCGGAGTTGAGGTAGGGTTCAAGGCCGTACTCAATGAGGCTGCGCTCCGTCTTGAGCTGGGTGTAGTAGCCGAAATCCTTGGTATAGTGTAGCCCAACGTTGAGGCGGAGGTTGTCGGTAAGGCGCTGATATAGCAGCAACTGGAAATGGTGCTGTGTGTAGTGGTCCTTCTGGTCGGGATAGAAGGCGGGGTTTCCGTCGTCGTCGGTGTAGAGCCCGCAGGGATTGTATCGGCGGCCGTAGCGCTCCATATCCTCGAGCGAGGCGTAGTCCCACGCCATGTACGTCTCCTCCTTGCCGCCGAAGGCCACGAGGCGCACCGTGGTGTTGGCGCTGCGGTAAGCGGCTTGGCCGAAATAGCTCCATAGGTCGACCGAGGCGCGGTCGATGTAGCCGTCGGACCCCAGATGACTGATGCGGGCGTCGAAGCTCCAGTGGTCCTTCAACAGGCCGGAGCCAACGCGGATGGATTCGCGGTGGGAGCCGTAGGAGCCGTAGGTGCCGGCAAGCTCGGCATAGCCGTCGTCGCTTGGGAGGTCGGTGAGCATGTTGATCGACGCGCCGAAGGCGGCGGCGCCGTTGGTCGACGTGCCGACGCCGCGCTGCACTTGCACGGAGTTGAGGCTCGACGCCAGGTCGGGCATGTTGACCCAGTATACTCGGTGGCTCTCGGGATTGTTGATGGGCACACCGTTGATAGTCACATTGATGCGTGTGCCGTCGGTGCCGCGCACGCGCATAGATGTGTAGCCCATTCCCGCGCCTGCGTCGCTGGTGGCCACCATCGAGGGGGTCATCTGCAGGAGGTAGGGCACGTCGCGGCCGTCGTTTTCGCGGCTGAGCTGAGTCTTGCTGATGTTGGTGAATGCCACGGGCGTCTTGGCCGTGGCGCGGTTGGCGATTACCTCCACTGAGGGGAGGTGCACACCCCTTGTCGTGGCCGTATCGGCCGCAAAGGTGTTGAAGTCTTTACTGGCGGCTGCCACAGCGCTTTCGGCGGCCGTGGCAGCGCCCGAAACCGCCGTGAAGGCGGCGCACGCGGCTATAAGCCGCGAGGCATGGGTGAAGCTTTGCTTGCTCATTGATGTAATTTTCTCTACGCCGGCGTTACCCGGATCAGGTTCGAAGGGTATAATCTCAGCTCCCGCCGCGGCGCCTTTCCCTCTGTGGAAGGCTTTCCAAGGCTCCCTCCGGAGCACTCGGCGGGGTAGCACCCCTAATTATTGATTTTTCACCCGCGAAGTTAGCGATTTAATTTGAATCGCCCCACCGTTATTGTAATTTTTTACCTTGTTTTTGTCCGGATGGCGAGGGCGCTGTCAGAATGGCCCAGATGGTAGGAGCTTGAGGGTGAGGGTGAAGGGAGTTGACTAAGGTCAATGACCGAACCCGAATCCCTCAGGCGACGACCCAGATGGGCTATTATGACACGCCCTCGTTCAGTCGAGTTCGAGATAGAAGCGCGGGAAGTTGCAGAGAAAAATGTCGTCGCGCTCGGCCCGCGAGCGGCATGCGCGCAGGGTGGAGAGTTTGATGTCGCCCACGGTGTAGCAGCCGCGGTCTGAGACGTAGCTCTCGGTGACGCGCAGGAACTGGAGGTCGGCAGGGAGCGCGGCCTCGGGGTGGCGCAGGTAGACGCGGAGCTCCACATCGTCGGTATATTCGGGAAGCCCCGCGTGACCGGCTTTCTTGTATTCGTAGCGGTAGTCGTGGTGGCGCGCCATTACGTCGCTGAGTATCGACGAGGCGGTGGGCAAGCTCCCTGCTCCCTTGCCGAACATGAACTGGCGGTCGTAGCATTCGCCGCGGATCACCACACCGTTGTATTCGTCGTCGACGCTGTAGATGTATTTGCCGGGCGCCACGAATTCGGGCATCACGAACATGGTGAATTTCTCCTCGTCGAGCTTCACACACTGGGCCACGAGCTTGATTTTCACTCCTTTCTCGCGGGCGTAGTGGATGTCGAAGTCGCTCAGGGTGGAGATGCCGTAGGTGAACACCCGGTCGGGACTTACGTAGCGCCCCAGGGCGTGTACGGTGATTATCACCAGCTTGAAGAGCGAATCGAATCCCTTTACGTCGAAACTCGGGTTGGCTTCGGCGAATCCCAGCGTCTGGGCGCGGCGGAGCGCCTCGCCATAGTCCTCGCCATGGTCGAACACGCGCGAGAGGATGTAGTTCGACGAGCCGTTGAGGATTCCCTTCACTTCCAGAAGGAGATCGTTGTCGTAATACTCCTCGAGGTTGCGGATCACGGGTATCGACCCGCAGGCCGAGGCGTCGTAGAGCAGGGCGGTGCCCGTCTGGCGCTGTAGCTCGATGAGTTCAGGCAGGTGGCGTGCGATCATGGCTTTGTTGCCGCTTACCACCGATTTGCCCCGGCGCATGGCTTCGCTGACGATGGCAAACGAGGCCTCGGCGTTGTCGATTACCTCCACCACGAGGTCGATGTCGGGGTCGGAGAGGATGTCGGCCGGGTTGTCGGTAAGGATATTTTCGGGGACCTCTACGGCGCGGGGCTTCGATAGCGAGCGCACGCAGATGCGGCTGATGCGGGCGTGGCAGTTGCGTGCGCGCTGCAGCACCGTGAAGATGCCGCTGCCTACCGTTCCGAGGCCGAAGAGGCCTATGTTGAGTTCTTTCATATTATATAATAAATATATATGTGTGTATTCAGAGTTGTTTCATAAAGTCGTTGAGTATGGCGTTCAGCTGGCCGTGTTCTACCAGGAAGCCGTCGTGGCCGAATTCCGAGCGGATTTCGCGGTAGACGGCATCGGGAAGCTGACCGGCAAGCTCCTGCATCTCGGGGGGAGTGAATACGATGTCGGTAGTTATGCCGACCACGAGCGCCGGCATCGTCAGCCGGTCGAGGGCACTCTGCATGCCTCCGCGTCCGCGGCCTATGTCGTGGGTGTCGAAGGCGTCGAGGATGGTTTTGTAGGAATAGGCGTTGAAGCGTGTGCTGAGTTTTTCTCCCTGGTGGCGCTGATAGGTGCAGGCGCGGTGCAGGCGCACCGGAGCGTCGTCGCCTTTGGGTGCGGGGCGGTTCTGCTGGGTTGCGTTGTAGCCCAGCGGGCCGCGGTAGGTGAGAAGTCCGATGGCGCGTGCCGCCTCCAGTCCGGCTTTGGCGGCGTCGGGACGTGGCGCGCCGTAGGTGGAGTCGGCCAGAATGGCCATACGCTGGGTCTCGTCGATGGCGATTGTCCAGGGCGAGGCTTTGGCCGAGGTGGCTATGAGCACGAGTCGTCCGAAGCGTTCGGGCTGCTCTGCCGCCCATTCCAGGGCCTGGAAGCCGCCTACGGAACTGCCCACGAGGGTGTCGATACGCTTTATGCCGATGGCATCGGCCAGCAGGGCGAGTGCGCGGGCCATGTCGCGGATGGTCAGCGGCGGGAACCGGTCGTAGTAAGGGCGCCCGGTGGCAGGGTCGGTACTGAGCGGCCCGGTGCTCCCGTAGCATGAACCTATGATATTGGCGCACACGGTGAAATGCCGTGCAGGGTCGAGGAATCCTCCCGGCACCACCGTGCCGGGCCACCAGTCGGCCACGTCGCTGTTGGCGGTAAGGGCATGGCATACCCACACGGCGTTGTCGCCTCGCTCGTTGAGCTCCCCGTAGGTGTGGTAGGCTATCTCAAGATTCTGGAGAACGGCGCCGCATTCGAGCGTGAGCGGACGTGGATGTCGGTAGATATTCAGCATAGTCCGGCGCGGTGGAAGGCCTGTTTGAAATCGTCGATGATGTCCTCCGGGTCTTCGAGTCCTGGGGAGATTCGCAGCAGGGTAGGGGTCACGCCGGCTTTGATCAGGTCGGACGCGGAGAGCTGCTTGTGGGTGGTGGAAGCCGGGTGGGTAACCACAGTTATGGAGTCGCCGATCATGGTCATGTGCGCGGCCAGTTGCAGGGCCTCCACAAAGCGTGCGGTGGTGTCGGTATCACCTTGCAGCTCGGCGGAGATTACGGGACCGTCGCCGTCGAAACGGAAGTAGCGGGCGGCGTTGGCGTGCCAGGGGGTGTCGGCGAAGCCGATGTAGCTCACGCTCTTCACCTCGGGGGCGTCGCGCAGGAACTCGGCGATGCGGCGTGCGGATTTCACCTGGTGCGACGCGCGCAGCGACAGAGTTTCCAGACCAAGAGCCATAAGGTATGAATCGAATGCCGACGGGCAGGTGCCGAGGTCGCGCAGACCGTCTACCCGGCATTTTGCTATGAAGGCGGCGTTGCCGAAGGCATCGCAGAGGTTCAGGCCATGGTATCCCTCGGAAGGGCCGTCGATATTGGGGAAGCGGCCGTTGCGCCAGTCAAAGTTACCCCCGTCGATGATTATGCCGCCCATAGCCGTGCCGTGGCCGTTGATCCATTTGGTGGCTGAGTCGCAGATTATGTTGGCTCCCCATTCCAGGGGGTTGCAGAGGAAGCCTCCCGCTCCGAACGTGTTGTCGACGATAAATGGAACTCCGCAGGCGGCCGCCACGCGGGCAATCCCCTCAAGGTCTGGAACCGTACACGTCGGGTTGCCCATACTCTCGGCGAAGATGGCCTTGGTGCGCTCGTCGGTCAACGCTCCGATAGCCTCGGGCGACGCCTCAGCGCTGATGCGCACCTCGATGCCGAGGCGCGGAAGGGTGTGGCGAAACAGGTTGTAGGTGCCACCATAGAGGAATGGCGACGTGACGATATTGTCGCCCGCTCCGGTGAGCATCGTCACGGCCACGAGGATGGCCGACATACCCGATGAGGTCGCTACTGCCCCCACACCACCGTAGAGTGCGGCGATGCGCGTCTCGTAGGCCGTCGTGGTGGGATTCTGCAGGCGTGTGTAGATATTGCCCGGCTGGGATAGTTCGAAGAGGTTGGCTGCGTACTCGCAGCTTGAAAAACGGTAGGCGGCAGTGGGGTAGATTGCCAGGCCGCGCGAGCCGGTCGGTTCGTCGGGTGTCAGCCCGGCATGAATCTGGCGCGTTTCAAAACGTAGTTTGCTGAAGTCCATATGGTGTCTGATTAAAAAAACGAGCCCGGCACCTTTGCGGGGTGCCGGGCTGCTATAAAACGTTTAATTAAATTTCATACATAGCCTACCGGCACGATGTGGGGCACATCATGCACATATCCATGGCCATCATCTCCATGCCGGATGGCATGGGGACCGTCGAAGCTATGTGGCGGATGCATTTCATCTTTTGCCGGATCGGTTTTGTTAAATTGGAATCGGCTGCGTGCCGTTTCACGCGACAAAATTATACATTATTTCTAAACCGTGCAAATCTTTTTCCGAGTTTCCCGTTTTTTCATTTTACGCATGTCACAACATATTTCGTTTTCATTTCATTTTCGGTCGTTGTTGCGCGAACGCAAAATTATTCTTACCTTTGCAGCGCTTTGACCGACGGTCCGTCGGATCAAAGCCTTTCGGGGCGTAGCGCAGTCCGGTAGCGCACCTGGTTTGGGACCAGGTGGTCGCAGGTTCGAATCCTGTCACCCCGACGGCTTACAAGTTCACTGATTCTCAGCGCTTTAGCATGGGAGTCGGTGGGCTTTTTGTTTTGGGTTTGCTGGGATGACGCGGGGGTTTCGAGGCGAATTTCGGCGATTTTTGCGGATTTTTTTCTACTTTTGTACGATTTGTTTCACCTATGTTTCACCTATGTTTCACCTGACCTTTGTGTATTTTAACAAATGTTTGCAGGTGGGTTAAGTTTTGGTTATGTTTACACACAAGTTCTGGGTTAAGAAGGATTCGTTGATGATTCGCATCTCAAATAATCGGCGTAAGGTGGAGGTTGCTACCGGATTCCGTATGTCAGAGGATACGCTGGCGGATGCTTTATCGGATAAGCCCCGGCACGAGAATGCTCGTTGGCGGTCTCTGCTCATGCGTTGGCAAAATGCGATTGACGATATCAAAATAGAGCTTGCCAAAGAAGGGCGCGGGAATGAGGACGTAAGAGTGCTGAAAGAGCGGATTGGGCGCGAAATTCTTGGAAAGACACCGGCGGTTGTCGAGGAAGATGTGCAGACGGGTTCGTTTGCCGTGTTTTTTGTGGAGCACGGGGAGGCGTACGAACGCAAGAGCACGCGCGACAGCAATGCGTATACGCTGTCGTGTATGAAGAAGTTTGTGCCGGAGTCGTTTGGGGCGATGAATTTTGAGGATGTGACGTATGCGTGGCTTGTCGGGTTTGAGCAATTCATGGTAAAGAGGGGGCTATCGCAGAATACTCGCAAGATTCATCTGGGCAATATCCGCACGGCAATGCGCGAGGCTTACAGGCGCGACCTTACGGATGCTGACCCATTTCGTAAGTTTTCTTTCAAGCCGGCGCGAACCCGCAAGCGTTCGCTTAGCGTTGAGGAGTTGCGTGAGCTTTTTACTTGCCCGGTAACGGTACATACGGAGTTTTATCGTGATATGATGGCTTTGTCGTTTATGCTTCTCGGGATTAACTCGATTGATTTATACGGGCTCAAGAGTGTAAAAAATGGGCGGGTGGAGTATGATCGCTCGAAGACCGGTGGCTTGTTCTCGGTCAAGGTGGAGCCGGAGGCTATGGCGATTATCGAAAAGTATAGAGGTGAGAAGGGGCTGCTTTACATTGCTGACAGATGGAGCGACTACCGCAATTTCCGGCGTCAGATGAATACGGCTATCAAGAGAATTGGGAAAGCACGCGGGAAAGGGAGGAAGGACGCCGAGGGGGATGGGCCGTTTGCCGAGGTCACGTCTTATTGGATGCGCCACACATGGGCGACGATTGCATATGAACTGGGTGTAAGCGATGACACAATTTCGCAGGCTTTGGGGCATCAGGGGAGTGGGGCTCGGGTGACAGAGGTGTACATCCGTCGCAATATGGATAGGATTGATGAGGCGAATCGGAAGGTGCTGGATTGGGTGCTGTACAAAAAGAAAGAAGGAGACAAGGAGGCTGAGAAGGCTCAGCAAGCTAAGGATGAGAGGAAGGAAGAGGAGGGGAAGGGGGGGTGGTCTATAGTAGACGGAATTAGAGAGGGTGGAAGTGGCGGTTGTGGTGTGGTGTAGGGTGTGGCAGCTCGGGGATTGAGCTTGATTTATCGGGAAGAAGCGGGATTTAGCCCGAATGAGCGGGATTTAGCTCGATATTGGCCGGGCTGAAGCCCGGAGCGCAAACAAATCGCGCAGGAGGTGGAATGGGAGGAGGGGATAGGGTATTTCCAGCTTTAGGTTATTTGGGGGGATAAGGGGGACGTAGGGGCTATTTGGTGGGGCGCGGCTATTTGTTGGGAGGTGAGGGATTTGAGGGCTATTTGGTGGGAGGGGTGTCCGGATCGGTGGCGGCGAGGGCGGCGAGGCGGTCTTCGATGGTTTGTGAGCGGGCGGTGGAGGTTAGGTCGACGGCGGCGGACTGCATTTTAGGCAGGGTGTAGTTGAGGAGTTTTTCGGCGATTATGAGGCGGTCTTTGGGGTCGAGGGCCATAAAGTCGGCTGCCATGAGGCCGGAGGCGGAGTAGTCGGAGAGCAGGGTGACAATGATGTCTTTGCCCAACACGGTTGCTTTGTTGGGTGTGCCTTTCTTTCGTCCGCCTGTCTTTTTTCCGGCTGCCATCGCTGTGTTGATAAAGTTAAAAAGATGATGCAAAGGTAAGGGGTTATCTTTGACATCTGATTATAACTTTAACGACGCACGACAATGATAGGAAGTCTGATTGGCGCTGGTCTCGGGATTGCCGGTAGTATTTTCGGCGGTATTTCGGCGAGCAAGGCGATGAAGAAGCGGAAGCAGCAGATCGAGAATGAGAAGCTGGAGAATGAGAATGCTTACCAGCGTGCTTATAATGAGGATGCGACTCAGCGGGCGGATGCCCAGCGGTTGCTCCAGAAAACTGAGGAGAGTATCCGCAACCGCAATAAGGCGGCGGCTGGTGCGGCGGCTGTGATGGGCGGTACGGACCAGAGTGTGGCGGCGGCTCAGGAGGCCAACAATCAGGCGACGGCGGAGGCTGCTTCGCAGATTGCGGCCAGCGCCGCGGCGCGTAAGGACCAGGTACAGGAACGCTACGAGAGCCGCAAGGCGGAGCTGGACAGTAAGCTTCAGGATATGGAGCAGCAGCGCGCGATGAATACGTCGCAGGCTATTCAGGGTGTGGCGGGTGCCGCGGGCGGAATCGCCGGGGCGCTTGATGAGCTGGAGACGAAGAAATCCGACAAGCCGAAGGTGACTGATGCAACGGAAGGAGGTACGCTATGAGCGCTTCCGAGGTTAAGAAAAGGACGGGTGCGGCGGCGGTACAGCCGGAGGCGGCACCTGCACAGGCTACCTCTACGCCGGCGACAACCACACCCGCGCCGCCTGCGCCGCAGGCGGCACCAGCGCAAATGTCGTCAGGGGCGGAGATTTTGCGTGCGGGGGCAGGACCGGTGCGTACGGACAATCCAATGATGCCATCGCAATTGGCACAAACTCGCATTGAGGTAGATACCCCGGCGCTTAAAGCGGCGCCCGCTCAGCCGAGCCACAAGAATGCCACTCTGCCGAAAACGCGGAGCGGTAATATCGTGGACGGTCCGGTTAAGGTGGAGGCGCCATCGCCAATGCCGACGGCGGCCGACACTACCAGTCTGACTACGCGTTATCAGCCAAAAAAGTGGACAAACGAGGAGATATATGAGTACCTCAGCGGGTTTACACCCAAGACGCCCGAGGAACTTGCCAAAGAGCGCAAGCGCCATAAGCGCGAGGCGATTATCTCGGCTATCGGTGACGGGATTTCGGCGATAAGCAATCTTGTGTACACTACAAAGTATGCGCCCAACGCATATACGGGCAAGGATACGCTGAGCGAGCGTAACCGGGCGCGCTGGGAGAAGGCGCGCAAGGCGTATAACGACGACCTCAAGGCGTGGATTCACGGCCGCATGGCGGCGCGCAAGGCTGACCGGGATGCCGGGCAGCAGAGTGCGATACTGGAGCTGAAGCAACAGGCGGCGGAGCTCAAGCAGAGGGATCTCGACCGCCGGCAGCGCGAGACGGACCTCAAGGTAGCTCTTGGCAATATTGACATTGCGCTCAAAGAGGGTAAGGTCAAGGGTCAGGACTACATAAACCAGCTAAAAGCCCTCGAGGTAAAGGCAAAGGCAGACGGCGACCTGCTGGCGCAACAGCTGATTCGCGAGAGGATTAAGACCGAGCAGTCGAAGCAGTGGCGCAACTACAACGCCAAGACCGGCGGTTCGGGCGGCGGCAGGCCCGGAGAATATCCATGGTATGATAGCGACGGCACGTTGAATTACGCTCACTCTTACGAAGCCATGCGCCAGAATGCGATAAACAATGGCACATGGAATGAGGCGACGCAGGAATCGGTAACGGCCAAAGAGACGAAAGACCGGCGCGGCAATACAAAGAGCTCATCAAACTCAGTCTTAACGAAGCCGGCGAAAGGGCATTCGTCGAAGCCTGCGCCGAAGGCAGCAAAGCCCGTGCAGAGTAAAAATCAGTGGAATAACGCAAGTAAAATCAAATATTAAGCATGGCTACTTTAAAAGAGGTGTACGACGCTTTTAAGGCAGATGGCGCACCACTGCCCGATACATACGAGGCATTTGAAACGTATATGACATCCGGGCCGAACGGAGGCTACGACCATCGCAAGCAGTGGTACGACGCCTTTAAGGCGGACGGAGCTCCGCTGCCGGATACATACGAGCAGTTTTCCGACGCACTATTTTCGGCGAAGCCACGCGAAAGGGAAGTTCAACAGCAAGCTGTAAACGCGGAAGCAGCGCTGACACCTGTGGGAAATGCTGACCCTATGACGATGGTGGCAGGCTTTAGCGAGGAATCGCGACAGATGGTTGGCGACACGGGGCGGATGTTGGGCGCGATGACGCCCGCCGGGCGAAAGAAGCAGCAGGGACTGGAAATAGCCGGGCGTATGGACGGGCGCAATACGCAGCTGCCGGGGCTTTCGGTGGCGACTCCTACACCTGAGCAGCCGGAGGCTTCCGATGGGGCGCAAACGGCGCCGAAAGGCCGGGATTTGCGCGGGCCGCAGTACTATGGCACGATTGTAGACCCGGAGGATGGCCAGACGAAAGACCAATGGCTGATGCCCGACGGCTCGCTTACCACAGACTTATACGAAGCCGACGTGGCCGCAGGTGAAGCGCGCTCGGCGCGGTTGCAGCGCGAATTTGAGAGGCGTATGGCTATAAACGGACTTGACACGAACAAGCCCGAGGATGTGGCCGCGCAGCAGGCCTACGACCGACTCGCACAGCTCGAAGCCCGGGCGAAGATGCACTCCGATGAAAAACTTGCGAAACTCGAGGAGCGCTATGAGAAGGCCGGCGCCATGGAGCGCGGGCAGCTGCTTATCGGGCAGAGCGGCAACACCGTTACCTCGATGGTGACGATGCCGGCGTCGGTATACGGCAACGGCATATATGACGACGAGGATAAACTTATTGCCGCCGAACGAAAAAATCTTGAGGATGCCATCACCGCCCACCATGCCGGGAAGTTGAAAAAGACCGGCTCCTTCTTTGCTGCCCAGAACCTTGTGAATGCATGGGAGGGTGTGAAAGATGTGTTCAAGGATGGCGACACGTACACCGCCGGCATGACATCTATGCATCAGTCGGCGCAGATGCTCGCCATCAAGGCGAAACTGGACAAAGGGGAGGCGCTGACGCGCGGCGAAGAGAGTCTGCTCGAGTCGATGCTCGTAAAGCAGACGATTGACGAAAATGTTGAAAAACCGCATGGCTATACCATGGGGTACACCATAGCCAATATGGTGCCATTTATGATACAGATGGCGATGAATCCCGCCGCGGGAGCTGGCGGAAAGCTCGGTAATATGGCGGTTAAGGAATTTGCCAAGATGATGGCCAAGCGTGCAGGTCAGCGAGCCACCAAAGGCTTTATGATGAAAGCTGTGGCCAAGCTCGGAAAGAAGCGAGCTGCCGCTATAGCCAAAGGAATCGGCGTGACGGCCGGTGATATTGTAGCCTCGGCGTGGCTTGCAAATACGCTCCAGGCACCCGCCACGATGGCTGACGCCGCACTGCGGTACGCCGGAGACGTAGCATACGACAAAGACGGCACCCTGCATTTCGAAAATGGAGAGGGGGTGATAAAGGCGTTCGCCAAAGCGGAGGGCGCCATGCTCATTGAAGATTACACCGAGATGCTGGGTGCGCACTTCGGAGTGATAGGGGGCGCCATAGGACGTGGCACCGGGAAGGCCGTGCGCAAACTTGGCGGCGGCAAGCTCCTGGATAATGTGATGAAGCTGTGTGCAAACATCCGAGCCACTGACTGGGCGAAGGGCATTGCGGCAATCGAGCGCCGGGCGCAGTGGAACGGCTCGGTGGGCGAAGTGCTCGAAGAGGAGGCCGGCATTGTGCTTAATTCGATATTTACAGGCGACAACAGCATATCCGACCTCTGGGACAAAGAGCAGCAGATAGATATAGTGCTTGGCGTAGGCGCCTTCGGCGCATTTGTGTCTGGCATCAAGACAGCGGGCTACCCTATAGCACGCCATAAGGCGCGCAAAGCCCTCGACGAGAGGGCGGCAACGTGCGAAGCGAGCTTCGGCAAAAACTGGGATTCCATTCGCGAGACTATTGATATGGCCGAGGAGGCAGACCAGACGGAGACAATAGCCCGCCTTGGCAGACGATATGCGACTACCCCCGAAAAGGCTAAGGCACTCCTTGAGTACGCCTCGGCAATGGCAAAGGCAAGAGCCTTCAACATCGCCTCTGCTTCGGCTGAAGAAATGCAGACAAACCCGGAGCAGCGTCAGATAGACCAGTCATACAATAATGGCTACACCGCCGAGGGGAGCGGCAGAGCCGATGTGCAGAATCTTTACAACGCGCAGAGAGAAAGAGTTCTCAATACGCTTGACGCCGATACGATGCGCAACCTTGACGCCGACCCGCTCGCTACCCTAAGCGGGATGGCGAGTGCCGACACATATACCGACGAGGAGTTGAGCGTCGCCCGCGAATACGCTGCGGCCAAGGCCGCCTACGACGGCATGCAACAGAGTGTCGAAGATGAAATCGAGGCACAGATCTGGCGGTGCAATGCCGCCATTGACGCCCGCACCAACCGGGACACCGGGATGGTGCAGCGCGCCACATACGGGCTGGAGGACCGCGAGGTATATATAATCAAAGGCAATGTGGTGGCCGATGAAAACGGAGTAATTGACCGCTCCGCTTCGGATGATACCATCGCAATTGTCGACCTCGAGACCGGCGAGACGAAGATGGTTGCCTCCAAAGACCTCGGGCAAGCTGAACAGCCTATAGCGGCCGAGCAGTTCAAGAGCAGCATGGCCGCTTATGTGCGTCAGGAAATAGGCGACAGGGCGCGTGCACAAGCCGAAGGAAGACTTCTGTTTGAGGAGAATGAAAAATGCCTTATCCTTGACGATGAGGGGTCGCAGAGCGAGGTAACGATATTAGGAGGTGCCACCGACGAGCAGGGAGCGCCGATAGCCGATGCCGTCAAGGTACAATATGCCGACGGCACTACCGGCGTCGTGGCCATGTCGGAGCTGCAGGAGCAGGTGAATGCTGCTGCCGCCGCACGAATGGACTACGCCGAGCAGGAGCGCCAGCAGGGCGCCGCAACGAGAGCTGCTGTTGACGCCGAGGTAGACACCGACGCGGAACAAGATGGTTTAGCTGTGGAAGAAGGCGGACAGCGGCGCAGTTTTGCGCTCAACGACGAGGTCGAACTGATAGCCGACCAGGGAGGGGTTACGTCGGGGATGATAACCGAAATCGACTCTGACGGATTTATTGATGTGCAGACCGACAAGCCGGTGAACGGCCAGACAGTAAATCACCTGACGCTCGACGAGCTGATGCAGCTCCTTACGCGCCATAATGGCGAGATAGTAGATGAGGCCGAGGTGGAAGGGAAACTTGAGACCAATGGAAGCAATGAGTCCAATAGCGCGGAGGTGGACGACGGGTTTATACCGATAGACCCGGAGTTGATACCGACCGGATGGGCTGATGTGGCCGAGGATTCGGACGCCGGCACGCCGGTGGCACCAGGGACAAAAGCTGATGAGGCTGATGTTTCTGATGTGACGGATGTTGCTAATGTAGCTGATGTAGCAGCGCAGTCGGCAGGCCCGACAGCGTTGGAGCGGTTGCCGAAGAACGAGAAGGGGGAGCCTATATTCGAGGAGGCGGAAAGTCCGGAGGCGGGCTGGGATGCACTTGTAGAGTTTTCTGATGGCGACGCTTCGGCGGCCAAAGAGAATGCCGACATGATGACTGAGATTAAACGTAAGGCTCTCGAAAAGGTGCGCAAGCAGAAGCCAAAGGGCGATAATCCGACGGCCATCCGAGAATCGCAGACGGCTATTGCTGCCGCGCTTGCCAAAGCAGAGCAGGAGTACGACTTCTGGATAAAGGTAGCAAGCGTAGAGCAGGAGCGTAAGGCTGAGGAGCGCCGACGCGAAGACGAGGCCGCCAGAGCACGCGCCCGTGAACGAGCTGAGGCAGAGAAAGCCGAGCGTGAAGCCCGCGAGGAGGCCGCGCGACAGGAGCGCGAGGCACTGGAGGGAATCCCGGAATGGCACCTTGATACCCCGGAGGATGCCCGCAAGCGCGGTGCGCGCAGGTATGGCGGGCAGATGTTTACCCGTCAGGAACCAGTGGTTGGTGTTGTTGGCAGAGGGGTGGAGGTTAAATTTTCGCAGAGCGATCTGCCTAAAGGCCGCATAGTGGTAATGGACGCTTCGCAGCTTCAGCCTTCGCATATTCAGGGAGAGCGTAACCCCATGTTCTTCATCGACGAAGCGCAGCCAAAGAACCGTGCCGAGGCAGTATCAAAGACCGCGGCCAAGGAAATGGCGGAGAATATTCGTCCGCAGGAAATAACCGGCGGTGCGACGGCCTATACCGGCGCGCCGACCATAAACGCCCGCGGTGAGGTAATTCAGGGCAATAACCGTTCTGACGCCCTGCGCTACCTTTGGGAGAATAGCCTGCCCGGCCAACAGCAAACCTATAAACAATACCTCATCGATAACGCCGAGCGATTCGGCCTCGACCCCGAAGCAATTAGAGCGATGGAACGCCCCGTGCTTGTCAATATGCTCGACGTAGACGACGCCGAAGCCATTCGGCTGGGGCAGATGACTGCTCAGGACACCGAGAGTGGTGGCACGGAACGCATCAAGCCGAAGAATGTAGCCCAGAAGCTCGGTGAAGATATGCGGGCATTTGCCTCGCAGCTACTTAAGAGCGGCGACGAAGAGGCTACGTTCGGCCAGCTTGTAGACCGCAACGGAGCCGAGGTATTAAAATGGATGGCGCAAAAAGGAGTCATTACCGACACGCAATACCAGTCGGCGTTCGACAGTAAGGGGAACCTTACCGCTGAGGCTAAGAATGACCTGCAAAAAGTGCTATATCAGGCTGTGTTCAAAGGAGGCTCGCAACAGCTGGAAGAGATGTTTGATGCGCTTCCGGCCAAGGCGCAGCGCGCCATTCTTTCGACTGCATTCCGCGACATGGATTCGCCTTTCGCCGGGAAGATGCTCCCCGAGATTCAGGCATCGATAGCGGCCTACCATCAACTGATGAGAGACCCGGCATTTGCTGCCTCGAAGAAGTTAGAGGACCTGTTGCGCGCGGTCGAGACATTCAAACAGGTGATTGAACTCGATGATCGATTCGAGCAGTATGCGCCTGCCGATAATTTTAGTAACTTTGCGTTGCATCTGGCCGCGATGTATAAGGCCGGCGATATGTCGCAGACAACACTTGCCGGTTATTTCAACCAGATGTACGACTTCGCGCAGGGAAAGAAGGCGGCCACTCTCTTTGAGGCGGCCGATGCCACGGAGTATCCGCTTGCGGATGTTATTAAACAGGTATTAAACATAGATTATAAACCAGCGAAGCATGGAAACAACAATGTCGCAAATGGAGGCGCTGATGTGGCTCTCCGCAATCAAAATGGCCAGGGAGGGGAACGTCGAGGCTCAGAACCACCTGCAGGCGGAGAACAAAATTCGGAAGGAGCAGAATCGGCCGAGCGTGGAAGAGGAGCTGAGAATGATAGCCAAGGAGTCGGAGAAAGAAGAAATCTACAACCTTCTGAAAAACGGACAGAAGGTGAAACCTCTGAAATAGATGAGAATGGATTGCCGTTTGTCGTTTCTGAAAACGGCACGACCTCATTCGGAGTAATCCGAGAAGAAAGCGGACTCCCGAGTGCTCCTATAAAACTGAGTGAGGGCTATCAAGATGAGAATGGCAAAGGTTATGGTCTGCGTCATATAGAAGCGGGTCACGGAGATGAAATCCGTAATGCAGGTTTTTCTACCGTAGAAGAATTTGTGTCCTACGTTGCTAAAAACTACGATGAAGATAATATCCGAGTGGGTAAGCAACGCCGCAACGGGAACACTACCTACCTTATTCAAGTAACAGACTCGCATGACAACACTCTTTTTATTGAGTTGTCACGCGATGGCTCATATTGGAACGTGAATAGTGGTGGTGTATTCCGAAAGGGATACTCTAATAAAAAGGAAACGGTCGCCAAGACCGAACCTCAGCAACCGAACAATGCCGTTTCAAGTGACTCTTCGCTTTCAACAGATGAGCAAAGCGGCACATCATCTATCGAACCCAACGGTGAGTCAACCGTTTCTGACCGCAAAGTTAATAACTCTGCATCGGATAAACAAGAAAGCGAAGAAGAAAGTTCTGCGCAACGGTCTGATAGAGAGGGAACGCAGACCGTTCAGGGCGCAGCTGAAGCTGCGAAGCAGGAACAAAAAAGCTCGAGGCTGGAGATTGAGGGAGCTGAGAAGCTGTCGGCGGAGCGGGCCGAGGCGGTAGAACGCTATGCCGAGGGGCATTATTGCGTGCCCATCCGCGTAATAGCCGATGAGGCGGACATTCGCAAGTCGGGGCTTTCGGAAGTGGCGGTTGCGCAGATGATGGAAGCTTTGGCGGAGGAAGATGTTCCGGCCGTTTATTGTAGGGAAGACAAGAAAATTTATATCTTTGCAGGACACAAGGACAGCAATGTCGGTTCGACGCTCGCGCACGAGAACTTCCATGCGCTTGCGGATGCCATAGGCGACGCGCGGGAGAGGAACAGGATGTTCGAGGCGTATCGGGACACAATTCTTGCCGACTCCAAGCACGGAAACTATTTCAAAAAGCTTTTGGATGCCGTCAGAGCGGAGTATGCGCCGGAGGAGGTTCTGGAAGACTTCGTAGCATTCACCATCAACAAGATGTATTCGACGCCCAATACTATTGGGTTTATGGAGCGGACCCTTGATGGCGACTTGAAAGAATATATTTTCAATAACTTTATAAATCGGATATTCAATGAAAAAGCATTGGAGCCTTCTAAGCCCGCCAATCAACAAGGAAATTCTGAAAATGATAGAGGAATGGCCGGACTCCTTCGACGAGGAGGAGACTCCGCAGGAAGCACCCAAGCCGAAAGACGAGCCGACGGAGGAAACTCCGCCGGAGAAGAAATAGCTGACGGCAAAGCAGGTGGCGCAGCTGAAGCTGCGAAGCAGGAACAAAAAGATGAGACGCGAGCAATTGAGGACTTCGGAGAGAAACTTGAGGGCGCGCGCAAAGACCTGATACGCGATTTTGCCAAGAGAGTTGAAAATGTAACACTCCAGTCGCTTATAGAGCTGCCGCTGAGCAAAGCATTCAAACGGCCGAACCTGCGCAAGATGATTGAGACCGGCATAATCAGCGATGACGACGCCCTGTTGGCCGAGGCTATAATGCTTGGACTCATATACGCCAAGAATAAGCCTGCGATGGCGGCTTCGGCACGTCGCAAACGCGAGATAGCGGAGTGGGCGCAGGAGACGCACGCTGCCATTCAACTGCTCGGTGAGGTACTGAGCGGCGAAAAAGAGCGCCGCGACAAAGCGCTCGCCCAGCGCAAGGCCGCCCTCGACGAGAGACTTGCCGCCGTTAACCGCCATGTTGACGACCTGCGCAGATGGAATCCCGGCAGGGGAATCCCTTACCTCACGGCAATCCCCGACGAAGTGGAGGTAATCAAGCATATACTTGAAGCCATCGGGCATAAGCCCGGAGAAAAGATAAACCTGCCGCTGACGCACCTCGAGATAGGGCGCGACGGTGTGACATACAGCGTAAGCGGGCCCACCAAGCAGGGGGCGCTGTGGTTCAAGAAATACCACGACTCGAAGGAGGACGCGCTGAACACCATGATATTTGCCGCGCGTCTGCTCAGAGGAGACGCCGACATCGAAATACCGGAGGAATACCTTGCAGTTAAAGGTGTAGGCATGCGCCATCAGGAGCCGACGGGTAAATACGAGGTGCTCTACTGGAGTCGCAACGGGAAGGAGCTGAAGACAGCTGTGTACAGCGACAAGCAGAAGGCCGAAGAATTTGCCAAAACCCACGAGGGTCGGGTTAGAGAGCAGATGCAGTATACGAGTGAATACGACCGCTACACTGTAACTGTTGTCAACCCCATCTCCGGCATCCGACATCAGATAGGGAAAGAATTTGCCGACAGAGCCGAGCTTACGGCATGGATGGACGGGCAACACGACGAAGTCAATGCTCTTGCCGTAGATGCCATCGCAAAAGAGATGGGAACCAAGAGCAGTGCTCACGAACACTTCCGCGTGACCGCAACATGGAGAAACGGCGAGATGATGTACAGCATCGTGAGCACCGACAAAAATAACCCGTGGCCGATTATTCAGGACTTCCCGACCCGAAGAGAGGCGGAGGAACATTTAGCCTCCATCAGAGAAGAACTGGAGGGAAAACGCCGGAAGCGCATTGAAAAGGAGAAATCCGTTGTGTATTTCAATACCGGCGAAAAGCGTAAAGGCCCCGACCACAGGAACGGAAAGGATGCCACTCCGGAAATGTACGATGAAGCTTTCGGGTTCCGCGGCGTGCAGTTCGGCAACTGGACTAACGCTGAGGACCGGCAGATGGCGATGAATCAGGCATACGATGCCCTAATGGACCTGGCGGAACAGCTTGGCCTGAGTCCGCGTGCGCTGTCGCTCTATGGAGAACTCGGCCTCGCCTTTGGCGCACGAGGGATGGGAGGGGCCTCGGCGCACTACGAGCCGTCGCAAGTAGTGATTAACCTGACGAAGACCCGCGGCGCCGGAACACTTGCACACGAATGGTGGCATGCCCTCGACAACTATCTGGCACGTCATGCCGGTGTAACGCTCGGGCATGCCACACACGGCAACGGTACGGAGAATATGGATCCGGATGTTAGCGAAGCCATAGACAATCTAATCAAGGCTGTAGTCAGCTCGAATTACGGCAAACGGAGTGCAGCGAAAGGCGACTACTGGAGGCGACGCACCGAGATGACCGCCCGCCTGTTTGAGACTTGGATTTCCGAACGTATCAAAGGCGAGGGGAATGTCAGCCCATTCCTCGCCTCCGGTCTCAGCGAAAGTGCGCTCGACCTGTACCAGACATTTAACTACTACGCCTACAAAGCGAACGAGCGACGCCTTGCCAAGCAGGAGAAACGCGAACCCAACATAATGAGCAAGGAGGAGTTTTTCAAGACCCCCGAATCGCTTAACGGCTACCCCTACCCCGTAGTGGATGAGTTGGGTCAGTTCGCACCCCAGCTGGAGCGCCTATTCGAGGTACTTGCCGGAAGAGAGCAGGCCAACGGTACGATGGTTAACGAGCCGCGCCGCCGTTACAGCGCTCGCAAGCAAGCAACCACGACGGGCATGAGCCTATTCGACTGGGCCGACGCTGAGGAACGTGGTCGCATGGGGGTTGAGGCCAAAGACGAAAAGGATATTGCCGCCGAGGAAGCCAACGCTGCTATCGACGGATTCGTCGAAAGCTACAGCCGATGGCTCGGACATAGCGCAGAAATAGAGGCTCAACTCGACGCCGAAGGCGTGGAGGGAGAGCTTCGCGAAGAGTTGACCGCTCAGATGGAATCCGAGGAGACCCGGATAGCCGAGGAGCGAGACAAGCTCGAAGAAAAGTTGCGCGACTATTACGCTACCGACAACACCCCGGAGGACGCCACCCGAATAGCGCACGACATGGTAAGCCGCGTACAGGCCGAGGTTGAAATCCGCCACAGGAAGGAGCATATCCTGAGTGACCTGCTTAACGGCTCGGACGAGGCGCCGATAGAGACTACATCGGACGAAGCCGCCGCCGAGGAAAAGAGCGGCGAGGTGAAGACCGGCGGAGGCTTTATATCCTACAACGCCCTGGGCCACCTTCCTGACGCCAAAGAGGGGGAATTTGCGTATGTAGAGCGCAAATTCAGCCGAACGGGTGAGTTCTCGTTTACCGGGGCGGATAAAATCCGCGACCGAGGCGATGTGGCCTATCTGTTCCGAAGTCTCGAAAACTACTCGGTAGAGAATGTATTTGCCGTTCTGGTGAAGGATGGCAAGGCACGCGTATTACATATCGGCATGGGTACTGCTACAAGCAGTCTTGCCGACATGAGCGCCATCCGTGCCGGGGTTGACGCATTTGGCGCTGATAGGATTTATCTGGTACACAACCATCCGTCGGGAACGATGGTTGCCAGTCAGCAGGACCACAACCTGATGCGCACCCTCGAAGCCGCGTTCGGCGATAAAATTGATGTTTCCGGCATCATCATAGATACCACATCGGGCAGATATGTGGAATTTGACGGAGAAGGCCAGGCGGAAGTCTACGATCGGCCACGCCAGTCGGACGGAGATAAGATGGCTGACGTCTTCCACTTCGACCAGGCAGACCGCAGCAACATGCCTGAGGAGACCATAGCAATCCGCAGTTCGAGCGACGTAGCAAACGCCATCGGAAACCTCCGCTTTGGCGATGGCAAGAAAGTCAGCTACCTTATACTTGCCCACAATGGGCACGTTATCGGTAACTTCCACACCGAATACACCAACATCAACGCTTCCGGACTGGCCGAGGAGATGGCGAGCGTAGCCTCCAAATACGGAGGTACGAGCGTCGTGGTCTACGGCAACATGCCTCTGGATGGCGTAATGAGATTGAAAGACGCCGTGGCCCGGCATAGCCTCGGAGCAGTGCGCCTGCTCGACACGCTTGGTGTGCGCAACGGCATACAGATGAGTGCTGTCGACGAGGGCATGCTATATGAGGATGGCATGCCCTACGGCCCGGCTGAGGTGCGCGAGCCGATGGTGGCAGCACGCGGGCGTGAAGCATTCGATGCGTTGCGCGACCGTGCGGTGGCCGCGCGAGGCATCGTCATGCCAGGGCTGAACGAGAAGGTGGTGCGCGTGGTGGAAGTGCCGCGACACGACTTTGCCGGCAACGGCAAGGAGGCATTGCAGGCGGCTGAGAAATGGGCTAAAGAGAATATCGTGGGGACGCATACCGCATTGGACAGCCGGGGCGACGAGTTTGGGTACACCATCTCTGGTGATGCAGTAGAAAAGTATGTTTCGCGCTCGGCGACTGGCAAGAGTGCAAATATCGGCGTCCATCTTGCGGCCCTAAAGAAACTGCCTGAAATCATCAAAGAGAGCATCGAGGCTGAAGTGCATCCTGACTATGATAAGCTAAACGGAATCAGGAATGCCGAAAATATCACGAATCCCGAGACATTGATACGCCGTTTTTACGGTGCTGCAAATGTAGATGGCACAATCTACCGAGTAAAAACTACGATGAGGGAATATCGCGATAAGAACCGTTCGCCATTGGCGCATAGTTATGAAATAACACAAATAGAGCTATTGGAAGCGCCTTCCGACGGTGTTATAAACAACAGCGGCGAACCTTTGGCGATGACTTCCAACAGCTCTAACGTGGAGCCTACGGTCAGCCCGAAGGACTCGGGGGCACCACATAGGATTGCAAATTTACTGAAAGGAGTTGAAAAGTCCTACGATCCCGGCAAGAAATTGCTGGAAGAGAGCGAGAAAAGCGAATTATTCCGCCAGGGAGACGAGCGCGGTTCGGTTGCCGACTATAGTAAAATAAAGAAATCGGTGTCGGCGAGCTCGCAAGGCTCGGTTGGTCGCGACCGGTTCGGCGAGCAGCGACAGGCGGAGCTTGCCGCTCGGGAGCGCGAGCGCATGGCGGCCCGCATCCGGGAATTGGCCGAGCGATTGCATCTCGATAACGTAGAGGTGGTGGCCGACGCATCGCAGTTCGAAGGGAAGCGCGCCACGGCGAAGGGGTTCTTCAACAAGCAGACAGGGAAAATCACCATTGTGCTGCCGAACAACCTCAGCACGATTGATGCCGAGCAGACGTTACTGCACGAGGCCGTGGCGCACTATGGGCTGCGCAAGCTGCTGGGCGAGCGATTCGACACCTTCCTTGATAATGTGTATGAGTCGGCCACCGAGGAAATCCGCCGCAAGATAGCAGAGATGGCTGCCCGTAACGGATGGAACTTCCGTACGGCCACTGAGGAATACCTCGCCGGGCTTGCCGAGAATACCGACTTCGAGTCCATCAGCCGAGACGCTGCCAGCCAGAGTTGGTGGGCGAAGGTGAAACAACTCTTCATCGATATGGTTGAGAGGGTTGGCTTCAAGGGGTTCCGCGACAAGGTCGGAGTAACCCTGACCGACAACGAGCTTCGCTACATATTGTGGCGCAGCTATGCCAACCTTGCCGAGCCGGGCGCAACACGCAGCATCTTCGGCGAAGCGGCCGACATCGCCAAACGGTCCGAACTGAAAGTCGGCAACTATGCCGAAGGCGGCATCGAGGCCGAGTATGTGGAGCCGGAGTATGTGAGCGCGGTAAATGAGCGGTTTAATGAACAATTAGAGCGTTGGAGCTCGGGTGTAATGCGCCCGGAAGAAGTCGTGCAAGTCGGTGTGCCAACTGGCATACTAAGTTCTCTTATGCCAACCGTACCCATCTTGTTGAGACAGAAAGTACTTTCCAAATCGAGAAAGAAACATGGGTTGTCAGCGGCGGAGATGAAGAATCTTCCGGAAGCGCTGGGCCGTCCCATATTCGTGTTTAAGAGCAGTCCTGAAACAATCAGCGTGCTGACCGAATTAAAATCGGCAGACGGCAACAACCTTTTTGTCGCCATCGAACTGGGAAAAGACCTCGAATTGGGTGGCCGCGCAATGATCGTCAATGATATCCTCACAATACATGGCCGCGAAATTGAGAATGTTGTGTTGCCGATTCTACATAACGACTCTCTCGTGTGGGCTGACAAGAAAAAGGGGCTTGAGTGGCTGCGCTCAGCGAAATCAAATTCGCAGGCTAACACCTCTCAAACCCTTGATGATGCTGCAAAGAAAGTAAAAGAATTTGAGAATCCCAAACTTGAGGAGGAAGAATTGTATCGGCCGGGGGATTTTTCTCCGCGCGACACCGCAATAGCCCGTAAGGAATACGAACGCATGGTGAGCAGTGGAGGTTTTCAATTCCAGGAAGCCATGCAGGACAGCATGTTGGGGTTGAAAAAATTCTATCAGGCCATCCTCGGGAATGATACGCAAATCGAAGACGTGGCAGGTTTTGAAAATGCCTACCTGTTTGAGAACCGCATGAGCAGCATGAATGCCGGGGAGCAGCATGAGTACTTCCGTCGTTTCATGGAGCCGTTGTTGAAAGAGATAGCCAAAATAGCTGGAGCCAACCAGCGCAAGCGCAAAGAGCTCACCGACTACCTCATGGCTAAGCATGGTCTTGAGCGCAACGAGCATATGCGCACTGAAGCCGCTGCCAATGGCGAGAATGCCGACCGTGATTTCGCCGGTCTGATTGGACTGACGGGCGAGGCAGACTGGGCGAGCGCAGAAGCCACGGCTAAGCAGTGGGTTGACGACTACGAAAAGCTGTACAATACCGCCGACCTGTGGAAGGCAATCAACAATGCGACGAAGGCGACCCTCGAGAAGGTTTACCTCTCCGGTATAATCAGCAAGAAAACCTACGAGGAAGTACGCGACATGTACGAGTATTACATACCTCTGCGCGGATGGAATGAAACCACGAGCGACCAGGTTTACGGTTATCTCACAAGCAAAGACGGCCCACTCGGCGGAAGCATCATTAAGAAAGCCGAAGGGCGCAGCAGTATGGCCGACGACCCGATAGCGACCATCGCCATGATGGCCGACGATGCAATCAGACAGGGGAACCGCAACCTGATGAAGCAGCGCTTCCTGAACTTCGTGCTGAACCACCCGAGCGATGTGGCGAGCGTTCACGACATATGGCTGGAGTATGACGACGTAGCCGACGAATGGCGACCGGTGTTCGCCGACGTGGAGGCTACGGATACAGCCGACGAGGTGGCGCAGAAAGTTGAAGCCTTCGAGCAGCGCATGGAATCTCTGAAAGCCGCCCACCCCGACAAATATAAGAAGGGGAGAGAGGCACAGCATATTCCCTATAAGGTAGTTAAAAACAATCTGCGCGAGCATCAGGTGCTCATAAAGAGAAACGGGCAGACCTTTGTGGTGACAATCAACGGCAATCCCAGAGCTGCACAGGCATTGAACGGACTTACCAACCCCGACGTTGAACTAAATAACGCAGTCGGCGATTTGCTCAAGCTCGCTACATGGGCAAACCGTCAGCTATCGGCGTTCTATACGACGCGCAACCCGGACTTCGTGGTGAGCAACTTCATGCGCGATATGCTTTACGCCAACTGCATGACGTGGGTAAAAGAAAGCCCGCGTTATGCATTGCGTTTCCACAAGAATTTCGGGAAGTTTGCCCCGATTTCTCCGAGACGACTCGTACGATTTAGAAAAGGGCTAAATGGCGGCACGGTATATTCAACGGGTATGCTTTTGAGAAAATGGGAAAATGGCACTCTCGACATGACCGACAAGTACGAAAAGTACTTCTACGAATTCATGATAAATGGAGGCGAGACCGGCTACACCAACGTGAGGGATATCGAGGGGCATAAAAGGGCAGTTGCCACCGAACTGAAGAAGCAATCGAGCGTGGGCAGGCAGGCATGGGCTGCACTCGGAATGCAGCTGGACCTACTTAACCGTTCGGTCGAGAACTGCGCACGATTTGCCGCATTCGTCACCTCGAGAGAATTCGGCCGTAGTATTGACCGCGCCATCTACGACGCGAAAGAGGTGAGCGTGAACTTCAACAAGAAGGGTAGTGGGGCCAAAATGGCCAAGGCTGTCGGGCAAACTAATCTCGGTAAGTTCGCCGCATATCTCGGCGGATCTGGCCGGTTGGTCTTCATTTTCTGGAATGCCGGCATTCAAGGCATGGCGAACTTCGGAAGGCAGGCCAAACGACACCCGGCTAAATTCGCCGCGGGAGCAACTGCTATGTTCACCCTCGGATACATCATTCCGATACTTGCAGAGATGATGGGAGGCGGCGATGGTGATGATGACGACAAGAACGCTTACTACAACCTGCCCGAATACGTCCGTCGGTCCAACATCTGCTTCCGCGCCGGTAATCAATGGATATCCATTCCCCTGCCGATTGAATATCGCGCCATGTATGGCCTTGGAGAGCTTGCATATGGCGTCACCAGCGGAAATGAGCGCTACAGCAACAAGGAGCTGGCGCGCGAGATAGCGGCACAGGTATCGCAAATCCTGCCAATCGACATGCTTGAAGGCGGCGGAGGTCTGCACGCCTTCATTCCAAGTTCATTCAAGCCATTTACGGAGGCCTATATAATGAACGAAGGGTGGACCGGACTCCCCGTCTACAAAGATAACGCGTTCAACAAGAACGACCCTGAGTGGACAAAAGCGTATGCGAGCGCCGACAAGCACCTTGTAGACTTTACGCGATGGCTCAACGAGACCACCGGAGGCAACGACTACAAGAAAGGCGAGATAGATATTAATCCTGCAAAGCTTGAATATCTGCTGAGTGGCACCTTTGGCGGCTTGTTCACCTTTCCAAATAAGGTGAAGAAGGCCGGCGAGACGGCATTTGGCGACAGGGAGTTTGAGTGGCGCAACATACCGATTGCAAACCGCCTTGTTAAGTCGGGCGACGAGCGCACCGCATACCGTAAGCTTCAGAATGAATACTACAAATATCTGAATGAGTATAAGGAGACGAAGCGTCTGTATCGCAAGTATGAGAAAGCGGACGAGAGCGGAGTGCTTGGCTATGCTGAAAGGTTAGACTTTCTGGAGAACTCACCGGAATTTCTCCGCGCGGAGATTTTTGACGACTTCAAGGATATCATTGACGCCAATGATAAAGCCCTGCAAGACGGACTGGATGATGCAATACGCGCCGAAATTGAGGCCGAGCAACTTGCTGACAAGCGCGAGTTGGTAAATGCCCTCAATAATCCGGAGGCGTATTTCAGAAGTCTCCGCGAGGCCGGGATGCTCAGCGACGACTACATGAACTATCTTGAGAGGAGCTTCGGAATGAAGCTCCGGACCCAGGGGCAGTAGGTGCAGGCTTGCCGGTTTTTACCGCCGGCAAGCCGGCGGCACCAGGGACAAAAGTTGATGAGACTGATGAGACTGATGTTTCTGATGTGACGGATGTGGCTGATGTGGCGGCGGAACAAACATAAACACCGGGTGGTGGCGGCGGTATGTAACTTTGCATAGGCAAATGCCACCCAAACACCACCCAAACAATTATTTGTACGAATAAAGAAGGGAAAGAGATGTCGAAAGAGAAGCTGATGAGGCTGAGCCGGGTAACACCCCGGCACGAAGAGATGGACACGGTTGCCGAGGCGAAGAGATACGGCGACCGCAGGGCCTTCGACGTGCTGATGGAGGCGCAGCTGCACTGGATCAATATGGATCGGTTCCGCCACGACCGCGAGCGCAACAAGAAATACTGCTACGGCGACCAATGGCATGATAAGATAACCGTAAACGGCTGCACGATGACCGAGGAGGAGTATATCGCCCGCCAGGGAAGCGTGCCGCTGAAAAACAACCTTATCCGGCGACTGGTGAGGAATGTGCTTGGCGTATACCGCAGTCAGTCGAAGGAGCCGACCTGTTATGCCCGCGACCGCGACGAGCAGAAGCTGGGGGAGACGATGAGCGTAATCCTGCAGTGTAACATGCAGCTCAACCGCATGAACGAGCTGTTGGCCCGCACGATGGAGGAGTTTCTTATCGGCGGTCTGATTGTGCACCGCAAGAGCTACGGGTGGCGTAACGAGAAGCTTGACTGCTGGACAGACTATGTAAATCCTAACAACTTTTTCATAGATTCGAATATGCGCGATTTCCGCGGATGGGACGCCACATGCGTAGGCGAGGTGCACGACATTTCGTTTGGTGAGCTATGCGCTCAGTTTGCGGAGTCGCCCGAGGACTATGCCCGCTTCAACTCCATCTACACATTCGCGCGCAACCGGCGCTATATAACCGACTGCGCCGAGCAGTTCGGGTACTCGCGGCTGCAGAATTACGATTTTCTGTTTACGAGCGACCCGACGCGATGCCGCGTAATCGAGGTGTGGCGCAAGGAGAGCAAGCCCCGCTACCGATGCCACGATATGAATACCGGCGATGTGTTTAAAATCGACGTCGAGGACTACGACGAGATGGTGACGCAGGTGAATGCCGAGCGCATGCAGACCGCGCGCGAGGTGGGGATTCCGGCCGACGAGGTGCCGCTGATCAAGAGCACATGGTTTATGGATGACTACTGGTATTATTACTACCTGACGCCGTTTGGCGACATCCTGAAAGAGGGTGAGACGCCATATGAGCACAAGGGGCATCCGTATGTGTTCAAGGCGTATCCGTTTATCGACGGGGAGGTGCATTCGTTCGTGAGCGATGTAATAGACCAGCAGCGCTATACAAACCGTCTGGTGGTGCTGTATGATTTCATAATGCGCACGAGCGCCAAGGGGGCGCTGATGTTCCCGAGGACGGCATTGCCCGACGGTGTGACATTAGAAGATATTGCCGAGCAATGGGCGCAGGTGGACGGAATCATAGTATACGAACCGAAGGCCGGGGTGCCGGCGCCGCAGCAGCTGGCGCACAATATGACCAATATAGGTATAACGGAGCTACTGAACCTGCAGCTGAAATTTTTCGAGGATATAAGCGGAGTAAACGGGGCGCTTCAGGGGAAGCCCGGCTACAGCGGCACAAGCGCAGCTCTTTACAACCAGCAGACGCAGAACGCCACGACGTCGCTACTCGACCTTCTGGAATCGTTCAGCTCGTTTGTAAGGGAGGGGGCGATGAAGGATGTGAAGAATATGCAGCAGTTCTACGATGAGAAGCGCGTGTTCAATATCGTGGGTAAGAATGCCTGGGTGGAATACGACCCCGCGAAGATACGCGACATAGAATTCGACCTTAGCGTAATCGAGAGCACGAGCACTCCGGCATTCCGCCAGGCACAGAACGATATTCTTCTGCAGTTGTGGCAGGCTAAGGCGATTTCGGTGGAGCAGCTGCTGGAGCACGGCGACTTCCCGTTTGCCGACGATCTGCTGCAGAGCATCCGCTCGCAGAAACAGCAGATCGAGCAGGGGCAGGTGCCGGATGCGGTATCGCCGCAACTACTCGAACAGATGAAGCAGGGAGTGGACATGAAGAATCTACAGGCTGCACAGCAGATGCTGCGGGCCGCATAAACGATAAAAACAACGGCCTCGCAAAAGCGGGGCCGTTGGTATGTAGTGGCGGCTCGATTAATCGGGATTAATCGGGATTTAACTCGATTAAGCGGGAGTGGGCCCGGGTTAGTGGGATTTATCGGCGGCGAGCCAGGTGAAGTACTGGGCGCGTTTGAAGGCCTGCAACTTCGGGGACATGGCGTGGGAGCCATTGCGGTAGGGGGTGTAGTAGAAACATTCGCGCTCGAGGTCGAAGACGCGGGTGTTTCGGCTGAGGTAGCTCTTCTGTTTGAGAAGGCGGAAATTGCGGCGGTCGACGACGAATAGCTTGCGGCCGCCGGAGCCGATAGTGGGCATGACGTAGTGACGATTGCCGGTTTTGCGATGGGCTTTATCGGCCATACGGATAGCCTCGCGGAGGCGGAGGGCTGCACGGATTTTGGTGAGGAATAGCATAGGGTTGGAATAATTAGGAATTATGGGAATTATGGAAGGGTTGAAGATTATATGGTGGCGGCGGAGATCGGTTTGCGGGAACGGGTCGGGGCGCGGTCTGAGCGGCGGATGAATTTTGGCGGGTCCATTTCGTTGAAGCATATGTGGAGGCCGATTGCGCGGGTCATCAGCAGGTCGTCGTGCTTGCCGACAATGGCGCCGAAGGAACCGTTCTGCCGCTTCTCGTAGACGAGGTATTCGTCGAGGCAGCGTTCGTCGCGTTCGACATACAGCGCCTCTCGGACGACTTTGACGAGAGAGGATATTACCATGACTTTTGTGGAGACGTTGGTGTGGAATCCGTATCGCCGGGGCGCGCCTTCGACGATAGCCTCCCCGGGGGTATGGCGCTCGTAGAGGTTCGGATACACTTCCTTGATCTGGCTGAGGATAAACTGCGACTGGTCGCCGTCGACGTCGCGCGAGCGGTCGTGGGTCTCCAGTGTATTGCTCTCGATGACGAGCAGTGAGTTGTCGTAGTAGGCGGCAATCTGCGCGGCTTTCCAGGCCAACAGGTCGATGTCGATGTGGCCGTACCACTGAGCGACAACCACCGGTTTGCCGCCTTCGGCCATAAACAGGCGGTCGAAGACTACGATAACAGACCAGTCGGCCTTGGCCGAGCGGCCTCCCACATCGACGACTGTAAGGTAACGATTTGCCACCCGTTCGTCGGGGTCGATTTCGGGAGGAGCCCAGACCCAGAGATTTCCCTGAGTATCCTCGCGGAACCGCAGGCGGGCAAGCGCCTTCTTCCCGGAATCGCCGTCGGCATAGACCTCGCCGATGTAGACCGGCGGACGGCAGGCCGACCGGAGCGGTTCGACGCGGTAGCGGTCGAACACCATAGTGCCCGAATGAACAAACGCCTCGATATCGTCGGTAGGATATTCGGAAGCCATGACATCGTGCGAGCTTTTGCCGGCGCGTTCGGTGATATACCATTTGATAGCCTGGAGTGTCGCCCCCTTTTTCCACAGCCACCAGAGATAGCGCCCCGGTTCTTCGCGATTGGATTCGACCGTCTGGCTGAACCGATGTTCATACAGATGTGTGGCGAACGCCTCGATTTCGTCGTCGGGGATGGACATCGTGTAAAGATCGATGTCGAACCAGGAGATGAATAACGAGTCGAACTGCGACTTTCCTTTCTTGGCGGCGTCGTATTCATGCTGGAAGAAATTGCCCGTGCCGTTGGCGGTAGACTCATAGATAACCATTGTGTAAGGCTTGAGCAGGACGCCCGAACAGGCCGAGCGCACCACCGACGCCGGTGACTTCTTGTCGGTCGGGCTCCACAGCCCCACTTCTGAGCAATGGACCAGGGCGTAGGCGTCGCCGCGCAGAGCGTCGGGCGCCTCGTAGGAGGCTATGGTGATAGTGCAGTCGCGTTGCGGTACACGCTTGTAGTCGCCCGACTGGCCCACATTGACCATCTTGCTTTCGCGCTCATTGTAGGCCTCGTTTACCTCATACAGAAGTTCCATGGGATAAGACTCGAGGGCGCGGTCGTACATGGCCTTGATGGCAAAGGAGGTTTTTTTGGTCTGAGAGATTATTACTGAGTTGAGGCCGACGCGGTGGACAAGCTGAAGCCACGCCATATAAAGCTGGGAAGTGGTGGAGCCGCCCCACTGGCGAGCCTTGAGAAGTACAAGGCGAATAGGCTTCCCGGCGAGGCGCATTTCCTCGAGCTTCGCCACGAAGCGGCGTTGAGGACGAGTGAGGCGAAAGAGAATCTCGCCCTCGCCCGGCTCCTTTGAAAGAATCCTGATGAAGGAGGCTGCCCAGAAGGAGAAATCGTGGAGAATGCGGAGGCGTACGAAGCGGTCAACCACCTTGGCCTTGTCGGCGAGGAAGGCTTCCTCATCGCCATCGTACGCCACCTTCAAATCTGATTCCAGAAACTTGCGGACAGACCCGGCTCTGCGAAGCTTCTTAACGAGAGGAATATTTCGCATGGCAACGGGGAGCCACTGGCGCGAAATCGGGAAATCCTCGATTGCACACTCGAAGCGTTCACCCACCGAGCCGAAGCCCGACACGGGATTGAACGGAGCGTTGATGGCGCGAAGCCTCAGCTCGTTCTCCAGGAGTATACGTTTAATTTCCTTTTCCATTGCGATTCGCCATAAGAAAGCCGACGAAGATTCCGGCAATGTAGCCGTACAGATGCACAAGGCCGTTGACCTGCGGAATGAAGAAACCAGTGAGGAGGCATATCCCCATGCAGGAATGGAAATACAACTTACGCTCCATCATGAACGAGACAATGCCGAGCAGAGCAAAGTACACCACAGAGAAGCCGACGGTGGGAACTGTGCCAGCAAAGCATGCGGGGGTAACAACAGCAATGGCATAGGCTATCAGCATATGCAGCCATGATACCGGGTATAGAAAAACCACCGAGAGCAGGCACCACATATTCAGAACTGCATGAAACAGCGAGGCATGGAAGAAGGAGAATACGAAACGCTGCGCCCAGCCGCATGTATGCGACAGTCCGACCGCCTCCCATTCGGGAGTATATGCTATGGATACTGCGACACATGCTACCGCGAGCAGGAGCGTCGACGTCTTTTCGATTGTTCTGCAAACCATTTCTTTCTTGCTTGTACGATTGCCACGCGTGCGCTGATGGGAGAGAGGTAGAATCTCGGAGCCGGCTGCTCGACCACCTTTTCCACAAGGTGGGGGAGAATCATATCCGGATAGTGCTCGCGCAGCTGACAGACGCGACGATATATTTCAAAGAACATATCGCGCTTTGTAGGGCGCATGCGGAGTAGGCGGTCGCCGCGCATGATGCTTGCCACAACGTTTTTCGCCCGCCGGGGCGATACCCAGAACCGCGACGCCGGCATGAGTGAGGCCTGCTCGTAGATGTCGAGAATACTGCCTATTGATTTGCAGTTTTTCAGACAGAGGAAATATGAGCGCAGGAGTTCCTGCGCACGCTCTTCCTGGTATTCGGTTATGGCTCCGCGTTTTTTCATAACTCTTTTGAGGGCGCGCCATAGTGGCTCGGTCGGTTGGTTAAAGATTGGGCCCAATTTATCGGGGATTATCGGGAATTATCGGGAATAAGCCCGATTTATCCCGATTAAGCTCGAATCATCCCGATTGAGCCCGAGGTGGGGCTGATAGTGGCTTATACAAAAATACGTAATGGTCGGATAAAGATAAAAACCTGGGCGGCGGCCTATGGTGTAAATTTGTAGGAGACAAACGAAGTAAAACCATAACTATTATACGATAATGCCTGACAGCAAGCCAATTAAAACCAAGCGCGAGGCGGTGTCGGAACGACTTCGGGCGAAGTACCCGGACTCGCAGTTTGACGACGACGAACAGCTTTTCGGTCAAATCAGCGACGATTACGACCAATTCGACGAAAGACTTTCGACGCTTACCAGCGAGAATGAGCGCTATAAAAAGCAGGAGGGGGATCTCGGCAAATTTTTTGCAAGCAATCCCCGTGCCGCCGGATTTCTGACGCGATGGAAAAACGGAGACGACCCCGTAGTGGCGCTTATGCAGATGTATGGCGACGATATAAAGGATGCCATCGACGATCCCGAGCGCCAGGAGGCCATCGCTGCCGCCAACAAGGAATATCTTGAGAGGGTGACTCAGGAGAAACAATATGAAACGGAATACACAGCTAACCTGTCGCAGTCGCTCGAGCATCTGGAAGCCATTCAGAAGGAGGAGGGCCTGAGCGACGACCAGCTCGACGCTGCGATGGAGTGGCTGCTTATGATAATCAAAGACGGCATACAGGGCAAATTCACTCCCGAGACAATCCGCATGGCCATCAAAGCGCAGAACTACGATACGGCAGTGGCCGAGGCGGACCACGCGGGTGAGGTGCGTGGGAAGAATGCCCGCGCCGAGGAGAAGCTCCGCAAGCCCAACCGTGGCGACGGCACGCCTCATCTGGAAGGAAAGAATGGCGGCGGCGCAACGCGGCGTATGCCTGACCTCGGCGCCATTGACCGCTATGGCGACGGTACGATGAACATTTTCGAGCGCGGCGGCGAGAAGCGCACGCCCATCAGGCGCTAATAAAGGATAGATTTAATTACACCTAAACATCAATAACCAAAACCCAAATTAACCCAATGGAAACAGTTAAGAAAACAACTCGATTTCTGCTCGGCTTCGCGCTGAGCATGCTCGCTCTGGTGCTCGGAGCAAGCAGCGGCGTCTTCATGGCCGCGGCGAGCGACCTTCCGGATGCGGGCAAGGTTTCGGCCGGAGCCGACTCTACAGGAAGCCCCGCCGGTATCGCAACCGAGACCCAGGGCCGCGCCGACGGCGATGCCAATTTCTACATGCAGGAGGTTGACAAGCGCATTGTAAAAATCCGCCCGATGGCAACGCCTATCGACCAGATTTCACGTTACGCCAAGGCCACCTCCTCAGATTCGTTCGAGGTGAAATACTACAGCGTAGGCACGCGCCCCATCTCCTGCAAGACGAGCAAGGCGCTGACGGCGCAGACCACCGGCGCATCGGTAACTCTTCCTGTGGACGACGCCAACATGTTCACCGTCGACGACACCATCCGCGTGGTAGGCGTGAAAGGCAAGTACGACAACCGCGGCGTAGCCTATCCGACCGACAGCGACAATGTGCCCGACCTTGTGCTCTGCGTGTGCGGCAAGAATCCCGACACCAACCTGCCGACCGTATACGCCGTAAACGGCGACCTCGACAACACTACCAACGCCGCCACCCTCGTACCCGCTATTCCGGCCGGGACCACCCTGGTGCGTATGGGCAAAGCCTGCGGCGAGCTTGATGTGCAGACTGGTCGTTTCAACAACATTCCCACTCCGGAGGTGCAGTATTGTCAGAACTTCATGATTCAGGTAGAGCAGTCGACCTTCGACAAGCTCGCAGCCAAGGAGGTAAACTGGTCGTTCTCTGATATCGAGGAGGATGGTATCTACGACATGCGACTCTCGCAGGAAAACACCTACCTCTTCGGCGTGAAGAATGTAATCAAGCATGTTGCCAAAGACTACATGAACACCTGGTTTACAGGCGGTATTTGGTACATGGCCGGTAAGGACATCGAGGTGGGCCACTGGGACGCCACCAAGAAACGCGCCGAAATCAGCGACGAAGACCTTGTGGACATCACCAAGGAGCTGTTTGTAGGCACCGGCATCGGCAACAAGCGCAAGATTCTGTTCTGCGGTTCCGACATGCTCGCGGCCTTCTCGAAAATCAAGAGCGAGAAATTCCGCCTGAAAGATACCGTGGAGGTATGGAATCTCAAGTTCAAATCGTGGGACACCGATTTCGGTGAAGTTCTTACCATCCACCACGAGCTGTTCGACGCCAACGGCATGAGCGATTATGGCTTTGCCCTTGATCCCGAATATCTCTCGAAGAAGACCCATGTGTCGTGGGGTCGCAATGTGCTTGATCTCAAGAAGGCCGGCATCCGCAACACCGACGCAGTGGTAATTCAGGAGGTGGCCTGCATCTACCTGCGCTATGCCAAGGCACACGCCCGCATGCGTCTGGCCCAGGCTCCTGCCACCGGCGGTGCCTCCGAGGGTGGCACTATCGGCACCGGTGGCACTATCGGCACCGGTGGCAATGACAACGGCTAAACAAAGACCCGTAATTCTCCCGATAGAAAGGAGGGGTGGACGGCAACACCAACCGCCCGCCCCTCCTTGATAATTTGGGGCTGATGGTTTAGGCGACTAAAGCAGACATTGAAGTCATTTTAACTTTTTCTTCAAATGGCTTCGCAAGATATATTCTTCAAGAATTTGGCCTCTTTTTGGCTGATTTCGTCCTCATTTTCGGTCACGATGCCCGCATCGCTCCCTCAATTTCGGATTAAATCCGCTCAAAAACAGCCTCAAATTCTTTTCGAAGAAAAAGTTTAAATGACTTCATTATAAAAACGACAGATACAGCAATGAAGAAATATACAGCGAAAAGCGATGTGAGCCTCAATATAGTGCTGCCCGGCGGCGCGAACAAACGCGTGTCGTTTACGTCGCAGACGGGAGGAGGAAGTGTGTACTACACCGACGACGCCGACGAGCAGAAGGGCCTGGAGAGTCACTACCGTTACGGAAAGCTCTTTGTATGCGACTCGACATTTACGGACTTTGCTCCGGCCGACCCGGTTACGAAGCCCGCGCCCAAAGAGTGTGTGGAGCCGGAGGTCAAAGAGGTCGAGGTTTCCGACCCGGATGCCGCCAAGAGTTATCTTGCCGAAAACTTCGAGGAGAACCGCACGAAGCTCAAGACCGTAGAGGCTATCAAGAAGGCGGCAGCAAGACACGGCATAATATTTAAAGGTATTTAATATCCAAGATGATATTTCGACTTGAGAAAATATTGCTGGACGTGCGGGTGGCGCTTGACATGAACGATCAGCCGGACGCCCTGCTGCCGGAGTCCGACACCGATACGCTGACACTTGAACAGTTGATAGCAAGCAAGGTGACGGAGGCTGTGAGGCGTGTGCATATGGCCGCACCGACGCGGCTGCTTGAGTTTGGCCACAACTTCGGCGAGGAGATACAGCAACATACGGCCACCGGGGGCTGGATACTGCTCCCCGATGATTTCATGCGGCTGGTAAGTTTCCGCATGAGCGACTGGACGCGCGCACTCGACGAAGCCGCCGAGGCAGGGAGTGTATCGTATAAGCGGCAGCGTTCGGAGTATGGCGGCATACGCGGCAGTGCGACCAAACCGGCGTGCTCTCTGACAATGCGTCCGGAAGGGCTGGCGCTCGAATACCACGGGTGCCGGAGCGCGGAGGCGTATGTGGCAGAGGGGGTGTATATGCCGTTGCCGACGATAGACGCCGACGGAGGTGTGGACATCAGCCGGGAGTGTTATCGGGCTGTGGTGTATATGACAGCCGCGTTGGTGCAGACGTCGTTTGGCGATGGGGAGAAGGCGAAGACGAATTATGAGATGGTTAACACATTATTAAACACGACAGGACAATGAATGTCATACCGTTGACAAAGATTGAAGGAGATACGACCGTGAGCCGCAACGCGGCCATGGGCGGCAATGTGCGTGTAGGCGGGAGTGCTCTGATAAAGCACGGGCTACGTGTGGAGGGGTGGGCCGACCTACCCAATATCAAGGGGTGCAACAAGGGGCTGTTCGAGAGTTTCGAAGCCCTGAAGACGGCCTACCCCCAGCCGAAGCCGGGATGGTGGGCGATGACCTATGCGACCACCGGGAGCGGTGAGACGCTTGAGGCGACGTATACGATGTATATGGTCGAGGAGGGTGTGTGGGTAAGCAAGGGAACGACCACGACGCCGCAGGAGTTCGACACCCAGCTATTCCAATATCTGGAAGACTTCGACAATCTGGAGAAGCGCGACGATGAGCTTGCGGCGGCAATCGATGCCGAAGAGGCGGCCCGCAACGCGGCAGACCGGAATCTGGCGGAGAGTATCGCCCAGGAGGTTGCCGACCGCGAGGATGCCGACGCTGCGCTTGAGGAGCGCCTCGATGCGGAGGTAACGGCGCGGGCGGAGGCTGACACGGCGCTGGGTAGGCGCATCGATACCGAATCAACCGCACGCGTGACGGCGGACAAGGCACTCGCCAATGATATTTCCAGGGTGGCCGGTGACCTGGCCGAGGAGGCGGCAACCCGACTCGACCAGATTACAGCACTCCGCGATGACCTTGAGGCTGAGATGCAAAATTGCCGGGATGCCGACGAAGCACTCGCTAATGCCATCGCCGACGAGACGCATTCCCGGCAGTCGGAAGATGAGGAGCTCGACGGCAAGATTGCCGAGGAAGTGCGCCGGGCGCAGGCGGCGGAGACGCTTCTGCGCGACGACCTGACGGCGCTTTCGACGGACGCACAGGAAACGGAAAGCCGTCTGAAAGGACTGCAACGGAGCATCGGGATGCCGGGTGGAATCGCGCCGCTTGACTCTGACGGCACGATAGCCTCGCGCTTTATTCCCGGGGCGATGGACGATGTCAAGGCCTTTTCCGGATGCGTCAATTCGTCGATATTTGAGGAGAATGGAGTTCGCTTCTACGAGAGCACGGAGGATACGTCGGCCGCGCCCAACAGCTATGTGGTCTACGATACACACCTGCAGATGTTCCTGCTAAAGCAGTATGCCGGAGGGGGAACGTATGATTTCTACCGCACATGGGGTGATGCCGAATTGTGGAATGATGTGGATGCGGGAAGTCCGCATGACGACAAGGTGTATGTGGACCGCACTACCAACAAGACATATCGCTGGGCGGAGGATTACGGACTTGTAGTAATCGGCACGGATCTCGCCCTGGGCGAGACGGCATACACGGCATATCCCGGCAATCTCGGGGCGCAGTTGGCCCGAGGTCTCTCCGACGAGGTGGCGAGCCGAACGGATGCCGACGAGCTTTTGCAGGAGCAAATTTTCGAGCATCGCCGCGAGCTCCACTATCTCCCGGACAACTTCGCTACGGAAAATGCGCTATTCGCCGCCGCCGGCACATATGCCATCTCCACCAAGCCCATCAAACCGGGCGCACTGCTGCTGGGCTGCGTAGATGAGTGCTGGGGTGTATACCAGTACGTGTATTTCAACGATGAGGTCGAGATTTCGGCGCAATCCGACGAGGCCGTGCAGGCCGTTCCGGCTCCGACCATAGCGCCACCGGCAGTAAAGCATGATGCCAACATCGCCAACCCTGAGAACTGGGCGCGTCTGGCCACGTTGGCAGATGTTGGGATCCTCCGCAGCGAGGTGGCCGGGCTTGCCAATACCACGAAGGATTTCAACGACGATTTTTCCGAGGATTTCAGCAACTAACAAAACGATATAAGAAGTCATTTAAACTTTTTCTTCAAATGGCTTCACAAGATGTATTCTTCAAGAATTTGGCCTCTTTTTGGCTGATTTTACCCTCATTTTCGGTCACGATGCCCGCATCGCTCCCTCAATTTCAGGTTAAATCCGCTCAAAAACAGTCTCAAATTCTTTTCGAAAAAAAATTTAAATAACTTCTAATTATGAAGACTATAGACGAACTTAAAGAGATGGTGAACTCGACAATCACCACCAACGGCACAAAGCAGATTGCGGGGGCTGACCTGCGCAACGCGCTTCTGGAAATCATCGGGACGGCGTGCGCCGGCGGAGCAACGCGCTCGCGGATGTATGTGCCGGCAAGTATGCTCGATGATGGACTTCCCGGATTGACCGATGAGCAGCAGGCGGAGAATGCCGAGCTGTATGCGGCTGTCAAGGATGCCTACGATAACGAGGGAGCGTATCCGATGGTGGAGATGTATGTCAAGCTCGAATCGGAGAATGCAGTATATTCCCTGAACGGCGGTGTCTTATGCATAGCCTCTGACACCGAAGGGTTCGTAGTTCTGGTTGTGAATCAGAATTTTGGCCAGATGACGCTTGCCGAGGATGGCAGCGTGGGCTTTCTCGATACAAGCAGCTATAGCCTTTCGCCCGCAAGAATGTCAACTTTAAATCTCGCTCATAATGGCTAAGGAAACTCTAAATCAGCTGATTGACCGGGTCGTCGGGTCGTCGGGGCTGCTGCGCATACCGGCATGGTGGATGCGGCGGGTTCTGACGCGCATGGTTCAGGAGTACACGCGCGGCATCGCGGGTGTGAAGAGTTCGCTGGCGGGAGTGAAGAGGCAGACAGAAGAAAGCGTGGAGCGGCTGGATAACTCGGTAAATTCGACAAACAGCCGTATTAACTCACTATCCAGTACACTCAACAACAGACTATCGGAGGTAGAGGGGAATGTTGAGGATGTCCAGAAAACGGCAGACAAAGTATTATCATTTTTACCAAGTTTCTATGTAAGAACAAAAAATAAGACACAAATTTCAGTTGACGGCACACAGATGCAATTGACCGCTGGTTATCATAGGGTGCGCTATGCCAGAAGTATATCTTTCAACAAAAGCTTAGACATTATAGAAATCAATGCTGATGACACATGGCGTCCACCATCTAATGTTCAGAATCTTTTCCGCGGCTTGGAATATTTGACAAGCTTGGATTTACATGGGCTTGAATCTGTGGAGATAACAACGGCTTCTTTTATGTTTGAGAATTGCACTCAATTAACGGAGCTGGATATTTCTCCTCTGGATTTAAGCAAAGTCAAGTCTGCTCAGCAAATGTTTGGTGCATGCTATAAGCTGACAAGTATACAAGGGTTAAAAATGCCGCAAATATCCACAATGGTTGGTATGTTTTTAAGCTGCCATGCGCTGAAGACAATCGATCTGTCGGGATTAAATACCAAAAACGTCACAAGTCTAATGCGATGTTTTGCAGGTAGCGGGATTGTATCAATTGATTTGAGCGTGCTTGATACTGCCAACGTTACCAATATGTCATGGATGCTCAACACTTGCTACAGCTTGGTGGACGTCACTATATCAGGGTTAAACACCGGAAAATTGAGGGATGTGACGGGAATGTTTGCCGAGTGTAGTAAATTAGAATCTCTCGATTTATCGGAGTTTGATACGTCGAATGTCACTACGATGAGTTATTTATTCGCTACTACCGGCTTCCGATCTATAGGCAATGGTGGATTAGACTTAAAAACCTTAGATATGACGAATTGTCAGCAGGCAGAAGGCCTATTTGTTAATAGCGATTCACTGGAATCAATTTACCTACCGGAATGGACTCTGCCGAAGGTTGAATCTTGCTATCATATGTTCTCAAATTGCTCTAACCTTAGAGCTGTAAATCTTGCGGATTTCAGCGCGCCACAATGCTTGTCGTATGATGAAATGTTCTATCGAGATACGATGTTGGAGACGGTTAATTTGCAGAACTGGGACTTCTCTAAAGCAAGCGGCATTTTAGACATGTTTGATGGGTGTACTTCGCTGACAACAGTTACAGGCCCGGTTTACGGCATAAAGAAAACCATTAATTTATACCGCTGTCCGCTTACAGTAGAGAGCGCTATGGTATTTATTAATGGCCTTGCAAATGTTGATACGGCTACTACGATTACCTTCAAGACGTCTACCTATGAGCAGCTGACGCCGGAGCAGATTGCAATCGCCTCCGCCAAAGGGTGGACGGTAGCATCGGCATATTAAGCCTTGATATTGAATCAAAACCATTTAAACTTTTATACAATGAAGACAGAAGAATATACGACAACGGTGCTGACTCCGGAGGAGGGGCGCCTTCTGACCCAGGTTGCGGATGTTGACATCCGCGAGCGCATCGTGGCGACGTCGGTAGCGCTGGGGCGCAACGACTCGGCCGCCGGGTGGCGCGAGATAACGGAAGCCGAGGGGGAGGAATACCGGCGGCTGCGACGCGAGGCGGAGGCGGCCGCCATCGCCGCCATCGAGGCGCGGCATCTGCAGCCCGAGGAAGAGGCCGGGCTGAAGCCCGAAGCGCAAACAAATTTGGCGACTTAACCCGATTAAGCGAGATTAAGCAGGATTAAGCGGGATTTATCCTGATTAAGCCCGAATGAACCTGATTTATCCCGAAAGAATTTAACCGACAAAAAGAATAGACACTATGCACCCTAACCAATTGTTATCGGATACGCTCAGATGGCTGTGT
>OGWR01000250.1_pt1 | contig 48851 bp, 47 predicted proteins | sample 1576061 | NCBI WGS metagenome assembly OGWR01 (sample SAMEA3541511, study PRJEB24748) | human gut metagenome | biome: human gut; feature: human-associated habitat; material: faeces | place: China | collected 2012 | reverse complement strand
TAGGATTACGAACGATAGCACGTCCCATAGCAACACGCTGTCTCTGTCCACCGGATAAAGCCTTTGGTTTACGGTCTAATAATTTCTCAAGGTCAAGGATCTTAGCAGCTTCTTCTACTTTTTTCTTGATTTCATCCTTAGGAACTTTTCTTAATTTTAATCCGAATGCCATATTGTCAAATACGGTCATATGTGGATATAATGCGTAGTTCTGGAATACCATTGCGATATCTCTGTCTTTTGGCTCTACGTCGTTTACAACTCTTCCATCGATTTTTAATTCACCGGAAGAAATCTCTTCAAGACCTGCGATCATACGAAGTGTAGTAGATTTACCACATCCGGATGGTCCTACGAAGATGATGAACTCCTGATCTTCTACTTCAAGGTTGAAATCCTTAACAGCTTCAAAACCGTTAGGATAAACTTTACATACATTTGTTAATGATAAACTTGCCATTGGTGTAAATACCTCCTAATAAATTGTTCGTTTCTTGATATATTTACTATACAAAAAAACAGCCAAAAACGCCATATGTTACCTACACAAAGAATCTGTCGATTTCTTGTAGGAACTCACAGTGATTTTGACTGTTTTTTGATTTCTTCGTCAGATTGCACTGATATTTCATCTTTTTCCGTCAAATTGACGAAGTAACCTGCCTGTATCTTTTATTCCATACATTCATTTCTGATCATAACTTAGAATAACCGAATCCATTGACCACGGCATCCAGCTTGATTCCTTTTTTACAGAATGGACAGTCATCTGCGGAATAAGCCGCATATCCCGGAAGATCCTCTGCATGGAACACCGAGTGTACCGCAAAGCCATCCATCTCAGATACCGTGCTGAACACAGATGCCACTGCCTCGATCACGCCGCCATAGTAACGGATTCCCTCAAGACTTCTGTGGATTGTCTTTCCGGTTGTGGTAGATGCAGATAATAAGATCACATGTTTTCCTGCGATACTTGGTTTGATATTATCACGGAATAAGAGCTGGTTATTGCTGTTCATCTCCGGCGAAACTACATAAATTGTCTCATGGCGGTTCGTAGATGCCATATCCTCTTTTTCAAATTCCTCTGCCAAAAACGCTCCGATCACCTCCGTGCCGTCCATACATACAATCGTATCCACATAGGAAACTCTTCCGATCTTCTGATGCAGCACACGGGCAACCTCTTTCGCCTCCTGAATTCTTGTCTTCAAGCTTGTGATATCAATATAGTAATTGATATGGGAATGACTGGTTGCAAAATGTCCCGGAATTGCATGAATTGCAACCATGTTGCTCTCTTTTGAATAAAACTTTACCATTCTGCTTTCCATAATAAAATACCTCCTTAACCCCACTATTCCGGCATTTTCCGGATATTACTTTCTTCCGGTAGAACCAAATCCGCCTTCCCCGCGCTCCGTCTCATTCAATTCTTCTACTTCCTCAAACTCAACAGAAAGATACGGCATTACGACCATTTGTGCAATGCGCTCTTTTCCGGCGATCACACGCTCCTCATCCGTATCATTATGTAAGGCGATCATAAATTCTCCCCGGTAGTCAGAATCCACTACTCCGACACAATTTGCCGGGCGCAGTCCCTGCTTGGAGGCAAGACCGCTTCTTGCAAAAATCGCACCGAAATATCCTTCCGGTATTTCCATCGCAAGTCCTGTGCCGACCATCACTGTTTTGTGTGGTGGAATCACAGTATCCTCAGAACTTTTTGCATACAGATCATAGCCTGCCGCCTGACTGCTTCCCCTTGTCGGGAGTACTGCATCCGCATCAAGTTTTTTTATATTGATCTTCATTTATATTCTCCATTCTAGCACAATCTGTCAGATATATTTTTTAATTAAATCTTAATTCTTCCATACGTTTTTCCCTGCAAATTATAAGGAACTCCTGCATTCTTAATCTTCCCAGCCAAGATTGCCATGTTCCATTTTCTTATCGCGGAGCATCAGGTCATTGACCGCCTCTTTTGCCGGTTTGTCCTCAAATAATACTTTGTTGACTTCCTCAATGATCGGCATATCTACACCGTATTTTTTTGCAAGGGCGATCGCTGCTTTCGCAGAGTAGACACCTTCTACGACCATTTTCACTTCGTCCATCGCCTGCTGCATGGTGTAACCCTGTCCGATCAGCATTCCGGCTTTGCGGTTACGGCTGTGTTTACTCTCACAGGTCACGATCAGATCACCGATTCCGGTAAGTCCGTTTAACGTCTCCTGTTTTGCGCCCATCGTCACAGCAAGCTTGTTCATCTCAAACATTCCTCTGGTGATGAGTGCCGCTTTCGTGTTATCCCCATATCCCAGACCGTCTGCCATTCCGGCCGCAAGCGCGATCACATTCTTTAACGAACCGCCAAGTTCCATGCCAAGCACATCCGGGCTTGTATACACACGGAAAACGTTGTTCATGAAAATGTCCTGGATTCCCTCTGCAACTGCACGTTTTTTTGCTCCTGCTACAACCGTAGTTGGAAGTCCGATTCCAACTTCTTCCGCATGGCTTGGTCCACACATCACTGCAACCTCTGCCTGCGGGATCTCCTGCTCCACAATGTCAGTAAGCGGCATCAGTGTCTCTTCCTCAATTCCCTTAGCCACGCACACGATGATCTGTCCCTCTTTCACAAAAGGCGCCATGCTCTTTGCTGTGCTTCTTGTGAATACAGACGGCACTGCAAGGATCAGGTATGCTTTACCTGAAACCGCAGATTCCAGATCTGTCGTAAATTCCATATCTTCCGGCAGTTTTACCCCCGGAAGTTTCTGCACATGCTCATGTTTTTCTTTCAGCATGGTAATCTCATCTTCCACGATCGACCACACTGTCACTTTATTTCCATTGGTATGCAGTACTTTTGCAAGGGCGATCCCCCAGCTTCCTGCTCCTATGATCGCAACATCTGCCATTTTTTCTCACTCCAAATCAAAAAATTATTTCTGCTCTTTCTTTTTCGCACCGATCTTATTCTCTGTGCCATTTGCAAGACGTCTGATATTTGCACGGTGCTGCCATACCCCTAAAATGGTAAAACAGGCTGTCACTATGTAAAATTCCGCACGGATTCCCATTGGAACTGTGATAATCCCAAGCTGTCCGTAAATAACCACCTGGACGAAAACACTGATCAGTCCGATGATCGAGCCGAGAGATACATACTTTGTCACTGCGCTGATCACCAGAAAAAGTCCCATACTGACCGGTGCAACGATCGGAAATACTGCAAGCACCATTCCACCGGTACATGCAACTCCTTTTCCGCCTTTGAACTTCAGATAAAACGGAAAATTGTGTCCGAGCACCGCTCCAAAACCTGCATACAGCTCCAGAAGAATGATGTCTTCTGTATATGTTCTTCCAAAGATCAGTTTAACGGCTAACACTGCCGCTACCGTTTTTAAAATATCGCCAAGGCAGGTCACAAGTCCTGCCTTCCAGCCAAAGGTTCTTAAGGTGTTTGTCGCACCGGAATTGCCGCTTCCTTTTGTGCGGATATCCACACCTTTCTTTTTCCCATAAAAATAACCTGTTTCAAATAATCCGCAGGCGTAGCCGACCGCTACTGCAATTATCCTGGCGATGATCATTTTTCATTTTCCTTTCTCTCTCTGATGATAAAACGAAGGGCTGTTCCCCGGAATCCAAACGTATCACGGATGCGGTTCTCCAGATATCTTGTGTAGGAGAAATGCATCAGCTGTTTATCATTTACAAAGATCACAAAGGTTGGCGGTTTTACTGAAACCTGCGTCGTGTAATAAATACGCAGTCTCTTTCCCTTATCCGATGGCGGCTGCTGCATCGCAACTGCCTCGGTAACAATTTCATTCAATACACCGGTTGCCACACGCATACTGTTATTCTCAATTACGACATCGATCGTCTCAAAAATCTTATTGAGACGCTGTCCTGATTTTGCAGAGATGAAAATAATCTCCGCATACGGCATAAAGCTTAAGATATCACGGATTTTCTCAGTATGGCGGTAGATGGTCTTATCATCTTTTTCAATCGCATCCCATTTATTGACTGCGATGATGATTCCCTTTCCACGGTCATGTGCGATTCCCGCGATCTTGGCATCCTGCTCGGTCACGCCCTCGGTAGCGTCGATCACAATAATACAGACATCTGCACGCTCAACGGCTGTCACTGCACGGATAATACTGTAACGCTCGATCTCTTCTTTGATCTTATTCTTACGTCTCAATCCTGCGGTATCGATAAACACATATTCTTTTCCATTGTACTTAATATCAGTATCGATTGCATCTCTGGTTGTACCTGCGATATCCGATACAATGACGCGGTCCTCCTGCGCCAGTTTATTGATGAGGGATGATTTTCCAACATTCGGTTTTCCGATAATGGCGATCTTCGGACGGTCGTCCTCCTCGTCATCTTTCTTATATTCCGGGAAATATTTCACCACTTCATCTAACATATCTCCAAGTCCCAACATGGAAGCGGCAGAAACCGGGAACGGATCTCCGATTCCAAGATTATAGAACTCATAGACATCTGCCATATACTTTTCAAAGCTGTCCACTTTATTGACAACCAGCACGACCGGTTTGCCGGAACGACGCAGCATATCTGCAACTTTGGAATCCGAATCCTGCAATCCCTGTCTGACATCGACAATAAACATGATCACGTCTGCAGTTGCAATCGCAATCTCTGCCTGCTCTCTCATCTGTGATAAAATAATATCGTTACTGTCCGGTTCAATACCTCCGGTATCGATCATGGTAAAATTGTGATCTAACCACGACACCTCCGCATAAATACGGTCTCTTGTAACGCCCGGTGTATCTTGTACAATTGAAATACGCTCACCTGCAAGTGCATTAAATAACGTAGACTTTCCTACATTCGGGCGTCCAACAATCGCTACGACTGGTTTACTCATTGATAAAACTCCTTTTCTCATGTATCACGGAAAGAACTGGGATCTCCACTACTTTCCTGTTATAACCTTAAATGGCTTTCTACCGTTACGCTAAAAATAACAATAACAGTTTACAATAAAAAAGATGGAATAACAATATTTATTCCATCTTTTTTCTGAACTATGCGTTTTGTCTAGGAAATGTGCGGTATTCCTTTTTCCCTTACTGCCGTAACCGGATTCATCAGTGCGTCATACTCATCATAAGTCATAAGTTTTCGCTCACTGTTCAAAATCCCAAGTTTTTTCAATGTCTCAATAATGTTTGTGCATTTGCTTCCGAACTCAACATAGGCGCTGTCACTGTTTGGGAAATAAGCTTCTGCCTCTTCTGCAGTCTTCTCCCCTGTCAGCACCGCTTCTGTCACATCAACCCCATCCACACTGTAAGAACTGTAATTCCAGATGATACCGTCCGGATTATAAAAACTGATATCCAGATTGTTAAAATAACGATCCCTGTACGTGTTATCCTCATCACCGGCACGGAGCGAATAAAGTTGATAGTACGTCATGTTTCCCGCTTCCACATCTTTCTGCACCGCCTCCATGACAGCGTCAAGTTCTTCCTGTGTAAAACGGTAATCCTCTGTTCTGCCGTTCTCATCTACAAATGAGATGCTGCCGGCATAATACTCATTCGTCTTATAGTAATTGCCAAACATGTTCTGCATCATCTTATCCGGATCACTCTCTAACGCAGTCACTTTTGCGACGACAGAATCTTTGTCCGCAGCCGCAGCCTGCCCAACCGGAACTGTATAACTTCTCCGCAGCTTCTTACCATCCTTCAGGGTATATGTGATTGAGAGATAATATTGGTTCTCTGCGCTCAGGCACTCTTCTTTCTGTGCCAGGATCTCTTTCTGGAGATCTATGATCTTCTGAATATCATCCGGTTCGGTATAGCGGAGCGTATAGTCCAGATTGAGCGATACCACCTTAACCTCTGAAACATCCGGTATTTTTCCTTCGATCCGGAATAGATCCAGTTTCAGTGCACCCAGAAATGCTGCCAGAACAACCGTTAAGACTGCCCATTCCCCAACTCTCTTTTTGTGGAACACACGGAAATTCTTCTCAATAAACATCTCCGCCACAAAAAAGCCGATCGCACCAAAGATCAGGGTGCCTGCTGCAAGTATCCAAAAATGTACCTTTGCCGAAGAAAAACTGTTTCCGATCGTGTCAGCAACGGCAGTTCCTCCAAGCAGACCGGCGCAGACAGCCACGCCCCAGCGGAACACCGGCTTGATTCCCCGCATGCTGATAAGGTCACCTGCAGTCTCCAATTTTCTCCATTTATACAACTGATAGGCTGCGATCAGGAATACCACACCTGCCACTGCATAAATCCCGAGCAGATATGCACCCTTAAACTCGATTCCAACCGTCACATACTCACTGTTTTCTACTGACTGTATCCGCAGATTGTTTGTCAGATAATAAATTGGAGACAAAATACAGGATTTCCCCGGATTCCAATTGTTTGACACCCCAAAGCAGACACTCTCTATCACCATGTTGATCAGATACCAGCATCCTACATACAGATAATTGACTACGACATAATACACCGGAAATGCCATGAGCTGTCCGGTAAACATCGCCACAAATGCGCCGAGCGCCAGTGCAAAAAACGTCATTGCGGCTTCTGCACCAAACCAGTATAAAATGTACTGGATATTGGTGATATGTGCACCAATGCAGACGAACACCGTGATAATAAAGGTCAGGATCTGCGGAACAATCATAAATGCAGACGCAGATATGATATTCGTCACAAACAACTCCCGTCTGTCCACCGGAAGTGAATGGATCATATTCGTATTCTTTGCAGAATACAGATAGGAAAACACTGCCATGATCATCACTGCTGCAAATGCAAATGTGATCACCGGATTCATGGCTGCCCGCATAGCGCCACTGATCGCATAGACCTGTCTCTGGAGCTGGCTGTAACTGTCATCCTGCAGATAATACCGCATGTTAAACCACAGTCCGACCGGAAGCGAAACGATCAGATAACAGCTATACAATGCCCACAAAGGCCAGAAATGTGTCATATTTTTTTTGAAAATTGTTTTGTTAAAGCAGCATGTCTTTGACTTCATAATCCACACCTCCCAATTCATAAATAAAGATTTCCTCCAGTGTCAATGGAAGTACATCAACAATGGTAGGATTTTCTGTCAGAAGAACTTTCTCTGCCTCTTTCGGATCCCCTTTTACGATCAGGGTATAGACACGCCCTGTGTTTGCCATATGCAGCACCTCAAAATCATCCGGCAATTTTGGCACACCATTCTGACATGCCACCTGTATCTTGGAAATATTTCCCTGAAGATCGCTCAAAGACCGCTCGATCATAATTTTTCCATGGTGCATGATGCCCACATGGTCACAGGTATCCTCAAGTTCCCTCAGGTTATGGGACGACACTAAAACTGTCATTTTCCGCTCTGCCACTTCCGCCATTAAGATACTCCAGATCTGTCTGCGCATCACAGGATCAAGTCCGTCCACCGGTTCGTCTAAGATCAGCAGATCCGGTTTACAGCAGATAGCAAGCCAGAACGCTACCTGTTTCTGCATGCCTTTCGACAGCCGTCTGATAGTGCGTTTCACATCGATCGTCGGGAAAAATTCCTGCATTTTATAAAAAAGCTTACTGTCAAACTGTGGATAGATGCCTTCATAAAAGCGTTTCATCTCCATCGTATCTGCCTGCATAAAATAAAACAGTTCATCCGGGATATAAGCCATCCTCTGCTTGATGTTCCGGTTTTCAAATACCGGTTCACCGTCGATCAGGATCTCTCCCTCATCTGCCTTATAAACTCCGGTAAGATGGCGGATCAACGTAGACTTTCCTGCTCCGTTTGGTCCGACCAGTCCATAAATATCACCTTTTCCCACATGCATATCCACGCCGTTCAACGCCTGAAAATCATCAAACTTTTTCTTTAAATTATGAACCTGGATCATTGTGCCTCTCCCCCTTTAGCCAATTGTTCAATACGTGTTTTCAAACTGTCCTCATCCATCGCCAAAAACAACAGTTCCGTCACCACTTCATCAAATTCCTTCATCAGTTCTTCATTTCTGACGCCCAGCACTTCTTTACGCTCGGCAACGAATGTTCCTTTTCCGGCAACGGTATAGACATATCCCTCTGCCTCAAGTTCCCGGTATGCCTTCTGGATGGTATTTGGATTGATGGCAAGCTTCGAAGCCATTTCCCGCACGGAGGGCAGCTTTTCATTTGCAATAAGGGAATTCGTGATAACCAGCTTTCTCAGACCATCTTTGATCTGTTCATAAATTGGTTTTGCATCCCTGTAATTTAACTGAATCAAATAACAAACCTCCCATCTGTATTAGCTGTATGATGTGTACTATCATTCTTCATACAGTTAATATAGCACGAGAGGTCTTCTATTACAATGAAGATAATCCTAGGATATTATTAAGAAATCTTTAATATGCCATTCTTTTCAAAGGCAGCATCGTTTCTGCTATCCGAGATAAGCCTTCAGAAGTTCAAACGTATTCTTTACTCCATCCACATGGCTTCTCTCATAACCGTGTGATGCATATACACCCGAACCGATCAGTCCGTGGCGCACATCATATCCGGCGGTCAGCGCAACATCTGCATCTGAACCATAGTATGGATAGACATCCACTGCAAAATCAATATTGTTCTCTTTTGCCGCTTTCACAAGACCATTTACCACATCATAGTGATATGGTCCGTGGCTGTCCTTTGCACAGATAGATACCTGTGTCTCATCACAGGCAAGTCCGTCACCGACACATCCCATATCCACAGAGATCACTTCTGTCACGCCTTCCGGGACAGAGGCTGCGCCACCGTGTCCTACTTCCTCAAATACAGTGATGTGCTGGTAGATCATACGCTCCGGTGTCACATTTTCCTCTTTTAAATATTTTGCATAGCCCAATAAAATTCCAACACTTAATTTGTCATCTAAGAAACGGCTCTTAATGTAACCGGATGCTGTCACCGTAGTTCTCGGATCAAAGCAGACAAAATCACCTGTCATAATGCCGAGCTTCTCCACATCCTCTTTTGATTTTACTTTTTCATCCAGAACAACTTCCACGGAATCATAGCTTCTCTTCGTATCGTTATATTCTCCGTTTACATGAATGGAAGCGTTGATCAGCTGTAATGTTCCGTCGTATTTTCCGTTAAATCTGGTGACAACTTTACAGTTTTCTCCCTCTGCATTGTTTGCATTCATGCCACCTACTGCTGTAACACGGAGTCTTCCGTTGGCTTTGATCTCTGCCACCATGGCACCTAACGTATCAATATGTGCCTCTAAAAGAACGGCGTTCTCTTTGTCCCTGCCGCCGATTGGTACGAGCACACCGCCTTTTACCGTAAGCTTTGGCTCATATCCGAGTTTTTTGTATTCTCCCATGACATAGTCTGCCACCTCTTTTGTGTAGCCGGATGGACTGTCGATTGCGAGGATATTCTTTGTCTCTTCTACCATATAATCTACATAATTTTTACTCATATCTTTTGCTCCTTTATCTTATTTTAAACATAAAAATGCCCCGAGGTTTCCGCGCTTACCGTGGCTTGCGCGGTGGGAAAAAAGTAAGTCAGGATTGCAGCACGTGCAAATGTCCGTGATTTCTATATGTTCCGGCAGGACACCTGCATCAAGCAGTACAATTTCGTTTGCTTTCCAGAGGTCGAGCTGATATTTTCCATTTTCTTTTGCGATAAGGATCTCATTCTCATGTCCTGCAAATGCCCGCTCAAACTCCACCGCAACATCCCCGCTCACCTCGTAGCAGTCCTGACAGATGGACGGTCCGATCGCACAGCGCAGTTCCTCCGGTCTGCTTCCGTATTCCATCCGCATCGCCTCGATAGTCGCTTTTCCCATGCGGTTTACTGTTCCACGCCAGCCGGAATGGCTTAACCCGATGGCACGATGCACCGGATCGACAAAATACAGCGGAACACAGTCCGCATAGAACGTTGATAACACTAAGCCCGGCACATCCGTGATCAGTCCATCTGTATCATGAAATTCCCGTTCTCTCGTAAGTCCATTTCCGGCATCCTCCGCCGTCACTTTTCTTACATTTGTCGTATGTGTCTGATCCGTAAAAACAAATTTATCATAATCCACATCAAGCGCTGATGCAAGTCTTCTGTAATTTTCCCGGACTGCCTCCTCTTCATCTCCTCTTGTAAAACTCAGATTCATGGTGGAAAAAATACCCTCACTCACGCCGCCAAGTCTTGTGGTAAAACCTTCTTTTACGATTCCTGTTTTCTCCAATAACGGAAAATGTAAAAGCGGCACTTCCACGCCAGCCCCAGGATGATGTATCACCTCTGCCGGCACTCCTGTATTGTTTTTCCGCTTCCAGCTTTTATGTTCCATATCGCTTACAACTCTCCTGATTTTGTCCTGCGAAAAAGCAGCCATAAAAATGCATTCTTTCACCCTCTCAGAACCCCTGATAGTCAAATGCATTCTGAATGACTTTTATCTGCTCTCCCAAAATTGCCGCCACATCAAACCTGCAAGGTGTATATGTTCCATAACCATGTGTCAGGCAATAATACGAAGCTACTTTGGAAATCGTTCTCTGCTTTGCAGAAGTCACCGCTTCAAATGGATTTCCCGCTGCGTTGTCCGCACGGTATTTCACTTCCACAAACACAAGATATCCGCCCTGTCTTGCCACGATATCGATTTCTCCCATGCGGCATCTGTAATTATATTCTAAAATCTCATACCCCTGCTGTTCCAAATATGCACCTGCCAGTTTTTCATAGGCAGTTCCCACACTTCTCTTATTGATAAAACCCTCTTTTCTACAGCAGCATCCTTCTTTTGTGCCTGCTGTCCCTCATTCTATTCACTTCCTGCAGCACACTATTTGATTATGCCATTCATCTGCTGCAATTTCACTTCATTTATGATAACATATCTGCCTGCTGCAATTTTGCCTTCATCTTATCCATATCATCCACAAACACAAGGATCTCAGCGACTACTTCATAAAGTTCCGGTGGAATCGCATCCCCGATCTCTAATTTCGACAGCGTCTCCGCCAGCTTATTATCTTTATAGAAAGGGACATCATTTTCTTTTGCCTTTGCGATGATCTTTTCTGCCACTTCGCCCCTGCCACTGGCAAGGATCTTCGGTGCTTTATCTCCCGGCTCATATGCTACTGCTACCGCTGTTTTTACCTTTTTCTTTTCATTATCCCATGCCATATCCGCTCACCACCTCTGTTTTGTATCTGATATACTAGGCTCTCACATCAAACGAATACCGATGCAGTGTTCCCGTCTGTGGCATATCTTTCCGCAGGAAATCATCCCCAAAGCTGACCTTCTTTTCTTCCTTTGTCATCGTTATGGTACACTGATAACCTTTGTCTTTCAGCTTTTGTTCCAGAATGGGCAGATACTTTTCCACAAGATCATAGGACGCATCGTCAGCCATATAAAAATTTGTTTTGACATTCCGATGCTGCATTTTCACTGAGACATCGGTAGAGCCAAGGTGTTCCAGATCCAGATGTAAAAAAGCACTCAGCTCCGCATCCGGATCTCTCAGATTCTTTTTATTCGTGTATACATAAAGTTCTCCGTTTGCATTCTGACCGGACATCTTCAATGGCACCTGTACATATGTATATGCCTGATTGAGCTGATTCATAAATTCAATATTACCGCGCACCTCTGCCGCAGTTTCCGGAAATCTGGTTTTCGTAACGCCTGCCTCTTTCAGCGCATCTTCCACCTGTCTCATCTGCTGCTCTAATTTTTCGTAAAGCTGGCTGATCTTTTTCTCCTGTTTCAACGCTTCCGGCTGTATCAGCCACTGCTGTTCCATCACATTCCGAAGCAGACTTTTATATGCATCACTTCCGAATAATTTTTGGATACTCTGCGATGCCATTCCATTGTTTTCAGATAAAAGCTGTGATACTGTGCGCAGAAAATCAGAGACGGTCAGATTTTTGTCCAATGCCGTTTTGCCGTCCGCAGCTTTCCATGCAGCGTCCTCTGTCATCAGATTCTGTGCTACGCTTTCATCCTCCAACGTGTCGATAAAAATATCCTGCTCCATCGCTTCCGGGAAAAGTTTTGTACTTTCTACCAGTGAAGGAATATTCTGCAATAACCTTCCGAGACTTGAAAACTGCTGATCTGATAAAACCTCACCAATTGCCTGACCACCTGTTCCTTCCTGTATGGCTTGTCCTGCTGTTGTGGTCTGCTCTCCGTTTACAGTCTGTTCCTCTGCGCCTAGCCGTCCGTCAGTCAAAATCTGTCCTTCCGACGTCGTCTGTCCTTCTGCCGTTATCTGTCCGCCGGTCACAATCTGCCCTTCTGCCGTTGTCTGTCCACCGGTTTCTATCTGCCCCTCTGTATTGACCGGTGCTCCGGTTGCAGTCTGCTCTGGAAGAAGGATTGAGAGAATCTTATGATTCATCTGTACCGCCTGATCCGGTGTCAAATCGCTTGAGCCCGCAAGATCAGCCAGTTCGTTCATCGCCTGATCCATCTCCTGTAAAATGGCATGCTCATCTGTCATGTAATTTTCAAACTGCGCTGCCATCTCCGGCGAAACCGGGATTCCAAGCTTTGTCATATTTACAACCGTAGTAATATCTACACCGGGATTCATATTCGCGATCCTTGCCATATTTAAAAGGCTTTGCTTATCAATTGGCATCTGTTCTTTCATCATAGCATCGACCATTGCAAGATTCCGCTCTGTCACAGGTACGGTTCCTTCCGTCAGCGCATTGGTAAGAATTGGATTTCCTCCACTGCCAGCGCCTGTGTACGGTTTGATTTCAATGGTCGCACCGTCATTGCTTTTTACCTGAAAAAACATCGGCGTTCCCTGCGAAAGCGGCACTTTTCCGGACAATCTTGCTATGATCGTCTGTCCATCGCTAAGTGCCAGAGTCACTTTTCCGTTCTTCACAGAACTGACGGTTCCCTCAAAAACACTTCCGGAAGACAATTCTTCCAGTGTAGATACTACTTTCTGCATACCGGAAGCTGCCTTCAACTCTTCTGTTCCGCTTGAAATATTTCTGTTGTATTGTCCTAACATATCGGATATGTGCATGGTTTCGCCTCACTTAATACAAACTTCCCCTATAGTAAAATTTTTCCTGCGATCAGAAGCAATTTCTAATACGGTAGTCCATATCCCTTAAACAAAATTTTTGATAAAGCTGGCACGATGTATCGGAGATGGTCCAACTTCCTGCAATGCCTTGATATGTTCCGCCGAACCATAGCCTTTATTGGATGCGAATCCATACTGTGGCAGAATCTTGTCATACTCTACCATCAGGCGGTCCCTTGTAACCTTCGCAACAATGCTCGCTGCCCCAATGGAAATACTTTTTGCATCTCCTTTGATAATTGGCACCTGTCTGATGGAAACTCCGGGAATCGTGACCGCATCATTTAATAATATATCGGGTTTTACGCTTAATTTGCTTATAGCCTCACGCATTGCCTCATAAGTTGCCTGCAAAATATTGATTTCATCAATCCTCTGTGAGCTTGCCATTCCAATACCTACCGCAACTGCCTTTTCCATGATCACATCATACAATTCTTCCCGCTTTGCAGCAGAAAGCTTCTTAGAATCGTTGATATACAAAATATCGCAGTCTTTTGGCAAAATAACTGCGCCAGCTACCACCGGACCGGCAAGCGGTCCTCTTCCGACTTCGTCAATACCGCAGATATAGCCATAATCTGCATATTCCCGCTCATATTTTTTCAGATTTTCAATGCGCAGCTTCTCTGCCTCTAATTTTTCAAACCGTTTCTTTGCCTGCTCTACGATTTTCACAACACCGGAACGCTCGTCTTTTTCATATGCTTCTATAAAAGAAGGCAGCTTCTCATCGTCCACTGCCTTAAGTTCTTCTCTGATCTCACCGATTTTTTTCTCTGCCATTCTGTTCACATTTCCTTTTTCTGCAATATACAAATCCCCGATCCTATCCGCCTTAGCAGGCACAGCGCCTAACCCTGCTCCTGTGTTTCCTGACCGGAAGGTTTTTCCAGCGTAATCTTTCCAAGCCTGCCACCCCGGAATTCATCGATCAGAAGTGCTGCTGCCTTGCTGTAATCTAATTCGTTTCCTCTGGAAATACATTTGCGGTTCTCTGCGATCTGCTCTAAAATCTTCACCGGAGTTTGTGTCTCATCTACACCATAGCGGTCTGTTAAAATTCCGGCATAATCTCTTGCCAGAACTTTGATCAGCTCCAGTGACAATTCATCAATATTCAAAATCTCATCTTTGATTGCCCCGATCAGTGCAAGACGCAGTCCAACCATCTGATCTTCAAATTTCGGCCACAAAATTCCCGGTGTATCCAGTAATTCCAGATTTTTGTTCAGTCTGATCCACTGTTTTCCTTTTGTCACACCCGGTTTATTTCCAGTTTTGGCACATGCCTTTCCCGCATAGGAATTGATAAACGTCGATTTTCCAACATTTGGAATTCCGACTACCATCGCACGGACAGGACGATTTAAGATTCCTCTTCTTCTGTCACGCTCAATCTTTTCCTTACAGGCTTCCATTACTACATTTGTAACTGTTTTCATGCCTGTCTTGGTTCTCGCATCCAGACCGACAACATAGTAGCCCATCTTTTTAAAATAGGCTGCCCATTCTTTGTTCTGATTCTCATCTGACAAATCTGATTTGTTCATGATGATCAGTCGCGCTTTATTTTTTCCCAACTCATCAATATCCGGGTTCCGACTGCTTAATGGAATTCTCGCATCCACAAGCTCGATCACCAGATCAATTAATTTTATGTCTTCCTGCATCTGACGTTTTGCTTTCGTCATATGTCCCGGATACCACTGAAACTGCATACTTTTTCCTCACTTTTCTTATATAAATCCAAATTTTTTCCACGGAGATACACGGAACCATGCTTTTCCAATAATGTAATCTTTTTTCACATTTCCAATATTGGCATAGCGGCTGTCCTCGCTGTTATTGCGGTTATCTCCAAGAACAAAAAACTCATCATCCTCGAGCTTTAGTTCCTCCGATGCAAGCCCGGCCTCCTCAATGGCAGAGACATCTACTTTCTCATCAAAAAGTTCCCCATTCACATAGACAGCGCCATTTTGGATCAGCACCGTGTCTCCCGGCACTGCGATCACACGCTTTACATAGTAATGTGATTTTTCGTTTCCGTTTGGAAGAAACACAATAATGTCATTCGGCTTCGGATCAGACACCTTATAAATGAAGCGGTTTACCAGAATCTCATCTCCGCTTTGCAATGTTTCTGACATGGACTGCCCCACCACGCTGGTCCGCAATCCGATAAAATATACAAATGTAAAAGCAATGACCAGAGTGATCAGGATCTCAGCTGTCCAGCTTAAGATCTCCTTTACAATGGTCATGTTTACTTTTTTCTTTTTTCTTCCGAAATTCAATCCACTCCGTCTTCTTCTCACTTTTGCCTTCCTCTGCCCTATCGTCTGTATACAAATACACGTTATAGATTACCACAAAGCACGTTTGTGTGCAATTCGGGAATCGGATTTTCCAGATTTTATAAATATATTATTCCGCCCCTTTACCGGTAAAGCGCCGTCTCAACAAGTACCCCGATCACCAGATAACGATGATTTTGCTCACCGCTTACACAGGTGGAAAGTGTGATAAGTCTGTCATCCTCTCCGATTTCCATATCCTCCCGGACGTGTAATTTATTGTCAGAAACTTTTTCTCTGACATCCGCCAAAAACTGATCCCTGTCGTCCTTACTGCTGATCACATACTCTGACGGAATGTACACATCTGTAAACTTCGCCGCCTCGTAGATTTCATAAGTCAGACGTTCATTTTCCGTATACACATAAATATACGGATGTCCGTCAAAAAACGTTTCATCCTCAAAGCTGTGAATACTTCCAAACATGGAACCATTTTTCATGTTATGTCCATATAGTACCGTATTATAATCCGAGAAATCTTTCCGGTTACATTGATTGGTGTAAATGCAGCCCGGATATCCCTTGCTGTGGTCTAAGTTATAATCCAGATAATAATTGTCTGTCTCAGACTGTAACAGCGGATAGTCTACCTGCGTTCCCGGCACAACGATCCATGCGTAAATATCTTCATTCTGTTCATGCAGCTGTCCGAAATCATAGACCGGATCACAGTAGATCACTGTTTCTTCTGTGTTCTCCTCTGTCTCCGGCTCTGCGATGACCATCTCTGTTGCAGCACTTAACGTCTCTTCCTGCCGGAGTTTTTCGTACTCCAGCTCCCGCTGTTTCACACTCCAGTGATGATAGATCAGATAGCCTCCACAACACACGGCAATGGCACAGAGTATCAGCACAACTGTCCAATCGGCTGTTTTTCTCCGCCTTAATGCTCTCCGTTCTTTTTTCCTCTTTTCCCGCAATGTACTCATTTATTTCTGCTCCTCGTAAAATAAATCAATGATCGTCTGCTGTACTGCCTCGTCATCTAAATAATACTCTTCATATTGTTCTCCCATCTGGATATTCCCCTGTAAAATCTGCATATTTTCCTCATCAAAATTACAACCTGAAAGTTCTGTCGATATATATAGCACCTCGTCCGTTGAAATATCTGTCAACATATAGTCTGACAACTGGCTCATCAGATTTACTGCCAATGCAGGGTTCTGTGTTAACGTTTTCTTAGCCTGACTGATAAATGCTTTTAAATATCTTTTCTGTCGTCCAATCCTGCTATACGCACTGCCGCTTACCGTGATATCTCTTCCCTGCACAAACTCCTGCGCCTCTTCTCCCTGCAAATGTACCGTCGCACCCTTTTTGAACTTTGCATTATATAAGGTATAATCATCATCCATCTCAACCGTAACACCGCCGACTGCATCATTCACAGTTCCTATACAGCTTAAATTCATTGCGACATATCCATTGATCGGCACTTCATTTTTTAAAATATCTGCAACCTGCCCAATAACCAGTGAACAGCTTTTTTCCTGCCCATCGGCATACGCATACTGCAATGCCAGTTGCCCGGTAAACGCACCCATTTCATTTCCATTTTCATCACACGCCACAATGCTCACCATTGTATCTCTCGGTATTGCCAGAATGCGTATATTGGAATGTTCAAAATCAAAGGAAACCAGAAAGACTGCATCCGCCTGCCCGACACTTCCACCATCATCATCACGTTCCCACATTGCCTCTTCTTTGTCCACGCCAATGCATAAAATATTTACGATATCTTTTCTGTATTGGTATGTTGTTCCATGATAATCAATCGTATTCCGAAAAGACGCCATCTCCTCAAAGACATCCTGCTGTTCTGCCGCAATATTTGCTTCCAGATTCTTTTTTCCTTTATATCTTACCAGAAAAAATAGTAACACGAATATACCTAATATAACAATTACAACCATAATTTTCCAATACTTTTTTATCAGCTTTTTCATAATTTCACCTAAAAAAAGAAAAGCTATATGCCACTATGACATATAGCCTTACTTTTATGACTTATCAAATACGATCTTATTTTGTATAGTTCATTCTACGTCTTGCATATACAACAGCACCTGTTGCTGCGATTACAACTACAAGAATCATTGCCATATTCATTCCTGCATCAGCAGTTTTTGGTGAAGTTGCTGCTGCATTTGTATCTGCTACAGAAGCAACAAATACAGGAGAAAGAGATGTAAATTTTGCATATACAACACCGTCTGCAACATTTGTTACAGGTACATTTTCCCATACACCAGCAGAGGTAAGATGGGCAACGACTACAGTATCGCCAGCTTTAATTCCTGCAACAGAAATTGCAATTGGATTGGATAAATCTGTAGCTGTCAGTTCATAAGTTCCGTATACACCACTCTTATAAGAATAGTTTAAACCTAAAACACTGTTGATCATTGTCTGAACAGCTGCTGCTTTTTTCTCAACTTTCTGTTCAGCTGTCAATGTTGTGTCATTGTCAATTGCTGCCATATCTGTGAAATATCCACTTAATTTTTCTTTCTGAACATCGTTCAATGCATCCTGTGTGATTGCTTTCTGCTCTACTTTTACTTCTGTTGCTGCTGTAGTTGTCTGTGATGTTGTTGTACTGGAATTATTTGCAGAAGGGCTTCCCGCTGCTAATGTTGTTACGCTTGCTCCTAAACAAAGTACCATAGATAATACTACTGCTGCTAATTTCTTTTTCATATCTTTTGTCCTCCAAAATTTAATGATTAGGATTTTTCATCCCTTAAACACTAAACCCATTCTACCCCCCCCCTTGAAAAATTTGTCAATGTAAAACATTGCCAATTTTTCATAGCTTACATCATAGATTTTTGTATATTTTTTTGTGGACACATAAATATAAAAAAGCCATAGAAAAAGCGGCTGCTCTCTCTATGGCTCACGCATGCATTGAACTATTTTACTAATTCTTTCACTTTAGCTTTCTTACCAACACGGTCTCTTAAGTAGAATAATTTAGCTCTTCTTACTTTACCAGCACGAACAACTTCTACTTTTTCAACGTTTGGAGAATGTAAAGGCCAGGTTTTCTCAACGCCACATCCGTTAGAAATCTTTCTAACTGTGAATGTTTCACGGTTGCTTCCACCCTGTCTCTTAATTACAACACCTTCGAAAACCTGGATTCTTTCACGGTTTCCTTCTTTGATTTTACCGTAAACTTTTACAGTATCACCAACACGGAATTCAGGTACTTCAGCTTTTAACTGTTCTGCTTCAATGCTTTTAATAATTTCACTTGCGTTCATTTTGTGACCTCCTATTATTTGGATGTTCTTAATACGCCTATTCGTAACAGAGGACCATCTCCTTTATTCACAACTCGTTAACATTACCATGCTTTCACGGAAAAGTCAAGCGCTTTTCACATTTTACAACAAATAAATAACACTGATGATCCAGAGTGCTATTCCAACTGCAACCGCAGCAATGCCTATCCAGAATCCGGCATATGCCATTTTAGATTTTGCCTCCGACATGGTCTTCTTCCCCAGAATAATCGCTGCAATTCCAAAGAGAATTCCAAAAAGCGGAGAAAGAAAAGCAATGACCAGTGCTGCCATGCCAAGCGTTAATACCCATATTGATTTTGTATAGTGATTCATATCAAAACCCGCTCCTTCTCTCGTAACATTTTCATATGATCTTCACCGCAAATATAAAGCCCTGGCAAACAGTTACAGATACTCCTGATATTTCATCTGCTCTTTTTTCGTGAGTTCCGCTTTTTTCAACAGATCCGGTCTGCGCTCAATTGTCCGTAATATTGCCTGTTCTCTCCGCCATTCATCTACTTTTTTATGATCACCGGACAACAGGATGGAAGGAACTTTTTTCCCCATCCACTCTTCCGGGCGGCTGTACTGTGGATATTCCAGCAGATTACCTTCAAATGATTCCGTGGAACCCGATTCATCATTCGTAAGAACCCCGGGTACCATGCGCGAGATTGCATCCACCATGACCATCGCAGGAAGTTCCCCTCCTGTCAGCACATAATCACCAATTGAAACATAATCTGTCACAATCTCTTCTAACACACGCTCATCGATTCCTTCATAATGACCACATAATAAAATCAGATCTTTTTCCTGTGCCAGATCCTTTGCCATCGGCTGTGTGAATGTCGGTCCCTGCGGTGTCAGATAAACTGTCCTTGGTTTATATCCAATACGATCCACAACCGACTTCCACGCATCATATACCGGCTGTGCCTGCATGAGCATGCCTGCACCGCCTCCGTATGGATAATCGTCCACTTTTTTATGACGTTCCAGCGTGTAATCCCTGATATTCACTGCCTCAATGGAAAGCAGTCCTCTGTCTTTTGCTCTTCCGATAATGCTGGTAGACAATCCCTGCATGACCATATCCGGAAATAATGTTAATATATGAAAATTCATTCTTCTCTCTTTCATTCAATTTATTTCTCGTTCAGCTCACGAAGTCCCGGAAGTAAATGAACAATGATTTTTCCATTTTCCAGATCAACTTCTTTGACGCACTCTCTGATTGCCGGAAGCAAAATATCATCCGTTCCCTCTTTGCTTAAAACATATACATCATTCGCACCTGTCTGGAGAACATCGCTCAATTCGCCTAAATCTTCCCCCTCGTCCGACTCTGCCTGCAAACCGATCAGATCTGCGATAAAGTACTCGTTTTTCTTTAATTTTACCGCATTTTCACGGGTGACATACAAACTCTTTTTGCGATATTTTTCCACGTCATTGATATTGTCAATTCCCTTGAACTTGACAATAACCATATTTTTGAAAAATTTCACACCGGCAACTTCAAGGTCGACTAACTCTTTTCCGGTATCCAAAACAACGTTTTTCAGTTTTTTAAATCTTGCCGGATCATCCGTCGTAGGAAATACTTTCACTTCTCCCCTGACACCATGTGTGGTTGTTATTACACCTACCTGTAATAAATCTTCCATGTAATCTCCTTTATCAACTTTCTTCTGCTATCCAAATTAGCATGGTAAGGAAAAAGCTATCCCAGACAACTGGGATAGCCCATCATGTTACTGCATAATCTCAACAATAACTTTTTTTTCTTCTTTTGAGGCTGCTGCCTTCACAACGGCACGGATCGCTTTTGCAATTCTACCCTGTTTGCCGATTACCTTACCCATGTCAGACTGTGCAACGCGCAGTTCCAACACGATGGCTTTCTCATTCTCGGTCTCTGTCACAACAACTTCGTCCGGGTAATCAACTAGTGATTTGGCAATTACTTCAACTAATTCTTTCATTAGACCACCTCACTAATCTTATTTTTCGATTCCAGCATTTTTGAAGATTCTAGCTACTGTATCTGTTGGCTGAGCTCCGTTAGCTAACCATTTCTTTGCTAACTCTTCATTTACATGATATTCGCTTGGATCTTTTGTTGGATCATAAGTTCCGATCTCTTCGATACATCTTCCGTCTCTTGGGGATCTGGAATCTGCAACTACGATTCTATAGAAAGGAGCTTTCTTCTGTCCCATTCTTCTTAATCTGATCTTTACTGCCATGTCATTTCACCTCCTACGTGATTGCTAAAAATTTATTAAAAAGGAAGCCCTTTGAACATTCCTCTTTTACCTTTTTTCATCATGCCTGGCATCTGTTTCATCATCTTTTTCATCTGTTCAAACTGTTTTACCAGACGATTTACTTCCGCAATATCAACTCCTGCACCTTTTGCAATGCGGTTCTTGCGGCTCGGATTCATAAGCGACGGATTACGTCTCTCTTCCGGTGTCATGGAATAAATGATTGCTTCGGTGCGCGCCATACTCTTCTCAGCTGCTTCCTGATCGATCTCAGGCATCTTTCCTTTGCCCATTCCCATTCCAAGACCGGGCATCATTCCAAGGATACTGGATAATCCACCCATTTTCTTCATTTGACTCATAGATTCCAAATACATCTCAAAGTCAAATTCATTTTTGCGCATCTTCTGCTCAATACGCTTTGCCTGCTCCTCATCGATATCAGCCTGTGCTTTTTCAATCAATGTCAGCACATCACCCATACCAAGGATTCTTGAAGCCATTCTGTCAGGATAAAACTGCTCCAGATCAGAAAGTTTTTCTCCCATACCTACATATAAAATAGGTTTTCCGGTAACAGCACGGATTGAAAGTGCCGCACCACCTCTGGTGTCACCGTCTAACTTCGTTAAGATCACACCATCTATGCCAACCTTTTCATCAAACATCTTGGCTACATTCACTGCATCCTGTCCAGTCATGGCATCCACAACTAAAACGGTCTGATGAACGGTAACATTCTCTTTGATTTCCTGCAACTCAGCCATCATGTCATCATCAATATGAAGACGTCCTGCTGTATCCAGGATTACAATATTAAATTCATTCTTTGTCGCATGCTCGATTGCTGCTTTGGCAATGTTCACAGGTTTGATCTTATCTCCCATGGAAAATACTTCCACGCCCTGCTTCTCACCATTGATCTGTAACTGTTCAATCGCACCCGGACGATAAATATCACAGGCAGTCAGTAAAACTTTCTTTCCTTTCAGCTTAAACTTTCCTGCAAGCTTTGCTGCGGTGGTTGTTTTACCTGCACCCTGTAAACCTTCCATCATAATGACTGTCAATGCTTTTCCCGGCTGAAGCTTAATCTCTGTTGTCTCAGAGCCCATCAGCTTCACCATCTCTTCATTTACAATCTTAATGACCATCTGCCCAGGATTCAGTCCGTTCATCACGTCCTGTCCGATTGCGCGTTCCTGCACATCTTTTACAAACTGCTTTACGACTTTGAAGTTAACATCCGCTTCTAAAAGAGCCATCTTAACTTCCTTCAAAGCTGCCTTGACATCATCCTCTGTCAAACGACCTTTGCTTCGCAGGTTTTTGAATACATTTTGAAGTTTTTCAGATAAACTGTCAAATGCCATCTTATAGCTCCTCTAAAATCTGATTGGAAATCTGCTCGATCTCCTCCATAATCGCTTCATTGTGACTGGAATGAAACTCCTTCGCCAGTGCATCAATCTGTGCTACTTTCTGCTTTGCTGACTGAAACTTTGCAATCAGATGAAGTTTTTCTTCATATCCTTCCAGAGACTTGGTACACCGCTTAATCATATCATGTACCCCCTGGCGGCTGATTCCCTCTTCGTTTGCAATCTCTCCAAGAGAAAGGTCATTGAACACGAAGTCCTCATAGATTCTTCTCTGATGTTCGTTCAGCAGTTCTCCGTAGAAGTCATAGAGATAAGCCTGTTCGATTTTTTCTTCCATTCTTCACACCATGCCTTTATTTTACTATTCATACATCGGCACCTTTGCTAAGATAACATAAAACAAAACAGGTGTCAAGCATTTTTTCTTTACAGTAAAGGGATTTTGCTTGACACCTGTCTTTTAACACATTCTAAAACACGATCGCCGCCTGCACAATCGCACACGCGATGCTCACGATCGAAAGTGCTCCATATATTTTTTCTGTTTTCTTATCTGTGATAAAATACCCTGCACTTGTGAAAATAAACACAATCACGCAGATCATAAATGGAACATATTTCATCTGGTTCACGCTCTTTTATAAGAAGATATACTTACATACAAACAATACAGCAAGTACATACATTAACGGTGTGATTTTCTTTGCCTTACCGCAGATCACATTAATCACAACGTAAGAGATAACACCGATTGCGATACCTTCTGAAATGCTGTACATCAGTGGCATTGCGAGCATACATAAGTAAGCTGGAATTGCCTCTGTCATATCCGTAAAGTCAATCGAGATCACCGTTGTTACCATTAAAAATCCTACGAAGATCAATGCCGGAGCTGTTGCAAATCCCGGGATTGCGCAGAAAATTGGTGAGAAGAAAATAGCAAGCAGGAATAAGAAACCTGTCACTACAGAAGCAAGACCTGTTCTTGCACCTTCTGCCACACCGGAAGAACTCTCAACAAACGTAGTGGTTGTGGAAGTACCGAGAACTGCACCTGCACTTGTTGCGATCGCATCTGCGAGCAGTGCCTGTTTGATTCTTGGAAGTTTATCATTCTCATCTAACATCTGTGCTTTGTTTGCCACACCAATCAAAGTTCCTAATGTATCGAACATATCAACGAATAAGAAAGATAAAATAATCACTACAAAATCAAATACTCTTACCGTAGAAAAATCTGCTTTAAAGCACTGTCCAAATGTCTCTCCTAAAGAAGTGAAATCTGTCAGTCCCCAGACCGGATACAAAGAATAAAATCCAGCTTCTGCATCCGGAATATAAAGTCCGATTGCCTGAGCGATCATTCCTAAAATCCATGTGGCAGCAATACCGATGAGGATTGCTCCTTTTACACCTCTGATATATAAAATAGAGATGATAAAAAGACCGATCAGTGCAAGGATCGCTCCGATTCCAAGTGTATGGAAATCTCCTGTAAAGTCAACGATCGTAACAAGTGTGGAATCGTTATTTACAACAATGTGGCCATCCTGTAAACCTAAAAATGCGATGAAGAAACCGATACCGACACTCACACCTTTTTTCAGAGTGGTAGGAATTGCATTGAAGATCGCCTCACGCACATTGGTAAGGGAGAGCACGATAAAAATCAGACCTTCTGCAAAAACTGCCATCAGGGCGATTTTCCAGTCGTATCCCATTGCGCCACATACCGTGTATGCAAAATAAGCATTTAATCCCATACCCGGGGCAAGTGCAAATGGATAATTTGCAAGCATTGCCATTGCCAGTGTTCCAATAAAGGAAGCGATACAGGTCGCCATCAAAACTGCCGTCTTATCCATTCCTGCTGCTGCGAGCATGGATGGATTGACTGCAAGGATATACGCCATTGTCATAAATGTGGTGATACCCGCTAACACTTCTGTTTTCACAGTCGTGTTGTTCTCTTTTAATTTAAACATTTTCTCTAACATTCTAATCTCCCACTTTGTCTTACATCATTTTACAGTCACGGTCTCTCCTGACGTAACTGCATAGCATCTTCATATTTTATAAGGTTATTTTCCTTCGTATGTGATCACAGAGGCCACATCATATTTTGCCAGTTTTTCACGTCCCTTTAACCCTGCTAACTCCATTAAGAAAAGGATTTTTACAACTTCACCGCCAAGCTGCTCTACTAATTTACAGCTTGCTTCCATGGTTCCTCCGGTTGCGATCAGGTCATCCACTAATACAACCTTCTGTCCCGGTTTGACCGCATCCTTATGGATCTCGATCTCTGCTTTTCCATATTCAAGATCATATTCTGCTGAGACTGTCTCACAAGGAAGTTTTCCTTTTTTACGAACCGGAATAAAAGCTTTTCCAAGTGCATAGGCAATCGGCATTCCAAATATAAATCCTCTGGACTCCGCACCTGCAATAATGTCAAAATCTACTCCATCCAACAGTTTGATCATGGAATCGATCGCCAGCTTTAATCCATCCGGGTCCTGTAATACGCTTGTTACATCACGGAACATAATGCCCGGTTCTGGAAAATCCGGTATGGTTCTTACATACTCCTCTATTTTTTTCATTGATAATACCCCTTTCACTAAAAAGTCACAAATACACAACCATCTTATATGATTATCCGCCAAGATTCAATTTAGTATTACTTATAAATCTTATAAGCTGGTGCGGACAACCTTTGGTTTGTATCCTTCTTTTTCCAGCGCCTTGATGATCTGTTTCTTGTGATCCGTGCCAAAACACTCTAATGTAATGCGGAGTTCCACGGCTGCACTTCGGTTTGTTGTGACAAACTGATTGTGTTCCAATTTGATGACATTTCCCTGCTGTGCTGCAATAATACCGGAAACTTTGCAGAGTTCGCCCGGCTTATCCGGAAGCAGAACTGACACTGTGAAGATTCTGTCTCTTAAGATCAGTCCCTGCTGTACCACAGAGGACATGGTGATGACATCCATATTACCGCCGCTTAAAATGGATACGATCCGTTTGTCGGACACATCCAGATGTTTTAATGCCGCTACAGTTAAAAGGCCTGAATTTTCCACGATCATCTTATGATTTTCCACCATGTCAAGGAACGCTGCTACCAGCTCATCATCCTCCACTGTGATGATATCATCCAGATTTTGCCGGATATAAGGGAAAATCTTACTGCCCGGTGTCTTAACGGCTGTACCGTCTGCAATCGTGCTGACAGTCGGAAGAGTTGTCACTTTTCCTGCTGCAAAAGACGCCTGCATACAGTTTGCCCCTGCCGGTTCTACACCGATCACTTTGATCTTTGGATTTAATAATTTTGCAAGAGTGGAAACGCCTGTTGCAAGTCCGCCTCCTCCGATCGGTACAAGAATATATTCTACCAGCGGAAGTTCTTTGAAGATTTCCATTGCGATCGTACCCTGACCGGTTGCAACTGCGAGATCATCAAATGGATGAATAAATGTATATCCCTCTTTCTCTGCGAGTTCGTAAGCCTTCTGGCATGCCTCATCGTACACATCTCCGTAAAGTACAACCTCTGCGCCGTAGCTCTTGGTACGGTTTACTTTGATGAGCGGTGTCGTGGTAGGCATGACAATGACTGCCTTGCATCCATAACATTTTGCAGCGTAGGCAACACCCTGCGCATGATTTCCTGCGGAGGCAGTGATAAGTCCCTTCGCTCTTTCCTCCTCAGTCAGTGTGCTGATCTTATAATATGCGCCGCGCACTTTATATGCGCCTGTAAACTGCATATTCTCCGGTTTTAAATAAACCTTGTTTCCTGTCTGCTGGCTGAAATAATCACTGTAAACCAGTTTTGTCTCTGTCGTGACTTCCTTTACCTTTTCGGAAGCCTCCTCAAACTTGTCTAATGTAAGCATATTAATCCTCCTTGTTTTTTCGAAGAAAAAATCCGAGCTCCTATGGGCGAGGAGAGGATTTGTCCTCCTGTACATCAAATAATGCATTCACAAACTGATTGGAATCGAATTTCTGCAGATCCTCGATTGTCTCCCCGACTCCGATATATTTTACCGGAATGCCAAGTTCTGAATGGATCGCAACGGCGATTCCACCCTTTGCTGTTCCATCCATTTTTGTCAGGATGATTCCGGTGATATCTGCCACATCTGCAAACTCTCTTGCCTGCGCAAGCGCATTCTGTCCGGTCGTTGCATCCAGAACAACCAATGTCTCGCGGAACGCATCCGGATATTCTTTTTCCAGAATACGGTTAATCTTGCGAAGTTCTTCCATCAGATTCTTTTTATTATGAAGTCTGCCTGCGGTATCACATAAAAGTACATCTGCATTTCGCGCTTTTGCTGCTGCCACCGCATCATATACGATAGCTCCCGGATCAGCGCCTTCCTGTCCGCCGATCATCTCCACTCCGGCGCGGTTTGCCCACTCCTGAAGCTGTGTTCCGGCTGCGGCACGGAATGTATCTGCTGCTGCAAGGACAACTTTTTTGCCCTGATCTTTTAATTTTCCGGCAAGCTTTCCAACGGATGTCGTCTTTCCAACACCGTTGACACCGATCACCAGCACCACAGATTTCTCGTTTTCAAAACGATAGGCTGTCTCTCCGACATCCATCTGCTCTTTGATACTGTTGATCAGAAGTTCCTTGCACTCTGCCGGATCTTTGATATGATTTTCCTTTACTTTTTTCTTCAGGTTCTCAATGATAGCTTCCGTTGCATTGACACCGATATCACCCATAATGAGAATCTCTTCGATCTCTTCATAGAAATCGTCATCAATATTGGAAAATCCATTGAATACCGCATCAATGCCGGAAACAATATTATCCCTCGTCTTGCTCAGTCCGGAAACCAGACGGCTCCAGAAGCCTTTTTTTTCTTCGCTCATCCCTTTTTCCTCGTTTCTATATGATTTGTCCCATTGTGTCCTCTGAATTAGTTGCTCAGATCATCATCGATCAGATTGACCGAAACTAATGTGGAAACACCTTTTTCCTGCATGGTGATACCGTACAGACGATCCGCTGCAGCCATGGTGCCACGTCTGTGGGTAATGACAATAAACTGTGTGCTCTTCGTCAGCTTATGTAAGTATTTTGCAAAACGGCTGACGTTGGAATCATCCAAAGCCGCCTCGATCTCGTCTAACAGACAGAATGGAGATGGTTTTAAATTCTGGATTGCAAAAAGCAGTGAGATTGCTGTGAGAGATTTTTCTCCACCGGACATCTGCATCATATTCTGCAATTTCTTTCCTGGCGGCTGTGCGATGATACGGATACCGCACTCTAAGATATCCTCATCTTCTACAAGTTCAAGCGTTCCTTTTCCACCACCGAAAAGTTCCTTAAACACTTTGTCAAACTCGCGCTGAATTTCTGCAAATTTTTCCATAAACTGTTTGCGCATTCCGGTATCCAGTTCTTCAATAATTCCAACCAGAGTCTTTTCTGCCTCAATCAGATCATCATGCTGTCCCTTTAAGAAACCGTAACGCTCCGAGATTTCTTTGTAATCTTCAATAGCATTGACATTGACATCTCCCAGTTTTCGAATGTCATCTTTGATGCCTGCAATCTGTTTTTTCAGATCCGTAAGATCCGAAAATGCCTCATTCCTCAACTCCATCGCTGCATGCAGTGTCAGCTCGTACTCCTCCCACATATAATTCGTCTGGTAGTTTCCGGCTTCTTCGAGTTTTTCTCTCTGACTGTTCAAACGGTAAATCTCTTTATCCAGGTCTGCGATTTTCCTGGAAACATCCTCCTGTTTCTGGAAACATCCCTTGTAGGAAGCAGACATCTCCTCTTTCTTCCGGGTATGCTCTTTTAAAGCATTCTCCTGCTCTTTTTGATAATCTGTGGAGTTTAAAATTGTCTTTTTAATCTCCTCGATATCCTGACGTTTCTTCTCCACATCTGCTTTCGCATTCTTCGCTTCGTTTAACACGCCTTCGCGCTCGTCGTCAAACCGCCTGATCTCGCTCTGGATACGTGTGAGATTTTCCATTACGAATTCTGCCTTCTGACGGATTCCCGCAAGTTCTAATGTCACCTGTGATACCGCATTTGTGGCAGATTCCACGTCTGCACTTTTCGCATCCAGAATTTGCTGGAAGTTCTTATTTTCTTCCTCAATCTGGCTCTCACGGTTTTTCACATATTCAATTTCTTCTGATATCTTTGCTTTATTATCGTTGATTTCCTGAAGCTGTTTCTCTATCTCATGGTTTTCTGCGATCAGTCCCGCATACACATTTTCACTTTCGTTCTTCTGCGCCGCTGCACGATCCACATTCATTTTTGCCGTATTCTGTAAAATCAGCTGCTCCTGTAGTTCTGCCTTATTGGCTTCGATATCATCCACGAGCAGACTCTGTGCTGTCTTGATATCCTCCAGCCGGTTGCGGCTTTCCTTTATCTTCTGTTCTGACTTGCTGATCAGTTCCTCTAATTCTTCGATCTCACGGTTTCTTCCGAGAAGATTACTGTTATTGCGGAATGCACCACCTGTCATGGAGCCACCCGGGCTTAAATACTCTCCCTCTAACGTTACGATATGAAGGGAATAATGATTCTTCTTTGCCAGTTTGATTGCAAAATCAATATTCTCTGTGACGATCACTCTTCCTAACAGGTAGGCAGTCACGCCCTCGTATTTTGCCTCTGTTTTAACTAACGTATTGGCAAGTCCAATGACGCCCGGTTCTTTTAGGGCATCCATATTTTTAAAGTTGCCTTTTCCATCTACACTTGTAAGAGGTAAAAAAGTTGCACGTCCCAGACGGTTCTCTTTTAAGAAAGAGATCATCTTCTTCGCAGTCTCTTCATCCTCGGTGACGATATTCTGGATATTTCCACCCAATGCCGTCTCGATGGCAACTTCATACTTCTTCTCCACCTGGATCAGATCAGAAACAACTCCAAGAAGTCCCTTATTCTGCTCCTTTTGTTCCATCACTTTGCGGATACTGTTACCATATCCATCATAGCGCTCTGCAATATTTTTCAGAGATTCTAATTTGGACTGCTGCTTGTTATATCTTGCAAGTGTCTCCTCTAATGTATGCGTTGTCTCAATGGATTTTTTCTTCCAGTCGCGGCTTTTCTCCTCCATGGAAAGTCCGGCCTGTTTCAGCTCTTTTATTTTCTGATTGACGGAATCGAAATCTTTCTGATACTCTGCTAAAACAGAATCTAAATCTGCTTCCTCTGTTTTTCTTGCTAGCAGTCTCTGGTTTAACTGGGCTTTTCGGATGTTGACCTGTTCTTCCATCGTGTCAAACCGCTGCTGCCTTGCCTTAATGGAAGCCTTGCTGTTCAACAGTTCAATCAATTCACTTTTGCCTTTTTCCATGCCTTCCATACATCTCGCGATCTCTGTCTGCAATGTCTGAAGTGCTTCTTCCGCTGCTTTTTTCTTTTCCTCAATCTCAGAGATCTGTGCGTCCAGAGTAACCTTTTCTTCCTCATAAGTCTTTCCGGAAGAAATACGTTCTTCTTTCTCATGGTCGATGACATCCAGACGGCTCTGCATATGTTCATCCGTATGCTCTGCCGAACGGATCTGCTCGTTTAAGATTTCAATCTGGCTCTCCAGCTTGTTCTTTGTCACAGCGGACTGACTCATCTCGTCACGGATTGCATTAATCTTTTCGTCCTCTGCCGCCATATCCTGTTCAAGCTTTTCATATTCTGTTTTTATCTGCTCATAACTTTCTTTTGCTTCCTGATAATCACGATCCGCAATCGAATAGTTTTCTTTGACTTCCTGTAACTGTCTGTCAATACGCTCCATTTCCAATAAGAACATATTGACATCAAACGTTTTTAACTCTTCTTTTTTCTTTAAATAAATACGGGCTTTTTCCGCCTGGCGCTCCAACGGACCGACCTGACGCTCTAACTCTGCCAGAATATCATTGACACGCACCAGATTTTCCCGCTCGTTCTCTAACTTTTTCTGGGCAGTTGCTTTTCGCTTTTTATACTTTACGATTCCTGCCGCCTCGTCAAAAAGTTCTCTTCGCTCTTCCGGTTTACCATTTAAGATACGCTCGATCTGTCCCTGACCGATAATAGAATATCCCTCTTTACCGATACCGGTATCATAGAAAAGTTCTGTGACATCTTTCAGACGACACGGACTTCCATTAATCAGATACTCACTCTCGCCGGAACGGTAAACACGTCTTGACACCGTAACTTCCTCGAAATCAATGGCAAGCTGATGATCTGAGTTGTCCATAGTGATTGCAACATATGCATAACTTAAAGGTTTTCTGTTTTCTGTACCGGCAAAAATAACATCCTGCATGCTTGCACCACGAAGCTGTTTTGCACTCTGCTCACCCAATACCCAGCGCACTGCATCTGCAACATTACTCTTACCACTTCCATTTGGTCCAACGATCCCGGTGATCCCATTGTGAAAATCGAATACGATCTTATTTGCAAATGACTTGAATCCCTGAACTTCTATACTTTTCAGATACATTTCATAACTCCGTTTCCTGCATTATTTTTTCTGGACCGGTTTTAAAAGCAGCAGTGCCTGATAGGCAGCTTCCTGCTCGGCAGCCTTCTTTGTATGACCGATTCCTGTTCCGATCACCCGCTCGCCAATCCTTGCCTCTACTGAGAAGCGTTTGTCATGGTCTGGTCCTTCCTCTGAAATTAATCTGTAATTCAGTTCTTCCTCATAATGTCCCTGCACGACTTCCTGTAAACTTGTCTTGCAGTCATAGAAAAGCTTTTTATGTTCAATATCTGTTAAAATAAATTTATGGATAAACGTTTTTGCATGTTCAAATCCACCATCCAGATAAATTGCTCCGATCACTGCCTCTAATGCATCCGAGAGAATCGAATTGCGGTTTCTTCCACCTGTCAGATTTTCGCCCTTTCCAAGGAACAGATATTTGCCAAGTTCCATCTCTCTGGTACAGATTGCCAGCGTCGGTTCGCAGACCAGACTCGCACGCAGCTTTGTCAGATCTCCTTCCGACTTGTCCGGATATGCCTTATACAAAAAGTCACTGGAAACGATTTCCAACACCGCATCTCCCAAAAACTCCAGTCTTTCATTATCAGAATGTTTTCTCAAATGTTTCTCGTTCGCAAAAGAGCTGTGTGTCAATGCCTGACGCAGCAGTTTCTCCTGTTTGAATTCATATCCAATTTTATCCTGTAATTCTAAAAAATTTGCCATATTTTCTCCTCTCACAGAGGATTTTTCGTAATACCTCAGCCACCTGAGCCATTACCAAAAAACCTCTCCTCTTTTCTTATCAGTAACGTAAAGAGGCTGTCGCACATAGAAAAGATTTCGTTGCGACAGCCTGTATGCTTAAAAGTTATATTTATGAGTTTAAAGCATTTTTGATTTGTTCCACTGCGTCTCCAACTGTTACGATTTTCTCAGCTTCTTCATTTGGAATCTCAATATCAAATTCTTCCTCTAAGCCCATAATAATCTGGAAAACATCCAATGAATCTGCTCCAAGATCATCCACAAAAGTGGTTTCCATTGTGATTTCCTCTTCATCCACATTTAATACTTCAGCGATAATTTTTTTCAGTTTTTCGAATTCCATAATTACATTCCTTCCTGTTCTGCAGAACCTAAAATATTTTTCTTGATCTTACCATTAATATCCTGTTCTTTAAAAGTAACACACTGATAAATTGAATTGGTAACTTCCTTTGCCTTGGCACTTCCATGCGTCTTCACCACAAGACCATTCAATCCTAAAAGCGGTGCACCACCATACTGGGAGGCGTCAAATGTTTTCAGTGTAGATTTTAAAGCCGGCAATGCAAGCGCAGCGCCAATTTTGCTTCGCAGAGTACTCATCATACCCTTCTTGATTGCGCCAACCAGTGTACCCGCCAGTCCTTCGTACAGTTTTAAAATGACATTTCCCACAAACGCTTCACAGACAATGACATCTGCCTCGCCATGTGGAATCTCCCTTGCCTCAATACTGCCTACAAAATTAATGTCTGTACACTCTTTTAATAATGGAAATGTCTCTTTTACAAGCGCATTCCCCTTTTCCTCTTCTGCTCCAATATTTACAATTGCAACTCTTGGATTCTTAATTCCAAGAACATTTTCCATATAAATGGATCCCATCTTTGCAAACTGAACCAGATGTGATGCCCTCGCATCTACGTTCGCACCACAGTCGATCAATAAAGAGACTCCCTTTTCCGTAGGAATCAATGGTGCCAAAGGCGGTCTCTCAATTCCGCGGATTCTTCCAACGATAACCTGTCCTCCGACAAGGATAGCGCCTGAACTTCCGGCGGAAACAAAAGCATCTGCTTCTTTCTGCTTTACCATATTCATTCCAACAACAATTGATGACTGTTTCTTTTTTCGAATTGCATTCACTGGCGGTTCTGCTGTCTCGATCACTTCCTCAGCATGTACCACTTCAATCTGTTCTTTTGGGTAAGAATACTGTTTCAGTTCTTTCTCAACCACATCCTGCTGTCCTACCAACAGCACCTTGATGTCCGATCTGCCATTCACAGCATCGACTGCACCCTTGACTAACTCTCCCGGTGCATTATCTCCACCCATTGCATCCAGTGCAACTCTCGTGATTTCCTGTTGCATACACTTCTCCATTTCCTGCGTGTTAACTGCCTTACGAAAAGTGCTCCTTACACGTCTATAAGAAAATATACTATAACTTTTTCTATAAATCAATATATAATCACATTTGTGTGATCACAGTTCTCAGTTGAAATACTCCATGTTCCGTTCCTTCTCTGCTTCTAAGTCTTCCGGAGACATATATTTCTGAAAAATCTTTTCCAGAATGAAATTAGCAAGCAGCATATATACACATGGAATTATAAATACTGCCGGTGGGAATATATAAACTGCAAATGCTGCTGCAAGGAGCAGGACAAAGAGAAGCAGTGTCTTCCACAGATTTCCCAGTGCGATCAGCGCCGCATTTTTTAAGATCATCTTTGTCTGATTCTCAAATCGCGCAATATAAGGAAACAGGTAAATTGCCCACATCGTTGCAAACATCATCAGCACTGCAAATACAATATATATTTTTCCTAACGCAACACCTGCTTTTGCATACTGATACATCACATAACAGTCGAATCCCATGATCGCATATAATAAGAGGAGGATCAGCCATACGATCGTTGACTGCCTGAAATTCGTCTTAAATGCATGCCAGAACTCCCTGCCTATGTAACTGCGGTTGTTCCGGATCACTTTATTCACCGTATAATACAATGCTGTGGTTGCCGCCCCGGCTGTCACGATCGGGATACATAAAAAAAACCAGAACGCACTCAGACAGATCACATCAATGATCTTCCCCAATCCTTGAAAAAACTTGTTGTCAACATTAAAAAAATCGCCCATATTTATTCCCTTCTTTGATTCGTGATAGAGCAATACTGCCCATTGGTAACACTCATTATAGCATAGCCCGAGACAGTCTACAATGACTGTAATTGTTAAAAATCGGTAAAGAAAAAGGACTTTCAATCTCTTGAAAGTCCTCTGATCTTCTTAAAAATTAGTCCTGAGGAATAATCTCTTTTTTGTTATATGAGCCACAGTTCTTGCATACTCTATGAGGCATCATTAATTCACCACATTTGCTGCATTTTACTAATGCAGGAGCAGTCATTTTCCAGTTTGCTCTTCTTTTATCTCTTCTTCCTTTGGAAGATTTATTTTTTGGACAAATTGACATTTACTTACACCTCCTTAAATTTGTTAAAGACATCTTGGATTGCTGCCATTCTTGGATCCAGTTCTGTTCTCTGGCAATTGCAGTCACCCTTATTCAGGTTCATTCCGCACACTTTGCAAATTCCTTTGCAATCCTCTTTGCACAGAACTTTCATCGGCCAGTTTACCAAAATCTCTCCATAGATAAGTTTATCTACATCCAGATCAAATCCAATCAGGTAGTCTATATCCTCCATCTCTTCATCATTGATTGCAGAATTTTCCAGACGGAACTCCTTGTCAATGTCGAAATGGATTCTTGTCGGAACTTCTTCCAGACAACGGCTACACGGTATTGATGCTGCCAGATCCACAGTGCCACTGATACGCAGCTTGCCGCCATCAATGTTTGCGATCTGTAAATCAATCGGTGCCTTTTCAATGATCGGGAACTCGCCTAATCTCGATGCAAAGGATTCTAACTCGATCTGAACTTTTTCTGTTAAGGACTTGTTCTCACAAGTTACAATACTTGAAATATCTATAATCACAGCGCTCTCCCCAAAACTCGCTTAAGCCCAAACTCCTAAGCTGAGGTTTTTCACACCTAAATGATTATACATAGGTGTCTTTCTTTTGTCAACCACTTTTTTCACATATTGTCAAGTTTTTTCCCTTGACAGTGTTTTTCTAGCCGGATCTGCCGTTCATTTTCCATCTTTTGCACCGCAGATTCTGTCTGATCTCTCATTATTTTACAAGCGCAACTGTCTCTCTTGCAATTGCAAGCTCCTCGTTTGTAGGGATCACGCAGACCTTCACTTTGGAATCCGGTGTGGAGATCACTGCCTCATCACCGTGAGTTGCATCATTGACTTCGTTATCAATAGTAATTCCAAGATAGCCAAGGTAAGCAGCGATCTTTCTGCGGACCAGATTGGTATTCTCACCAATTCCTGCGGTAAATGCGATTGCATCTACTCCGTTCATGGCTGCCACATAGGAACCGATGTATTTTGCAACACGGTAGCAGAATACTTCGATCGCATTGATCGCATATTCATTTCCCTCGTTATAGGCTGCCTCAAGGTCACGGAAATCAGAAGAAATGCCTGTCATTCCCTGTACACCGGACTTCTTATTTAAAACATTCATAACACCTTCAATATCAAGGTTCTCTTTCTTTGCAATGAACTCCATGATTGCAGGATCGATATCACCGGAACGGGTTCCCATGACAAGACCTTCTAATGGAGTAAGTCCCATGGAAGTATCAACACATTTTCCATTGACAACTGCGCTGACAGAAGCTCCGTTTCCAAGATGTGCTACGATCACTTTGGAGTTATTTAAATCCATTCCAAGGTACTCTACCAGACGTTTGGATACAAAGCTGTGGCTTGTTCCGTGGAAGCCGTATCTTCTTACACCATACTTTTCATAGTATTCACGAGGAATAGCATAAAGATAAGCCTTTGGCTCCATTGTTCCACCAAATGCTGTATCCCATACAGCTACATTTGGCTTACCAGGCATAGCAGCTTCAACAGCTTCAATACCGATAAGGTTAGCTGGATTATGAAGAGGTCCTAAATCGAAGCACTCTCTTACTACTTTCTTAACATCTTCTGTTACAAGACAAGACTCGATATACTTCTCACCTGCGTGAAGTACTCTGTGACCTACAGCAGCGATTTCGTCTGTAGACTTGATTACACCATGTTCTGCATCCATAAGAGCATCAAGTACAAGCTTAACAGCGATGTTGTGATCCTTCATAGGTGTTTCAACAACATACTTATCCTTTCCTGTTGGCTTATGTGTAAGGATAGAACCATCAATACCGATTCTTTCTACAAGACCCTTTGCGATAACGCTCTCATCTTCCATATTGATTAACTGATACTTAAGTGATGAGCTTCCGCAGTTTAATACTAAAATATTCATTCTTATTAATCTCCTATAAAATTAAATATAAGTTATATAATCATTTAATATAATATAAATCATTTAACAATACTTTTTATCGGCTCACCGATAGCACTATATTCAAAATAAAAATATCATATTAAATAATCAGTCTATGTTAGTTATACAAACAATATGAGGGGCAAATAATTCGTCCCTCATATTATTATAAATGATGTACCTGACTGCCGCGTAGCAATCATATCATCAAAATGTATGTACACAATTATTTAGCAGCATCCTGAGCCTGAACTGCTGTCATAGCTACAACACCAACGATATCTTCTGCGAAGCATCCTCTTGAAAGATCGTTAACTGGCATTGAAAGACCCTGAAGAACTGGACCATAAGCGCCAGCCTTAGCAAGTCTCTGAACTAACTTGTAACCAATGTTACCAGCTTCAAGTGAAGGGAATACTAATGTATTAGCCTTACCAGCAACCTTGCTGTTAGGAGCCTTAAGTGCTGCAACTTCTGGAACTAAAGCAGCATCTAACTGAAGTTCACCATCAACAGCGATGTCTGGGTACTTTTCGTTAGCAATCTTAACTGCATCAGCTACCATAGTTACTCTCTCGTGCTTAGCACTTCCGTATGAAGAGAATGAAAGCATAGCAACCTTAGGTTCTGCACCAACAAAGCTCTTGAATGAATCTGCAGATAATGCTGCAACTTCTGCAAGCTTCTCTGAATCAAGATCTGGGTTAACAGCACAGTCAGCGAATACGAATAATCCATTCTCGCCTAATTCACAGTTAGGAACCTCCATAAGGAAGAAACCTGATACACTGCTGATACCTGGCTTAGTCTTTAATAACTGAAGAGCTGGACGGATTGTGTTACCTGTTGAATGGCAAGCACCTGAAACTGCACCATCAGCATCACCGCACTTACACATAAGGCATGCATAGTACATATAATCCTTCTCCATCTGTTCCTTAGCCATCTCAGGTGTAACACCCTTCTTAGCTCTTAATTCAACGAACTTGTCGATATATTTCTGCTTATTAGGATCATTGAATGGATCTACGATTGTAGCACCTGTAATATCATATCCCTTGCTGTTCTCAGCGATTTCTTCTGGTGTACCGATGATTATAAGATTAGCGATACCTTCCTTTAAAATCTTCTCAGCAGCTGCGAATGTTCTCTTATCCATAGATTCTGGTAAAACGATAGTCTTCTTATCTGCTTTTGCTCTAGCGTAAATTGTGTCAATAAATGCCATGATTACTGACTCCTCCTTAAAATATGAATTTCGGCACATTATGTTTATCATTATGTTACCGCTACTTTTGCCCTCATTATATACCTTTTTTTTGCGTAAGACAAGGTGAGGATTGTTCTAAATGTTAAGCAATTTTACTGAATTATGTCTATAATCCAATACTATTTAAGCTGCTGCATTATCATTTATGTTATCTATAACCTTTTTAATTCCAAACCACACTGTTAAATCTGTGAATATTTATAACGCTACACTCATCACTTCTCTATATGGATTGACCGTAGACAATCCTATTTTAGTAATCTGACCATCTATAGGCATAAATAAATCCTGTAATACAGCAAATGCCTGTCTCATCTGCTCCTTATCAAGACATTTGCCAAGTGTAATATGCGGCATCCACGAATATGGCTGATAAAATTTGCTTATATTTGTTTCTGGAATTGTTGCAAATTCATTATATATGGATATCGAAAGCTTCATCATATACTCGTTAAGCACAGGCGCGGCATATATCACGCGTGGAAAAAGCTGTCCGACCGATACTATATTTATTGTATTATTTACAACGCCTTTTTCTTCTAAAGGCTGTAACTTTTCCCTGCATACCTTTTCAAATGCTGGAATTAACACATCAACATTCCTTGCCTCAATTGAGCTGATTGTAAGATGAGGCATAACATTATTCCTTATCATAAAATCATTGCCTGTTTTATCGGCAATTCTTTGTTGCAGATATTTCAATATTTTATTGGTATTTTCATCAAAATACGCTGATATTAAATACATAATAAGTCCTTTTTAACCATTTTAGTTAGTCTAGCTTCTTTAAAATTGACAAATTTTCACATATAAAACCATAATTTATAATCATTTTACTAATTACATATTAAGTAATATTAAATTACAAACTCACCAGAATCCGAAATTTTACAATTAGTAGTTGATAATATTTTTTCCCATTCTTTAAGTTGAGCATTATGCTCTTTATCATAAACATATACCTTTACATTTCCGTTGCTTTGATAATGAAAGTTAAAAGCTCTTCCTTCCTGTCTGCCATAAGCATCAAGAAGTGTTGAATCTAAATCCAGTATGACAGACTCAGGCATCTGAATGCTGTAGATTTCCTTTCTAAGAATTCAGCTTATCGAAAGGAACTGATTTAAGGAATCTTCATCCAGACGATTATGAAATCTTGAAATAGTTGGCTGTGATGCCAAAGCCTCTTTGTCCAGCACTGCTTTAAACACAGGATCATTGGTAAGTTCGTCTGAAGCATCATCTTCAAAGTAACCAGCAATGATCATATATATCATCTGAAGGAGATTATCCTTGTCAGTGTGATATCTAAATGATGCAGAATCATTGGTCTTAAAAGAATGGCTAAAAAGTCTGTCAATGCCAATTTTGCTTACAAATTCTTTGATAAGAAGAAAGCCTGCATCGGAGGATAAATCACCTCCATCAAAATTTATTTTAATCTGTCTATTGCTTTCTAGTGATAAAGTGTTTACAATACTCATAAAGGGCTCCTTTGTTGTAATTGTTAAGAAGTTGAACACCTTAATTTTACCACAAATGTATGCTCTTTTTTCATTCACTTAATAAGTGAAAAGCAATATTCAGTTAAAATATAGAAACTATGTGGCTTTCAGCCAATTTCACGGCATTGCCGTGAATAATTTAGGATTAATTAAATAATTTCTATCATCATTTATCATAGTTTCATTACATCTATTTTTACCAGCAATGCTCATTCCCTGACACGGTGGCTAAGCTATTAAAAATTCTATATTTTCTGATGAGCTTATAATTTTATTAAAAATATTTTCATTTGTAATATCACCACAAATCATATTACATTTCGGATACAATATTTTATACAAATTAGCTCTTCTTTCAATAAGTTCATTAGCTACAACAATATCAATACCGCATGAATGCAAATATGTTTCACCAATCCCCGCCCCAGCAAATAAAGATAGTCCTTTCATATTAATACTAATTCTCCTCATATATTTTATTTTCTTAATAATTATTAATCTTTTTTATCTATCTATAACATTAAATGTATATTATATAAAACTTTCTATTTATTTCGTATATATTTCAAATAATACTACTTTTACTATAATTCTCAACTTCATTTAACAATTGTCGCTTTATTACTGCATAATCCGTTACTTTTGCCATTTTCATTCTTTCTATTCCTTTAGTTTTAATTTCTTCCATTATATCCATATTTTGACAAACTGATTGTATTGTTTTATTATGAACGGCAATTGGATAATCATCTAAAATAACAAACGCTTTGATAGGATTAATTTTCATAGCATCTATTAACCCCTTATCTGCAGTAGCAAAATATGATAGAATAATTTGTTCATTTATTCCAACATTATCAATTAACATTATTTGTTCTAAGAGTCTTATATGATATATATCCCATGCTGTATTCAATAAATGTTCATTTATTTTAGATGATTTATTTAATTTTTTAAATGTCTCTTTTGTCGCAGAATCATCCAAAATATATAATGATAATAACACTATTTCTTTTTCCATATAACAATTTAAAACACGCAAGCAATAAGTTATAAATTTATCTACTTTCTTATTCAAATCTTTTTCCTTATCATATTTCTTTATTAAATATGCTTCAATAACACAACAACATATAGAATCAAACTGTCTTATTGATTTATTTATCTGTTTCTTTGTTTGTCTATACATTTTCAAAACTCTATAATATTCTAACAAATTTAAGTTAACTTTCTGGAATTCATTATCAATATAATTTATTTTTTGGTATCGCTCAAAAGATGTCAACATCTCAAATAATATTTTGGAGTTAATTGGTTTGGTTGCCCTTTCCATAAGTGCTGTTGTTATGCCAAATTGAAAACCATTTTCTTTTATATAATTAAAATATTTTATAACATCTGTTCTATCTATTCCCGCATTAATTTTCTTCCCTCTCATTATTTTATTTAGATATGTTAAAATATTTAAATCAAAATCTATTGTCTTTCCATATGGAATATACCTAATATCCTCCATATAATCCGAATCAATAACCCATGTTTTAGTATAATCTCCAACTCCATATATACCACATTTTCCAACTTTGTATTCTTTAAAAGAATCACCAAGATTAGAAAATGCTTCATCAAATAGTAAAATTTTACATCTACCTAAAATATCACTATACAATTTAAATTTTTTAATTTTTTCGTATGTATTTGGAGCTTCTAAAATATCACAAATAATCGTCAATTTATATTCAAACATACAACTTTCTCCTCCATATAATTATGTGTTTTTTATAAGTTCGATACTTTTTGATGCCTATTGTTGAATAGAATTAAGGTTACAGAGTAGTTATTACCTTATATAGAGTAACTATATAGTAAGAATTTATGTAAAATGAAACATTATCAAAATACATTCTGAATGATCTATTCCCTCTTTCTTATATTCATCACTTCATTTTACATAGCCATAAAAGTAAGAAAAATATATGAATTTTTATTCTAAATATAACCAAATATCTTTTTTATCATAACTAAAACTTTTCACCTTATTACAATTTATCATACCCTGACAGGACCCCTCACAAAATCGCCCAGTTCTTTAACTCCATACTTTCCAGCAACAATCATATTATAAATATTAGCCGCGTGTATATCATCAAGCAGTATTTCTTTATAGTCAGCGGTCTTTGTTATAAGTGGGACTTCCACAGTTTTTCTTATATATGAAAGATACTCCTGCCCTTTTTTATCAAAGCCAAGCACCCTTATATATGGTTCATTCGTATATTTTTCCATATGTTTTTTATCGAGTCCAAGTGTTATTCTTATAAGTGCTCTTTTTATTCTGGAAAGCGGCACTTCTTTCGTCTTTATATGTTCACACAGGCTTCCAAATGAAAACGCCTCATTATCTTTACTTCCTGCCCCATGTGGTACTGTCCTTGTTATCATATCCATAGCCGACTTATATAATCTGCCAGCAATCTCCTTGTTTACATCTGGATACTTCATAACATTTTCTATAAATACATTTTTATCATAACTACTCGCAAAAAGTATATCTAAAAGTCTTGTAAATATCGCTTCTGTTATGTCATCAGGATATATATAATTCGTATTTGAGGATAATATTAAACCCGCTTTTACAGGTATATATTCTGATATATTTATAGTATTAATATTATTAATGTCATTATTTTTTTCATTATTTGTATCATTATCATCTTCTGTTATAGTATCTATACTGTCACCAGCTACGCAATCACTATCTATACATTTTTTCATTCCATTTTTAAGATTTTCTCTCAATGCCGTCGCACTTGCATACTCACTCCTTATATCTGTATCATTATAACTATCTCCCTGTCTCTTTATGGTATAAGGCTTGATAGCATAATTATTTTTTATGATAGCTTTCAGATATTCAACCGCAAGTATGTTATTAGAACTTGTAAGCATTGCCGCAGTGTCTTTATCCGTCAGCTTCTCCACAACCTTCTGTCTTGCGGCAGCATAGGATATTCCATTGGCAGTGTATTTAGATATTTCCTTATATAGTGTATCTTCGTTATCACACAAAATGTGTGCAAGGTTAGAAAGCCTTTCTATATTCCCGCTCTCACTTCCAAAAGCAATACTGTCGGCTTTTATATAATCAAGAACCTTTAAAGCACCAGCGGCAAAGCTCTCAGCACTAGACACAGCATAATTAACAGGCAGTTCAACGACAAGATTAACTCCGCTGTTGAGCGCCATAGAAGCACGCGTATATTTATCAAGAACAGCCAGTTCTCCACGCTGTACAAAATCCCCGCTCATAACAGCAACACTTATATCCGCCCCTGTAAGCTCCATTGCTTTATTAAGATGATATAAATGTCCATTATGAAATGGGTTGTATTCTGTTACAAGTCCTACTGCTTTCATATATAAATCCCCTTGTATTTTAATTCTGTCAATAATTCTATAAATATTTTGTGCATATTATGTCATAATTTCTGCGTTGTTCTTCAACGCATCCGAAGTTTCGAAGAAACTTCTAAGTGACTACGAAGTAGTCATATTATATCATATTTTTGCGCAGCTTTTCAGCGCATCTGAAGTTTCGAAGAAACTTCTAAGTGACTACGAAGTAGTCATATTATATCGTAAACAAGGAAAGGGCAGGCACAGCATCAGATTTATTATCTAGATGAATGAAGCTTGCCTTTTTACTACATTTGCTAAGAAATGAGGTTATACATATATGAGAGAATTATATCTTGAATGTTATTCAGGAATAAGCGGAGATATGTCTGTTGCGGCTCTTCTTGATGCCGGAGCGGATAAAGAATATTTGTTAAAAACACTTGCAACTATGCCTCTGACAGGTTATGAGGTTAAGATAACAAGAGTTAAAAAGAATGGCATAGATTCGTGCGATTTTAATGTAGTGCTGGACAGCGGACACGAAAACCATGACCACGATATGGAATATCTGTATGGACACCTTAATGGCGAAGGACATACGCACAATTTTGAAAATGTACATTCGCATACTCATTCAGTGCATCACAGCCACAGAGGGCTGAAAGAAATATATTCTATTATAGAGCAGACACAGCTTACTGAAAATGCAGAAAAGCTTGCTAAGAAAATATTCAGAATATTAGCAGAAGCAGAAGCCAAGGCACACGCTACAGATATTGAAAATGTTCATTTTCACGAGGTTGGGGCAGTAGACTCGATTGTGGATATAGTGGCATTTGCTGTATGCTTCGATAACCTGCATATAGACAGGGTGTATGTTCCAGGTATCAGCGATGGAACTGGAACAATAAGGTGCCAGCACGGAATAATTCCAGTACCAGTGCCAGCGGTTCTTAATATAACATCAGCTTATAATATAGAATTAAGCAATGCCAATATTAAAGGCGAACTTGTAACGCCAACGGGAGCGGCGATTGTAGCGGCTGTAAGAACAGATACAGCACTTCCGCAGCATTTTACAATAAAGAAGACTGGATATGGTGCAGGCAAGAGAGAGTATGAGCTTCCGGGAGTATTAAGGGCAATGCTTATTGAGAGTAATAGTGAAAGCTTAGACGAAAATGCTGACTTAATATATAAGCTGGAAACAGATATTGATGACTGTTCGTCAGAGATATTAGGATACACTATGGAGCGCCTGTATAAGGCGGGTGCAAGAGAAGTGCATTTTCTTCCTATATATATGAAAAAGAACAGGCCTGCATATGAGCTTGTTGTAATATGCTGCAAGGAAGATATTACGACTATGGAAAATATCATATTTGAGGAAACAACGACAATAGGAATAAGACGTTGTGCAATGAAGAGAACAATTCTTCCAAGAAAAATTGAAAAAGTCAGTACACCATATGGTGAAATTGACGTAAAGGTGTGTACGCTTCCTAATGGCAAAGTTAAGAGATATCCTGAATATGAAACTATTAAGAGCATATGTGAGGCAGAAAATGTGCCATTGAGGGATATAATTGGGAATATAGGAGAATAAAAAATAATTAAAGACTGTTACAAGAAATTATATGCTGGCATTATATAGAACATAGAAATATAAAAGTCCTGAGTAATGTCAGCATATTAAAATATAAGTTTCGTGTGACAATCTTATATTATAAACCTGGAAAAGCATTTCGATATTATACATTTGCAGAGGCAGAGTTATGGTTAATATATTTTATTGATATGGGAAAATGATATAGCCGTCACCTGTATTTTTATAGTTGTACTATATCACTAAGCATTACAGAAAAATTAATTAACACGGTTGCCATCAGTACCAATAGTTACAACTCTTACAGGAATTGTCTTGCCGCTGTCAGCTACAGCCTTTTCAACTGCATACTGCAATCCACCACAGCAAGGTACAGTCATACGTGTTACAGTTATGCTCTTTATGTTATTATTCTTGAATATCTCGGTTAATTTCTCAGAATAGTCAATCATATCAAGCTTTGGACATCCGATAAGTGTTATGTGGTTACGCATAAAATCGTGGTGGAATGTACTGTAGGCATAAGCTGTACAATCTGCTGCAATAAGAAGGTCAGCTCCATTAAAGTATGGTGCAAAAGGAGATACAAGCTTAATCTGTACAGGCCAGTTGTTAATCTGGTTTCCACTTGCCGCTTTGTTAGCAAGTACTTCAGCTTCATTATATTCAGGAGCTTCACGCTCAATAAAACGAATTGCATTCATAGGGCAGGCTGGCAGACAGTCGCCAAAACCGTCACAATAATCATCTCTTAAAAGCTTAGCCTTTCCGTCAACAATTCCAATAGCTCCCTCGTGACAGGCGTGTGCACATAAGCCACAGCCGTTGCAGAGTTCTTCATTAATTTCTATAATCTTTCTTATCATAATCAAATAAATCCTCCTATTTATAGTAGTATTTTTATTTAATAGAAAATTCTGATAAAAATTCCTGTTAAATAAAAAGCCCTCTGGGCAGATTCACCATACGGCGGTAATGTAGATGCCACTAAAGTGTTCCGCCATAGGTGGAGAATCCTGTGAAACAGGATTCTATCCTGCAGACCCGCTAAAAGGTCTTAATAAGTATATGTTGTGGTTATTTTCAGCCATATTTTCATAGCTGGCTGATTAGTTTGAATTATATCTTAACTACCTGGTAAGTATAATATTAAATATTAATAAAGTATGTTGTAAATACAACAAAAATAAGATTATAATGTAATGAGTACAAAAGAAAAGGAAGCGGCTGCGAATAGACACCGTAGATTTTATAGATTATTTTATGAATAATATAGAGAAGAATAGGATTGAAGAATATGGGCAGAATATTATATGACATTTCACAGGATTATATGGGAGTTATACAAAAGAGCAGGCTGTTTAGCGGTATAGAACCAGACGAGGCTAATGGAATGAGCAAATGCCTTGAGATAACATTTCGCGAGTATGACAAAGAAGAAGTTATATTTAATGAAGGCGATAAAATATCCCAAATAGGTATGGTGATTCAGGGCAATGTGAGCATAGAAAAGGCTGATTACTGGGGCAACAGGCATATTATGACATATGTGTCAGCGGGTGAAATATTCGGAGAGGCATATGCATGCAGTAACGACAAGACATCCAATGTAGAGGTTGTTGCGGCAGATAAATGTATAGTTGCATTTCTTGACACATACAAGGTTATGACGGTATGCAGTTCATCGTGCCAGTTCCACAGTAAGCTTATTCATAATCTTATATATATGCTTGCTGACAGGTGTGTGGTTATGAACGAGAAGATTACCCATTTATCCAAACGAAGCACTAAGGAGAAAGTATTGTCATATTTATCAGCAAGAGCCGCCAAATGTGGGAGTGATGAGTTCAATATACCATTTAACAGGCAGCAGTTGGCTGATTATCTTTCAGTTGACAGGAGTGCAATGTCAGCAGAATTAAGCCGTATGAAGAAAAATGGAGAAATTGATTTTAGGAAAAATCATTTTATTATAAAATGTCGTGATAAACAATAATCTGCCGCTGTAAAGACACATAATCTGGCAGAAAATGTTAAATTCAGCCGTCATTGTATAAAACTAAAAACAACTAAAAAATGTATTGAAATTAATTGACAGGGGTGTTAATATACCCTTGCGAGAGATAGTTAAGAAATTAACATTTCGCTTTATATTTTTTGAGAGTTTTGTATACAATATACAAACTATTATACAAATTAACAGTTATTTTATTAAGGAGGAACCAATAATGGTAAATTTTGATCAGTGGAATGGTTTCAAAGGTAGACTTTGGAAAGAAGAGATCAATGTAAGAGATTTCGTTCAGAACAATTACAAGCCATATGATGGAGATGAAAGTTTCCTTGAAGGACCTACAGAAGCTACTAACAAGCTTTGGGGAAGACTTCAGGAGTTACAGAAGGAAGAAAGAGCTAAGGGCGGCGTACTTGATATGGAAACAAAAGTTGTTGCTGGTCTTACAGCTTATGGTCCTGGATATATAGATGAATCTATGAAGGAGCTTGAAAAGGTAGTTGGTCTTCAGACAGATAAGCCACTTAAGAGAGCATTTATGCCTTATGGTGGTATTAAGATGGCAGAAGAAGCTTGCAAGAACTACGGTTATGAACCAGATCCAGAACTTCACAAGATCTTCACAGAATATCATAAGACACATAATCAGGGTGTTTTCGATGCTTATACACCAGAGATTAGAAAGGCTCGTCACAGCCATATCATCACAGGTCTTCCAGATACTTATGGACGTGGACGTATCGTAGGTGACTACAGAAGAGTTGCTCTTTATGGTATCGACTTCCTTATGGAAGAAAAGAAGAAGGATCACGCTAACTGTGGTTGTGGAACAATGACAGATGACATTATCCGTTTAAGAGAAGAAATATCTGATCAGTACAAGGCACTTGCAGGTATGAAGAAGATGGCTGAAAGCTATGGTTATGATATCAGCAAGCCAGCTACTAATGCTAAGGAAGCTGTTCAGTGGTTATACTTTGGATATCTTGCAGCTATCAAGACACAGAACGGTGCTGCTATGTCTGTAGGTCGTGTATCTACATTCCTTGATATCTATATTCAGAGAGATCTTGAAGCTGGTACTCTTACAGAGAAGGAAGCTCAGGAGCTTATTGATCATTTCGTTATGAAGTGTAGAATGGTTAAGTTCGCAAGAATTACATCATACAACGAATTATTCTCAGGAGATCCTACATGGGCTACTCTTGAAGTAGGTGGTACAGGTATCGATGGACGTTCAATGGTAACAAAGAATGACTTCAGATTCCTTCACACACTTGAAAATATGGGACCTTCACCAGAACCAAACCTTACAGTACTTTATTCTTCAAGACTTCCAGAAAACTTCAAGAAGTATGCTGCTAAGATTTCTGTTGATACATCTTCAATCCAGTATGAGAACGATGATGTTATGAAGGTAACATGGGGCGATGATTATTCAATCTGCTGCTGTGTATCTGCTACACAGACAGGTAAGGAAATGCAGTTCTTCGGAGCTAGAGCAAACCTTGCTAAGTGCTTACTTTACGCTATCAATGGTGGTGTAGATGTTAAGAACAGAGAACAGGTTGGTCCTGCTTATAAGCCAGTTACTTCAGAATATCTTGATTATGATGAAGTTGTTGATAAGTTCGATGCTATGATGGATTGGTTAGCTGACCTTTATGTTAATACACTTAACCTTATCCAGTATATGCATGATAAGTATTACTATGAAGCTGCTGAGATGGCTCTTATTGATACAGATGTTAAGAGAACATTTGCTACTGGTATCGCTGGATTCTCACACGTTGTAGATTCACTTTCAGCTATTAAGTATGCAAAGGTTAAGACAGTACGTGATGAGACAGGTATCGTTGTAGATTACGAAATCGAAGGCGACTTCCCTAAGTATGGTAACGATGATGACAGAGCTGATGATATCGCTGTATGGTTACTTAAGACATTCCTTGAGAAGATTAAGAAGAGACATACTTACAGAAATTCAGAGCCAACAACATCTATCCTTACAATTACTTCTAACGTAGTATATGGTAAGTACACAGGTGCTATGCCTGATGGACGTAAGGCTGGTACTCCACTTGCTCCTGGTGCTAACCCAAGTTATGGTGCAGAGCAGAATGGTCTTCTTGCTTCACTTAACTCACTTACAAAGCTTCCTTACGAGTGGGCATTAGATGGTATTTCTAATACACAGACAATGAACCCAGACGCTTTAGGACATAACGAAGAAGAAAGAATTAACAACCTTGTTAATGTTATGGATGGATACTTTGATCAGGGCGCTCATCACCTCAATGTTAACGTATTCGGTAAGGATAAGTTACTTGATGCTATGGAACACCCAGAAAAGCCAGAATATGCTAACTTCACAATCCGTGTATCTGGTTACGCTGTTAAGTTCATTGACCTTACAAAGGAACAGCAGATGGATGTTATTTCTAGAACATTCCATGACAGAATGTAATCATACGAATAGTATAATTGCTTGAAAATTAAATGGGATAAAAGTGGCTTTAAGTTGTATGTTTACTGGTGATAAGTTACATTAAGTTATAACAAAAAATTAAAAAGCCACCTGTATTCAAAAAATGCAGTACAATCTAAGATGATTGTACTGCATTTTTGAATTTCATTATACATTAGAAAGTCCTGTACGATATTTTTTATGAAAAAGTTGTAAAGTGGTGTTATACAGGAATGAGGCAGTAATCGCAAACACAATCCACAATACAAGATGATATTCTTTTTTTCTGGATGTTTCTGTGATATACTTATACGCGGTCGTATCAGACCGGAAAGGAAATATTATGTTACAAAAATTATATGTTTTTTTC